>Ga0073904_10003106_pt1 | contig 12526 bp, 11 predicted proteins | sample KloWWTrecipitate_FD_66668 | JGI IMG/M metagenome (GOLD analysis project Ga0073904, IMG submission 66668) | Active sludge microbial communities from Klosterneuburg, Austria, studying microevolution and ecology of nitrifiers - Klosterneuburg... | ecosystem: Engineered > WWTP > Aerobic digester >...
GCGCCAGTACGCATGCCTTGGAACAACGTCTTGAGTCAGCCGGTCGTCAGCAAACCAGTCTCGAGGCAGCACTGACCGAAGCCAGAAAAGACTATTCGGCCGAACTCGAAAAATCTCGCCTAGAACTTCAGCGTACCGAAGAGCGTCTGGCGGCCAATGAGAAAAGAGCTTTGTTGTAAATCGATCACGAACGCCAAATGACTATGAAGGCCCAACGGGAGCTTATGCAACTACGTGAAAGTAGTCTCGAAAATGAAGAGCGGCGTCGGACTGAATTAGCTGCTAGCAAGAATCAATTGGCCGAGACAAAACAACTATTAGGAATTGCAGAAGGGAAACTGGTAGAGCTCAGGGCTGCGAATAAACAGCAATTTGAAGAACTATCCGCACTTCGCCAGGTTCAGGTGAAGCAGGAGACGCAATTGGCTTTGTTGCAGAGGGAAGCTGGGTCTTGCCGGGAAGCTGTGAAAAAGCTTCAGGAAAGTATCGCTGCAAAGCCAGTTACCTCAAAGGCGCCTCGGCGAAACAGGAAGGTTTAGACCTTGAGCGAACAATCTTAACCAGCTATGGCAATGCGACATTAATTGTTAGGCTATTGCAAACATAGTAGATTTGCTCGTCACTAAATCATGAGTGTTGGCGCGTATAATGTCAGATTCATTTCTTTTCCAAGTAGCGGGACTCGTTTGATACATGATTTAGTGAGGCGCACTCCGCTTTTTGGACGAAACAGCCGCCGCCTTAACTACGCATAATTTGTATTATGTAAAGTCGTAGATTGCTACTACAGGTCCAAACGATACTGCGCTGCCGAGTCAGGAGACACAAATAAGGTCCTTGGTTTGCGCAATTTTCTGACCATAAATTAGCCTCTTCAACCTCAAAATAGCACCCCAGCTCGTCAATGCTAGGTTTGCAAACTGGCCCCCTAGCACTAGAAAAGGATCACTGCAACAATCTGTGTCGTTAGATTTTACGGTTTCGCCGCGGCACTTTTGGCGTTTTTGGCTTTGAAGCAATAATTTCCTGAAGTTGTTTTGATGCTGCTTGGGCGAGTTCGACTTCCCGTTGCAACAACGCCAATTGTGTTTCCTGTTTGCCTACCGGCTGTGGCTAAGGTGTTGGCACGCTACCTTCGCCATGGCCGGCCGCTCCACACACCGACCCGGCATGTGTTCGTGGAGATGAAGATGCCTTTTGCTCCATTCGTCAGTTCGGGCGCAGTGCGCCATATCCTGATCAAGCACGCCCGGGCGGCCGGAATCGAGGCTGCGTATCTCGGCAGCCATGTGCTCCGCTACTCGAACGCCGCGCGCCAAATCGACGTGGGGACACGCCCGCGCGTGCTCTCCGATCTGCTCGGACATCGTGATCCGGAATCGGTATCGGCTTATGTGCGAATCGCCACGGAGTCGTTGCGCGAAATCTCATTGCCGGTGCCCCCATGAGCATGCAGGTCACTGCCGCCGAACTGGCTTGTGATGCCCAGGACTTCCTGCGCTTCAAGCGAGCGATGGGCATGCGCTATCAGCGCGCCGAATTTGTACTCGACGGCTTTGTGCGCTTCTTCGCCGAGCAGGCAGGGGAACACGGCGAGCTCGCCCTAGACGAGGCCGTCATCCGCTGGACGGCGCGCATCGAGTGACGCAAGGCCATCACGGTCGGCAACGAGTTTGGCGTCGTCCGTCAGCTCTACCTATACCGCCGTCGCCGCGACCCCTCGAGCTACGTCCCCGAGCACGCATTGGCGCCGGTCAAGGAATCGGTCTTTGTTCCCTACATCTTTACGTATGACCAGGTGTGCCACCTTCTAATGGCGGCCGCTGCCCATCGGGGGAGATTCATTGCTGGAGCATTCCCATGCGATGAATAATAGTTTGCTAAATTTGACTGTGCCCACCTCTGGTGATGGGATAGATTGTTGCAGGGCTGTTCTCCCAATGCATTCGCGTCTCTAAAATCGACGGCTATCCTTCCTCCGCGTGTATTCCCATCCTTCTCAGCTTCTCCCAGAGCGTCTTTCTGGAAATGCCAAGTGCTTCGGCAGTCTGCGTCATGTGCCAGCCATGTTTATCCAGTGCGACCTGGAGATAGTCACGCTCGCAAGCCATGAGATAGTCGGCCAACGAAGGGGAAATCTCCCCCACCGACTCTCCACATTCCAGATTGTCACCAAAAAATGCTTCTGCCCCCAATAAGGGGCCCGGCGACAGGATGCAAGCTCGTTCGACCGCGTGCTTGAGTTCACGGACATTGCCCGGCCAGAGATAACTGGAGAGGATCTGTTCAGTTCTTGGGTCAAGTCGGCGGGATTCAGATGGGTTGGCTCGATTAAACATTTCAACGTAGTGTCGTACGAACCACCGTATATCATCCTGACGTTCCCGAAGTGGTGGAATGCGCAACTGAATAACGTTGATCCGGTAATACAAATCCTCGCGAAAACCCCCGATCTCGACCATTGCCTTCAAGTCCTGATGGGTAGCACAAACAAGCCTGAAGTTGACGGAAACAGCGACCTCTCCGCCAAGTCGAATCAAAGTACGCTCCTGGATCACCCGCAGCAGTTTGGTTTGCATCAACAGAGGCATCTCCCCAATTTCGTCGAGGAAAAGCGTGCCGTTGTTGGCCAATTCAAAATAGCCGCGCTTGGTTTTGACTGCACCAGTAAACGCGCCCTTTTCGTAGCCGAAGAGTTCTGCCTCAAGAAGCGACTCCGGTATTGCTGCGCAATTCACTGCAATAAAAGGTGCTGAACCACCTACGGCGTGCCGATGAAACTCCTTGGCCACATGTTCCTTACCGACCCCGGACTCTCCAGTAATTAGCAGAGCAGATGCGTGGCGAGCCAGTCGGGGCAATCCCTCCGCAATACGGCGCATGACGGGAGAAACGCCCAGGGCATCCCCCTCGTTTGTGCCGCGGGAGCCATAGCCTTCAGTAAGACCTCGCACTTTTTCCACCAACGCATCGGCATCGAACGGCTTGGTAATGTAGTCGGCTGCCCCAGCCTTGAGCAATTCGACTGCCCGATCAATGCTGCCGTAACCGGTCATGAACAAAAAGGGAGGCAACATCGGCAGACGTTTGGTCAGATCAAGAAACAGATCACCACCATTTTGGTCAGGCAGGCGGATATCGCTAACGACCACGCCATAGCGCCGGCTTTCCAGGGCAGAGGTTGCATCCCGAGCCGTACGCCACCACTCGACCTCGAAGCCTTCAAGCAAAAAACGCTGGGAGAGTGACTCACCCATAATCTCATCATCCTCGATCAGACAGAGACGGGGGCGGGTTTCAGACGGTGTTGCCATAGGAAATTTCAACCTTGAAAGTAGTGTAGCCGGGCAGGCTTTCAACCTCGATTTCGCCGCCCAGTTGCTGAACGATCTGATAGACGATCCACAGCCCCAGCCCATTACCGCGCTCGCTGGTCGTAGCAAAGGGCTCAAAGAGCGTGTCCATGCGTTCCTGAGGAATATAGTCGCCGTCGTTGGTCACAGCCAGAAGCAAATGTTTCTCGGCCGATTCGACCACCAGCCGTACGCCGCCGCCCTCCTCCGCCGCTGCCACGGCATTCAGCAGCAAATTGAGCAAAATCTGGCGCATCAGTGTTGCCGGTAACGGCAAGGAGCCCTCAAGGTTGCTCTCGACGACCACGCCAATACTGCGGCCATGGGCTTCAGCCTCGGCCAGGATCAGCATGTCGTCTAGGTCCTCGGAGGCGAAGGGACGATCCTTGGCCTTGCTTTCGACGAGCAAAGCGCCAACTGTCTGACGAATCTGGGTTAGCCCACGTTCAAGCAACGATAGCGTGCTTAAAGCCAAAGGATCATTGCCGCTGCCATGGCGCTGATAGGTATTGATTGCCGTCAGCATCCCGCCAAGCGGATTGTTGATCTCGTGGGCGATTCCTGCGGTCAGGCGGCCGACGGCGGCCAGACGTTCCGAAACGAGCATTTGGCGCTCCAGTTCCTGCTTGTTTTTCAGTTCGCCGACCATGCGTTGATAGGCTGCAGCCAGTTGGCCGATCTCGTCACCACTTTTCGGCAGCTCGAGCAGGCGAGATTCCTCAAGTTCGCCGGGAACCCGGCGCATCGCTTCGGCCAGGCGGAGCAAGGGCTCGCCAGTTCGGCTGGCCCAGACCCAGGAAATCGGCGCAATGATCAGCAGTACCAGCACCGTGACCAAGGCCGCCCGCTTGACCAATCCGACAAAGCGCGGCACGAAGGAAACCTTGGAATAGCCAAGGATGACATGCCCGAGCGCCACGCCATCGGCGACCAGGGGGGACATCACAAAATAGACCGGCGAGTCGGCTGGTTCAAGGACGCGCTGGGCCATCGCATCGCTACTGGTCAGTCCGGCGCGCAGTTGGGCATAGGCTCCCCCCCGCGTGGCCGGGCTGCTACCGATGGGAAATTCGCGCGGTTTGGTCGAGACGAAGACCTTGTAATCGGCATCGGTGACCAGCACGACCTCGGCCTGCAACTCGGGGGCAGCGGGATATGTCTCGCGAGCCGATTGCAGTATCTCGTAGGCGCGCCAGATGTCGTCGTGCAGCACCGGGGCGACCAGCGTATTGGCCAGCACCCGCCCCAGGCTCTTGGCATGGCCTTCGAGATTCTGGCGCATCTCGTCGTATTCCCAGACAACCAGCGCCGCCGTCACGGTGATCGCGGTACCGAGTACGGCGGCCATCACGCGCAGCGGGATTTTCCAGCGCAGCGAAAGGTTGCTGCGAAAAATCATTTCTGGCCGACCTTGGTCGCCATCTGGGCGATGCCATCAAACAAGGCGGGCTGGCCGGTCGTGAAACCATCCAGCCGCAAGCGGCCCAGCAACTCACCACCCAGCGGGTCGTCCGCCATGCCCAGCAAGACCCGGCGGAACTGTTCCAGGTCTTTGGCCGGAATATCGCCGCGCGCGACAAACGGCGGATGACCGAGCAGCGGCGAACGGTCGATGATCCGCGTCGCCGCGGTCAGGTCGGGACGCACCTCGGCCAGCACATCCCAGACGTAGCCGTCGACCGCACCGCCATCCGCCAGCCCGACACCGACAGCCTCGACCACCTTGCGGTGAGCCCAGGTGAAGAAGGTACGCGAGAAGAAGATCGACGGCTTTTCTCCCAGCATGGTCAGCGCATATTGCGGATAGAGGTAGCCGGAATTGGAATCCGGATCGGAATAGGCGAAGACCTTGCCGCGCAAGTCGGCGATGGTCTTGGTGTGTTTGTCGTCGGCCGGCACGATCAGGTAGGACTGGTAGAGCGGCTGGCCGCGCCACAAGGGTACGGCGACCAGGCGTAATTCAGGGCGGTAGCGAATGTATGGGTAGCCACACAACCAGGCAAAATCGATCTTTCCGGAGCGCAGCAAATCGACAATCTCGCGATAGTTGCCGCGCTGGACGAAAACCACCGAGCGGCCGAGTTTCTGTTCCAGCCAGGCTCGCCACTTGCCGAGAAAACTCACCTGGTCATCGAGAAAGACCGGGGTCAGGCCAATGCGGACGACCGCGCCATCACCATTGGTGGCGCTAGCCGACCAGGCTGGCAGCGCGGCCAGGGCGAGCAGCAGGCGGCGCCGGGTAGAACGTGAAAGAGGTCGATCTGACGCAGACATGGGGTCGATGATAAGCGTCGGCCAGTCAATCTAGCCAGTCGATTTTCTGCCGCGTTACGCTGGCGTAGCACCTTGCGCTGCAGCAATTGGCCCGGACGTTACGCCGCCGTAACACTAAAGCAATCAATTCAACATTGGTAAACCGCCCGCGATCACCAGCCGGCAGGCCTTTGGCGTTTTATTCCAGGGCCATGGCCTGCTTGTTGCGTTAAAGACACCGCTATTGGCCGCGCTACGACGAGGTCCGGCGTGTTCAGCAATACACCACTGCAACCAGAGGAGGCAAGCAGATGAGTGAAGGATCAAAAGTTTCGACAGGCGGGAGCAAGAAGCGCTATGCGATGGTGGTCGATACCCGCCGCTGTATCGGTTGTATGGCCTGCCAAGTCGCCTGCAAGGCAGAATACGACACGCCGCTCGGCGTCAATCGGACCTGGGTGCCCTACAAGGTGGTTGGCAAATACCCCAACGTCAAGAAGCAATTCCTGCCGCGGCTGTGCAACCACTGTGAGGATCCTCCGTGCGTACGCAACTGCCCGGTCGAAGCCACCTTCGTCGTCGAAGACGGCGGTTTCGTGCTGCAACGTTACGAGCGCTGTATCGGCTGCCGCAGTTGCATGGCCGCCTGTCCGTACAACGCCCGCTTCATGCTGCCGTCGCACCGGACCTATACGCCGATCACCAACGTTGTGGACAAGTGCACCTTCTGCTTCCACCGCGTCACCCAGAATCTGGTGCCTGCCTGTGTGCAGACCTGCATCGGTCGCTCGCGCGTCTTCGGTGATCTCAACGACCCGAATAGCGAAGTGTCGTACCTGGTTGCCAAGAATGCGACCCAGGTACTGCGTCCGGAACAGGGTACCAAGCCGCACGTCTTTTACATCGGTGCCGACCGTAACACGACAGAAATTGGTCGCGACGCCTATCGCAAGCCGGAAGTGATGGAGCTGGAACGCTCCGCTTTCAAGCGCAACTTCAAGATTTAAGGGGAAAGTCATGGGTGATTACGTCTGGTTCCATGATGTGTCTTGGCATGCAAGTTATGCCGTGTACTTTTTTGTGATTGGCATACTCGCTGGCCTGTCATTCATTTCCTACGGCTCGTGGCGCACTCCTGCGCTGCGGCCGCTGCGTGAAAAGACAGCCTACGCATCCTTCGTCCTGCTCGGCCTGGGCGGCCTGCTGCTGATTGCCGATCTGTCACAGCCACTGCGCTTTCTCAACATTCTCAATCCGGCCTACCTGAACTTCACGTCGCCGCTGGCCTGGGGAGCGCTCAACATCGTTGCCTTTGGAATTGCTTCAGTCATTTACATCCGGACTCTACGCAAGGGCGATGAGCAGAACGGCAAGCTGCTGGCGCTGATCACTGCCTTGCTCGCCCTCGGTCTGCCGATCTACACCGGCTTTGACCTGGCGGTACATCAGTCGCGTCCAGTGTGGAATACGCCGATCATGCCGGTGTTATTCGTCGCCATGGCCATCGCCTCGGGGTCTGCAGTTGGCGCCCTGCTCGCCGCTGGCAACGCCGAAGCACAGAAGGTATTGCGTGAATACATGTTGTGGTCGGCTGGCGCGGTGGCCGTGATGCTGGTCTCGATCATGGGCACAACCAATTACGGTGGTGCGGCCGAGGAACTGACCTTTGCGCTGATGACCTCCGGCACCATGGGTCTGCTCTTCGTCGGCGTGGGCTTCCTTGCCGGTAGCGTTGCCCCAGCCGTGCTGCTGTTCGCGCCGATCGGCCGAAGCCAGGGCGTGGTGATGGTTTCCGCCCTGCTCATCCTGGTCGGCAGCGCTGCCTTGCGCTATGTGCTGCTGATGGCGCCGCAACAAGTTCAGACCCTGTTCTGATACAGGTCACGAGGAGATAAAGAAAATGGAAATGCCCAAAGTCACCCGCCGTACATTCCTCAAGGTCAGTGCAGGCACCGGCGCAGCGGCAGCCGCTGCACCAAGCTTGCTGAGCGCAATGGAAAACGATCTCGGCGGCAAGGATTTCGGTCCGGTCAGCGGTGCCGAGCGCAAGGCCATCCCGGTCAACTGCCACGTCTGCAACATCCAGGATGGTGCCATCGCCTATGTCGAAAATGACCGTGTGGTCAAACTCGAAGGCAACCCGGAACACGTCTCGACCCGCGGCCGCCTGTGCGCCAAAGGCAATTCAGGCATGTGGTACAGCTACGATCCGGATCGCATCCTCTACCCCCTGAAGCGGGTCGGTGCCCGCGGTGAGGGCAAGTGGAAACGCATCACCTGGGACGAGGCGCTGACGGAACTGGCCGGCAAACTGGATGCCGCGCTCAAGGAAGACCCCAACACCATCATGCTCAAGTACGGCCGAAACCGTACCGGCGGCACCATCGACCGCTTCATGAAAACGCTGGGTTCGGCAACGGTGCTCAACCACACCTCCGTTTGCGAATCGTCAAAGAAGTGTGGCATGGAGCCGACCTGGGGGCCGGATATCGAAACACCGGACTTTGCCAACGCCAAGTACGTGCTGAATTTTGGGTCGAATGTGCTGGAAGCATCCTACTTCCACAACCCGCTGTCGCAACGGGTGACTGAAGGCCGGGTCGACAACCAGATGAAGATCGTGACCTTCGACGTGCGCTTGTCGAATACCGCAGGCTTCTCCGACGAATGGATTCCGGTCTTCCCGGCCACCGACGGTGCAGTTGCCCTGGCCATCGGCCATGTCATCCTGCGCGAGGACTTGCAGGACTCCGACTTCATCACCAACTGGACCAACGTCACGGTTGCCGAACTGAAGGCGCACTACAAGCAATTCACGCCAGAGTGGGCGTCGAAGATATCTGGCGTACCGGTCGAAACCATCGAACGGATTGCCCGCGAGTTCGCCACCACCAAGCCGGCCACCCTATTCACCTATCGCGGCCCGGCCAAGCACCTTTATGGCTCGTACAACGAAAAGGCCTGCATGATGCTGCCGATCATGACCGGCAATGTCGAGAAAAAGGGCGGCTACTGCCTGCCGCGCGGCATGGGCTGGCCGCAGCCGATGCCTGAGCCGGGCAAACCGACGCACGATTCTGTGCTGGCGCACCCGCCCGAGTATCCGCTGGCCGCGCACAAGGTCAGCCATCTGGTGCCGTTCTGGATTACCGAAGGACGCCAGAAGATCAATGTCCATTTCACCTACCAGGACAACCCGGTCTATACCAACCCCGGCGCCCGCGCGGTTTGGGGAAAACTCTATCGCGATGAGAAGCTGATTCCGTACTTCGTCTCCATGAGTTCGCACATGGGTGAGGAAACGGCCCTGGCCGACCTGATCCTGCCCGATTGCCCCTACCTGGAGCGCTGGGAGCCGGAATCTATGCCGAACTCGCTGTGGCCGTGGCTGGGCATTCGCCAGCCGGTGCACAAGTCGCTCGGCGAATCGCGCGAGAACCGGGTCTTGCTGCGTGACATCATTCACAAGCTCGATCCGGATGGCGCCCGCGGCATGAAGCAGTTCTGGGATTTCAAGGATGGCGAGGACTACATGCGCCATCACTTTGACAACGTGCCCGGCCTGAAGGAAGCCGGCGGTCTCGACTTCCTGAAGAAGCATGGCGTGTGGCCGATCTACGGCAAGCTCGATCCGAAGACGGGCAAGGTGACCGACAAGACGGGCCGCGAGATTCGTGCCGATTACGGTCTGCATATGAAGGAGCTGTCTGCCGCCGACATGACGGGCGCTGCGGTGGATGGCAAGGGCACCATCATGAAGAATGGCAAGGCCATCGGCGTGCGCCGCAACGGCAAGAACTGCGTCGGCTTCCCGACCGGTGATCGGCTGATCAATGTGCGCGTCCAGATGTGGGCCGACCATGGCTTCAATCCGATGCCGACCTTCAAGCGCATTCCATGGCACGAAGCCATGAAGGAAGATGAAATGATTCTCTCGACCTTCAAGCTCAACGTGCACAAGCAATCGCGCACCGCGGCAATCAAATGGCTGGCCGAAATCGCGCACAGCAACCCGGCCTGGATGAACCCGGAAACGGCAGCCAAACTCGGCGTCAAAACCGGCGATCTGGTCCGTATCGAAAGCCCGGTCGGCCATCTGGTCACCAAGGCTTACGTCACCGAAGGCATCCATCCGAAGGTCGTTTCGATTCCGACCGGCTTCGGCCACTGGGAATATGGCCGCCTGGCAACGCTCAAGCTGAAGGACAAAAAGGGCGAATACAGCCATGGCCAGGACGATCCGGACCTCAACAACGTCTGGTGGGATGACAAGGGCGTGCATCCGAACGACATCATTCCGGTGGTTGCCGACCCGATTGGCGGCTCCCAGGGCTGGTTCGATACGGTAGTGAAGGTGACCAAAGCCGGCCCCGATGACAAGTACGGTGATTCAGTTGCCGACTGGGACAAGCATATGGCGGCCTACAAGGAAACCATGCGTTATGCCTTCACCGGCGACCTGCACCGCAAGATGCATCCGGAAATGGCCTCCTGGGCCGGGCCGGAGAGCGTCAAGCACAAGGCTGGCGGCGGACATTGATCGGCGTTCCTTTGTAGCGACGAGATTGGGCCCGCCGGTTTCATCCCCGGTGGGCCGATTTTTCTGGAGTTGTCATGCTCGATACCGCATTTGCCATTGATCAGGCCACATTGCCTGCAGCAACACCTTTGGAACTCAACATTCCAGAATTGATTGAGGACGCTCTGGCACGAGCCAGCATCTATCGCATGCTGGCCGGCGTCTTCATCGAAGAACCCAGCCCGGCCTTTATCGCCGCCATGCGCGACGAAGGTTTGCTGGGCCAACTGGCCGAAGCCGGCATTGTCTTCGGCCAGGATTTCCTGAGCCCCGACGAGAAGGCCCTGGACGATGCGCTGGCCTGCGAGTACGCCACCCTGTTTGCTTCGTCCGGCTGTTTTCCGCCGGTCGAATCGGTTCGCCTGATGGGCCGCTTCAAGCAGGAACCGTGTTTCCGGCTTGAACGTACTTATCGCGAAGCCGGGTTCAAGCTTTGCAAGGGTCGCTTCGAGGTTTTCCCGGATCAATTAGGGGTTGAACTGCTTTTTGTTGCGGAGTTACTGAACCGCTGCGTGGAAGCTTTGAGCACCGAACAAATCAAGGAGTACCGGCGGCTCGACAAGGAGATCAAGCGTTTCTGGACCCAACACCTGGGGCGCTGGGTTCGTGGCTACAGTCGGCTGATCGGCCGGGCCAGCAATCATTCCTTCTATCGCGAAATGGCCAAATTCCTGGGTGGCTTCGCCGAAGAGGAAATCGCCGCAATGAACCTGAAGAACCTGGAGGATCTCGACATGGGACGCGCCGTCGTACCCAAAAGCGAAATTCAGGTCGAATTCAACCCCGACGAACCGGTCTGCGGCGGCTGCCCGCCGGAGACCGACAAAGGAATCGGCGGCACGGGCAACGTCCATAAACTTCACGACCTGCGCTTCTAAGGAAACCCCCATGCTGCTCGATCTGCACGCCCGCCCGTTTTCACAGCCTGACCGCCAGGTTCTCTCCGAACTCGACTGGAGCGAAGTGGCCGCCATGTGGGACAACAACCAACTCGGGCAATTACACGACTGGTTGAATGAACGCTGGTCGCGGTTGATCCGCGACAGCGTACTCGGCCAGAAAGACCCGGAGGCCGAGTTTTTGCAGGCGATGGCCTTCGCCGTGCTGGCGCTGTTCTTTACCCAGAACCAGAACCAGGAAGGCGCCCTGCTGATGGCCGACGACGCACTGGTGGCGTTGAACAAATACCGCCCGAGCTACCTCGGCGTGGCCATCGATCCGATCGTCGGCGCCCTTCAGGAATTGCGCCCCTTGCTCTGCGGCCTGGCTCCTGACGAGCCTTGCCCGTTGTATCCTTTTGCCTATCCGAAGTTCCAGTATTTCCACAGTACGCCATGACTGTTCGCTTCTGCTGCCTTTCCGACAGCTTCGATCCGGCTCAAGAAACGCAATTTCTCTTCGACGGACCGAGCGCAGATGCCGGCGCTGCATCATGTGCAGCCATCGTTCTGCCGAATGGCAACGAAGCACGGGCAATGTCTTTGCTAGCGGCAGGCGCAAAGCAGGTTCTGATTGGCGAAGCCGCCCTGCTCGATAGCGGCTGCATTGGGCGCCTGGTCGAAAAATTTGGCCGAGAACGGATCGGCCTCTATGTGCCGGTACGCAATCTTGCGGTCGACTGGGCTTTCGAGACCGTTTCCAATGCCGACTTCAAGGTAGTGACACCGTCAATCTGCGAACCGACCTGGGAAGTGCTGCGCGCCGATGGTTCGGGCACCGGCACCCATGCCGAATGGTGGATCGGCCAGATGCTCGAACGCGGTGCCCAAACCGTGCTGCTGCGCGCCGACATCGAGGACGATATCGATCTCAACCTGTGCGCCGGTCTGGTCGAGAAGCTGGGCGAACAGTTGTGGGTTACCCCTCGCACCAACTGCGCCCCGCCGCTCACCGACTGGATCGCATTCGGCCAGGTACGCCAACTGGCGCTGCCACCGGACTTGTATCAACAACGTGATGCCTGGCAATGCCATGGCAATGCAGAGGAACCCGTCGAGGTGACTTCGTGAAATTCCTGTCCACCGTATGCGTGCTAGGGGGGTTGCTGATCAGCAATCTTGGCCACGCCGAAGTGGTTTTACTTGGCGCTGACGAGTTGAGCCTCTCTCTGAAAGAAAGCCCTCCATGCTGTGTCATCGACGGCCGCAAGGAGTTGAATCGTGCCAAGGCACCTCTACCAGAGGCCCTACCCTACCGTCTCGGCCTGAGCATCAAGCCAACGGCCACCGTCGTCGTGCTGGCCGACTCCGATAGTGAAGCACTCCGCATCGCCGGCATTTTCGGGAAGCAGCATCCGGGCAAGCCCATTCTCGCCGTCAAGGGCGGACTGAAAACCTGGCAG
>Ga0073904_10003108_pt1 | contig 12522 bp, 11 predicted proteins | sample KloWWTrecipitate_FD_66668 | JGI IMG/M metagenome (GOLD analysis project Ga0073904, IMG submission 66668) | Active sludge microbial communities from Klosterneuburg, Austria, studying microevolution and ecology of nitrifiers - Klosterneuburg... | ecosystem: Engineered > WWTP > Aerobic digester >...
GTGGTCCAGCCGATGCGAGATCGGTTGCCCCACGTTGCTGACCGCCGGCAGCACCGCCAGCCGCGTACGGATGTCGTCGATGATCTGCTCGCGGCTTCGCTCCGAGCCTTCGAGGTCGACATCGATCTCGGAGTAGTGCACGCCCTCCGCGTGCTCGTCGAGCTCGGCGCGGCCGGTGCGCCGTCCGATCTGCGTGACCTCGGGCACCTGCCCGATCAGGCGCTCGGCCAGCGCGCCGACCCGGTTCGACTCGGCGAGCGAAGTGCCGGGGTCGAGCAGCACGTTGACGGTCAGCGTGCCCTCGTTGAAAGGCGGCAGGAACGACCGCGGGAAGTACGCGATGCTCGCGGCGGCCAGCGCCACCAGCGCCGCCGCGCTCGCGAGCAGCATGCGGTCGTGCCGGAACGACCAGCCGAGCAGCTTCGCGTCCCAGGCCTTGAGCCTCGCGACGAGCGGACTGTCGCCGTGGCCCAGTTGCGTCGCCCCGCGCAGCAGGTAGTAGGCCATCACCGGTGTCACCGTCACCGAGACCACCATGCTGGCGAGGATCGACACGATGTAGGCGACCCCTAGCGGCGTGAACAGGCGTCCCTCGATGCCCGGCAACATGAACAGCGGCACGAACACCAGCACGATGATCACGGTGGCGTAGACAATCGCCGAGCGCACTTCGAGAGTCGCCTTCGCGATGACCTCGACGGCCGGCCGTGGCTCGGGCAGCGACCGGTTCAGCTTGAGCCGGCGCAGCACGTTCTCGACGCCGACCACCGCGTCGTCGACCAGCTCGCCGATCGCGATCGCCAGTCCGCCCAGCGTCATCGTGTTGATCGACAGGCCGAAATAGCGGAACACCAGCGCGGTCACCAGCAGCGACAGGGGGATCGCGGTCAGCGAGATCAGCGTCGTGCGCAGGTTCAGCAGGAACAGGAACAGCACGATGGCGACCAGGATCGCACCGTCGCGCAGCGCCTCCTCGACGTTGCCGACCGAATGCTCGATGAAGTTCGATTGCCGGAACAGGAACTGCGGGGCCTCGACGCCTTCGGGTCGTGCCTCGGCGAGTTCGGCAACCGCCGCCTCGACCGCGCGGGTCAGCGTCACGCTGTCGGCGCCCGGCTGCTTCTGTACCGACAGGATCACCGCCGGCCTGGCGGCGTAGCCGCCGTCGCCGCGCTTGATCGCCGGCGCGATCCCGACGTCGGCCACCTGCTTCAGCAGGATCGGCTGGCCGTTCCTCACCGCCACCACCAGGTTGCGCAGATCCTCGATGCGGGTCGTGCGCCCGATCTGCCGGATCAGGTACTCGCGGCCATGTGCCTCGAGGAAGCCGCCGCTGGTGTTGGCGCCGAAGTCGCGAAGCGCGGCGTCGACGCTTTCGCGCTCGACGGCGAGCGCCTTGAGCTGCGCGGGGTCGATCTCGACCCGGTACTGCCGCACTTCGCCGCCGATCGAGATCACCTGCGCGATTCCCGGGATCGTGAGCAACCGCGGGCGCATCACCCAGTCCGCGTACTCGCGCACCTGCATCGGGCTCGCCCTGGCCGGGTCGATTGGCAACGCAAGCAGCAGGATCTCGCCCATGATCGACGAGATCGGCCCGAGCTGCGGCACGATGCCCTCGGGCAATTGCTCGCGCACCAGGTTCAGGCGCTCGGCGATCTGCTGCCGGTTCCGGTAGATGTCCGAGCCCCAGTCGAACTCGACGTAGACGATCGACAGGCCGACGCCGGAGACCGAGCGCACGCGGGTGACGCCGGGCATGCCGTTCATGCTCGACTCGATGGGGAACGTGACCAGTTGCTCGACCTCCTCGGGCGCCATGCCGCCAGCCTCGGTCATCAGGGTCACCGTCGGCTTGTTGAGGTCGGGAAAGACGTCGACCGGCATCTGCCGCAGCGTGATCGCGCCGTACGCCGCCAGCAGCAGCGAGGCGGCCAGGACGATCAGCCGGTTCTTCAGGCTCGCGTCGACGATCGCGGCGAACATCTCAGCGGACCTGTCCCAGCAGGCTGGCGCCTTCGACGACGACACGCTCCCCGTCTTCGAGCCCCGAAGTCACGACGACCGTGTCCGCGTCGAGCGGCTCGGCGCGCACCGGGCGCTGCACGAAGCGCTCGGGCTCTGCGTGGACCCACACCGCGCCGGCGCCGGCCGCCCCCCGAACGAGGGCCGCCCGCGGCAGCGCGACACCCCGGCTGGTGCGCGCGGTCTTCGCGACCACTTCGACCGGTTGCCCGACGGCAACCGGCACGCCGGTCGGCACCACGCGAAACAGCAGCGGCACCGCCTGTTCGCGCAGCTGGCGCCCACCGCCGACGAAGCTCAGCTGCAGCGCGCCGCCCTGCACCCTGCCGCTGGCCGACGAGAAGCCAGCGAGCAGGGTGGCGTCGTAGGCCAGCGCCTCGACCGCGAGCCTCGCCGGGTCGATCACGCCGAACACCAGTTCCTTCGCGTCGACCACCTGGCCCGGCACCGCGGCGGCCACGCTGATGACGCCGGAAACCGGCGCACGCAGCGGTTCGCGCGCCGACAGGCCGCCCGAGACCGCGGCACGTCGCCTGGCCAGCGCATCGCGCTCGATCCGGGTCGCCTCGACGTCCTTGCGCGGTACCGCGCCGTCGAGCTGCTCCAGACGCGCGAGCCGGCGCTCGGCGATCGCGAGCTGCGAGTCGAGTTCGGCCAGCAGCGCCTGCTGGTTGCCGCGCTCGATGCTGCCGGCGGTCGGACGCAGCCACGCGAGGATCTCGCCACGGGAGACCTTCTGGCCGAGGCTCGGCAGGCCGCCGACCCCGGCTTCGATTCGTCCCGGCTGGCTGGCCTGGACCTGGCCGCCCGCGTTCGGATCGGCGATCACCTTGCCGTTCAGGATCACCGTCGAAGGATGGTCGCCGGCCGCGCCGAGCATGGTGCGAACCCCGATCTGGCGCTGGACCGGTTTGGCCACGAACACGCTGCCGTCGGGAAGGCGTTGCGCCGAAGCGGAGCCGGCAGGCATGCCAAGCGCCGCGGCGATGGCTGCAATGGCGACGGAGAGCATGCGCATTCGATCGGCTCCTCAATCACGCGCCGCCCGGCCGCCGACGCGACCGCGCCGGCGGGCGACGAAGAGGCCGACACCAGCGAGCGCGATCGCCGCCGGAGCGGCCCACCAGGCGGCCGGGGTCGCCGCCAGCCAGTCCGTCGCGCTCGCAGCGAGGCCGAATGCCGCGACTCCCTGCGTTGGTGCCGGCGCGGGCACCTCGAGCGTTGTCACCAGCAGGTCGGCCGTGTTCGCGGATTGAACCGAGATCGTCAGCGGATGCGCGCCGGGGGCGGCGAAGCGCACACCGGACAGTGCGTAGACGCCGGGGGCGACCTGCGTCGCGGCCGTCGTCGCTGCGCCGTCGTCGATCTCGACCTGGGCGTCCGCGACCGGCTCGTTGGATCCGAAGCGGTCGAGGTAGACGAGCAGCCGGCCGTCCTCGCGCACGGCGACCAGTTCGAAATCCGCGGTCTGCGCGCTCGCGCGCGGCGCCAGTTCGATGGTCGGCGGCGGCGCCTCAGCGTGGTCGTGTCCTTCGTGCGCGTTCGCGCCACCCGCGAGCAGGGTGGCGGCGATCGTCGCGGCCGCCAGGCCCGATGCAGTGCTGCGCTTCAAGGCATTGCTCCCAGGGCCTGGTTCAGGCGCGAGCGCGCGGCGGCGCGCGCAATCCGCTGGCGATCGAGGAAGGCCTCGGCCTCGAACGCCAGCCCGCGCGCGCGCAGCAGCGCGAACAACGCGGTCTCGCCCAGCGCGAAGGACTTTTCGGCGAGCCGGTGGTTGTCCTCGGTGACCGCGCGCCGCTCGCGCGCCATCTCGAGCTGCCGCTCGGCCGCATCGAGCTCGGAGCGTGCGCGCTGCTCTTCGAGCTTCGCCTGCAGACGTGTGCGCGCCATCTCGCCGTCGGCCTGCGCCGCATCGGCGCGCGCCGATGCGTCGACTTGCCGGACCCGCGCGCCCGACGACAGCGGAATGGTCAGTTTCACGCCGAGGGCAGTGCCCCACGGCTCGGCGAACTCGCCGCGCTCGCGCACCACCCGGAAGGCCAACTCGGGCGCCGCGCGGCGACTCGTGTCGACGACCGCCAGGCGGGCACGCGCGGCGCGCGCTGTCGCTGCCAGCGCGTGCAGTTGCGGATGGCGCTCGGCCGTCTCCGGCGGCGCAGCGATCGATTCCTCGGCCAGCGACGCCGGCGCGTCGTTGCCGGTGAGCGCGCGATACGCGCCCTCGGCGCCGAGCAGTGCCGTCTCGGCCTGCACCAGGCCGGCCTCGGCGGCGATCCGCTCGTCGCGAGCCAGGTTGGCATCGACGCGCGACAGGTCGCCAGCCTCGTAGCGGCGCAGCACTTCCGACTCCAGCATTCGCGCGCTCGCGGCGCGCCGCGAGGCCAGTGCCAGCGCACTGCGGGCCGACGCGAGCGCCCACCACGCGGCACGCAATTCGCCGGCGATCCGCCAGCGCAGCGCGCCCTGGCGGGCAGCAAGCTCCTCGATCGCGGCGCGCGCATGATCGCCGTGCGCGGCCTTCTGCCCAGGCAACCACAGGGGCACGGCCAGTTCGAGCTCCCACTCGCGCTTGCCCCGGTCGCGGTCGAAGCGGTCGTCCAGCGACGAGACCGACAGTTCCGCCGGCCCCGGCGTCGCCCGCGCAGCGAGATCCGCTCGCGCCTGCGCCGCGGCGGCACGATCGTCCCATGCGCCGGCCTGCGGGTGGACGGCCCAAGCCTTCTCGAGCGCGTCGGCGAGCGTCTGCGCCGGCGAATCCGGAACGGCGAACGGCCCCAGCGCCATCGCGGCGACCAGCACTGCGGCTGCATTCGGAAACAGGCACGCCTTCATGGCGGCGATCATGCAGGCCGCGGCCCGACCGAAAGCTGACCGCCGGATTACATGTTCGTAATCTGTCGTGAACGCCGACGTTCGCCGTGCACAATGTGCGCATCGCGCAAGCAGGCCCGACTGGCGATGAAGATCCTGATCGTCGAGGACGAACGAAAGACCGGCGACTACCTGAAACAGGGGCTGTCGGAGGCCGGCTTCGTCGCGGACCTGGCGCGCGACGGGGTCGAGGGCCGGCATGCGGCGTTGAACGACGAGTACGACCTGGTGGTCATCGACGTCATGCTGCCCGGCCTCGATGGCTGGCAGGTCCTGCGCGAGATCCGCAAGGCGGGCAAGCAGGTGCCGGTGCTGTTCCTGACCGCCCGCGACCAGGTCGAGGACCGGGTCAAGGGGCTGGAGGAGGGCGCAGACGACTATCTGGTCAAGCCGTTCGCGTTCTCCGAATTGCTGGCCCGGGTGCGCACCCTGTTGCGCCGCGGCAAGCCGCGCGAATCGAGCAGCCTGCGAATCGCGGACCTCGAACTGGACCTGATGCGGCGCCGCGTGACCCGCGCCGGCAACCGGATCGACCTGACCGCCAAGGAGTTCGCGCTGCTCGAACTGTTGCTGCGCCGGCAGGGCGAGGTGCTGCCGCGCTCGCTGATCGCGTCGCAAGTCTGGGACATGAACTTCGACAGCGACACGAACGTCATCGAAGTGGCGGTCCGCCGGCTGCGCGCGAAGATCGACGACGATTTCGACACCAAGCTGATCCGCACCGTGCGGGGCATGGGCTACGTGCTCGAAGCGCCCGAAGCTTCCTGATGCGCCCCTGGTCGATCACCGCCCGCCTCACGCTGTTCTTCTCGGCCGCCTCGGCGGCAGTGCTGCTCGTCTTCGGGCACCTGGTCGGCACGCTGGTCGAGTCGCATTTCGAGCAGCAGGACCTGGACGAACTGGCCGGGAAGCTGCAGCTGGTCCGCCACGCGCTCGCCAAGGCGAACGCGACCGACGGCTTCGCCTCGATGCAGGACGAACTGTCGGATGCGCTGGTCGGACATCACGGGCTGTCGATCGTGGTCCAGGCCCGCGACGGCGGCCGCCTTTTCGCATCGGACGAGCCGAGCGTCGCGCAGGCGCTGGTCGCGAACCCCGTCCCGGACGATGGATCCGGACCGCTCGCGCCGATCGTGACCGAGCACGCCGGGCGGCTTTACAGGGCCATCGTCGCCTCGGTCGCCGACGCCTCGCCCGGGAACGGCCCGGCCGCGGTCGCGGTCGCGATGGACATCAGCCACCACCGCGACTTCCTGGCGCAATTCCATGCGCAGCTGTGGCTGTCGATCGCCACCGGCGTCGCGATTGCCGCGCTGTTCGGCTGGCTTGCCGCGCAGCGCGGCCTCGCGCCGGTCCGCGGCATGGCCCGGATCGCCCAGGGCGTGTCGGCGCGGCGCCTCGGCGACCGCTTGCCGGCCGAGTCGTTCCCGCGCGAGCTGACCGACCTGGCGACTGCGTTCAACGGGATGCTGGCGCGGCTGGAGGATTCCTTTCGCCGCCTGTCCGAATTCTCGTCGGACCTGGCCCACGAGCTGCGCACGCCGATCAGCAACCTGATGATGGAGACGCAGGTGGCGCTGTCGAAGACGCGCTCGGCCGACGAATACCGTGAGGTGCTGTACTCGAACCTCGAGGAGCACGAGCGGCTGGCGCGCACGATCACCGACATGCTGTTCCTCGCGCATGCCGACCACGGCCTGCTGGTGCCGAGCGCCGGGCCTGTCGACCTGGCCAGCGAGGTGCGCGAGCTGTTCGCGTTCTACGACGCGCTCGCGGAAGAACGCGGCATTGCGCTGTCGCTGCAGGGCGAAGCCGTCGTCCGGGGCGACCGGCTGATGATCCGGCGCGCCTTGAGCAACCTGCTGTCGAACGCGATCCGTCACACGGCGGCGAAAGGCACCGTGCAGGTCGCGATCGCGCGCGGCGACGACGGGACGATCCGCGTGGCCGTCGAGAATCCGGGTCCGACGATCGAACCCGAGCACCTGCCCAGGCTGTTCGACCGCTTCTACCGGGTCGAGTCGTCGCGCACCAAGGTGAGCGAAGGCGCAGGGCTCGGCCTGGCAATCACGAAATCCATCGTCGACGCGCATCAGGGCGCGCTCCGGGTGGCGTCCGCCGATGGCAGGACCCGATTCGAGATCGCGTTCCCCGGCGACGACGCTCCCGGACTCGACGCGTCGCGGCGCAGCGGCGATGACGCAACCGTAATCCGGCAGCCATTGTCCTGACAGCGCGCGCCGCGCAGCATGGTTTCCGGCGGCTACCCGGCCGGCCGGGACGGGCCGGCCGCTGCGAATGAAGGAGTGAACCGATGCGCAGGATCCTGAATTGGGCAGCACTCGCGCTGCCGATCGCGCTCGCGGCGGGAATCGCTCGCGCGGAACCGACCGCCTACGTCCCCCTGGGCTCGGCTAACCGGGTCGTGGGCATCGACGTTGCCACCGGCAGGATCACGCAAACCTTTACGGGCGTGGTCAACCCTCACGGCCTGGTCGCCACGCCGGACGGGGAGTACCTGATCGCGGGCAGTCTGTCCGAGAGCCCGCTGCCGCAGCGAGCGCCGCTCGAGACACCGAACAGCAAGCTGTACCAGATCCACCCGCTGCACGGCCACGTCGTGACGGAGATCCCGGTTCCCGGCTGGACCCACCACCAGGCCATCACACCCGATGGCCGCCACGTCCTGTCGACGCATCCGACCCGCGGCTGGGTGACGCTCGTCGACCTGCAGCAGGGCAAGGTGGTCCATACGATCCGCACCGGCAAGGCGCCCAACTACGCGCTGGTCTCGCGGGACGGCAGAAGGGCCTACGTCTCGAACACCGCCGACGGCTCGATCAGCGAACTGGACCTCGCGAGCGCCACGGTCGTGCGCAAGCTCGAGGGAGGCAGCACTCCGGAGCATCTGGTGTCGTCCCCCGACGGCTCGTATCTGTTCGCTGCCAACGCCGGCTCCGGCAGGGTTTCGAAGGTTTCGGTCGCCACCGGCAAGGTCGAACGCGACTATGTGGTCGGACGCCAGGTGCACGGGCTGGACATCAGCGACGACGGCAAGACGCTCTTCGCGTCGAGTCGCGCCGATGGGCGCCTCGCTGCGATCGATGTCGCGACCGGCAGTCAGAAGTCGCTATCGCTGTCGCCGGACCCTTATCACCTGAACACGATTCCGGGAACCGGAAAGGTCTACGTTTCGAGCGCGACTTCGCCGGTCATATGGGTCGTGGAGCAGGCGACGCTGACGGTATCGAGGGTCATCGATCTTCCGGCGGGCGAAGGGCACCAGATTGCCGTCGTCAGATGATCGTCGGACGAGGATCGACCGGGGCGCCAACGGCGGACACGCAGGCACCGATCACCTGTTGCGCGCCACCCGCTCGAGTTCGTCGTGCCGGCGGCGCACTTCATCGGGCCAGGTCGACTTGATGTACGAGAGCACCGCGACGATCTGCGCGTCCGACAGCACGCCCGCGTAGGCCGGCATGTCGCTCTGGTAACCGGCGGGCGCGAACTTCTGCACGCCCTCCTTGACGATCCCGAAGAGCACGTCGCCCGGATGGTGCCAGGTGTGGCCGCTGGCGTCGTGCGGCGGCGCCGGCATGCGGCCGCTGGGCAGCCGGGTTCGCCATTCCGCCTGCCCCTCGAGCTTCGCGCCATGGCAGCTCGCACAATGTTGCTGGTAAACCGCGCGACCCTGCGCCACCCGCTCGCGGTCGTTCGGGTCGATCCGGACCGCGGGGGCGCCGCCGACCTGCCACCAGGTCGCCACGCCGACGCCGGCCACGGCGGCGACGGCAAGCCCCCACCAGACCAGCGGCGACGCCTGGCGCTGCTCTTTCCCGGCCTGCCCTGCCATCGCCGGCCTCCTCCGAATCGTCTCAGCGCATCGCGCCGCGCAGGCGCAGCGCGTTCGTGACCACCGACACCGAGCTCAGGCTCATCGCTACCGCGGCGATCACCGGCGAGAGCAGCAGGCCCAGCACCGGGTACAGGACGCCAGCGGCGATCGGCACGCCGAGCGCGTTGTAGACCAGCGCAAAGCCGAGGTTCTCGCGCATGTTGCGAACCGTCTGTCCGGACAGGATGCGTGCCCGGGCAATCGCGCGCAGGTCGCCCTTGACCAGCGTGACGTGCCCGGCGTTCATCGCCACGTCGGTTCCGGTGCCCATCGCGATCCCGATATCGGCCTGCGCCAGCGCGGGCGCGTCGTTGATGCCATCGCCGGCCATCGCAACCTTGCGCCCGGCGGCCTGCAGTCGCTGCACGACCGCCACCTTGTCGGCGGGCCTGACCTCGCCGATCACCTCGTCGATGCCGAGCTCCGCAGCCACCGCGCGAGCGGTGGTCCACCCGTCTCCGGTCGCCATGACGATCCGAATCCCTTCCTCGCGCAGGCGATCGAGCGCCTCGGGGGTGCTTGCCTTGATCGGATCGGACACCGCCAGCAGTCCGACGAGCCGACCGTCCACCGCGAGATGCATGACGCTGGCGCCGCGCCCGCGCAGCCGCTCGGCGTCGGCCGAGAGCATGCTCAAGTCGATCCCGTCGGCCTGCATCAATGCGGTGTTGCCCAGCGCGAGGCGGCGGCCGCCGACGAACCCGCGCACGCCGATCCCGCTGGCCGACTCGAAGCGCTCGGGGGCATGCAACGCGAGCCCTCGGCGACGCGCCTCGGCGACGATCGCGTGGGCGAGCGGGTGCTCGGAGCCCTGGTCGAGACTCGCCGCCAGCGCCAGCACTTCGTCCTCGCCGTGCCCGGCGGCCGGCACCACGCTGTCGAACGCCGGCTTGCCTTCGGTCAGCGTGCCGGTCTTGTCCACGACCAGCGTGTCGATGCGCCGGAAGCTCTCGATGGCCGCCGCATCACGGAACAGGATCCCCTGCGTGGCGGCCCTGCCGGTCGCGACCATGATCGACATCGGCGTCGCCAGCCCCAGCGCGCAGGGACACGCGATGATCAGCACCGCCAGCGCATTGATGGTCGCGTAGACCCAACTCGGCTGGGGCCCGAACAGGCCCCAGACGACGAAGGTCGCGATGGCGACCCCGACGACCGCGAGCACGAACCAGCCAGCCACCCGATCGGCCATTCGCTGCGTCGGAGCGCGCGAACGCTGCGCCAGCGCCACCATTCCAACGATCTGCGCCAGCATCGTCTCGGAACCGATCCGCTCGGCGCGCATCACCAGCGCGCCGCTGGTGTTCAGCGTCGCGCCGATCAACCGGTCGTCGGCCCGCTTTCCGACCGGGATCGGCTCGCCGGTCAGCATCGACTCGTCGACCGGGCTCTCACCCTCCAGCACTACGCCGTCGACCGGGATCTTCTCCCCGGGCCGAACGCGCAGCCGGTCGCCGACGTGAACGTGCGTGAGCGGCACGTCCTCTTCGGTGCCGTCGGCGTTCAATCGACGGGCGGTCTTCGGCGCGAGTCCCAGCAGCGTCTTGATCGCAGCGGAGGTCCGTCCGCGCGCCTTCAGCTCCAGCACCTGTCCGAGCAGGGTCAGCGACACGATGACGGCCGCCGCCTCGAAGTAGACCGCAACCCGGCCGTGGTCCATGAACGAATCCGGAAACCACTGCGGAACCAGGGTGGCGGCCACGCTGTAGACGAACGCCGCGCCGACACCCAGGCCGATCAGCGTCCACATGTTGGGGCTGGCGTTCCGGACCGATTGGACCATGCGCACGAAGAACGGCCACGCGCCCCACAGCACGACCGGGGCCGACAGGACCAGTTCGGTCCACGACCGGGTGCGCGGCGACAGCCACCCCAGCGAGTGGCCGAACATCGCCAGGACCAGCACCGCGATCGTCGGCGCGAGAGTCCACCAGAATCGCCTCGAAAAATCGCGCAACTCCGGGTTGTCGTCGTCCGTCAGCCCGGGCATCAGCGGCTCGAGCGCCATGCCACAGATCGGGCAGTGGCCTGGCGCAGGGCGCCGGATCTCAGGGTGCATCGGACAGGTGTAGATCGCGCCGTCGGCCGTTGACGGTGCGGTGACGGCCGGCGTTTGCGCGCGCGCAGGCTGCTCGTGGTGCTGGTGATGGACTTCGCGCCCGCCGCCCCCATCGCGCTCGCGATGCAGTCGGTCCGACGCGGTGCCGTTCTCGTTCCGGCCGGTGTGCCGATGCGACGTCGAATCGTCCATGGCGCTACCTGCCTCGCGACGGATCGCCGCGATCCGACTGCTGGTCGTGGTGGCCATGGCCTCCGTGGCCATGGAACAGGTGCATCAGCGGGCACGCCAGCAACAGCAGGTAGATCCACGGGCCGGCGACATGGTTCCAGTGCTCGCGCACCAGGAAGAAAGCCACGATCGCCCCCACCATCATGAGCGCCGCCCCCCACGGGCGCCGCCTGTCGGAACCCCGCGGCGGCGCCGGCGAATCACGGTGTTCGGTGTGCTCCACGGCCAGATTCCCCCCGGCGAGGCTCGGGCCGTGCCTCGCTCGATGACCATGCCACTATGCCTGTCGCAGGTCGACGTCGACATGACGCCACGATTACATCGTCGTAATGGCTATCCGACCCGGTTCCGGCGGTCCGGGAGTACCGATTCACCGCACCGCCTCGATCGCGGTCACTGCATACGCCCCGTCGATCTTCTCGGCGCTGAACTTCACCTTGTCGCCAGCCTTGAGGCCGTCGAGCATCGCCGCGTCCCGAACCCGGAACACCATCGTCATCGGTGGCATGTCGAGGCTGCGGATCTCGCCGTGTTTCAGCGTGATCTTGCGGTTCTCGCGGTCGACCTTGCGCACTTCGCCCTGCGCCACGTCCGGGTTCGCCTGTGCAATCTGCGTCGCCGCGTGTTCGCCGGAGTTGCCGTGGTGAGCGTGCAGCGGCCCGCCCGCGGCCATCAGGCCCGCCGTCACGATCCATTTCGTTGCCTTCACCTTCATCCCTCCTTTCGGTGGTTCAGCGTTTACCGACGACACGCAACCGACCGACCATGCCGGCCTGGTAGTGCCCCGCGATCAGGCAGGCGAAATCGAACTCGCCCGCCCGGTTGAACTTCCAGACGATCTCGCCGCGCCGGCCCGGCGCGACGTGCGCCAAGTACGGCTCGTCGTGCTCCATGTCCGGGAACCTCGTCATCAGCTCGGCATGCCGGTCGAGCTCGTCCTTCGTGCCGAGCACCAGCTCATGCATCACCTTGCCGCTGTTTCGCAGCGCCAGTCGCACGGTCTCGCCCTCCTTAACCTCGATTCGTTCGGGCACGAAGCGCATCGTGTCGAGCATTCGAATCTCGATCGTCCGCTTCGCGTCGCGCGGCTCGCCGGCGATCCCCCATGGCTTCTGCTCCTTGGCCACGGCCCCGCCGGACGCAGCGTGCGGCTTCTCGCCGTGGGCCCATGCGACAGGGCCGGACAGCGCGAGCGCGCACGCGGCCAGTACTGTGCGCATCCGCTTCGCGCCGAGACTGCTCTTCGCCTTGCCCGCCAGGCGTCCCGATCGGTTCATGCTTCGTCGTTCCTCAGTGATTGTCGTGCCCGGAGCGCGAGCCGGGTTTTCGCACTCGTACTTCGACCGGCGCCCGGTCGCGCCGCGCCGGCGACATCGACGTCCCGCCCTCGGCAGCGAATCGCGCCGGGTCGGGCAGCGCCCCGCTCCACTCGAACGCG
>Ga0073904_10003111_pt1 | contig 12512 bp, 9 predicted proteins | sample KloWWTrecipitate_FD_66668 | JGI IMG/M metagenome (GOLD analysis project Ga0073904, IMG submission 66668) | Active sludge microbial communities from Klosterneuburg, Austria, studying microevolution and ecology of nitrifiers - Klosterneuburg... | ecosystem: Engineered > WWTP > Aerobic digester >...
ATCCTGCGCCAGACCGACGCCACGGTGACCCCCACCGTCACTCGCGTGAGCAACGTGGACAAGGTGCTGACCCAGGGTATCGAGCTGGTCTGGCAGAGTCGGGACGTGGGAATCCAGGGGCTGAATCTGGGCGGCAGCGCCACCTGGACCGATGCCACGGTTACCGCCAACGCGGCCAACCCGGCCCAAGTTGGTAAACAGTGGTTGCGCATCCCGCCACAGCGCTACACCGTGCAGGCCAGCTACCGACCCAACGCCGAATGGCTGTTTGGCGCTTCCTGGCGCTGGGCCAGCACCATGTTCAACACGGAGTTGAACATCGACAACAACCCCAATACCTATGGCGGCACCTCCAGCGTGAACCAGCTTGACCTCAAGGCCGCCTGGAAGTTTGCCAAGCATTGGGAGTGGAGCGTAGGCATCAACAACGTGGGCAACCAGCCGTCCTGGCAGGGTCACACCATGCCCCAGCGCAGCGTGCAGACTGAAGTGCGTTACAGCCTGCTGTGAGGATGGCCACCATGAACCGACGCACCATGAAGCAAGCCACCATCACCCACCTGCTGCGCCTGGCCCTTGTGGCGCTGGGCCTTGCCACTGTGTTGGCTCAAGCGCACGAAGGGCCTATGGCGCCGCCCGACGCCAAGGCCGCAGCCGCCAAGCCGGCGCGCAAACCCCGGGCGCAACTGGCGGTGGGCACCGCCTTTGCGCCAGATGGCACCCTGTGGCTGGTGGGGCTCAATGCCGACAACCAGTTGTTTGTACAAACGACCACCACCACCACGGCCACCGCACCGTCCACCCGCTCCCCGCGCTGGAGCGCACCGCGCGTGCTGGACACCACGGGCGATGCGGTCTCTGCCGATGGCGAAAACCATCCCAAGCTGGCCTTTGGTCCCAAGGGCTACGCAGTGATCAGCTACACGCAACCCGGTGCCAAGCCCTACACCGGCATGATCCGCATGCTGCGCTCGACCGACGGTGGGCAGACCTTCTCGCAACCCTTCACCGTGCATGCCGACCGCCAGGAGATCACCCACCGTTTCGAGTCCATCGCCTTTGACGCCCAGGGTGTGTTGCATACCCTGTGGTTGGACAAGCGCGACCTGGAAACGGCGCCGCGCGGCGCCAACGGCAAGCCCGACTACCGTGGCGCAGCGGTGTACCGCAACACCTCGGCGGATGGCGGTGCCACCTTTGGCCCCGATATAAAGCTGGCTGACCACAGTTGTGAATGCTGCCGCATTGCGCTGGCGCAAGGCCAGGACGGCCATGTGCGTGCCCTGTGGCGTCATGTGTTTGAGCCCAATGTGCGGGACCACGCCTTTGCGTCACTCGATGCGGATGCACCGCAAATGCCCCAGCTGGTGCGCGCCACTTTTGACGACTGGCACATCGACGCCTGCCCGCACCATGGCCCCGGTCTGGCCGCAGCGGCGGATGGTGGCTTTCATGCCGTCTGGTTTGGTGTGCGGCAAGAAGGCGGCCAGGCTGTATCCGCCGTGCGCTATGGCCGCCTGCTGGCAGACGGCAGCCCCGATGAAAAGACAGTGCGCCAGCTACCTGATGAGCGCGCCGAGCATGCCGATGTCGCAGCCCAGGGCGCGCGTGTGGCCGTGGTCTGGCGTAGCACCGATGGCATGACCAGCACGCTCAAAGTTTGGCTGTCCACTGACGGTGGCCAGCACTTCCATGTCAAAACACTCGCCCAGACCCAGGGCGACAACGACCATCCGCGTCTGGCGCAACAGGGTGGGCGTCTGGTGGTAGTCTGGCGCACTGCAAAGGAGGTACAGCTTCATGACATTCCCTGGTAAATGGCTACGCCGCATCGGGCTGGCCGCAACCTTGTTTGCAACCGGTTGCTATATGCAAAATGGGCTTGCAGCCCTCGATCACAGTACACATAGCGCTATCAAAAACGTAGTCGATTTTGATCAAACCACCTGGAAGCATTTGCTGGCCAAGGGTGCACGCCCTGCGGCCTACGTGTTCACCAACAGCTTTTGCTCCACCTGCCCCGAAGTGTTTGAGCTGTTGCAGCAATCCGTGCAGCAGAATGCGCAGCCAACGGGCCAGCCGGTGGAGCTGGCGGCCATTCTGATGGACGTGCGTGGTGAGCGGGCCCTGGCCCATGCCCACCACTATGCTGGCGTAACCAGCATTTACGCCTTTGACGGTTTTGAGCCGGCTATCCGTCAGGCTGTGGACCCGAAGTGGCGCAACATTACGCCCTATGTGGTGCTGGTGGCGCGCAACGGCAAACAGCAGCGCGTAACCGGTCAGCCCACACTCGCCCAGCTCAAGGCCTGGTTGAATTGAACCCTGAACGTTGACCCCTTTTTTAACCTGAGGAAAACCACCATGAAACTCAACACCATCACCACTATCCTTGCCCTGTCGTGTGGCGGCCTGTTCGCCCAGGCTGCGAGCGCCCAGACCGTGGACGTGCAAGGTGCCTGGGCCCGCGCCACCGTGCCCGGCCAGAAGGCTACCGGCGCCTTTATGAAATTGACTGCAAAGGACGGTACCAAGCTGGTGTCTGTTTCCACCCCCGCTGCCGGTGTGAGCGAGGTGCACGAGATGAAGATGGACGGCGACGTGATGAAGATGCGCGCCGTGCAGGGTGGCCTGGACCTGCCCGCCGGTAAGGCGGTTGAACTCAAGCCCGGCGGCTACCACGTGATGTTGATGGACCTGAAGGCGCCGCTGCCCAAGGACAGCACCGTGGCCCTGACGCTAGTGTTCAAGGACGCCAAGGGCGTGGAAACCAAGCAAGAGGTCACGCTGCCTGTGAGCACCGTCGCACCCGTGGGGACCATGGCCCATAGCGATCACAAGCACTGATCGTTAGCCGTCCACGCGCATGTCGTCCACTGCATTTTGCAGGCTGATGCGCCACCCTCGGGTGGTGTGGTTAGCCTTGCTCATTGCAATCTTGGGAGCCCTGGCGGTTCCCATGTCGCATGCCATGGCGGGTGGCGATTGGATGGGGTTGGTGCAGGTCTGCACCAGTACAGGCACCCAAACGGTTTCTTCGGACTCTGCGCCTGTGGGGCGGGAGTCTGCGCCCCTCATGGCGCATTGCCCCTTGTGTCTGCACCACGCAGACAGTCTTGTAGCGCCACCGGGCTTGCAGGTGCAGGCATCCCCTGTGGTGTACCTACAAAGGATTGCATCTGTCTGGCAGGCCACGTTTACCAGCACGTACTTTGCGTTTGCACCGCCCCCACGCGGGCCACCGCGTTTCATCTGAGTCGGTTTTTTTGCTTGCCGCACGCTGCGTCGTGCGCCTGCGCCTCTCTCATTTGAAAACGCAAACCAGGTATCCCCGTGTCACCATTCACCCTTCGTGCTCTTCCATGGTCCATTGCCATGGCCTTTCCCGCCCTGTCGTTTGTCGCCAGCCCCGTAATGGCAGTCGACGGCCCATCTCCATCTATTACCCTGTCGCCGGTTGTGGTTGTCGAAACCAAGCCGGTCGATCCGCTGGCTGGTACCACTTTGTTGGGCGGCTCCGGCCTGGCTCGCAAACGCGCAGCCACCAGCGATACAGCCGGTTTGCTGGGCGATGTTCCTGGCTTGAGCCTGTTTGGCGCGGGTGGTGTGTCCAGCCTGCCAACGCTGCACGGCCTGGCAGATGACCGTCTGCGCATCAAGGTCGATGGCATGGACCTGATTTCGGCGTGTGCCAACCACATGAACCCGCCGCTGTCCTACATTGACCCCAGCAACGTGGGTAGCATCGAAGTGTTTGGTGGCATCACCCCGGTGAGCGCTGGCGGTGACAGCATTGGCGGTGCTATCGTCGTCCATTCGGCATCGCCCGAGTTTGCCCAAGCCGGGCAGGGCACCCTGGTAAAGGGCCAGGCGGGCACCTTTTACCGCAGCAACGGCAATGGTCGGGGTACCAACCTGTCCTTGCTGGTAGCTGGCGAGAATGTGAGCCTGAATTTCGCCGCATCCACCGCGCAGTCAGGCAACTATGAAGCCGCACAGGCTTTCAAGACGGGGCTGGTACCCACGACAACCGTCAGCACACCGGGACCCAAGGAAGTGGGTTCATCCCTGTTCAAGTCCAACAACCAGTCCTTGGGTTTGGCATGGCACAACGAAAACCACCTGTTGGAACTCAAGCTGGGTTCGCAGGACATTCCGTACCAGGGCTTCCCCAACCAGCGCATGGATATGACGCGCAACACCAGCGACCAGGCCAACCTGCGCTACACCGGCCAGTACGACTGGGGCCAATTGCAGGCGCGTGTTTACAACGAGAATACCCGCCACACCATGAACTTCCTGGAGAACAAGCTGGGCAGCGTCACGTCACTGGGCATGCCCATGGACACCGAAGGCAAGAACACCGGCGCATTGGTCAAGGCTGATGTCAACCTGTCCACCCGCGATGCGTTGGCCGTAGGCGCCGAATACCAGCGCTACCGCATGAGCGACTGGTGGGACCCGGTCAGCGCCACCCCCGGCATGATGGCACCCAACAAGTTCTGGAACATCCGCGATGGTCAGCGTGACCGCGCCGACGTGTTTGCCGAGTGGGATGCGAAATGGAGCACCCAGTGGCAATCGCAAGTAGGTGTGCGCAGCGCCAGCGTGACCATGGATGCCGGCAAGGTGCAGGGTTACAACGCCATGGCTGGCATGATGGGCTACGGCGATCCCGCCAACCCCACATCGGTTCCTGGTGCGTTCAATGCCCTGGACCACAAGAAGACCGACAACAACCTGGATTTGTCGGCCCTGCTGCGCTACACGCCCGATACCCAAAGCAGCTTTGTCGGGGGCTTTTCGCGCAAGAGCCGCTCGCCCAACCTGTACGAACGCTTTGCCTGGTCGACCAACAACAACATGGTCATGAACATGATCAACTGGATGGGCGACGCCAATGGCTATGTGGGCAACCTGAACCTCAAGCCCGAAACCGCCAACACCCTGAGCGCCACGGCCGACTGGCACGATGCCGCCCGGGCCCAGTGGGGTCTGCAGGTCACGGCGTACACCACCTATGTGCAGGACTACATCGATGCGGTTGCCTGCGCGGCGGTGGGCAAGGTTTGCCCGGCACGGACCGATAACTTCGTCAACCTGAGCTTTTCCAACCAAAGCGCCCGGCTGTCCGGGGTGGATATTTCTGGCTACCGCACCCTGTCAGATGCAGACGCTGCTGGCAGTTACAAGTTGACCGGGCAAATCAGTTACCTCAAGGGCAAGAATGGCGACACGGACGCTGGCCTGTACAACACCATGCCGCTCAACGCCAAGCTGGCGTTGGTGCAGACAACCGGGCGCTGGACGAATACCGTCGAGGCGCAATTTGTGGATGCCAAAACCGAGGTGTCCAAGATTCGCAATGAACAGCAAACGGCCGGCTACGGACTGCTCAACCTGCGCAGCAGCTTCGAGTGGAAAGTGGTGCGCCTGGATCTGGGTGTGGATAACGTACTGGACCGCTTCTATACGTCCCCATTGGGCGGCGCGTACGTGGGGCAGAGCCCCAAAACCTGGGGCATACCGGTGCCGGGGCCAGGGCGCTCCATTTACGCGGCCATCAGTGCGCGGTTTTAAATGCGAGTGAACGAGGAGGGTTCCATGCAATCAAGTTTTAACACCGATCGGGTTCTGGCCTCGCCTGGGGCGGTCACTGCGCCCTTCGCCAGGGCGTTGTTCGATCAGTCCATCGCCCTATTTTTGGGTGGCGAGCCTGAAGCTGCGCGGATGATCTTGCACGAGGTGGTCAAGGCAACGGTCGGATTTGAGTTGCTGGCCGAGCTAACCAATCGGTCGTGCGCCAACCTGCGCTCCATGCTGTCATCCAAGGGCCGGCCCGGTATGGACAACCTGTCGAGCATTTTCCGGATCCTTCGGGATTGGCTGCATGTACGGGTTGATGTGCAGGTGCTGGATGCAGCCTAGATAGGTTGGGGGTGGTAATCGTTTAGCAATAAAGCACGACATTGGAGTAAGCTGTCAACTGTTCAAAGTAGACAACCTCCCATGGAGTGCATATGAGCGATACAGATACCACCGGTTTCGGCAAATTCGTTCCCGGCTTTGATTTCCTGCAAAACATCGCCAAGGGTGCCAGCAATAACATTCCACAGATGCCCAATCTGGGGAACTGGGTTGCACCCACGCTCAACGTGGAAGAGCTGGAAAAACGCATTGAAGAGCTCAAGGCTGTGCATTTTTGGCTGGAACAAAACTCCCGCGCCCTGGGCGCCACCATCCAGGCGCTGGAGGTGCAGAAAATGACCTTGGCCACCCTCAAGGGCATGAACTTCAACATTGGCGATGTGGCCAACGCCCTCAAGCTCAAGGCGGCCGAGTCCGTGCACACCGGTGTGCAGCGCGTGACCGAGCGCGCTGCATCCACCGCCAAGACCATTAGCGATGTGGCCACCGGATCGGGCAGTGCCGGTGCCAAGGTGAGTAAGGCGGCAGCGGGTGTGGGTTCGATGGTGGATCCGATGCACCTGTGGGGCTCACTCACCCAACAGTTTCAGCAGATTGCAGCTGGCGCATTCAAAGAGGCATCCACCAAGACTGCTGTGGACATGACCAAGAATATGGCAACCGGCATGGCCAAAGGGGCCATGAAATCCGCCAAAGCAGCTGGCAAGAAGGCCGCCAGTGGCGCGGTCAAGCGTGTAACCAAGCCTGCGGCGCGCAAAACTGCGCCCCGCAGCCGGTAGGGTCGGCTCACGCAATACCTCCGCAGTGGGTGCGGATATGAAGCTCTTTCCCTACGCCCACGCCACGCATCCGCAGTGGCAAATGGCTGCCGCCCTGGTTCTGGCGCAGTTGCGTGCGCAAATGGCGTTGCACGGCTATGCCAGTACGCCCACATTGGCGTTGCTCTACATCACCGACCACTATGCTGGTGCGGCCCAAGACATTCTGGAGCACCTGGGCGCCGAACTGCCCCTGGTGACCGACTGGTCGGGCACGGTAGGTGTGGGCATCATGTCCAACAACATGGAATATTGGGACGAGCCAGCCATGGCCGTCATGTTGCTGGAGTTGCCCAGCGATCAGTACCGCGTATTTTCCGGGGTGGCGCCGCTGGGCCTGGGCTTTGAGGCCCATACTGCCTTGGTGCACGCCGACCCTGGCACTGCTGACCTGGGCGAACTGATTGTGGAAATGGCCCAGCGTACCGACGCCGGCTACCTGTTTGGTGGCCTCTGTAGCAGTCGCGGCCAATCCGTGCAATTTGCGGTGGCGGGCAACGGCAACATAAGCGGTCACGGTGCCGCCAGTGGGGTATTCAGTGGCGGCCTCAGTGGTGTGGCCTTTGGCCCGGACGTGGCCATGGTGTCACGCGTCACCCAGGGTTGTACACCGGTTTCTGTGGCGCATACGGTCACGGAGGCTGATCACAACGTTGTGGTCACGCTCGACGGCGCACCAGCGCTGGACGTGATGCTGGGTGATCTGTCGATTTCGCTCCAGCAACCCCAGGAGGCAATGGAGGTGCTGCGTGCCACTCTGGTCGGTCTGGTGCCGGCACAGGGTTTACGGTCTGATGCCGTACAACGCAGTGGCCACTTTGGCGAGGACGTGGTGGTGCGTCACATCATCGGACTGGACACCGGGCGCCATGGCGTTGCTGTGGCGGACCGGGTTGAGGCCGGCACGCAACTGGTGTTTTGCCAGCGTAATGTGCAGGCCGCACGGGCCGATCTGACCCGCATCTGTGCCGAAATCCGTGAAGAACTGGAGCCCCAGGAACAAGCACTCGAAACCGCGCATGCAGTACAGGCATCGACGCGGGAAGCCGAGCCCCACCCAGCCCGTCGCATTGCCGGTGCGATCTATGTGAGCTGCACGGGTCGCGGCGGCCCCCACTTTGGCGGACCCAGTGCCGAGTTGCAATTGGTGCGCCGCGCCCTAGGCGATGTGCCCCTGGTCGGTTTTTTCGCTGCTGGAGAAATTGCGCACAGCCATCTATATGGCTACACCGGCGTGTTGACCGTGTTTATCGCGTCACCTGGGGAGGACGCTATGTGACAGTCTGTTGCAGTGTCAAGGGTTGTCAAGCATGAAAATTCGCCATTTGAACCGGCTCATGGTGAGTTTGACCCTGCTCATCCTGCTGGCCGTGGGCGCGCTGGTTTTGGCGCTTTTAACCACGCAGGGCCGTATTGCTGCCAGCGAACAACAGCACTGGCGGGCGCATCTACTGGCCGATGAATTGCTGCAGAGTTCAGATGACATGAGTCGCATGGCCCGCAGTTATGTGGCCACCGGCGATGTACAGTTTGAACAGCACTATTTCGAGATTCTCGGCATTCGCAATGGTCTGCACCCACGACCCGACCACTACGATTCGACCTACTGGCATCTTGCCGGTGTGGGCAGGGCACTCGCTGTGGCGCCCGGAGAGACCGTACCTTTGCTCTCCCTGTTGGAACGTGAGGGTGTTCAGGGTCAGGATTTTGCGCCGCTGCGCGAGTCCCAAGCGCAGTCCGATGTGCAGTTGGACATGGAGCGTCAAGCCTTTGCCGCCATGAAAGGGCTGTTTGCCGATGCCGCTGGGGCTTACACGGTGCGCGGCGCCCCCGATCCACACCTGGCCAACAACTTGCTGTACAGCGAACGCTATGCAGACGCCAAGGCCCGCATCATGGCGCCTATCCAGCAGTTTTCTGACGCGATCGATGTGCGCAACCAAACCCGTATCGACAGCCTGCGCGCGGCCATGAGAACCCAGGTACTGCTGCTGTTGGTGCTGGTCGGTGCCACGTTGATTGGCCTGTTTGCTTTTGTCCGCTACAACAGGCGCGCCGTTCTGATACCGCTGCAACGCCTGGGGCACCACGCACAGCGTCTGATGCGGGGCCGCTATGACGCACGCATTCACTTGCAAAGTGACAATGAACTGGCCGAACTGGGCGCTCATTTCAATGCCATGGCCCAAGCACTGGAAAACGACGCGGCGCAGCGCCTGCAGTCCGAACAGGCAACTGAAAAGGCCGTGGCCGACTTGGCCGCACGCGAGCTGCTGCTGCAACAAATTTTGGATACTTCCAGCGTAGGCATCTTTCTGATCAACCTGGAGGGACGCATCACCCACGTGAACCGGCGTACTGCGGAAATGTTTCACTGGACCATTGCAGAGCTGACAGGCAAGGAGTATGTGGATCTGGTTGCGCCGCCGCAGCGAGAAATCGGGCGCAACCGGATGCTCCAATTGCTTGCTGGAGAAATCCCGCTGTCCGAAGTGGAGCGCCGCTACTGGCGTGCCGACGGAAGTGAATTCTGGGGCCATCTGTCCGGGCGACGCATGCTGGCTGTGGATGGCCAGACCGTGGGGCTGGTGGCCGTGATGGCAGATATTACCGACAGTAAGCGCGCTGAGGAGCGCCAGCAGCATCACAACCGTGTGCTCAAGTGTCTGGCGGATAAGGTTTCCATGCAGGCGGTGCTTGAGACCATGGTTTTGGACGTGCAAGCGATGCAGCCCACCAGTCTGTGCAGCATTCTGTTGCTGGATGCCCAAGGACAGCATCTCCACCATGTTGCGGCACCCAGTCTGCCGGTCTTTTTTATCCAGGCTTTGGATGGCGCGGCCATTGGGATGGGTGTCGGCTCCTGCGGTACGGCGGCCTTTACCGGAAAGGTGGCGATAGTGGAGGACATCGCCACCCATCCCTGGTGGATACCGTTTCGGGACCTGGCGCAGCAAGCCGGATTGGCCGCGTGCTGGTCGCAGCCCATTCTGTCGGCACAGGGACGGGTGCTGGGTACCTTTGCCATTTACCACCGCACGCCGGGCGGCCCTTCGGCAGCGGATATCGAGCTGATTGAGGACGAGGCTCGGCTGGCGGCCCTGGTGATTGAGAAGTCGCACGCCGACAGCCGCCTGCAGCTGGCCGCCAGCGTGTTCAGCCATGCCCGCGAAGGCATCATCATCTCCGATGCAGCTGGAATTATCGTGGAAGTGAATGCCACTTTCACCGAGATCACCGGTTATACCCGCGAGGAAGCTGTCGGGCAGTCTCCACCCAAGCTTCTCAAATCAGGCCATCAAGGGCGAGAGTTCTATGAGAATCGACACCGCGTGCTGCAGGAAAAGGGTTACTGGACCGGCGAGGTCTGGAACCGGCGCAAAAGCGGCGAGGTGTTTGCCGAGATGCTCACCATCAGTGCAGTGCGCGATGCGGCAGGTGAATTGACCAACTATGTGGCACTGTTTACTGACATCACGCCACTCAAGGAACACCAGCGCCAGCTGGAGCACATTGCCCACTTCGACGCGCTGACCGGCCTGCCCAACCGCGTGCTGCTGGCCGACCGCATGCAGCAGGCCCTGACACAGAGCCAGCGCCGGGGCTTACCGGTCGCGGTGCTGTACCTGGACCTGGATGGTTTTAAGGCCGTGAACGACACCCATGGCCACGGCGTAGGGGACGAGTTGCTGGTGGCGCTGGCGCACCGCATGAAGGGTGCGCTGCGAAATGGTGACACTTTGGCGCGTATTGGTGGGGATGAGTTCGTGGCGGTGCTGGTGGATCTGGAATCGGTGGGGGATGCCCAACCGGTGCTGCAGCGCCTGCTGCAGGCCGCAGCGGACCCTGTGGATATGGGCAGCAACAGTCTTCAGGTTTCTGCCAGCATTGGCGTTACGGTCTATCCCCAGGATGGCGTGGAAGCCGACTTGTTACTGCGTCACGCTGACCAGGCCATGTATGTGGCCAAGCAGGCCGGCAAGAATCGTTACCACCTGTTTGACGTGGCCCAGGATACGGCGGTCAAGACCCAACGCGAAAGCCTGCAGCATGTGGCGCGTGGCCTGCAGCGCAACGAGTTCGTTCTGTACTACCAGCCCAAGGTCAATATGGCAAGCGGTGCGGTGATTGGCGTCGAGGCCCTGATCCGCTGGCAGCACCCCGAACGCGGGCTGCTGGCACCAGCCGCCTTTTTACCGTTGATCGAAGACCATCCCATCAGCGTGACGCTGGGCGAGTGGGTGATTGCCGCCGCCCTGGGGCAGATGACCCAATGGCGTGCACAGGGGCTGGACGTGGCAGTGAGCGTAAACATTGGCGCGCGCCAGTTACAGCTGAACGACTTTGCTGCGCGCCTGACCCAGTTGTTGGCGCAGTACCCCAATGTGCCACGCCAGCGCCTGGAGCTGGAGATTCTGGAAACCAGTGCACTGCAAGACATCACCCAGGTGTTCCAGTCCATCCTTGCCTGTCAGGCTATGGGTGTGCGCTTTGCGTTGGACGATTTTGGCACCGGTTATTCGTCCCTGACCCATCTGCGCCACCTGCCGGCCGAGGTCATCAAGATCGACCAGAGTTTTGTGCGCGACATGCTTGAAGACCAGGACGACCTGGCCATCGTCAAGGGCGTGATTGGCCTGGCCTCAGCCTTCCACCGTGAGGTGATTGCCGAAGGGGTGGAGACGGCTGAACACGGCCGCTTGTTGCTGGAGCTGGGATGCGAGCAGGCCCAGGGTTACGGCATTGCTCGCCCCATGCCGGCGCAAGAACTGCCTGACTGGGTGCGCAGCTGGCAGGTCAAAGCAATCTGGACAGTTTGATTTTTGCTATGAAAATAGAAGCGCATTGCGTAGACTTGACGAGGGCTAGAGGTCAAATGCCTCGTGATCTCTGTTGCTTGAACTGCGCCCGGAACGTACCGAACGTGCCCGCGTCCAGCGCCGCGCGCACCTCGGCCATGAGGTTCAGGTAGTAGTGCAGGTTGTGCACCGTGGCCAGCATGGGGCCCAGCATTTCGCCGCAGCGGTCCAGGTGGTGCAGGTAGGCTCTAGAAAAACCCTCGCGCCCGCCCTGGTCCCATGAGGCGCCCGATGTGCCGGCGCAGGCGTAGCAGGTGCAACTGCTGTCCAGCGGCTGGTGGTCGGTCTTGTGGCGGGCATTGCGAATTTTCAAGTCGCCAAAGCGGGTAAACAGCGTGCCGTTGCGCGCGTTGCGGGTAGGCATGACGCAGTCGAACATATCCACGCCGTCAGCCACGCCTTGCACCAAGTCTTCAGGTGTGCCCACGCCCATCAGGTAGCGCGGTTTGTGTGCGGGCAGGCGGTGCGGTGTATGCGCCATGATGCGGTTCATTTCGTCCTTGGGCTCGCCCACGCTCACGCCACCGACCGCGTAGCCGGGGAAATCCACTTCAACCAACTGGTCCAGCGACTCCTGGCGCAGATTCTCAAACATGCCGCCTTGCACAATGCCAAACAGGGCGTTGGGGTTCTCCAACTTGGTGAATTCGGCCTGGCAGCGCTTGGCCCAGCGCAGGCTCAGCTCCATGGACGTGCGGGCCTCGCGCTCGGTGGTGATGTGGCCCTTGGTGTCATATGGCGTGCATTCGTCGAACTGCATGACGATGTCACTGTTCAGCACGGTCTGGATCTGCATGCTGATCTCAGGCGTCAAAAACAGCTTGTCGCCATTCACAGGAGAAGCAAATTTAACGCCTTCCTCGCTGATCTTGCGCATCTCGCCCAGGCTCCAGACCTGGAAGCCGCC
>Ga0073904_10003112_pt1 | contig 12506 bp, 8 predicted proteins | sample KloWWTrecipitate_FD_66668 | JGI IMG/M metagenome (GOLD analysis project Ga0073904, IMG submission 66668) | Active sludge microbial communities from Klosterneuburg, Austria, studying microevolution and ecology of nitrifiers - Klosterneuburg... | ecosystem: Engineered > WWTP > Aerobic digester >...
TCTCTAATGGGGCGGGCGGCGGTCCGCCCTGCCCCCGATTTATCCAGTTCGGCGCGCCTTACGAAAGCGCGCGCTTCAGCCCTGGCAGGGCGGACAGGATTACCAGATCAACCGTGATCACTGCCAGAAGCGTCAGCCCGAGCATCGGGAAAGCCATCGACAGAAGAAGCGCGATCAGCATCACGCCCCGTGCCAACGGCACGGCTTGCGGTCGGGGCGGCGCGGCAAGGCGCATCGCTTTGGCAGGCCTGCGCAGCCACCACATCACGATGCCGGACACACACAAAAGCACGACCGCCAGACAAAAGAGCCCATTCAGGATGACGTTCCAAAGCCCGGTTTGTCCTTCGTGCAGCGCGATACCGACCGCCATCGCCTTGCCCGCCACTGAATAGTCGGCAAAACGCACGTCTGCCAGAATCCGCCCCGTATATTGATCCACATGCACGGTGCGGTCCGACATCGGATCGGGACTGTCATAACTCATCGAATCCTGGGCCATCGTCCAGACTCCGGCTTCATCCACAGGCGGGCTCAGGCGGAAACGGCCGGCAAATCCGATCTGGCGCGCCAGCTCGACAACCGCCGCCAGAGTGACAGGCGTTCCTTCCGGCAAACCGGTCACGCCGGCAGCCGAACCCGAGGCCGGCATCGGGGTCTGTTCCAGCGCCCAGGGCACTTCTTTCTCGGCATGGTTCATGCTGGCATGGGTCGCGTCCGACAAGGGCACATTATCCCATTTCTCCGCCGGGAAGGTCGACCAGGCCTGAACGAACTTTTCACCCCAGACACCGGCCCAAGCGAGCCCCGTCACGAAAAAGAATGCCAGAAGGACGGCGGTCCAGGCACCGGTCACCGCGTGAAGGGACTTCCACAGCGATCGCCCCCGCGCCGACAGGCGGGGAACCAAAAGATCGCGCGCCGTCCCTGCCCCGCGCGGCCACCACAGGTATAGCCCGCTCGCCAGCAGGAAAAGCCCAAGGCAGGCGGCGATCTCGATCAGCCGGTCGCCCAGGGTGCCGATCAAAAGGGTCCCGTGGATCTTCTCGGCAAAGGCGTTCCATGTGTTCCCGTCGGCAGTCACACGAAGCGCGTGCCCGAGGTAAGGATCAAGCGCCACCACCTGCTCGCCCCCTTCGGCATCGAGAACCGAAAAGAGCGCAGGCGTCGCGGTATCATAGGGGGCGGTGTAGCCTGCAAGGCCTGTCGCGCCGGGCACGGCGGCCAGTGCCGCCATTTCCTGCTCGGCAAGGGTCATTGGCGCTGCGGCGGGTTCCACCACCAGCCGGTCGCCATACTCCGGCGCGATGGCGGTGAACCACATCATGAAAAAGCCGGTCACGGCCAGCATCAGAAGGAAAGGCACCACAAAGAGCCCGGCATAGAAATGCCAGCGCCAGATGGCGAAATAGAGCGGGTTGGCACGCGGCGTGCCCGTATCCGGCGCCTCCGTGCCCGTAAGGTCGGTCATCGACATGGGGAAATCTCCTGTAAGGTTTGAAAGGCCCTCGCGGGCTGTTCGCACGATCAGGACAGGGTTGGCGGCGCACGTGGCGATGGGCGCAGAAAAGGGGCGGTCTGGGCAGGAACAATCGCGACAAACACCGGCGCAGTAGCCAAGGGTCGCACATCTTGGGCCACCACTGGGGCTGCCGGGGTGGCCAGTGCTGCAAGACCCGCGCCTGCGAACGGGCAGGGTTGTTTTTCGTGGCCGTTCTTTTCCGGCCCCGCCGGATGCAGATCACCATCCGCGCCCATCACCATCAGGATCGGGCCTGCACCGCTGCACAAAGCGAAGGCTGGCATTCCATCGGCGCCACGCACCGGCATCAAACCTGGGGGCAGAATGGCCCAGACGAGCACCGCGATCAAAGCGATCTGGCGCGCAACAAGGGTCAGGAGGGGATGGCGGCTGCCCAGTTTCATGACATGCCGATACCGCGCGGCCGGGTCACTCGTCAACCGATGCGCGCCGCGTGGGTTCCCCGCCGCTTTGGTCGCAAGCGACATGCCTCAATGTCGTTTTCGGACGGGAAATGTCGGGCAAACCTTCACGGTAATTCCTGTGTCTGTCAGATATGGCCCAAATGAATTCCCGAGGAGTCGCCCTGATGAAATCCCATGTCAAAGCTCTTGTCGTCGGCGGTGGCGCCGTGGGCACCGGCATCGCCTATCACCTGGCCAAGGCAGGCTGGGACACGATGCTGTTGGAGCGTGATGCGCTGACCTCGGGGTCGACCTGGCATGCGGCGGGGCTGCTGCCCTTGTTCAACATGTCCTACGCCACGACCCACATCCACAAATATTCGGTCGATTTCTACAAGACGCTGGAGGCCGAGACCGGCCTGAACGCGGGCTTTTATGTCGTGGGCAACCTGCGCATGGCCCAGCGGCAGGAACGGATGGACGAATATATGCTCTATTCGTCGGTCGCGGAAACGGCCGATGTCTACCACGAATTCCTGACGCCCAAGGACATCAAGGACCGCTGGCCGCTGGTGCGCACCGAAGATCTGGTCGGCGCGCTCTATCACCCGCAAGACGGCTATATCAACCCGGCCGACGTGACGCAGGCGATGGCCAAGGGTGCCCGCCAGCGTGGCGTGAAGATCCTGCAAAAGGCGCAGGTCGACAGCTATAAATGGACCGGGTCGGAATGGATCGTCGCTGGCCATATCATGGTCGAAAAGGGCGGCATGCTGGTGCCGGGCGAAGAAACGTTCGAGATCCATGCCGAACATGTTGTCACCGCCACCGGCAACCATGCCCAGCGCACCGCCCGCCTTCTGGGGGTCAAGACCCCGGCCATTCCGGTCGAGCATCAGTATATCGTGACCGAACCCGATCCGATGCTGCAGGAATACCGAAAGAACAATCCCGAACACCCCGTCCTGCGGGACGCCGACGCCAAGTGGTACGTGCGCGAGGAGCGCGGCGGCTGGATCCTTGGCCCGTACGAACGCAATGCGCCCGCGCGCTTCGAATATGACGTGCCCGACAGTTTCCGCGCTGACCTCTTCCCGCTCGACCTGGAGCGGATCGAGGGGGAATATATGTCTTTCATCCATCGCATTCCGTCGTCGGAAACCGTGGGCCTCAAAGACGATTTCAACGGCCCGATCTGCTATACGCCGGACGGCAACCCGCTCGTTGGTCCCTATCCGGGGCTGCGCAACATGTGGATGGCCGAAGGCTTCTCCTTCGGGATCACGGCGGCGGGCGGCACCGGCTATTACCTTGCCCAGCTGATGGTCGAGGGCGAGGCCGAGATCGACATGGCCAGCCTTGACCCCAAGCGCTACGGGTCATGGATGACGACCGAATATGCGGCGCGCAAGAACGAGGAATGCTATGAGCATGTCTTCATCCTGCACCACCCGGATGAAGAACGTGAAGCCTGCCGGCCCCTGCGCACCTCGCCCGCCTATGACCGCCAGAAAAAGCGCGGCGCGCAGTTCGGCCAGATCAACGGCTGGGACCGTCCGAACTATTACGGCCCGGTGGATGCGCCAGCGAACTTCGATCATGACAGCCGCAGCTTCCGGCGCGGCGGCTGGTGGCAATATGCGGTCGAGGAGGCGAAAGCCATCCGCGAAACCGCAGGCCTGATCGACGCGACCGCGTTCACCAAACATGTGGTCAAAGGCCCCGGCGCTACCGCGTTCCTCGACTGGTTCACCTGCAACGCCCTGCCGAAGGTCGGGCGTATCAACCTGACCTATGCGCTGACGCCTGCGGGCACGACGCGCACCGAATATACGATCGTCCGCAACGGCGAGAACGACTATTACCTCGTCTCGGCGGGGGCATGGACCGACTATGATGCCGACTATCTGCGCAAGTGCGCCGAGGACAAGGCGCCTGAGTTCGGCTACATTGAAATCCAGAATGTCACGACCCAGTGGGGCGTCTTCGCGCTGGCCGGGCCGAACAGCCGCAAAATCCTGGCGGAACTGATCAAGGACGCTGACCCCGCGACGGCCCTGTCGAACAAACGTTTCCCCTGGCTTTCGGCCAAGAAGATCGAACTGGGCATGTGCCCGGTCAATGCGATCCGCGTGGCCTATACGGGCGAGCTGGGTTGGGAACTGCACCACCCGATTGAGATGCAGAATTACCTCTTTGACCGGCTGATGGAAGCGGGCGAAAAGCATGGGTTGAAGCTCGTTGGCGGGCGCGCCCAGAACTGGCTCAGACAGGAAAAGAGCTACCGCGCCTTCGGCACCGAGCTTGGCCGCGACGCGACCCCCCTGGAAGCCGGTCTGCCGCGCTTCGTCGACCTGTCGAAGGATTTCCAGGGCAAGCAGGCGATGATCGACAAGGGCATCCGCTCCATGTGCGTGACCCTGCTGATCGACGGGCCGGCGGATGCGGACCCCTGGGGCAAGGAAGCCCTGCTGCATGACGGTCAGAAGATTGGCCGCCTGACCTCGGGCGGTTATTCGGTGGCCTTCGGCAAACAGATCGGCATGGGCTATGTCCGCCCGGATCTGGCCACACCCGGCACCAAGCTGAAAGTCCGCATGCTGCGCCAGCTTTGGGATGCCGTTGTGACCGAGGACAGCCCGTTCGACCCGAAGAACGAACGGATCCGCGTGGACGGCTGAGGGTTCCCCGCGCGACGCGCGAGCGCTCTTAGGGGCCAAGGTCCGCCGGACCTTGGCTCACCGGGCATCACCTCCCGGAATCTTTGGACCAAAACGAGGGAGAGGCGCGCCGTGAAAATCCTGAAGCGCCTTTTCAGCTTCTGATGCCCGTCAGCTGACGCGGATGATCCCGGCAAGGCCGGTCTTCTGATGTTCGATCACATGGCAGTGGAACACCCAGTCGCCCGGATTGTCGGCAAGGACCGCAACTTCTGTCACATCATGGCTGCGCAGAAGGATCGTGTCGCGGGCCTGTCCGGTCAATTTCCCATCCGGGCCGATCAGATGCATGGCAAACCCGTGCAAATGGATCGGATGATCATTCTGCGTCTCGTTCCTGAGCCTGAAGCGATAACTCTTCCCAAGGCGCAGTTCGGCTAAGGGCGTGCCGGGCCGCGCCGGATCGGGCGGCGCGTCGCCGCCGAAAACCTGCCGGTTGATCGACCAGAACCGATAGGGCACGTCACCACAAAAACCGCCAGACTCGGGTGCATTGCCCTCAGGCGACCAGCCGAAGACGAAATCCAGCGCCTCGGCCTGCGCCAGATCGGGCAGGGCCGTTGGATTGGGCGGCAAGGGGCGCAGATCGGCCAGCCGCCGCGAAAGGCTGGGGCCGCTGGCGACCAGCCGGGCAAGGACGCGTTCCTCCTTCCCACGCAGGCGCATCACCAGAGAGACGGTTTCATCCGCCAGATCGGGCATGCGCACCACCAGATCCGCCCTTTGCCCCGGCGCGATCAAAAGCCCTTCGGAAAGGGCCTCAGGATTCACGAGCGGCTGCCCGTCGAGCGCCACGAGCATCGCCTCGGCCCCCTGGAGCGACAGGTCATAGACCCGCGTGACATCGGTCACCACCAACCGCAGCCGGACCAGCCCGCCCGCAGGCGCACTGATTACCGGATCAACCGCCCAATCCGCGGTTGAGACTGTGCCGAACGTGCCACCGCGCGCCATGTTGCGCGGGCTCGCAAAAGCGATGAACTGGCCGTCCTTGCCCAGCCGGAAATCCCGCACGAGCACCGCAATATCGGCATCGAACGCCTGATCCTCGGCCTCGTCGACGATCAAGACGCCCGCCAGCCCACGCGCGATCTGCTCCAGCGTATTGCAATGCGGATGATACCAGTATGTGCCCGCGTCAGGAGGCGTAAAGTCATAGACATAGGTCTCCCCCGGCCCGATCGGCACCTGCGTCAGCCAGGGCACACCATCTTGCGCGAAGGGGACGCGCACCCCATGCCAATGAACTGTCGTAATTTCGGATAGATTATTCAGCACGCTGATCCGCGCAGGCTGCCCCTGCCTGAGGCGCAGGACCGGCGGGGGCGCATCGGCGGCATAACTCATCATCGCTTCGGTGACTGCTGCCCCCGTCAGCGGATAGCGCGCCGGACCGGGCGCCAGTGAAAGGCTGATGGGCGAGGACGGGCCGCCTGAAACCATCTGCGACAGAAGTGGCACAAAACCTGAGGCACAAAGGCCGGTCGTGATCAGGGCGCGGCGCGACAAAGGGGCCATCGGCATACTCCGGCAATCGGGGGCTTTCGGCTGGGTCTGGCGCCACCCTGAAACGGGTTTGCAATACCGGGCTTTGCTTATCTTGCCACAGCCTGCGCAACCTTTCCAGATCAGCGCAGCCCTGATTATTGCAGGCGCGCCGCGAGCCAGCCCTGCCATTCGCTCTCGCTGCCCGCGAACGCGTTGAGATCGACTTCGCCCCGAACGCCAGGCGCCAGTCCCGTGCCGGTATATTGCCAGAAGGTCCAGTGGTGGCCGTCGTAGACATCGCGCGGATGCCCTGCGACCGAACGCAGCCAGAACTCATACCCGCTCAGCCGCCACATCTGATTTTCTTCAAAGAAATCAACGGTTGTATAGATGATGGCGCGCCGACCGTAGTAGGCGCTGACGATGGCGAGGAAACTCGCCGCCTCAGCGCGCACGGTTTCAGAATCGGGCCTCTGGGGACAGTTGCGCGAGCGCGTCCATTCCATGTCGAGCACCGGCGGCAAGGCCCCTGCCTCGCGCGGTGCATTTTGAATGAACCATGCGGCCTGCTCTGCCCCGGTGCGGCAGAAATAGTAGAAATGATAGGCCCCGCGCGGGATGCCCGCAGCGCGGGCGCCAGACCAGTGAGCATAAAACTGCGGGTCGGCAATATCGCCCCCCTCGGTCGCCTTGATGAAGGCAAAGCGCACGCCTGATGCGGCGGCCCGGCCCCAATCGATGTCGCCCTGATAGCGCGACACATCGACACCATGAACCGCATAATGCGCAGGCACCCTGCCCCGCCAGGGATAGGGGTCTGCGTCGCCAAACTGGTCGGGAATGCCGTAAGGATGGCCCCCTCCTCCGCCGCCGCAGGCTGCAAGAGCCAGCGCGAGTAGACACAGGGCGGCGCGGCGGGCGAAGGAAATCATGAACTGCCTCGGATCTTTTTCTCGCCACCTAACCTGTGAGGGGCGGCTTGTCACTAGCCGGCATCAGCGGTCCCGAAAACGTGCAGGCGACACCGCCGCCAATGTGGCAGGCGCACAATCCGGCGTTCGGCCTGCGATCAAGTCGGCAACAAACTGGCTGATGGCCGGCGCACTTTGAAAGCCATAGCCGCCCTGCCCCGCCAACCAGAAGAAATCCGCATGCCCCGGCGCGAACCCGATTACCGGCGAGCGATCTGGCGAGAAGGTCCGCAGACCGGCCCAGGAACTCAGAAGGCGGGTGACGGGTTCGGTCACGCGCTCCTCATACCGCGCCAGGCCCTCGGCCAGAACCATGTCATCTGCCCAGGCGTCATGCGGGTCCATCGGATGTTCTTCAGCCGGGGAAACGATCAGCGCCCCCGCATCGGGCTTGCTATACCACTGCTCGCCGGCACCAAAGACCATCGGCCAGTGCGATACATCATGCCCGCCGGGGGCCGGTATGCGGGCCATCGACCGGCGCATCGGCGTGAAACCGGGATCGGTTACACCCGCCAGACGCGCGACCTCGCCCACCCAGGCGCCAGCGGCATTGATGAGGATCCGGCCTTCGAACTCCCCCTTGCCCGTCGTGGCACACCAGCCAGCCCCGGTGTGGCGCAACGTGGTGACTTTCGCGTCTGGGACGATCTGCGCCCCATTGGCGCGGGCGTCGCGCAGGAAGTTCTGAACCAGAAGATCGGTGTCGATATCCCAGGCGTGCTCTGCCCATGCCGCATAGGAGACCGTTTGCGCATTCAGGATCGGCATATGGGCCAGCGCCTCGGCAAAGCTGATTTCCGCCAGATCAAAGCCCTTGCGGTCGCGGTCAAACGTTTCACGTTCGTCCGCACCGGCAACGACCATCATACCCCGCGGGGTCAGAACCCCGCCGTTTGCTTCCCGCAGATAGGCTTCACTGGCATGGGAGAAATCCACGATCGGCGGCGGGCCGTAGAACGGCTCATAGAGCGCCGCAGATCGGCCAGAAGCGTGATGGGCCAGATGGGTCTCAGCCTCAAGCAAGGTCACCTTGCCCAGATGCGACAACCGTGCGGCTGCGGAAATGCCGGCGATCCCGCCGCCGGTAATCAGGAAATCTATTGTCATGGGCGTGAAACTGCCATGACATTATCACTTTGGAAAGGGGCGAAAATTCAGCGGGGGGACGCTTGAGCGCCCCCCCTCAGACCATCAAATTCCGCCGGGTATGCTGATGATCTGTCTGCTTCAGGCCGTGCGACGACGACGAACCGCCGCCAGACCGCCCAATGCACCAACCAGCAGTATCCCTGCCGCAGGAACCGGAACTTCCGCAGGCAGATCGGTCAGCAGATCTTGCGTGCCGGGGGCCTGCAGGATCATGACCTGATTGTTTTTCTTCCAGGTGCCATTCGTGATCAGATCAAGCCAGCTTTGCGCCAGCGCCTGAGTGCCCTGACCGGCAGCCGAAACCGTGAATGCCCCCGCACCGAGGTTCAGCGCACCATTGGATTCATTGGAGATTTCCCAAGCAGCAAGCTGGAAAGCCGCTGCCGATTGCGCATCCGTCACCAGTGCCAGCGCATTCTTCAAAAGCGCACCAAGCTGGCCGACGACAGAGGCGCCAAGCGGCGTGCTTTCGTCATAAAGCTTCGGAAGGCGCAAAGTTTCCAGCGGCTCAAGGCAGACGCCGACAAAGTTCGTGACCGCGCCACCTGCCGTGGTTTCCGTCATACGGAAAAGCCCGGCCAATGCCGTTCTGGCAACACCGTTGAGCGAATAGCTGCTGGTCTGGTACCAGCCGTTCTGGCCGCTGGCATCCTTGAACACGTTGCTGCTGTTCTGTTGGGAAACAGTCACCGTCGCACCGAGTGAAGCACCAGCCATCGCCAGCGATGCAATCGTAGACAGGACAAACGTCCGGGTAATCGTCATCATGTTACAGTCCTCACACAAACACTTCGCGCTTAATGCGCTAACTCTCAAAATGTGTCAAACACGCCTCGGTTGCGCCTTTCTTTCGCCGCATTTTGCAATATCGACTCAGCCGCAAAGCCCCTGCCCCCACAATAGCCGTACCGGCGGGCAAATGCAGACTTTGGCTCTTTTTGGGTGGGAATGTGGGGAAATTTAATCTGCGCCACTATTTTGGCCGCCAAGGCGCAACAATACGCCTTGGCGAAATCAGCATCCTCCCGGCACTGTCCCCAAATAGGAAACAAATTGTCCGCGATAACTTAATCCGTCAGGCCGCCAGCCCGCGGCCTTTGAGCAACGGTTCAACGCCGGGCATGCGCCCGCGGAACTGCCGGTAAAGAGATTCGGCATCTTGCGAACCACCTGCGGACAGGATGAACCGTTCCAGCCGCTGCGCGACATCGGGGGCAAAAGGATCGCCCGCTTCGAGGAAGGCATCGAAGGCGTCCGCATCCATAACCTCGGACCACATGTAGCTGTAATAGCCGCTGGAATAACCATCGCCGGCAAAGACATGGGCAAAATGCGGCGTCGCATGACGCATGCGGATAGCGGATGGCATGCCGAGATCGTCCAGAACTTCGGCCTGCGTGGCCATCGGGTCGGCGGGCGCTGCCCCTTCGTGAAACGCCAGATCAACCAGCGCCGAGGCGACATATTCGACCGTGGCAAAACCCTGATCGAAGTCGCGCGCCGCCAGCAGCCGCGTCAGCAGCGCCGTCGGCATCGGCGCACCGTGTTCCACATGGCGCGCATGGCGTTCCAGTACCTCGGGCACTTCCAGCCAATGTTCGAACAGCTGGCTTGGCAGTTCGACAAAATCCCGCGCAACGGCAGTGCCGGAAACCATCGGATAGGTCACGTCCGACAACATTCCGTGCAGGGCATGGCCGAATTCGTGAAACAGCGTGCGCGCATCGTCATAGGCCAGAAGCGCCGGGGCGCCCTTGGCAGGCTTGGCGAAGTTGCAGACATTGACAATGATCGGACGGACATCGCCTTGCAGCTTCTGCTGGCGCCGGAAAGCCGACATCCAGGCCCCGGACCGTTTGGACGACCGCGCGAAATAGTCACCGACGAACAGCGCGACATGCTTGCCCTTGCGGGTCACGTCCCAGGCGCGCGCATCAGGGTGATAGAGCGCCACATCCAAGGGTCGGAACTCCAACCCGAAAAGCCGCCCGGCACAATCGAATGCCGCGGCAATCATCGCGTCCAGCCCCAGATAGGGCTTCAGCACCGCCTCATCCAGATCATGTTCGGCCTTGCGCCGCTTTTCCGCATAATACCGCCAGTCCCACGGCTCCAGATCACCGTTCACACCATCGGCGTGCATCATCACGGTCAGGGTTGCCTGATCCTGCACTGCCTTGGCGCGCGCTGGCGCCCAGACCTGCATCAGAAGATCACGCACCGCAGCCGGGGTCTTGGCCATTTCCGGTTCCAGCTTGAAATCGGCAAAGCTCGCATAGCCCAAAAGCTGCGCGCGTTCGGTCCTGAGCGCGAGGATCTCGCGCGCGACATCGCGGTTGTCGGTCTCTCCACCGTTTTCACCCCGCGCCACCCAGGCCCGGTAGGCGGTCTCTCTAAGGTCGCGGCGGGGCGAGAATTGCAGGAACGGCACGATAAGTGACCGGCTGAGCGTCAGGACATATCCTTCGTGCCCGCGCTCGGTGGCGGCCGCCTGGGCGCCGTTCACCACGAACTCCGGCAACCCTTCCAGATCATCCGCCGACAGCGGCATGAACCAATCACGCTCATCGGCCAGCAGATTCTGGCTGAAACGCGTGGACAGGACCGCCAACCGCTCGCTGATCGCCCGCATCCGCTCACGCGCCGCGCCGTCCAGCGCCGCCCCGGCCCGGCGGAACATCTGCTCATAAAGCTCCAGAACCCGGCGTTCCTCCGCCGCCAGGCCCAGCGTATCCCGCGCCGCCCACAGGGCGGAAATCTTGCGCCACAGATCGGCATTCATCAGCACATCGGACGAAAACGCCGCCATCTTCGGCGCCAGATCACGTTCCAGCGCCTGCCGCGCTTCGGTCGTGTCTGCGCCCGCCAGATTGTAAAACACCGCCGAAACCCGGTCGAGCGTCCCTTCCGCCAGTTCAAGCGCCTCGATCACATTGGCAAAACCGGGCATGGATTTGTCGGCGGCAATCGCCCCGATCCGCGACCGCGCCTCGGCCAGGGCTGCGTCAAAAGCGGGGGCGAAATGGGCGTCGGTAATCTTGTCAAAGGGAGGCAAGCCGAAAGGCGCGTCAAAAGGTTCAAGCAAAGGATTGGTCATCTCTGTCTCCCGCATTGGCATCTTCTTTGCCCAAATACCCCCGCCGGAGGCCCGCCGCCGGCCCCAGGCGCAAGCCCCATTACAAATCACCCCGCCGGGTCCGCAGGCGCCGCTCCAGCCGTCCAAGCAGCAGCGACAGGGTAATCGTCATCGTCAGATAGATCAGCGCAACCAGATTGTAAGTCTCGAAATAGCGGAAATTGCCCGCCGCCGTGACCTTGCCCAATTGCGTGACATCAATGACCCCCAGCACGGACACCAGCGAGGAATCCTTGACCATCGCAATGAAATCATTGGCATAGGGCGGGAAGATGATGCGGAAGGCCTGCGGCAGAACCACATGGCGAAACCGCTGCCAGCCGTTCAGACCCAGGGCCTTCGCGGCTTCGATCTGGCCCAGGTCGACCGCCTGTAGCCCGGCGCGGAAGATCTCCGCCAGAAAGGCACCATAGGCCAGCATCAGCGCGATCACCGCCCGCCAGATATAGGGAAAATCGCGGGAGCGGACTGGACTTGCGTCCAGCTTGCCCGCCATCCAGTTCCACAGATCGACTAGGGCCGGCGACAGAACGAAGGCCACGTAAAGCAGCAAGACGATGATCGGCAGCCCGCGCATCACCTCGATGTAAAGCCGCGCGCCCTGCCGCACGAGATAGAAGCGCGACAGGCTGCACACCGCCAGCAACAGCCCAAAGAGCGACGCCAGCGCGAAGGAAATGATCGCCACGAAGATCGTGATCCCGACCCCCTTCGACAGCTTGCCCAGCGCCAGCGCATAGACCGGATCGGTCAGAACCTTGACATATAACCAAAGGCCGGCCGCCATAACGACGACCAGCCACAGGGGAAAATCCGGTTTTTCTTCAGGCCTTGCCTTCATCGCCGACAGACCCCGACGCAGCTGCCGGGGCCCTATCTCGCAGGCTTAGCGCCCTGTCACTGGCCCATCTTGTAGTCGAGGAACCATTTCTTGTTCAGCGCATCGAACGTGCCGTCCGCCTTCAGTTCGGCAATCGCGGCATTGACCGGTGCAACCAGATCCGACCCTTTGGGGAAGATGAAGCCGAAATCTTCGGCCCCAAGCGGCGTGCCGACGATCTTCAGCCCGCCCTCGGACGTCGCTACATAACCGTTGCCGGATGTGCCATCTGT
>Ga0073904_10003114_pt1 | contig 12502 bp, 13 predicted proteins | sample KloWWTrecipitate_FD_66668 | JGI IMG/M metagenome (GOLD analysis project Ga0073904, IMG submission 66668) | Active sludge microbial communities from Klosterneuburg, Austria, studying microevolution and ecology of nitrifiers - Klosterneuburg... | ecosystem: Engineered > WWTP > Aerobic digester >...
GCGGAACTCGGGTGAAAACGGCTTCGAAGTTCTCTTCTTTGATGTCTGTTCCATAACGGGCAATTCTCCGAGAGTTTTGCCCTCCGGTAAACCCGGGGCGGTTCAATGTCCTTGCCGCGCGTGCCCTTGGCGACCTTGCCCGTCAGATGGGCCAAGAGCGCCTGCGCCCCCTGCCGCCGCAGATCGGCGGTGCGGGCGACAACGGGCCAGGACCGCTCCAGCCGCACAAAGATCGTGTTCCGGCTGACCTTGCGCAGGGTCAGGTTGCCGCGCCCGCCATCCTGATCGCGGCCATCCTGCGCCATGCCGTGCAAGATGGTTTCCACCAGATCGGGGCGCACCTGCGCGTGGCCCTTGTCGCGCAACGCCTGGCAGGTCTCAGACAGGCTCAAAGGCTGCGCCTCGGCCCCTTCGGCATCCGGCACCGCCTCTTGCATCATAGCGATCAGATCGGCCTCCATCCGTGCCGCGTGATCCAGACGGCGGGCCGAGGCATCCTCGACACCCATATGAACATAGACCGTGATGCCCGTGTCGTTGCTGGCGATCCCCAGCACCTCAAGATCGGCAAAGGCCCGGTGCAACTCGCGCCCTGACAAGCCGCAGGCGCCCGTCAAGTCATCCGTCGAAACCCCGGCATCGACAGGCGCGTTCATCACATGGCGCACAAGGTCCATCAGTTGGGTGCGCCTGACCCCGGTGATCTGCGCCCGTTCCAGGATAGCCGCCGCCTCATCCACCGACCGGATGCGCAGCGAGGATGGGAACACCTGCACGCGGTTTTCTTCACGGCTGAGCAGCGTCGCCTCCTCCAGCCAGGCCACGGCGGTTTTCACGCGGGTGTCGTCGGTGGTCTTGTCGCGCTCGAACTCCTGATCCTTCTCCTCGCGCACGATCTCGCCCGGCGTGGCGACCACCTCGCCCGACTTGTGCTTTTCCATCCGCCGCAGCGCCTTCAGGATCGCACCGATCTCATGTCTTGCAAGACGCGAGCGCGCCGACAGCAAGAATTGCCGTTCCACATCCTCGGGGCTGAACAAGAGCACACAATTGGCTGGCGCGCGATCCCGCCCGGCACGGCCCGCCTCTTGCAGGTAATTCTCCAAGGACCCCGGAATATCGCCATGCACGACCAGGCGTATATCGGGCTTGTCGATCCCCATGCCAAAGGCATTGGTCGCGGCGATCACCCGCAACTGGCCAGTGCGAAACGCCTCTTGCACATCGCGCTTGCGGTCGGGCGGCAGGCCCGCGTGGAAGTAATCCGCCGCTAGCCCCTGCCCTTTCAGGAACTCGGCCACCTTTTCCGTAGCCCCCCGTGTGGCACAATAAACCACAGCACCAGAGGCCCCTTCGGGCGGCAGGTTCGCTTCGATCGCGGCAAGGATATCAGTGAGCTTGGTCGCCTTCTGTGTGGGCAGCACGGCGAAGGACAGGTTGGTGCGCACCGCGCCGCCATCCAGCAACATCAGATCCACCCCAAGGCGGGTCTGGAAATGGTCGCGGATGTCACGCACCACCTCGGGCTTGGCCGTGGCGGTCAGGCACAGCACGGGCGCTGGGCTGTCGCCCGAGAACTCCTTGATGAAGCGGCTGACATAGCGGTAATCGGGCCGGAAATCGTGGCCCCATTTGCTGACGCAATGCACCTCATCCAGCACCCAAAGCCCGACCTCACGCTGTTGCAGCACGGTGCGGATCGAAGGTGACCGCAACTGTTCGGGCGAGATCAGCAGCATCGCCGCATCCCCCATCCGCACCTTTTCCAGCGCGTCATGGCGTTCCGGCAGCGACAACATGCCGTTGACCGTGACCGCACTGGAGATCCCTGCCCGCGCCAACCCCTGCACCTGATCCGCCATAAGCGCCACCAAAGGCGAGATCACCACGGTCAACGCCCCGGTCTTGTCAAACCGCGAAAGCGCCGGGATCTGGTAGCAAACCGATTTTCCCGTACCGGTGGGCAAGATGCCCAGCACCGATTTGCCCGCCATCGCCTCGGCCACAATCCGCTCCTGCAACGGGCGGCCCATGTCATCGACAGGCTGCGGGCGGAAGGACGGAAAGCCGAACCAGCGTTCAAGAGCGGCGTTGGGGTTGTTTTTCTCGGCGCACCAGCCACAGGCGGGATCACCGCAATTGGTGTCGCGCAGATGCCGCACGATCCGCCCTGCTTGCGGAAACTGCATCCGCACCCATGGCGGCATGACTGAATCCCCGCCCGCAACCGAAATCCACGACAGCGCATAGGCCATCGGCCAGCCGTTGCGCGGATCGGACAGGCGGCCAAGGGTCTGGTCCAGCCGGTGATTGCAGGCGCGGCCATCCAGCAGTCGGCGGATGGCGGCGTGAGCTGCGGCCTCATCCGGCGAAGGGCCGCGCAGGAACTGGAACAGCGCATCGAACCCAGCCGCTGCCTCGCCCCGCGTCGTCAGATGGTGATAGGCAAGGGTCGCATCCGGCGCCTCCTGCCCCAGCTGGGTGAAGGCCGCGATCTGATCCGCCAGCACCTGAAGCGCCAGCCGCGCGTCCTGTTCTGGGTCATTCACATGCCCGACCTGCAGCCGCCCGTCCTGATAATGCTTGACCAGATGGTGGTAGGGATTGCGCGGAAAGGCCAGGGGGTTCAGCCACAGCGTATCAATCGAGGTGGCACCCAACCCAGCCAGCAGCGCACGATTGGCCACCAGATGCGGCAGGTCATGGTGAAGGATATTGTGGCCCACCAGATGCAACGCCCCGTCGCAGAATTCTTCCAACCGGTCCAGTGCGGGGTCCAGTGCGGCCCCTTTGTGAACCACCGCCCGCTCGCCCCGCACAGCTGCAAAGGCAAAGAGCCGCGCGGATTTCGGATCGACCTCCAGATCAACCGAAACGCAACGCGACAGAAAATGAGCAGGGTCAAAGGTCAAACGTCAGGCATCCGAATTCCAAAGGCCAACAAAGGCTTCCAAGCCATTGATAACCTTGTCCCCGGGATTCGATAGCCTGAGATTTCAGCCGCGAGTTGCTTTTCGGTGTTGGCAGGCGCTTCCTGCAGCCGTGCCGCAATGCGACCACTTCGAACTGCAGACTGCTTTCTCAGGGTTTGCTTGTCAGCATGACCAACTGTCCGCGCTGCAGGCTGGATCGCTAAACACTAGGCTGGTTGGCCGATGCGATACACCCTGCCCCGAGCATCTTCTTTTGCAGAAACCACGACCAGCCCCAGCTTCTTGCCCAGCGCTCCCGACATAGCACCACGAGCGCTATGCGCCTGCCACTCCGTCGCGGCGATGATCTCCGCCATTGTCGCCCCCTCGGGTCGCCGCAGCATCGAGATCAGCAGCGCCTGCTTTGTGCCCGTGCGCATCGTTGGGTGTTTCACCCCGTGCGAGGCATTGGCACCGCCATGGCTCGCCACTCTTGTCTTCACCACCACCGGCTGGATTCCGATGGCCAGTAACCCGGCGTCGGTAACCACCAGCGTGGTACCGTGCCCATCGCCCGTTTCGCGCCAGAGCGGTTCACCCCGGCGCAGGTTGGCGTCGACCTCCTGCAGCCAGCCGTGTTCAATCATCTTGGTGACGGCCATCTTCGCCGTAGCCCCGGCCAGCCCCTTGGGCAGCGGCAGGGCAATGTTATCGGCGCGCTGCGCCCCCGCGCTGAGGATGATGGTCTGGGTTTCGGTCAGCTTGGTCATGGCGTGTTCCTCTATTGATCGTGCTGAGCAAGGAAGGCAGCGATGCGCGACATCAGGTCATTGTGGCCGTCGGCTTCCGTGCTGATGATCACGTCACCATCGTCAGCGCGTTCGAGACCCGCGATCTCGCGCAGCAGGGCGATGGCGTCGTCGCAGGCGGCAAGGCGTTCGGCCTCCCATGCGGCGGTGATTGCATCCTGTTCGATCCGGTGGCGCTGGGCGGGATCAAGCGGCATGTTCGCCCTCCTTGAACGCACAGTCGGTGATCTGGCGCAGCAGGCTGGCATAATGGTTGAGGCTGCCGACGTGGCCCCAATTGATCTCTTCCGGGTGGGCCTCGAAGTGGTCGTCGCTCAGGGCCTTCAGGCGTTCCAGCATCGCGTCGATCTGGAACTTGGTGGTCATGAAGGCGTCGAGGGCTTTGGCATTGTCGGTGGCGCGGCGATTGGTCATGGCGTGGTCTCCGGAGTGAGTTGCATCGTTCTGGTGCAACCAGAATCACCTTTGTCCGAAGTTCAATCAACTGAATAACAAACAATTTCATTGCTTTAGGCACGGCGAGAAGCAGCAAGGAAGGTATCTCCGCACGCGGATATTCCGCCCATTCCGGCCTCTCACGCCGGGCCATCCAGAAGGCCCGAAAAGCCAGTCGGCTGGTGGTTTAGAGCTACGGGCGATCAACGCCGCTGCATCCGATGTGCGTCGCAGCGAGATGACCGATCCGGACCAGCAGCGCCGTTCGCTGGGTGGCGACGCGGCAATTCTGGCCAGCGGCAGTGATGGATCAGACAGCTGCCTCATGGCCCGCACCGCTCTGACTGTCTGTCAGGCACAGGAACGCCAACTCTCGATCCAGAAGAAGAAGGGCATGCCAGTGGATCGCGCCCAGGCCAAAGCGCTGGTGTTTCGTTTGGCTCGCCAGGAGCTTGATGGCTGGGTCAGCTGGCCGGGCCGTCTTGGGCCATTTATGGCGGCGCAAGTGGCTGAAGAGGAGGAACAGGCATCGGGCACGCCGGTGACAATCAACGCCGGGATCATGCAGCGCGTCTTGGAACGCCATGTAGGCGAACAGCTGGAAGGCCTTACATTTCGGCCTGCGCGGGCTATACCGTTGGCTCACTCCGCTGCGCACTGAGGATCGGGAATGGCAACGGACCGTGCAGAGCGGAACGATACGCGCAAAGGAAGATGGACCAACCCAGCATCCACAGCGCAGCGCTTGCCACCACCGGGTCGGGCCAGTTCTGGGGAACGAATGGCGTCAAAATGCGCAGCAATGTTGCCAGCCAGACCAGCGCGAATGCCCAGGCAAGTCCCCGCCCCGCAAGCAGCCTGCCGCTCTGCCGCGCCATCGCAGCCCGACCCGCGATCGCCAAGATCATCAAGCCCATTACCCCCATGGTCAGGCCATGCGCCGCCGCAGGCAACGGCAGAACCTGCGGGTGCCGCAGCGCTGTGCCGATCAGGATCAAGCCTGCGGGCACCCAGAGCCAAGCCAGATGCAACATCAACAATGCCGGATAATGCCGCGTGCGCAGGCTTTGCCAGCCAATCAGCCGCAGGCAGTGCAAGACGCCCGCCGCAACCAGCCACGTCCCCGCAGCCGAGGTTTGCCCGGCCAGAGCCATACCCCCGCCCAGAGCCGTTGCGATCAGCGCGCCAAATGACAGCAGCCTGTTGTCGTACAGAGGTCGGTGCGGCGCTGTGGTTTGCAGCCAACTGCGCGTGAAGGCGGGAACAGCGCGCCCGCCGATGATGCTGATCAGAACCGCAAACAGCAGCACCAGGGCCAAAGGGTCGAGCGCTGTTTCGCGCCGCCCCAGCGTATCCGCCAGAACGGCGGCATCGCCCAGCGCCAGCCCGGCAATGGCCCCAATCAGCCACAGCCGCCGCCAGACCCGTGCCGTGATCAACTGGCGGGTCAAGATCAGTGCAAGCGCTGCGAAATAGGCCAGTGCCATCGTCAAAACCAGCACGAACGGCAGGCTTTCGGCCAAGGGCAGCGCAAGCCGCGCCAAAAGCCATAGCAGCGTCAGCGCGCGCACGCTTTGCGGGGAAACCCGGCCTGCGCCGGTCCAGTTTGGCAGCGCGGTCAACAGATAGCCCCCAACCGCAGCGCCGCCCATGCCGAACAACAGTTCATGCAGGTGCCAACGCAGCGGATCGGTCCCCAGCCCGCCCGGCCAAAGCCAGACCGCAGGCGCAAAGAGCGCCGCAAGCCCGGCGCAAAAGAACAGCGGACGGTGCGCCGCCTGCCACAGCGGATGGTCCAGCCGCAGCATTCAGGCGCGAGCAGGCTCGAAGCGGGCGAAGAGCACGTTGTTTTCTAGGTGCATATGCATCACCAGATCTTCGGAAAACTTGCGCAGCCCGGTGTAAAGCGCAGTCCACGAGCCGCACGCGCCTTCAGGCAGGTTCAGACCATGCGCGGCATGTTCGACCCCGGCCAGCAGACGGGCGGTGTCGTCATGTTCATGCCGCATCTGCGCAATGGGATGCACGATCATCGGGTTGCTGCCTTGCAGCATCAGCGGAAACAGCACCTGTTCTTCCTTCTGCATGTGCGAATCCAGATCGTCGTGCAGGGCAATCAGCGCATCCGTCAGGCCAAGCGGTGCGTCTTCATGGTCGCCATGCACCCGCTCCACCTTTTGCGCCAAGGGGATCAGCCATTCCAGCTCGGCACGGTGGGTTTCGTGGTAGCGGCTCAGGATGTGATCGATCAACGCCGGGGTCGGTTCGGGCGCATCGCGGCCGACTCCATCGGCCAGCGCTTGCAGATCGGCGAGCAACGCGTCGGGCACAACGCCTGCGCGCAGAGCTGCCTCGGATAGCGCGATATTGCCGCCGCAGCAGAAGTTGATGCCCTTGCGGCGGAACAGGTCTGCCGCACCCGGCAGATCGGCGGCAATCGCGGTTACGGTCATTTCGGGGGAAAGTCGGGTCATGTCAGTCTCCGGTCAGGGTGTGGCCCAGGCAGTGGCCTGAGGTGAGGCAAGCCGCAGCAGATCGACCGCGCGGGCGGCAATCTGGGTGGCGATTTCAAGTGTGGTTTGCGGGCGCAGATAGAAGGCGGGCACCGGCGGCAGGATGGTGCCGCCCATTTCGGTAACTGCGGTCATGTTGCGCAGGTGCGCTAGCGTCAGCGGGGCCTCACGCGCCAGCAGGATCAGCGGGCGGCGTTCCTTCAGTTGCACCCCAGCGGCGCGGGTCAGCAGGTTGTCATCCAGCCCATGCGCGATGGCGGCAAGGCTGCGCATCGAACAGGGGGCCACGATCATGCCCGCTACCGGATACGACCCCGAAGCAATGCTGTCCCCCAGATCGCGGATGCCGTGCAGCCGGGTGGCAAGGGCTTCAAGCTCCGCCTGCGCGTCCGGTCCGATTTCCAGCGCCAGCGTGCGTTCGGCCATCGGCGACAGCGTCAAGTCAATCTGAGCGCCGATCCGCGCCAGCAGCCGGGCGCATTCCAGCGCCAGCACCGCACCGGATGCACCCGACACCCCCAGGATGACCCGCGCGTTCATCGCGCCCCCGGCATATGGCGCGCCAGAAGGTCGGCGGCAAAGGCTTGATCCTGCGGGTTCAACGCCATCACCTTGCCCCAATCGCGGCTGGTTTCCGCGCCGATCTTGCTGGTGGCATCAATGCCGATCTTGCCCGCCAGACCTTCGCGTGGGCTGGCGAAATCGAGGTAATCCATCGGTGTGCTGTCCAGCACCATAACATCGCGGGCCGGGTCCATCCTTGTGGCCAGCGCCCAAGCGATATCATCCCAGTTGCGCGCGTTGATGTCGGCATCGACGACGATCACTATCTTTGTATAGCTGAACTGCGCCAGCATCCCCCACAGCGCCAGCATCACCCGTCGCGCCTGCCCCGGATAGCGCTTGTCGATGCTGACCACCGCGATGCGGTAGGAACAGGCGGCGGGCGGCAGCCACAGATCGCGCAGTTCGGGGATTTGCGCACGGATCAGCGGTAGCGCCAGATCGTTGAACACCTCGCCGATCACCGAAGGCTCATCCGGCGGGCGTCCGGTGATGGTGGACAGATAGAGCGGGTCGCGGCGGTGGGTGATGGCGGAAATCCGCATCACCGGGAAGGATTCGACCGAATTGTAATAGCCGGTATGGTCGCCAAACGGGCCTTCCGGAGCGGTATCCTCGGGATGCACCCAGCCTTCCAGCATGATTTCGGCATTGGCGGGCACCAGCAGCGGCACGGTGCGGGCGGGCACCAACTCGGCCCGCGCGCCGCGCAGCACACCGGAAAAGCTGATCTCTGACACGGTTTCGGGCAAGGGCAGCGCCGCAGACAACAGCGTTGCCGGATCAGCGCCCAAGGCAATCGCCACCGGCATCGGCTCACCCGCGCGCGCCCAGGTGCGGGCATGCGCCGCGCCGCCACGATGCGCCAGCCAGCGCAGGATCAGCCGATCCGGGCCCAGCACCTGCGCGCGGTAAACGCCCAGATTATAGCGCGCCAGCTGTGCTGGTTCGGATCCATGCGGGCGGGTGATGACCACCGGCCAGGTGATCAGCGGCCCGGCATCTTCGGGCCAGGGCGTCTGCACCGGCAGCTGGGTCAGATCGACGGCGGCTGTCACCTCTTGCACCACCGCGCGGCGGGAAAGGTGCGGACGCGTCAGTAAGGCAGCGCGCAACATCGGCCAGCGTGACCACGCATCGCGCATCCCTTCCACCGGAGCCGGACTGCGCAGCGAGGCCAGAAACGCACCAAACTCAGGGATCTGGTCGCGGGTCAGGCCCAGACCGGCGGCCACGCGGTCTGGGGTGCCAAACAGGTTGGCCACCACCGGCATCGCCGCCCGCGCCCCATCGGCCTGCATGGCTGCGTCAAACCGCAGCACCGGCCCCGCCTGCTCCAATGCCGCCACCTGCACCGCCGTCATCTGATGGCGCAGCGCCACCGGATCAGCGACCCGCAAAAGATCGCCCTGCGCCTCGATCCAGCCTAAAAAGGCGCGCAGATCGGCAAAAACGGACAAGGAACGGGTCATAGGCTCCATCGGCAGGGCTGTGGCTACTGGCGCGATCGCTAGCAGCCTTGATCCGGGGGCGGCTTGACTATGATCAAGGCCGGGGCGCGAATTCATTCCTAGGGTCCGCGCACCGCCTTGGCCGAGGACACCATGACCAACCCCGCATTGCCACATCTGCCGCGCGCTTTGGCGCTGGCCGCAAAGCCGCTTCCGCTGGCACCAATCACCCTGATGCTGACCACTCTGGCGCGGCAGCTGATGCAGCGCCATCCCGGCTTGCAGCGCCGTCTGGGTGCCCATGCCACGCGCCGCTTTTTGCTGGACCTGACCGATCTGCCGTTTCTGCTGCTGCTGGAACCCGGCACCGCCGCCCCGCGCGTGACCGCGCATTCGCGCCGCCGCCCGCCTGCGTATGATACCCGCATCGCCGGGCTGACGGCGGCGTTTCTGGGCATGATGCATGGCAGCCTTGACGGCGACGCGCTGTTCTTTGCGCGCGATCTGGTGATTGAAGGCGACACCGCAGCGGGTCTGGCGCTGCGCAATGCCATCGACGATGCCGAGCTTGATCTGACCGCCGAGCTGGGCGTGCTGGTCAAACCGCTTGCACCGCTGCTGGCGCGTTTGCTGCCGTCGGCGGAGCGGTTCAGCGGTCTTGCGCTGCACCGGATGGACCGGCCCAGCGGGGCCGCGCTATGATGGAGCTGGTTTGCCCCGCAGGCACCCCCGCCGCGCTGCGTGCCGCTGTCGAGGCCGGGGCGCAGACGATCTATTGCGGTTTTGCCGATGAAACCAATGCGCGCAACTTTCCCGGCCTGAACTTTGACCGCGATGAAATGGCCGCGGGCGTTGCCTTTGCGCATGGCCGCGGCGCCAAGGTGCTGGTCGCCATCAACACCTTTCCGCATGCCGGAGCCGAGGCCCTGTGGCACCGCGCCATTGCCGATGCCGAAACGGCGGGGGCCGATGCGGTGATTTTGGCCGACATCGGCCTGCTGGCCCATGCTGCCGAGCATCACCCCAACCTGCGCCGCCATCTTTCGGTGCAGGCCGCCGCTGCCAATCCCGATGTGATCAACTTTTACGCCGAGACCTTCGGTGTCAAACGCGTCGTGCTTCCACGCGTGCTGACCGTCGATGAAATCGCCGCGATCAACCGCGAGATTGACGTGGAAACCGAGGTGTTCGTGTTCGGCGGCCTGTGTGTAATGGCTGAAGGCCGCTGCTCGCTGTCGTCTTATGCCACCGGCAAATCACCGAATATGAACGGCGTCTGCTCGCCCGCCAGCCATGTCGACTATGCCGAAGAACCGGGCGGGCTGACGGCGCGGTTGGGCGGGTTTACCATCCACCGCACCGCCAAGGGCCAGCCCGCGCCCTACCCGACCCTGTGCAAGGGCTGTTTCACCTCTGGCAATCAGACCGGCCATGTCTTTGAAGACCCGGTCAGTCTGGATGCCACCCATCTGATCCCCGCCCTTGCCCGCGCCGGGGTGACGGCGCTGAAGATTGAAGGCCGCCAGCGCAGCCGCGCCTATGTGGCCGAGGTGGTGCGCAGCTTCCGCGCCGCAATCGAGGCCCATGCCGCCGGTCGCCCGATGCCCGAAGCAGCACTTGCAAAGCTGAGCGAGGGTCAGGCCGCCACCACCGGTGCCTATGCCAAGACGTGGAGATAGCGATGGACCTGACCGTTGGCCCCAATCATTTCTTCTGGGACGCCGCCACCGTGCGTGGCTTTTATCAGGGCCTTGCGGCGGCGCCGGTGTCGCGCGTGGTGCTGGGCGAGGTGGTGTGCTCCAAGCGCCTGCCGTTCTGGCAAGATGAAATCGCCCCTGCCGCCGAGAGCCTGATCGCCGCCGGTAAGGACGTGGCAATCACCAGCCTTGCACTTGTCACCCTGAAACGTGAGCGCAAGGCCACCGCCGCGCTGGCGGAAATCGGACTGCCAATCGAGGTGAACGATCTGACCGCGCTGCACGCGGTGCCGCCCGGTCAGCCGTTCTGGGTCGGGCCGCTGATCAACGTCTATAACGAAGGCACGCTGCACTGGCTGGCGGCGCGCGGCGCTGTGCGGGTGTGCCTGCCGCCCGAGTTGCCGCTGGAATCCATTGCCGTTCTGGCCCGGCTTGGCCACGATCTGGGTGTCGCAGTCGAGGTCTGGGGCCATGGCCGCCTGCCGCTTGCGATTTCCGGCCGCTGCTATCATGCGCGGCTGCACGACCATGCCAAGGACAGCTGCCAGTTTGTTTGCGGGCTGGACCCGGATGGCCGCGATGTGGAAACGCTGGACGGCCAGAAATTCCTGACAGTGAACGGCGTCCAGACCTTGGGCCAAAGCACCGCCAGCATGGCCTACCAGATCGAGGTGTTGCGCGAGGCAGGTGTCACCTCGCTGCGGATGTCGCCGCAAAGTGCAGATTTTGCCGAGATTTGCACTGCCTACGCCGACCGTCTCGCAGGCAGGCTGACCGCCGCCGATCTGGCCGCGAGCCTGATCCCGAAAGTCCCCGGCGGGCGGCTGTCGGACGGCTTTGTGCGCGGCCCTTCGGGTGCGCATTGGTCGGGCACCGCAACTGAAGGAAACCGTCATGCCCTGTGACACCGAAACCCTGCGCCGGATCGTCAACAACCCCAGCCTCAGCCCGCCCAAAAGGCCCGCTCCCTGTTGATCGAGGCCGAAAATGCCCTACCTTGGGCAAGTCCGCTCAGTTTCCGGATCGACGAAGTGGCCTGACAGGCACGGATCGACAACAAGATCGGGGCACCGAGACGACGCATCGGATTTCTAGGGTCCAGACTCATTGAACCTCAAAGCCAGAACATGACGGTGGCGGCGAGGGCGACAGCGGATAGGAAGGTTTTGGCGGATCTGTCATAACGGGTTGCGACCCTGCGCCAGTCTTTCAGGCGACCGAACATGATCTCTATGCGATTGCGTCGGCGATAGCGGCGCCTGTCGTAGCGGACAGCTTTTCCGCGTGACTTCCGGCCGGGAATGCAGGGGCGTATCCCTTTGTCTTTCAACGCATCTCGGAACCAGTCGGCGTCATAACCCCGGTCCGCGATCATCCACTCTGCAGCAGGCAGACTGCCCAGCAGGGCGGCGGCTCCGGTATAGTCACTGATCTGACCTGCGGTCATGAAGAACTTCAGGGGTCGCCCCTTGGCGTCTGTGACGGCATGCAACTTGGTGTTCAACCCGCCCTTTGTGCGCCCGATCAGGCGCCCGCGCTGGTCGTCGGGCCCCCCTTTTTTGCCCGCAGGCTCGAAGCCGTGCGGTGCGCCTTCAGGTAGGTCGCGTCGATCATGATGATCTTCTGGTCGGTGCCCTCGGAGGCCAGTCCCTCCATCATCCTCGCGAAGACCCCCATGTCACCCCACCGCTTCCAACGGTTGTAGAGCGTCTTCGGCGGCCCATACTCACGCGGGGCATCGCACCAACGCAAACCATTGCGATTGATGAATATTATGCCGCTCAACACGCGCCGATCATCGACACGTGGCTTGCCATGGCTCTTCGGAAAGAACGGTCTCAACCGCTCCATCTGCTCGTCAGTCAGCCAGTAAAGGTTGCTCATCATCACCCCCGTCGGTTTGGGAGCTTGAATCACGCAGGCCGGGCAGCCTCAAGCCGATTAATGGGTCCTGACCCTAAGTTCGGCTGGACCGTGCCTTGCTTGGTGGCCGACGATGGCGAGCTGATCGCCGGGCACGGCCGGGTGTTGGCCGCCATCATGCTGGGGCTGACCGACGTACCGGTGATCCGGCTCGGCCACCTCGACGAAGCCGAACGCCGGGCCTACCGCATCGCCGAC
>Ga0073904_10003115_pt1 | contig 12496 bp, 15 predicted proteins | sample KloWWTrecipitate_FD_66668 | JGI IMG/M metagenome (GOLD analysis project Ga0073904, IMG submission 66668) | Active sludge microbial communities from Klosterneuburg, Austria, studying microevolution and ecology of nitrifiers - Klosterneuburg... | ecosystem: Engineered > WWTP > Aerobic digester >...
GCGCGTGCACGACATCTACGCCGGTGCCCTGCGCGGCCACAAGGGCGGCGACGGCCACCAGGCGCTGCAGCAGCGCCTGCAGGAGGCGCGCTGGTTCATCAAGAACATCCAGCAGCGCTTTGACACCATCCTGCGCGTCTCGCGCGCCATCGTCGAGCGGCAGAAGAACTTTTTCGTCCATGGCGAGCTGGCCATGCGCCCGTTGGTGCTGCGCGACATCGCCGACGAGCTGGGCCTCCACGAATCGACCATCTCGCGCGTGACCACCGCCAAATACATGGCCACGCCGCAGGGTACCTACGAGCTCAAGTACTTCTTCGGCTCGGGCCTGGGCACCGACACCGGCGGCAACGCGTCGAGCACGGCGGTGCGCGCGCTCATCAAGCAGTTCGTCGCAGCCGAGAGCCCGGTCAAGCCCTTGTCAGACAGCCAGTTGGCCGACATGCTCAAAGAGCAGGGCATTGAGTGCGCGCGCCGCACTGTTGCCAAGTACCGCGAAGCGCTCAAGATCCCCACCACCAACCTGCGCAAGGCCCTGTAGTCCGGGATTTTGCGCAGGTGCGCGGTGGCGCCGGTGCTGCCGTCGGCGGTGGTTCGCTGCCATCGACGTTTCCACTTTTCTTCTTCTGCTGCCAAGCGGGTAGCCAGCGGGCCTGGCCCGGTGGCGCCATCTCTTGGCCGTGGGTGCTGCGCAATGCCAATGCTGGCGCGCACTTGGCAGGAAGCGATCAGGGTATTCCCGGGGGTGCCGCGTTCTGGCATGCAACTTGAGTCCGTTGTCTCGGACGGGACAGACGCCCAGGTGTGTGCGGCTGTCCTCCAGAACCACCAGCACGAGGAGAGACATTGTGGAAACGTTTTACGAGGTCATGCGCCGCCAGGGCATCTCACGGCGCAGCCTCCTGAAGTTTTGTTCGCTGACGGCCACCTCTCTCGGCCTGGGCCCATCCTTCGTGCCGCAGATTGCCCACGCCATGGAAACCAAGCCGCGCACCCCGGTGCTGTGGCTCCATGGCCTGGAGTGCACTTGCTGCTCGGAGTCGTTCATCCGTTCGGCCCATCCGCTGGCCAAGGACGTTGTGCTGTCCATGATCTCGCTGGACTACGACGACCTGCTCATGGCTGCCGCAGGACACCAGGCCGAGGAGATCCTCGAAGAGATCATGGTCAAGTACAAGGGCCAGTACATCCTGGCGGTGGAAGGCAACCCTCCACTCGACGAAGACGGCATGTACTGCATTCAGTCGGGCAAGCCATTCATCGAAAAGCTCAAGCGCGTGGCCAAGGATTGCAAAGCCATCATTTCGTGGGGGTCGTGCGCCTCCTGGGGGTGTGTGCAGGCCGCCAAACCCAATCCGACGCGTGCCACACCCATCCACAAGGTGATTTTCGACAAGCCCATCATCAAGGTTCCGGGCTGCCCGCCCATCGCCGAGGTGATGACCGGCGTGATCACCTACATGCTCACCTTCGACCGCATTCCTGAGCTGGATCGCCAGGGGCGGCCCAAGATGTTCTACAGCCAGCGCATCCACGACAAGTGCTACCGCCGCCCGCACTTCGATGCCGGGCAGTTTGTCGAATCGTTTGACGACGAAAACGCGCGCAAGGGCTATTGCCTCTACAAGGTCGGGTGCAAGGGCCCCACCACCTACAACGCCTGCTCCACCGTGCGCTGGAACGACGGTACGAGCTGGCCGGTGCAATCGGGCCACGGCTGCCTGGGCTGCTCGGAAGAGGGCTTCTGGGACAAGGGCTCGTTCTACGACCGCCTGACCAACATCAACGCCTTCGGTGTCGAGTCCAACGCCGACAAGGTCGGCATTGCGGCGGCCGGGGCCGTGGGTGCGGCGGTGGCCGCCCATGCGGCGGTATCGGTGCTCAAGCGCGCCTCCGACAAGACCGAGCCGACCCAGGCCGACCACTGAAAAGCACAAGGAAGCATGCACCATGGGCGCTAACGAAACCCCCCGATTTCCCCTCGACAGCAGCGGCAAGCGCATCGTTGTTGATCCGGTCACCCGCATCGAAGGGCATATGCGCTGCGAGGTCAACCTCGACAGCAACAATGTCATCCGCAACGCCGTCTCCACCGGCACCATGTGGCGCGGGCTGGAGGTCATTCTCAAGGGGCGCGACCCGCGCGACGCCTGGGCCTTTGTCGAGCGCATCTGCGGCGTATGCACCAGCAGCCACGCGCTGACATCGGTGCGTGCCGTGGAGGATGCGCTGGGCATCAAGATTCCGAAAAACGCCCACCTGATCCGTGAAATCATGGCCAAGGCCCAGATGGTCCAGGACCATGTGGTGCACTTCTATCACCTGCATGCGCTCGACTGGGTGGACGTGGTGGCCTGCCTCAAGGCCGACCCCAAGAAAACCTCCGAGCTGCAGCAACTGGTGTCACCCGCGCACGGGCTGTCGTCGCCGGGGTACTTCCGCGACATCCAGAACCGCATCAAGAAGTTTGTCGAGAGTGGTCAGCTCGGCCCCTTCCGCAACGGGTACTGGGGCAGCAAGGCCTACATCCTGCCGGCCGAGGCCAACCTCATGGCGGTGGCGCACTACCTGGAGGCGCTGGACCTGCAGAAGGAATGGATCAAGATTCATGCCATTTTTGGCGGCAAGAACCCGCACCCCAACTACCTGGTGGGCGGCATGCCCTGCGCCATCAATATCGACCGCGACGGTGCGGCGGGGGCTCCCATCAACATGGAGCGACTCAACTTCGTGAAGGCGCGCATCGACGAGGGCAACGAGTTCTACCGCAATGTGTACCTGCCCGACGTATTGGCCATCGGCACGCTGTACAAGCATGCAGGCTGGCTGCACGGCGGCGGGCTGGCAGGGCTCAACGTCATGGACTATGGCGAGCACCCGAAAATCAACTACGACAAGAGCACCGACCAGCTGCCCGGGGGCGCCATCATCAACGGCGACTGGAGCAAGATCCACCCGGTCGATCCGCGCGACCCCGAGCAGGTACAGGAATTCGTGACGCACTCCTGGTACAAGTACGCCGACGATACCAAGGGCCTGCACCCCTGGGACGGTGTGACCGAGCCCAACTATGTGCTGGGCTCCAAGACCAAGGGCACGCGCACCGACATCAAGGAAATCGACGAAAGCGCCAAGTACTCCTGGCTCAAGGCACCGCGCTGGCGCGGCCATGCCATGGAGGTGGGGCCGCTGGCGCGCTACATCCTGGCCTACGTGCACGCTTCGCAGGGCAACAAATACTGCCAGCGCACCAAGGAGCAGGTGGATTTCCTGGCTGGCATGGTCAACAGCGGCATTCCCAAGGCGCTGGGGCTGCCCGAGACGCAGTTCACGCTCAAGCAGTTGCTGCCCACCACCATTGGCCGCACGGCAGCGCGCTGCCTCGAAGGCCAGTACCTGGGCGAACTGCTGCTGGAAGACTGGCACGAGCTGGTGGCCAACATCAAGGCGGGCGACACCGCCACCGCCAACGTCGAGAAGTGGGATCCTTCCACCTGGCCCAAGGAGGCCAAGGGCGTGGGAACGGTGGCGGCGCCGCGCGGAGGACTGGCGCACTGGATCAAGATCAAGGACGGCAAGATCGACAACTACCAGTGCGTGGTGCCCACCACCTGGAACGGCAGCCCGCGCGACGCCAAGGGCCAGATTGGCGCCTTCGAGGCCGCCTTGCTGGGCACCCCCATGGTCAACCCGGAGCAGCCGCTGGAAATCCTGCGCACCCTGCATTCCTTTGATCCTTGCCTGGCGTGCTCCACCCATGTCATGAGCCCCGATGGGCAAGAGCTCACCTCGGTCAAGGTACGCTAATGAATCCTCGCATCACGACATTGGAGAAACCATGAAATCGCAATTCACCCGTTGCAGGGCTCTGTTCGCGTTCGCTCTGCTGGCGCTGGCCGGAACAGCGCAGGCCCATGTGGGCCACGAAGGGGGGCACGCCGCCACGTTCCTGTCTGGATTGGCGCACCCCGTCTCGGGCATGGACCATTTGCTGGCCATGGTGGCTGTGGGGTTGTGGGCTGCCGTGTCCATGGCGCGCCAACGCTGGCAGGCACCGGCCCTGTTCGTCGGTGTCATGGCTCTGGGTGCCTTGCTGGCACACCTCGGTTGGGTGGTGCCCCTGGGCGGTTCGCTGGAGCTGCTGATCGCCGCCAGCGTGGTTCTGCTGGGCGGGCTTCTGGTCAGTGGAGCCCGTCTGCCGGGCGCCATTGGCTTGTCGCTCGTGGCCGCATCGGCCTTGCTGCATGGCACGGCGCATGGCATGGAAATGGTGGCCGGTGAATCCTTCCTGGCCTACGGTGGCGGGTTTGTGCTGGCTACTGCCTTGTTGCACCTCGCAGGGATGGGCCTGGGCGTTGTGCTGCAGCAGGTGCGCGCGGCCTTGCCACGCGTGGCCGGGGTCCTGATCGGCGGCGCCGGTCTTGCCATGCTGGCGACCCGGATCTGAGCCGGTACGGCGCAAGAACACCCGAAACATAGGAGGCGGTCATGGGCACCACCGTGAAGAACAATCTGGCCGATGTCACCGGCATCGACGAACGCGCGGTGGCCAGTGCGCCGCAGGTGCGCTCTGTCTATGTGTACGAGGCACCCGTGCGTATCTGGCACTGGATCAATGCCTCCGCCATCCTGGTGTTGTGCATCACGGGCTACCTGATCGGATCACCTCTGCCGTCGGTCGGCGGGGAGGCCAGCGACCACTTCCAGATGGGATACATCCGGTTTGCGCACTTTGCCGCCGGATATGTGTTTGCCATTGGTCTGATCGGCCGGGTGTACTGGGCTTTTGTGGGAAACCATCATGCCCGCGAGATGGTGACCCTGCCGGTGTTGCGCCTGGCCTACTGGCGCGAGGTCTGGGCCATGTTCAGCTGGTACCTGTTCCTGCGTCCACGGCCGAACCAGTATGTGGGGCACAACCCCATGGCGCGGCTGATGATGTTCGTGGGCTACTTCCTGGTGGCCATCTTTATGCTCGTCACCGGTTTTGCACTGTACGGCGAGGGGCTCCAGGCTGGCTCGTGGGCCGACAAGATGTTTGGCTGGGTGATTCCGTTGCTGGGCCAGTCGCAGGGCGTGCACACCTGGCACCACCTGGGCATGTGGGCCATGGTGCTGTTTGTCATCGTGCACATCTATGCCGCCATTCGCGAAGACATCATGGGTCGGCAGAGCATTGTCAGCACCATGATTTCCGGCTACCGGACCTTCAAGGACTGAGCCATGGCAACATGCCTTGTCGGTACCACCAGGACGAGGGGGCAGCCGTGCCTTCCGTCGCCGACGGGCGTGCCGCTGCGCAGTCCCCAGCACCCGGGGCGCTTTCTCGAAAAGAACTTTCTCCAGCCGCTGTCGCTGAGCCAGACCGATGCGGCCCGTCTGCTGGGCGTCTCCCGTCGGCGTCTCAATGAAATTGTGCAGGGCCACCGGGGCATCACGCCCGACACCGCCATCCGCTGCGCCGTGGTGTTTGGCACCGATGCATTGTTCTGGCTGGCTCTGCAGTCCCGCTGGGACAGTTTTCACGCCTGGAAGAGCCTGCGCCAGTCCGGCGCAGTCCACTGAACTCCCCCTTTAGCTGATACCGGAAATGTCCGCCATGACTTCCTGCACGCCCCCAAGTGCCTGTAACCCTCCCCGTGACAATCCGCAGGCCATTGTGGTGCTGGGCATCGGCAACATGCTGTGGGCCGATGAAGGCTTTGGCGTGCGGTGCGTCGAGGTCCTGCAACAACGCTATGCCTTTGCCCCCCACGTGCAATTGGTGGATGGCGGAACCCAGGGCCTGGCGCTGTTGCCCTACGTGCAGGAGGCGGACGCGCTGCTGATTCTTGACGCCATCGACTACGGCCTGGAGCCGGGAACGCTGAAGGTGGTGGAGGGCAGTGAGGTGCCCTGCTTCCTTGGTGCAAAAAAAATGAGTCTGCACCAGACCGGGTTCCAGGAGGTGCTGATGGTCGCCCAGCTTACGGGGAGCTATCCCGAACGCATTGTGCTGGTGGGCTGCCAGCCGCAAGAGCTGGAAGACTACGGCGGCAGCCTGCGTTCGCGCACCAAGCAGGCGCTCGAAGAGGCCCTGGACATCGCGCTGGGTCATCTGCGGGAGTGGGGTGCCTGCCCTGTGCCACGCAGCAGTCCAGTGGGTCTCGATCATGTGGTCACCGTGCCGAACCTCGAGATGGCCGCCTACGAAACCGGTCGCCCCAGCGCCGAACAGGCCTGCCGCATCGGCGACGACCGTTTCATGCCCAGGTAAGGCGAGCACGACCATGTGTATCGGTATTCCCATGCAGGTGCAATCGATCAGCCCGGGCCATGCGCTGGTGGCCGGCGCCGATGGCCTTGAACGCGTCAACACCGCACTGGTGGGCGACTGCACGCCCGGCGAGTGGGTGCTGGTGTTTCTGGGCTCTGCGCGCGAGCGCATCAGCCCCGAGCGTGCAGCCGAAGTACTGGCCACGCTGGCGCTGGTGCAGGACTCCATGGCGGGACGCTACGACCCCACGGAGCCCGTCGGCGCCGCCTTTGCGCTGCCCTCGGCCATGAGCCCTGAACAACTGGCGGCACTGGTAGGTGCGGCCGTCCCCGTCAACCCGACCCAAGGAGCAAGCAAACCATGATGAACCCTGAAGTGGCCGCACCCCCGCTGGTGCAGCGGCTGGTGAACGACTACGGCGCGAGCTGGATCGATGCCGCGAATGTCAACGCCTTCACCGAGGGGGACGGCGCACGGGTCCTTTTCTTCTGTGGAGACCCGATCCGGTTTCCCGAGGGGCTGGATGTGGCTGTGGTACTGCCCGAGCTGCGCGCAGCACTGGGCGGTGGTTTCGCCATTGGTGCCGTCCGTGCGGACTGCGAGGACGACGTGGCGAGGCGCTTTGGTGTGCAGCGCTGGCCGTCACTGGTGTTCTTCCGTGACGGCAGCTACACCACCACGCTGGCCGGAATGTACGACTGGAACGACTATCTCACCCGGGTCGACCAGGCGCTGCGCATGCCACCCAGTCGCAAACCCGGCATCGGTATACCGGTGGTCACACTCGGCGGCGAAAGCCATTGCCATTGAATGCCATGAACTCCAATCCCACCCAACGCCCCTTCCCTATCCCGCTGGTCGATATGTTCGGGCCGGGTAGCCAGCCTGAAGACGAAGAGCTCGAATACATGCCCATGCCGCGTGGCATGGCTACCTACCAGCCGCCGCAACTGCCGGAGCCTGAAGAACTGGCCGGCCACGGTGGAGCCGTGCGTGTGCTCACCGAGCTGCTGTGCACCCTCCAGGCCGCCATTCGGGGCGAAGCGGTCGCGCCGGTCTGGCTGGCCGGACTGACCGCCGAGGAGCTGCAGCTCGTCAACCAGGTGCTGGGCGAGGGCGAGGTCAGTGCGCAGGTGACGGCGGCCCATGGCGCTGGTGTGGCTGGTGAAGTGGCAGCCCCGGCGCAGGTACAGGTGCAGGAAGCCGTGTTTGCCGGTGTCTGGCGGGTGGTCGAGCGCCTGGCCGATGGCACGTTGCAGGACCGCATCGAAGTCGGAGCCATACCCGAGGTGCTCAAGCGCGAGGCGCGGCAAGATGCCCTGAGTGGTTTTCAGCCCGACACCACGCCGCCCGTCGGGGTGATGAACGCGCCGACCTTGTTGCAGGAACTGCATGACCAGCGCCAGCAATGGCGTCCGGGGCTGCCTGCGCACCTGGTCAACCTGTCGCTGCTGCCACTGAGCCCGCAGGACATGGCCTTCATGGAGCAGCAAATGGGCGCAGGGCGCGTGCTCATTCTCTCGCGTGGCTATGGCAACTGCCGCATCAGCAGCACCCGTGTAGCCCATACCTGGCGCGTGGTGTACTACAACTCGCAGGACGCCATGATCCTGAATTCGATCGAGGTGGTCGATATGCCGGAAGTGGCCTGCGCCGCACAGGAAGATCTGGTGGACTCCGAACAGCGTTTGCGTGAGGTGCTCGAATGGGTGAATCAGGTGTGAACCCCGTGCCTTCGGCCGGACTCGCATTTGGAGATGCGTCGCAGGTTCCTGCCGATGCCCGGCTCGAATGCAAGATCTGCTGGTGGGTGTATGACCCGGCAGATGGCGACCCGGTCTGGCAGATACCGCCGGGGACGCCTTTTTCCGCCTTGCCAGCGCACTGGCGCTGTCCGCAGTGTGATGCAGAGGCCAGCAAGTTCCTGCGACTGGACGCATGAAGTGAAACATCCCGTTATGTCGCTTTGCTACTTCCCACCGCTCTCGCATCGCTGCGCGATGCGTGCAGGGGAGCGCTACCCAAGCGGTGGGGCGGCCCTTGCACAGTGGCCGCTGGTCTGGTCTGCGCCAGTTTCATGCGGCATGGTGAATTGAGAGATCGTTGATGCAACAACTCCTTCAGGCGCGCGTGGAGCAGCTCGAAGCCGTCTTTCGCGACATTGCGGCCACACGCATGCAGGGTGTTCCCTTGCTGCACCCCGGCCTGCAAGTGCAGGCGGTGGGCTTTGCTCCAGAGCCTGAGGGCAGCAGCGCGCTGGGGGTGCTTGTGACACCCTGGTTCATGAACCTGATGCGCCTGCCGCTGGACGCTGCAGAGCCGCTGGAGCCGGGGCAGGTGAGAAGCCAGCGCATCGGCGCGCACCGGCTCAGTTTCATTGGCGCGCACGAGGCAGCGTTTGGCCCTTATGCGATGTGCTCGCTCGCTTCTCCCATGTTTGAATTTGCGAACCAGGAAGCGGCCGTGGCCACAGCACAGGGGGTTCTGGCGCAACTGCGCCAGCCCACCGCGAAGGAAGAACCAGACGCGCAGCGTCGCCGGTTTTTGCTCGGACGCGGCGCAGCGCCGGGAGCGCACCCATGAGCCTGTTTGCGCAGCGCCTGCGGCTTCAGCCCGGAGCGGACACACCGGTTGCCGGTGTCCGTGAGCCTCTGGCAGAGCGGTTGCTGCGGGCGCGTCCGGCCGCTTTGGCCCCAGCCATGCTGGGCAGTCTGTATGCGTTGTGTGGGCATGCCCACCGCACCTGCGCTGAAATGGCGTTGCAGGCCTTGCAGGCCCCGGATACGCCCGTGCAGCCCGATGCGAAGCAGCGGCAGGCCTTGTGGAGTGAAACCCTGCGGGAGCATGTGCGCAGGCTTTTTCTGGACTGGCCCCGCCTGCTGGGCAGCCCCGAAGGCGACGGGCGGGCTTTGGCGGCCAGCCCTGCGCTGGCTTCAACGGTGGAGCCCGGCAGTCCCGCACTGGTCGACTGGTTGGAGCGCCAGGTGCTGGGGCTGCCGATGGCTGTCTGGAGCCGTGCCTGTCAGGAAAGTCCGGCCTCATGGCTGCTCCAATGGACGCATGAAATCCGCAACCCGCTCACGCTGGCTTTGCGTCAGGCACAGCCCTTGGCCTGTACCTGGACGCTGCCTTTGCAGGACTTGCGTCCCGACGCCGAGGGCGCCGTGTTAACGGCTTTGGCCGCCCAACTGCGAGAGGACGCGGATTTTTCCCGTTTGCCCCATGTTCAGGGTCAGTGGCGGGAAACCGGTTGCTGGAGCCGCGCTGCCGACGCTGCACTGCTCATCCCGGATGTCTGGACGCGGCTGGCTGCCCGCGTGCATGACCTGGCGCAACTGGGCCAGCCTGGCGGTGCCCAGCGGCTGTGCTCAGGTGCGCGCGCGCTGGGTGGTGGCGAAGCGCTCGCATGGTGCGAGATGGCGCGGGGTTTGCTGGTGCATTGGTTGCGTGTAGACGTGCAGGGCCGCGTGGAGCGCTACGGCATCTTGGCGCCCACGGAGTGGAACTTTCACCCGCGGGGGGCAGTTGCGCAGGTTCTTCGCCAGTTGCCAAACCAGGTGTCGCCGCAGCAGATGTCGGGCGCCGTGGGGTTGCTGGTTGCAGCCTTCGACCCGTGCGTAGAGTACGACCTGGACACGGCCTCCACGGCCCGGGAGGTCGTCCGTGCATGAATTGAGCCTGGCCGGTGGCGTTCTCAAGGTGGTGGAAGACGCCGCCGCCCGCGAGCCCTTCGCCCGCGTGCTGAAATTGCACCTGGAGGTTGGCAAGCTCGCGGGGGTGGAGTTGCGCGCCTTGCGCTTTGCGCTCGAGGCGATCGCACCGGGCACCCTGCTGGAAGGTGCCGAGCTGGAGATCGACGAGCCCCCGGGACGCGCGTGGTGCATGGGCTGCAGCACGGAGGTTGAAATCGCACAGCGCGGCGACCCCTGCCCTTCCTGCGGTGCGCACTGGCTGACCCCCCAGGGTGGGGACGAATTGCGTGTGGTGGACCTGCAGGTCGCCTGATCAGAAGGAGTCAATGATGTGTGTAGTGTGCGGATGCAGTAGCAGTGGGAAGCAGGAGTCAGCGAAGGTGGCGCCCGATGCCGGTGGCGCGGTGGTCGATGCGCGAACCGGTGATCTGCACTTTGGCGCCGGTGCAGCGCGTGTTTCGGTGCCGGGCATGAGCGAGTCGCGAGCCATCCGCATCGAGCAGGATGTGCTGGGCGCCAACAACCAGGTGGCACAGCACAACCGGGCGCATTTCAACGCCCATGGCGTGCGCGCGCTCAATCTGGTTTCCAGCCCGGGCTCAGGCAAGACCACACTGCTGTGCGCCACCATCCGCGCCCTGCAGCAGAGCCACCCCGAGGTGGCGCTGGCAGTGATTGAAGGCGACCAGCAGACCTCGCACGACGCCGACCGCATCCGCGCCACCGGCGCACCGGCCATCCAGGTCAACACCGGCAAGGGCTGCCACCTGGACGCCCCCATGGTGGCCCAGGCCTTCGCCCGACTGGCGCTGCACGACCATGCGCATGCACACGGGCACCATCATCACGATCACGATCACGATCACGATCACGATCATGGGCATGGGCATGGGCATGGGCATGGGCATGGGCATGGCACCCGGTCACTGCTGTTCATCGAAAACGTGGGCAACCTGGTGTGCCCCGCGCTGTGGGACCTGGGCGAAGACGCCAAGGTGGTCATCCTCTCGGTCACCGAGGGCGAGGACAAGCCGCTCAAGTACCCCGACATGTTTGCCGCAGCGCAGCTCATGGTGCTGACCAAGACCGATCTGCTGCCGCACCTGCAGTTCGACGTGCAGCGCTGCATGGACTATGCCCGCCGCGTCAATCCCGGCATCCGCATTCTGCAACTGTCGTCCACCACGGGCGAGGGCATGACCGCCTGGCTGGATTGGTTGCTGCGTCCTGATTCCATCGAGCCCACCAGTGTGCAGGCACGCATCGCGCAGCTTGAGGCCGAGCTGGCGCGGCTCAAGGCAGGGCAGGGATGAGAGCCGGTTCTGAGGGTAATGGGCCATGACGCGCATTCTTGCCTGCGGGGCTTTTCTGAAAAACACGGCCTGTCTTTTTGATACGGCAACACCCCAGGCACCACTGTGGTCAGGTGTCCATGGCGATCTGTCCGACCCCGCAGCCTGTGCGGCACTGGAGCAGTCGGTGAAGGACTTGCTTGCGCATGCGGGCGGGCCAGTGGATGCGGTGGCTCATGACCTGCATCCTGACTTTTTCAGCACGCGCCTTGCCCTGCGCATTGCGGGCGAGCGCGGCATCCCGTCCGTCGCTGTGCAGCACCACCACGCCCATGCGGCGGCGGTGCTGGCAGAGCACGGGATGCACGAACCCGTGATCGCCCTGGCACTCGATGGCGTGGGTTTGGGGCCCGATGGCACGGCCTGGGGCGGGGAGCTGTTGCGGGTGGACGGCGCGCGGTTTGAGCGCGTGGCGCATCTGTGGCCGCTTTCGCTGCCAGGCGGCGACGTGGCTGCGCGCGAGCCCTGGCGCATGGCTGCGGCGCTGCTGCACGCCAGTGGGCAGGCAGAGCAGATCGTGCCCCGCTTTTCCCCTGTGGTGGGTGAGGCGGCAGCGCGTACCGTGCAAGCGATGCTGGCCCGCAGCCTGAACTGCCCGCAGACCACAGCGGCCGGACGCTGGTTCGACGCGGCGGCGGGCCTGCTGGGTCTGTCGGTGCGGCAGGACATGGAGGCACAGGCCGCCATTGCACTGGAACAGGCCGCTGCACGCCATCTGCAAAGCCATGGTGGTGTGCTGGAGCTGCGCACCGATCCGGCGCATGCCCCGGTGGACCCCATGGGCCGCATCGACCTGCGCCCTCTGTGCGCCCGCTGGGCGCAAGGGCAGGCTTTCACCGCTGCACAAATCGACGCGGCCGCTGCGCAATTCCATTGCACGCTTGCCGACGCCCTGGTAGCGCACGCAGCACACGCAGCGCACGCGCGCGGCGTGCGCTGCGTGGTGCTGGGCGGGGGCTGTTTTTTTAACCGTATCCTGTCCGATCGCACTATCGCCGGCCTGCAGGCGCGGGGGCTGCGTGTGCGCACGGCGGGGGCGCTGTCTTGCGGCGACGCTGCGCTGGCGCTGGGTCAGGCCTGGGTGGCTGCGCACCTGCGGGGCGCGCCACAGACAGGGTTTTTCCATTCAAACGAGGAGACGTCCGCATGTGCCTAGCCATACCCGCCCGCGTGGTGGAACTGTTGTCGGGGCAGCG
>Ga0073904_10003116_pt1 | contig 12494 bp, 9 predicted proteins | sample KloWWTrecipitate_FD_66668 | JGI IMG/M metagenome (GOLD analysis project Ga0073904, IMG submission 66668) | Active sludge microbial communities from Klosterneuburg, Austria, studying microevolution and ecology of nitrifiers - Klosterneuburg... | ecosystem: Engineered > WWTP > Aerobic digester >...
GAGAACGTCGACCCCATTGCTGCGCCGATGCCCGAGGCGATCGTGCGCAGCGCGCCAAAAGGCAGCGCCTTCGTTATCCTGACGCACGACCACGCGCTGGATTTCCTCATTGCCTTCGAGGCCCTGAAGCGCGACGACAGCCCGTATGTCGGCATGGTCGGGTCAGCGACCAAGCGGGCAAGGTTCAAAAGCTGGTTCCTCGCCGAAGGGGGCGATCCGGTGCAGGTTCGACGGCTCGTCCTGCCCATCGGCGGCACGGCGTTTCCGCGCGGACTTGGGGACAAGCGTCCGGAAGTCATTGCAGCACTGGCCGCTGCTGAGGTTATGGTTCATATTGGGCATGGGGAAGTTTCAGTGAACAGCGGCCAGGGAACCCAGAGCGTGTCGGGGGCCATGGGTGGAATCTAGTTTACCGCCGCGGTTGGAACTGTCGGGGATCACCAAGCGCTTTCCGGGCGTGCTCGCGAACGACAACGTTTCGTTCGCCGTGCGGCCAGGCGAAATCCATGCGCTTCTGGGCGAAAACGGCGCCGGGAAGTCGACGCTGGTGAAGATGATCTACGGGATCATGCAGCCGGACGCGGGCGAAATCCGCTGGAACGGCCAGCCTGTGACTGTTCCCAACCCCAAAGCGGCGCGCAAGCTCGGCATCGGCATGGTGTTCCAGCACTTCTCGCTGTTCGAAGCGATGACGGTGCTCGAGAACATCGCGCTGGGTATGGACAGCAAGATCCCCGCCCGCGAACTCGAGGGCCGTATCCGCGAGGTGATGCAGCAATACGGGCTGAAGCTCGATCCGCATCGCGTCGTCGCCGACCTCAGCGTGGGTGAGCGTCAGCGCATCGAAATCGTCCGCGCCCTGCTGCTGAACCCGACGCTGCTCATCATGGACGAGCCGACCTCGGTTCTGACCCCGCAGGAAGTCGAGCAGCTCTTCGTGGTGCTGCGCCAGCTGGCGAGCGAAGGCTGTTCAATTCTCTACATCAGCCACAAGCTGCACGAGATCAAGGCGCTGTGCGGAACGGCGACGATCCTGCGCGGCGGCAAGCTGGTCGATACCTGCGACCCCCGCGTCGAGACCTCGCGCTCGATGGCCGAGAAGATGATCGGGGGCAACCTCAAGACCATCGTCAAGCCGGCTGGGCGGAAGTTCGGGGCGGAGAAATTCGTGGTCCGCGGCCTCAGCATGGCGGGCATCGGTAGTTTTGGCGTGCCGCTGCGCGATGTCAGCTTCTCGGTCCGCGCCGGCGAGATTTTCGGCATCGCCGGGGTAGCGGGCAACGGGCAGAATCCGCTGTTGCTCGCGCTCAGTGGCGAACTGCCCGTCGACAGCGCTGCGGCGGTCAGCATCGACGGCCGGCCGATCGGTAACCTCTCCGCGAAAGCCCGGCGCCTCAAAGGGCTCGCCAGTGTTCCGGAGGAGCGCAACGGCCACGCCGCGGTGCCCGATTTCACGCTCAGCGACAATGCCGTGCTGACGGCGCGCGACCGGCTGAAGCTCGCCGTGAACGGCCTGATCCGCCCGGGGGCGGCGAAATCGTTCGCCGCGAAGGTCATCAGCAGCTTCTCGGTCAAGACCACGGGTGCCGATGCCGTCGCCGGGTCGCTATCCGGCGGGAACCTGCAAAAATACATCATGGGCCGCGAAATCCTGCAAAACCCCTCGGTGCTGGTGGTCAACCAGCCGACCTGGGGCGTTGATGCGGGCGCCGCGGCCGCAATCCATCAGGCGCTGGTCGATCTGGCGTCGAGTGGCTCCGCGCTGGTTGTCATCAGCCAGGACCTCGATGAACTCCTTGGCCTCTGCGACACGCTGGCGGTGATCAACGCGGGGCGGCTGAGCAAGCCGATGAACGTTGCTGGCGCGGATATCGAAGAGATTGGCCTCCTGATGGGCGGCATCCACGGCGAGGCGGAGTCGGCCCATGCAGCTTAGACTGGAAAAGCGCCTCCAGCCGAGCCGGACCCTGCGGATACTCACCCCGATCGCGGCGGTGCTGCTGACCATGGTGCTCGGCGCCATTGTTTTCAGCGTGCTCGGCTATGACGGGCCCGCTGCCGTTCGCGAGATTTTCCTCTCACCGCTCATCAACAGCTACAAGTGGCAGGACCTCGCGGTGAAGGCCGCGCCGCTGATCATCATCGCGGTGGGGCTCGCGATCAGCTTTCGCGCCAACGTGTGGAACATCGGCGCCGAGGGGCAATACGTGGTCGGCGCCATCGCCGGTACCGGTGTCGGCCTCGCAACCAACACGATGACCGGCTGGTGGATCATGCCCCTGATGATGCTTGCGGGCATCGCGGGCGGTTCAGCCTACGCGGCGGTGCCGGCATTCCTGCGTGTGCGCTTCAAGGTCAATGAGATCCTCGTCACGCTGATGCTGACCTATGTGTCGGTCAATCTGCTCAACTACCTCGTCTTCGGCCCGTGGAAGAGCCCGACGTCGATGGGCCAGCCACAGACCGTGATGTTCAGCGCCGACCAGTCGTTGCCCTACATCATCCCCGGCACCATCGTGCAGCTCAATGTCCCGATCGCCATTCTCGTGGCGCTGATCGCCTGGCTGGTCTTCTCGCGTTCGGTGTTCGGTTTTCAGGTGCGCGTCGTTGGTGCAGCGCCGCACGCTGCCCGCTATGGCGGTTTCTCGGCCAACCGTACGGTATGGCTCGCACTGCTTATCTCCGGGGGGCTGGCCGGGCTTGCCGGCGTGCTCGAAGCGATGGGCCCGTTCGGCCGTCTCGTGCCGCAGTTCCCCACCAACTACGGCTTTACCGCGATCATCGTGGCGTTCCTCGGGCGGCTCCATCCGCTCGGCGTGGTGATCGCCGGCATTGTCGTCGCGATCACCTTCGTTGGCGGGGAGGTGGCGCAGATCACCATCAAGCTACCGTTCGCCGCGGTCGGCATCTTCCAGGCGATGATGCTGTTCCTGCTTCTCGCCAGCGATATTCTGGTGCGCTACCGCATCCGTGCCGTGCGGACTTCGGAGGCCACCGTATGAGCCCGGAACTCATCATCGCGATCATCGTGACCATGGCCGGCGCCGCGACGCCGATCCTGTTTGCGGCGCTCGGCGAGCTCGTGGTCGAAAAGAGCGGCGTGCTGAACCTCGGCGTCGAGGGCATGATGCTGATCGGCGCCGTGATCACCGTCGCTGTGACGCTGACCACCGGCAATCATCTTCTGGCTATCATCTGCGCCGCGTTCGCAGCCTCGATCGCCGCGCTCATCTTCGGCGTGCTCACCCTCACCCTTTCGGCCAACCAGGTTGCGACGGGGCTGGCGCTGACCATTCTCGGCACCGGCTTTTCGGCGCTGTTCGGACAGCCCTTCACCGGCAAGGACGTGCCGCTGCTGCGCTCGCCGTTCCCTCCGGAACTGGCGAACGATCCGATCTGGCGGGTGCTCTTCGGCTACCCGCCGCTCGTCTATTTTGCGCTGGTCATGGTTGTGGCGGTCTGGTGGTTCCTGCAGCGGACCCGGTCCGGCCTCATCCTCAGGGCGGTGGGCGAGAACGACCTGTCGGCGCATTCCATCGGCTATCCGGTGATCGGCATACGCTACCTCGCGGTTGCCTTTGGTGGCGCCATGGCGGGCGTCGGCGGGGCCTGTTTCCCGCTGTTTCTCACCCCGCAATGGGTCGAGCGGCTGACCGCCGGCCGCGGCTGGATTGCGCTGGCTCTGGTGGTCTTTTCGGCGTGGCGTCCGTTCCGCCTCATGGGCGGGGCGTACTTCTTCGGTCTCATGATGATCTTCGAGATCTACGCCAAGACCAATTCTGCCTTCCGCATCCTGCCTTCCGAATTCTGGGCGGCGCTGCCCTATCTCGCGACCGTCCTCGTACTCGTGCTGATCTCGCTCCGCCGCGACGGCAGCACTTCTGCCCCTGCCTGCCTCGGCAAGCCGTTCATAGCGACGGCATGAGAGCGGGCATCGAACCACAACAGGGAACGTCAAACAGGAGTTATGCAATGACGATGTTCAACAGACGCACGATGATCAAGATCGGCGGCGCGGCCGCGGCCCTGCCGCTGCTTGGCACGCAGGCATTTGCGCAGGAAAAGCTGAAGGTCGGTTTCGTGCTTATCGGCACGCCCGATGACAACGGCTGGAATCACGGTCATGACCGCGGCCGCGCGGAGATGCTGGAGGCAATCGGCGCGGACAAGGTCGAGACCACGGTCGTCACCAATGTTCCGGAAGGCCCGGACGCCGAGCGCGTGTTCCGCGAACTCGCCCAGCAGGGCCACAAGCTGATCTACGCGACCAGCTTCGGCTACGGCGACTACGTGCACAAGGTCGCCAAGCAGTTCCCGGACGTGAAGTTCGAGTGGGCGACGGGCAATGCCACCGCCCCCAATGTCTCGATCTACAACGCCAAGTTCCATGAAGGCCGCGCGGTGATCGGCACGATCGCCGGTCTGATGACCAAGACCAACAAGCTCGCCTATATCGGCTCGTTCCCGATCCCCGAAGTGCGCATGGGCATCAACGCCTTCACCATCGCGGCGCGCAAGGTGAATCCGAACGTCACGGTCAAGGCAGTCTACGTCGACTCGTGGTTCGACCCGGCCAAGGAAGCCGATACGGCACGCGCGCTGATCGATCAGGGGGTCGACGTCATCACCCAGCACACCGACGGTCCGGCAGCCCTGCAGGTCGCCGAGGAACGCGGCATCGTGGGCGGCTTCGGCCAAGGCGCCGACATGAGCGCCTTCGCCCCGAACGCGCACCTCACCGCGATCATCGATCGCTGGGGCCCGCACTACATCCGCTCGGTGCAGTCTGTTCTCGACGGCACCTGGGTCGAGAGCAGCGTGTGGGATGGCCTCGCCTCCGGCGAAGTCGAGATCGGGCCATTCAACCCGAAGATCCCGGCCGACGTCGTGGCTGCGGCTGACAAGGTCAAGGCCGACATCATCTCGGGTGCGCTGCATCCGTTTGCCGGCCCGCTCAAGGACAACACCGGCGCCGAGCGCGTCGCCGCAGGCGATATCATCGACGACGGCGAGTTCTGGGCGGTCGACTGGTATGTCGAAGGCGTCGAGGCGTAAGCTCGACTGACCGAACCCCGAGGGCGGGCTCCGGCCCGCCCTCAGCACGTGAGGGACGACAATGCCCGACTACGCGATTTTCTGGGAATGGCTGAGTTTCGCCGTGCGGTGGGTGCATGTCATCACCGCCATCGCCTGGATCGGGTCGAGCTTCTATTTCATCGCGCTGGACCTGGGCCTGCGCAAGACCCCGAGCCTGCCGCCGCTCGCTCACGGCGAGGAGTGGCAGGTGCATGGCGGCGGCTTCTACCACATCCAGAAATACCTGGTGGCACCGGAGTTCCTTCCCGAGCACCTGACCTGGTTCAAGTGGGAGAGCTATTTCACCTGGATTTCCGGGTTCTGCCTGCTTGTCGTCGTCTACTATTTCGGGGCCGACCTGTTCCTCATCGACCGGCATGTGCTCGACGTGCCGAACTGGGCGGCCATCCTCATCTCGCTGGGTTCGATCGGGCTCGGCTGGGTGATCTACGACACGCTGTGCAAATCGCCGATCGGCAACTCGACCGGCGGGCTCATGGTGGCACTGTTCGTCGTGCTGACTTTGATCGCCTACCTCTACACCCTGGTGTTCTCAGGGCGGGCGGCGATGCTGCACATGGGCGCGTTCACCGCGACCATCATGGCGGCCAACGTCGCAGCGATCATCATCCCCAACCAGAAAATTGTCGTCGCGGACCTCAAGGCTGGCAAGGTGCCGGATGCGAAGTATGGCAAGATCGCCAAGCAGCGCTCGCTGCACAACAACTACCTCACGCTACCCGTCATCTTCTTCATGCTGACCAGCCACTATCCGCTGGCCTTCGCGACGCAGTGGAACTGGATCATCGCCTCGCTGATTTTCCTCGAAGGCGCGATCATCCGGCACTGGTTCAACACCCGCCACGCCCGCAAAGGCAACCCGCACTGGACCTGGGGTGTGGCCGTTGTCATCTTCATCGTTATCATGTGGCTGTCGACCGGGCCGAAGCTGACGGCGGGGATTGTCGACCAGCCCACGCCGGCGGCGGTCGCGATGATGGCCTCACCGCATTTCGAGGCGGCCTCGCAGGTTGTGCAGGCCCGATGCCCGATGTGCCACACCGCCGAGCCGGCGTGGCCGGGCATCCTGCAGGCGCCCAGGAACGTGATCCTCGACAACCCGGTGGCGATCGCCAACCACGCGTCGGAGATCGCCATCCAGGCTGGCTACAGCCACGCCATGCCGCCCGGCAACGTTACTGAAATGACCGCCGAGGAGCGGGCGCTGATTGTCGCTTGGGTGCGCGAGGGCGGCCGTTGATGACGGGTGGTGGCAAGGTCCTGCGCGGCCGCGTCCTGACCTTCCTGGGCGAGCCGCAGTCACCCACCGACAATTCGAGCTATCGCTACATCGAAGACGGCGCGGTGCTGATCGAGGATGGCCGGATCGCCTTGATCGGTGCGTACGACGCGGCGCTCCATTCGCAGCACGAGGTGGTCGACCATCGCCCGCACCTCATTGTTCCCGGATTCATCGATCCGCACATCCACTATCCGCAGATGCAGGTCATCGGCTCGTATGCCGGCGGGCTGCTCGAATGGCTAAACACCTACACCTTCGTTGAGGAACAGAAGTTCGCCGATTTCGATCACGCGACCCGCATCGCGTCATCGTTCTTCGATGAAATGGTGCGTCACGGAACCACCACCGCTGCAGCCTATTGCACCGTACATCCCCAGTCCGCGGATGCGTTCTTTGCCGAGGCAGAGAAACGCAACATGCTGATGGTTGCGGGCAAGGTGATGATGGACCGCAACGCGCCGCCCGGTCTGCTGGATACGGCGCAGTCCGGCTACGACGACACCAAGGCCGGGATTGCCAAGTGGCACGGACGCGGCCGAGCGCACTACGCCATCACGCCCCGCTTCGCCATTACCTCGACGCCGGCCCAGTTGGAGGCGGCAGAAGCTCTCGCACGCGAATTTCCGGACCTGCATATCCAGACGCATGTGTCTGAAAATCTCGCGGAGATCGCCTATGCCAACGAGCTGTTCCCGAACCACGGCGACTACGTCGGCATCTACGAAAAGTACCACCTGCTGGGGCCGAAAACGCTGCTCGGCCACTGCATCCACCTCAGCCATCGCGAGACCGAGGTTCTTTCCCAGACGCAATCGGTTGCCGTGTTCTGCCCCACGTCGAATCTGTTCATCGGTTCGGGCATGTTCGACTACGAACGCCAGAACGCGCGCGGCGTGAGGATTGCGGTGGCGACCGATGTGGGCGGCGGGACCAGCTATTCCATGCTGCGTACGCTGGATGAGGGCTACAAGGTGCTGCAACTGCGCGGGCAACGCCTCAACCCATTGCGGTCCTTCTACCACATGACACTGGGGAATGCCCGAGCTCTGGGGCTCGATCACAAAATCGGCAGCATCGCCAACGGCCTGGACGCCGATCTTGTGGTGCTCGACGCGCGGGCGACGCCGCAGATGCGGCTCAGGATGGAGACGGTCGACACTCTCGTGAACGAGTTGTTCCTTCTGCAGACTTGCGGTGACGACCGTGCGGTGGTTGAGACGTACGTGACGGGCAAAGCACTGAAATCCGCGTTGTCCAAAGGAGACGCTCGTGACTTACATCGATAGATCCGGCCTCAAGGTCGACCAGGTTCTCGCCGACTTCATCGAGCGCGAGGCGCTGCCGGGGACAAACGTCTCCGCCGCCGATTTCTGGCCGAAGGTCCGGGCGCTTGTCGATGCGAAGATGCCGAAGAATCGCGAACTTCTCGCGGTTCGCGACCGGCTGCAGGCCTCTATCGATGATTGGCATCGGAGCAATGGTCCGGTGTCCGCAAATCCTGCCGGCTATGAGGCGCACCTGCGCTCGATCGGGTATCTCGTTCCCGAGCCGGCCGATTTCACCATCGAGACCACCGGGCTCGATCCTGAGATCAGCAGCATCTGCGGCCCGCAACTCGTCGTGCCGGTGAGCAACGCGCGCTATGCGCTCAACGCTGCGAACGCACGGTGGGGCTCGCTCTACGATGCCCTCTACGGAACGGACGTCATCTCGCGCGATGGTGACCTCGCTCCGGGCAAGGGCTTCAACCCGGCGCGCGGGGCGGCGGTAGTTGCACGGGCGGCGCAGTTCCTCGACGAGGCATTCCCGCTCGCCAAGGGCAGCCATGCCGACGTGACCGCATATGCCCTCAGCGAGGCAGGCGATGCTGCGACGCTGGCGATCGAAACCAAGGCAGGGCCAGTGGCGCTGAAAGACCCGTCGCAGTTCGCCGGTGTCGCTGGCGAGGGCAACAAAGTTCGTATTCTGCTGCGGCACAATGGGCTGCATGTGGAACTGGTGATCGACCGGGCGCATCCAATCGGCAGCACTCACGCGGCGGGGCTCGCCGATGTGGTCGTCGAGAGCGCACTGACCACCATTCAGGACTGCGAGGACTCTGTCGCCGCGGTCGATGCGGAGGACAAGGTCGGCGTCTATCGCAACTGGCTCGGCCTGATGGACGGTACCCTATCGGATACGTTCGAGAAGGGCGGGAAGTCGGTGACGCGAAAGCTCAATGCGGACCGCGCCTATAGGAACGCGAAGGGCGGCCAGCTGACGCTCAAGGGCAGGGCGCTGCTGCTTTGCCGCAACGTCGGCCACCTGATGACGACGCCCGCCATGCTCGACGCGGAGGGCCGCGAAGTGGGTGAGGGGCTTCTCGATGCGGTGGTGACGACGCTGTGCGCCATGCATGACAGGGTCAACTCGACGACGGGCGCAATCTACATCGTCAAGCCCAAGATGCATGGGCCGGACGAGGTGGCGTTTACGTGCGAGATATTCGCTGCGGTCGAGCAGATGCTCGGGCTCAGGCCCGAGACGATCAAGATCGGCATCATGGACGAGGAACGGCGCACCTCCGCCAATCTCAAGGCGGCCATTCACGCCGCGCGCAAGCGGGTGTTCTTCATCAACACCGGGTTTCTCGACCGCACCGGCGACGAAATCCATACCTCGATGGAAGCCGGTCCGGTGCTGCGCAAGGACGAGATCAAGTCCGAGGCATGGATTCTCGGCTATGAGGATCGCAATGTGCTGATTGGCCTCGCCGCGGGCTTCTCCGGAAAGGCGCAGATCGGCAAGGGAATGTGGGCGCGGCCGGACGACATGGCTGAGATGATGCGCACCAAGATCGGGCATCCGAACTCGGGGGCCAATACCGCGTGGGTGCCGTCGCCGACCGCCGCGACGCTGCATGCTCTGCACTACCATCAGGTCGATGTGTTCGAGGCGCAGAAGCGGCGGCACAATCAGCCAACGCCGGGCCTCGATGTGCTGTTCTCGATGCCTGCACTCGATCCCGCGACACTGAGCCGCGAGCAAGTGGTCCGCGAGGTCGAAAACAATGCGCAGGGCATCCTTGGCTACGTCGTCCGCTGGGTTGACCAGGGGGTTGGTTGCTCCAAGGTGCCGGACATCAACAATGTGGCGCTTATGGAAGACCGGGCGACGTGCCGGATCTCCTCACAGGCGATCGCCAGTTGGCTCCGCCATGGTGTCGTTTCGCACGAGGAGATCGTGGAGGTCTTCGACCGCATGGCCGCGGTGGTCGACCTGCAGAACGCTGGCGATCCCCTGTATGTCCCGATGGCGGGAAACCGCGATTCAATTGCGTTCCAGGCAGCGCTTGACCTTGCGGTCAAGGGTGCAGCGCAACCATCCGGCTACACCGAGCCGATCCTGCACGCCGCCCGCCTGCGGGTGAAGGCGGCGTAGGACGCAGCCGCGGATTCTGCGCCTCTCGGCTCCGTGAAAGAACCCCTGCAACCATCGCGCGTCGCAGGGGTTGCTCCATAGGCCACCCGTTGGCCCATCAGTAGACTACGGAGAACAGCGATGAGACTCACAGCAATCGTCTCCTCCATCGCGCTATCGGCAATGCTCGCGCTTCCCGGGGCGGCAGCAGCCCAGGACGGCTACAGGGGCACACTTCTGCAGTCCGACCAGATAAATTCATTCAAGGGTAAGTGCGCGGCACTGCGTGCAGCCTCTACGGCGAGCCTTTCCACGCCCGCCGCGGCTGGTATCGACCGGACAGAGACCGGGTCGATCAAAGCCACGAGTCCGGCAGCAGATTCTGACCCTGCCGCGCGGGCCAACTGGTTGAGGGCGCAGGCATCCGTCACGCTGGCAGAATGCGATGCGGCGGGCTTCCGCGAGTAGCCGCCTGCGCTTGTGCCAATGAGACGGGCGGGGGCGTTCCCCACCCGTCTCATATCTCGAATACGGGCAGGTGAATTGTCGTCGGATGCTCGGGGTCGTGGAAGATCTCGATATCCGCCGCCTCCAGCGTGGTGGCCGTCGCAAGCGGTTCGTCTGTCCCCGTGTTGCGAGCATAGCGCGGGTGGGCGCCGCTCGCGACGATGACGCGAATGCGGTGGTTCCGCATGAAGGTGTGCGCCGTTGCGTGCAGCTTGAGGCTGATCTTCCAGATGTCCTCAGGCATCGCTGGGGAGGCAGGGGACATGCGGACGAAACCGTCGCAAATGTTCGTTGACAGGCCCTTCTCATCGACGTCGCAGAGCCGCACGAAAAAATCGGCGTTTGGCAGGCTGGCGCGGGCATAGAGCGTTGCACGTACGTTGCCGAGGATGGTGATGGCCGTGAACAGCGGTTCTGATGTGTAGGTCAGGACGTCGTCGCGCGTCTCAAGCGGAGCGTTGTCGACTGGGCCGGCCCCGTTGAAGGCAAACATGGCCCCGCCGACGCTGGGCGTGGGGTGACGGGGGTCGTAGCGATAGGTGTCGGGCGGGGAGGCCTTGACAGGGCGCTGTGACAGGACCTGGCCCGGGTGCAGGTGCCAGATCTGGGTATCGGGAATGCCGGGTGGGTAGCTGTCGAAATCGCACCAGACATCCAGGCCGGAGACGAAGATTCGCACCGGCGCCTCGCGCAGACCCGAGCGATCGCCGAGGAGATGCGCGTTCATCCAGGTGAGCGTCTCGCGCATGCTCTCCTTTTGCAGGTCATTGCTGACATGGAACCACGGGCCGACCGTGAGATACGGGCGGTGTCCGCACAGGACGAGCGTTTCGTAGTCGCGCAGCAACTGGTCGAGCATGAAGTCGTACCAGCCGCTGATGAAGTGGTTGGGCGGGGTGCGTGGGCCGAGGCGGTGCGTGTGATCGAGGGGCTGCCAGAAGCGCTCGCTATCCGGTCCGATCGCCTCGGTCATCCAGCGCTTCCAGAACCCCACGTCACGGCCGGTAAGGCGGCGGTCGGCGTCGCCGAGTGGCAGTGACATCGAGACTTTCAGGGTGCGGCGCTCGATACCGCCGGACAGCATGCGCTGGGCGAATTTCTGCGGGCTGTTGCGGAGTCCGTCTACCGTTTGCAGCCAGTTGAGCCAGAGGCTGAGGTGTAGCGCGCCACCGGGGAAGACGATTGAGCGGAATTCGGCGCTGGTCACTTTGGTGGCCATCGCCGAGGTCGCCGGGAGGGCGTCGCAGATGGCCCATTGGGCATAGCCAAGGTAGCTCGGGCCGGACGTGCCGAGGCGGCCATCGTACCAGGGCTGCTTGTTCAGCCAGTCGAGGGTGGCGAGGCCATCTTCGCGTTCATGGCTGAGGGGGTCGAACTCGCCCTCCGAGCGCGAGGTGCCGCGGCAGGCCTGGAGCACGACGTGATAGCCCCGCTCGGCATAGCACTCGGCGACAGTCGCAAACCCCGTCGTTCCGTAGGGGAGGCGCATCAGGACGGTTGGGTGCTTGCCCTCGAGTTTCGGGGCAAAATGCTCGGTTTCGAGGGTGAGGCCGTCGCGGGTGGGGACGCGGATGTTGCGAGTGCGGGTAACGCGGCACAGCCGGGGGGGCAGTTTGTAGAAGTCAGCCAGAAATCGGCTGCTGATGCTCATGGGAGAATTTTACTCACTTGACGAACTCGAAGCGGTCTACGTCGAACAGGCCTTTGTCCGTCATCTTGAGGTGAGGAATGACCGGGAGCGCGAGGAAGGCTACCTGCAGGAACGGTTCGGGCAGGGTGCAGCCGATATCTGCGGCGGCGTTGCGGAGCAAGTGCAGCTTTTCGCTGACGGTCTCGAAGGGCAGCAGGCTCATCAGGCCGGCGAGGGGGAGGGCGAGTTCGGCGGAGATGATGCCGGTGTCGGCGACAGCGAAGCCGCCGCCCAGCGCAATGAGGCGGTTGACCGCCAGCGCCATGTCGGCGTCGCTGGCGCCGACGACGGTGATGTTGTGGCTGTCGTGACCGACGGAGGAGGCTATGGCGCCGCGCTTCATGCCGAAGCCCCGGACGAAGCTATTGGCAACGTTACCGTTTTTGCCGTGACGCTCGATGACCGAGACCTTGAGGACGTCGTTGTCGATGTCGGCGAGTGTGCCTTCGCCGCTGACTTCAAGGACGGCGCTGTCGCGGTCGGTGATGATGCGGCCGGGGGTGACGCGGATGACGGGCT
>Ga0073904_10003119_pt1 | contig 12489 bp, 7 predicted proteins | sample KloWWTrecipitate_FD_66668 | JGI IMG/M metagenome (GOLD analysis project Ga0073904, IMG submission 66668) | Active sludge microbial communities from Klosterneuburg, Austria, studying microevolution and ecology of nitrifiers - Klosterneuburg... | ecosystem: Engineered > WWTP > Aerobic digester >...
GCTCGGCAATGGCGGCCTCGGGCGGCTCGCGGCGTGCTTCATGGAGTCGATGGCGACGGTCGAGATCCCGGCCTATGGCTACGGCATCCGCTATCAGAACGGCATGTTCCGCCAGGAGATGAGCGAGGGCTGGCAGGTCGAACTGCCGGAGGACTGGCTCGCCCACGGCAATCCGTGGGAATTCGAGCGGCGCGAGAGCGCCTATGAGGTGGGGTTCGGCGGGCATGTCGAACCGATCCCCGAGCCCGATGGGACCACGCGGCTCGAATGGCGGCCGTCGGAACATGTGCTGGCGGTGGCCTACGACACGCCGATCGTCGGTTGGCGCGGGGCGCGGGTGAATACGCTGAGGCTGTGGAGCGCGCAGCCGATCGATCCGATCCTGCTCGACAAGTTCAACTCGGGCGACCACATCGGCGCGCTCGAGGAAAGCTCGCGTGCCGAGTCGATCACCCGGGTCCTCTATCCGGCGGACTCGACGCCGGCAGGGCAGGAGCTGCGGCTCAGGCAGGAGTATTTCTTCTCGTCGGCTTCGCTGCAGGACATCGTGCGGCGGCATCTGCAGCAGTACGGCGATCTCGGTTCGCTCAGCGACAAGGTGGCGATCCAGATCAACGACACGCATCCGGCGATCTCGATTGCCGAGCTGATGCGCATCCTGCTCGATGTGTATGGGATGAAGTGGGCGGAGGCGTGGAAGCTGACGCGCGCCACCTTCGGCTATACCAACCACACGCTGCTGCCCGAGGCCCTCGAGACCTGGCCGGTGGCGCTCTTGGAGCGGATGCTGCCGCGGCAGATGCAGATCATCTACGCCATCAATGCCGAGGTGCTGGCCGAGGCCCGGACGCGCGCCGGGTTCAACGACCAGCAGATCGCCAATGTGTCGCTGATCGACGAGCACGGCTCGCGCCGCGTGCGCATGGGGCAGCTGGCGTTTGTCGGTTCGCATTCGGTGAATGGCGTCGCGGCGCTGCATACCGAATTGATGAAGCAGACGGTGTTCGCGGACCTGCACAAGCTCTATCCGGACCGCATCAACAACAAGACCAACGGCGTGACGCCGCGGCGCTGGCTGTTCGAGTGCAATCCGGGGCTGACCAAGCTGATCAGCGACCGCATCGGGCCGGGCTTTCTCGACGATATCGACCAGCTCACGGCGCTGGAGGCGCATGCGGAGGATCCGACGTTCCAGGATCAGTTCGCGGCGGTGAAGCGGGCCAACAAGGTGGCGCTGGCGGCGGTGATCCGCGACCGGCTGGGCGTCACGGTGTCGCCCGACGCCCTGTTCGATGTGCAGGTGAAGCGCATCCACGAATACAAGCGGCAGCTGCTCAATGTCATCGAGGCGGTGGCGCAGTACCAGGCGATCCGCTCGCACCCGGAAACGGACTGGGTGCCGAGGGTGAAGGTGTTCGCCGGCAAGGCGGCGCCGAGCTACTGGAACGCCAAGCTGATCATCAAGCTGATCAACGACGTGGCGCGGGTCATCAACAATGATCCGGCGGTGCGCGGGTTGCTCAAGGTGGTGTTCCTGCCGAACTACAATGTGAGTCTGGCTGAGACCATCATCCCGGCCGCCGACCTGTCGGAGCAGATTTCGACGGCGGGCATGGAGGCGTCGGGCACCGGCAACATGAAGTTCATGGCCAACGGCGCGGTGACCATCGGCACGCTCGATGGAGCCAATGTCGAGATGCTCGAACGGCTGAGCAAGGCCAACATGATGATCTTCGGGCTCACCGCCGCGAAGGTGGCGGAGAAGCGGGCGCGCAGCGAAGTGCCGCGCAGCGTGATCGATGCGTCGCCGGCGCTCAAGGAGGCGCTGGAGGCGATTTCGACCGGCGTGTTCTCGCCGGACGATCCGAACCGCTATCGCGACCTGATCGGCGGGCTCTATGATCATGACTGGTTCATGGTGGCGCGCGACTTCGATGCCTATGCGGCCGCGCAGCGTCAGCTCGATGCGCTGTGGACCGATCGGCGCAAATGGAATGCCATGGCGATCCGGAACACGGCGCGCGTGGGTTGGTTCTCCTCAGACCGGACGATCCGCCAGTATGCCGCGGACATCTGGAGAGTGCCGGCAGTGGGGGAGTGACGGCGCGTGAGTGAATCCAAATGGCATGCCGATACCGAAGACGTTGAGGCAATCGTCAAAGGGCAGCATGCCGATCCGTTCGGCATCCTTGGGCTGCACGAGGTCGACGGGACCTGGGTCGCCCGAACTTTCATTCCGCATGCCGATACGGTCCGCGCCTATGACAGCGAGGGGCGCGTTATCGGCGAGTTGACGAAAGTCCACCCGGCCGGATTTTTCGAGGGCAAGGTCGATCTCTACCGGCGCCAGCCGGTGCACTATGCGGCCAGCAATGATGGCGGTGAATGGGACGTGCTCGATCCCTACAGTTTCGGGCCGGTGCTCGGCCCGATGGACGATTACTATATCGGGGAGGGCAGTCACCTCCGGCTGTTCGACAAGCTCGGCGCGCATGCGATGGAGTTCGAGGGCGTCGCCGGCACCCATTTTGCGGTATGGGCCCCGAACGCGCGGCGGGTCTCGGTGGTCGGGCCGTTCAACGACTGGGACGGAAGGCGGCACCCGATGCGCGTGCGCCTCAACACCGGCATCTGGGAAGTGTTCATCCCCAGCGTCGGGCCGGGCAGCATCTACAAATACGAGATCGTCGGGCAGGACGGAAAGGTGCTGCCGCTGAAGGCCGACCCGTTTGCCTTCCAGTCGGAAATGCGACCGCGCACGGCGTCGGTCGTGGCCGACCCCACGCCGTTTCCGTGGACTGACGCGAAGTACATCGAGGAGCGCGGGCGCAAGGACTGGCGGCGGACGCCGGTGTCAATCTACGAGGTGCACCTGGGCTCGTGGCGGCGGCGGGCCGATGGCAGCTTCATGAGCTATGACCAACTGGCCGAGCAACTCGTGCCCTATGCCGCCGACATGGGCTTTACCCATCTCGAACTGCTGCCGATCACCGAGCATCCGTACGATCCGAGCTGGGGCTACCAGCCGACGGGGCTTTATTCGCCGACCTCGCGGTTCGGCGATCCGGCGGGCTTTGCGCGCTTCGTCGATGCGGCGCATGCCGCGGGGCTGGGCGTCATCCTCGACTGGGTGCCGGCGCACTTCCCGACCGACGAATTCGGGCTTGCCCGGTTCGACGGCACGGCGCTCTACGAGCATGCCGATCCGCGGCAGGGGTACCACCCCGACTGGAACACCGCGATCTACAATTTCGGGCGCAAGGAGGTGGTGGGCTACCTCGTCAACAACGCGCTCTACTGGCTGGAAAAGTTCCACCTCGACGGGCTGCGCGTCGATGCGGTGGCCTCGATGCTGTACCTCGATTACTCGCGGCAGGCGGGGCAGTGGGTGCCCAACAAGTTCGGCGGCAACCACAATCTCGAAGCGGTCGCGTTCATCAAGCGTGTCAACCAGGAAGCCTACCGGCTCAACCCCGGTATCCTGATGATTGCCGAGGAATCGACGGCCTGGTCGGGCGTGTCGGCGCCCACCAATACCGGCGGCCTTGGCTTCGGCTTCAAGTGGAACATGGGGTTCATGAACGACACGCTCCGTTACATGGAGCGCAACCCGATCCATCGCCGCTATCACCACAACGACATGACGTTCGCCTCGCTCTACAACTATGCCGAGAACTACGTCCTGCCGCTGAGCCACGACGAAGTGGTGCACGGCAAGGGCACGCTCCTCAGCAAGATGGGCGGCGACGACTGGCAGCAGTTCGCCTCGCTGCGCGCCTACTACGCTTACATGTGGGGCTGGCCGGGCAAGAAGCTGTTGTTCATGGGTCAGGAGTTCGCCCAGCGCGACGAGTGGAACGAGAGCAAGGGGCTCGACTGGTACCTGCTCGATGCCGGCATGCATGAGGGCGTGCGGCGGCTGGTCGGCGACCTCAACGCGGCGTATCGCGAACTCCCGGCGCTGCATGCGCGGGACAACGAGCCCGAGGGCTTCGAGTGGCTGATCGGCAACGATCACACCAACTCGGTGTTTGCCTGGGCGCGGCATGCACCGGGCAGCGATTCCATCGTCGTCATAGCCAACATGACCCCGATCCCGCGCAGCGGGTATCGCGTGCCGATGCCGAAGGCGGGGACCTGGGTCGAGCGTCTCAATACCGATGCCGGATGGTACGCGGGCACCAACAGCGGCAACCAGGGCAAGGTGATTGCGCATCCGGTCGATGGCGGGCACCTGCCGGCCTATGCCGAACTCTATCTGCCGCCGCTGGCGACGATCTATCTGAAATACGACTCCGCCTGAGAGCGGAGGATGTGAGGGAGGAAGACTATGGCCGACTACCGCACCCCGTCGCCGCTGGCGCGAGAGGCGATGGCGTACGTGCTGGCGGGGGGCCGGGGGACGCGCCTGTTTGAACTGACCGACCGGCGCGCCAAGCCCGCCGTCTACTTCGGCGGCAAGTCACGCATCATCGATTTCGCGCTTTCCAATGCGCTCAACTCGGGCATCCGCCGTATCTCGGTGGCGACGCAGTATCAGGCGCACTCGCTGATCCGCCACCTGCAGCGCGGCTGGAACTTCCTGCGCACCGAGCGAAACGAGAGTTTTGACGTTCTGCCCGCTTCGCAGCGCGTGAGCGAGACGCAGTGGTACGAGGGCACCGCCGATGCCGTGTACCAGAACATGGACATCATCGAGGACTACGGCCCCCGCTACATCGTGCTGCTGGCGGGCGACCACATCTACAAGATGGACTACGAGATCATGCTCCGGCAGCACGTCGATACGGGCGCCGACGTGACCATCGGCTGTCTTGAAGTGCCGCGCATGGAGGCCACCGGTTTTGGCGTGATGCATGTCGACGGGCGCGACCGCATCGTCGATTTCGTCGAGAAGCCGAAAGACCCGCCGGGCATTCCCGACAACCCGGATTTCGCGCTCGCCTCGATGGGCATCTACGTGTTCGAGACGCGCTTCCTCATGGAGCAGTTGCGGCGAGACGCGGCGACCGAGGGATCGAGCCGCGACTTCGGCAAGGACATCATCCCCTATATCGTCAAGAACGGCTCGGCCTGGGCGCACCGCTTCCCGCGCTCCTGCGTGCGCTCGAGCAACGAGGATGTCGCCTACTGGCGCGACGTGGGAACGGTCGATGCCTACTGGAAGGCGAATATCGATCTGTGCGACGTGCAGCCCCAGCTCGATCTCTACGATCGCGACTGGCCGATCTGGACGTTTGCCGAGATCACGCCGCCGGCGAAGTTCGTGCACGACTATGACGGGCGTCGCGGTTCGGCGGTGAACTCGCTGGTGTCGGGCGACTGCATCATTTCGGGCGGCGCGCTCGACAAGACGTTGCTCTCGACCGGCTCGCGCGTGCACTCCTATTCGGAACTGCATGAGTGCGTGGTGCTACCCTATTCGACCATCGGGCGGGGTGCGCGCCTGCGCAAATGCGTGCTCGATCGCGGCGTGGTCATTCCCGAGGGCGTGGTCATCGGCGAAGACCCGGAGTTCGACGCCCAGTGGTTCCGGCGGACGAATGACGGCGTGGTGCTGGTCACGCAACCAATGATCGACAACCTCCTCGCGACCCGGTAACCGCGGGGCCATGATTGAAGTCCTGTCGATTGCGTCGGAGGTCTATCCGCTGGTGAAGACCGGCGGGCTGGCCGATGTAGCGGGAGCCTTGCCCAAGGCACTGGCGCCGCTGGGTGTCGCTATGCGCACGCTGCTGCCCGGCTATCCGGTGGTCATGTCGAAGCTGTCCGACCGGACGGCCGTCGCAAGCTTCGCAGATCTCTTCGGGGGCGCGGCGCGGCTGCTGGCGGCGCGGGTGGAGGGTCTCGACCTGCTCGTCATCGACGCGCCGCATCTTTATGACCGGCCGGGCGGCCCCTATGCGGGGCCTGATGGGGCCGACTGGCCCGACAACTGGCAGCGTTTTGCGGCGCTGAGCTTTGTCGCCTACGAGATCGGCCGAGGCCTCCTCCCCGACTACCGGCCGCAGATTCTGCATGCGCATGACTGGCAGGCGGGGCTGGTGCCGGCCTATGTCGCGTTCAACGCGCCGACGCGGGTGAAGACCATCCAGACGGTCCACAACCTGGCGTTCCAGGGGCGGTTCGGCTGGGAAGTTTTCCCCGAGCTGCGCCTCGACTATCGCGCCGCCGACGAGGGGGCGATCGAGTTCTACGGCGGCATCAGCTTCCTCAAGGCGGGGCTGCAATGCGCCGATGCGCTGACCACGGTCAGCCCGACCTATGCGCAGGAAATCCGCACCGAGGCCTATGGCATGGGCCTGCAGGGCCTGCTGCAATCGCGCGCCGACGTGCTGCACGGCATCACCAACGGCATCGATGTGCACGAGTGGAACCCCGGTGACGACGCGGCGCTGCCCGACCACTACAGCGCGACGACGACGATGCTGCGCGCCGGCAACAAGCAGGCGGTGGCGCATGAGTTCGGGCTCGATGGCACCGACGGGCCGCTGTTCGCGGTGGTGAGCCGGCTGACCTGGCAGAAGGGCATGGACATGCTCGCCCATTGCATCGACGACCTCGTGTCGCGCGGCGGGCGGCTGGCGGTGCTCGGATCGGGCGAGATTGCGCTGGAGAACGGTTTCAAGGCCGCCGCGATCCGGCACCCCGGCAAGGTCGGCATCGTCACGAAATACGACGAGCGTCTCAGCCACCTGGTGCAGGGCGGCGCGGATGTGATGGTGATCCCCTCGCGGTTCGAACCGTGCGGGCTGACGCAGCTCTATGGGCTGCGCTATGGCTGCGTGCCGCTGGTGAGCCGCGTCGGCGGGCTGGCCGATACGGTGATCGACGCCAACGAAGCGGCGGTGGAAGCGGGCGTTGCCACCGGCATCGTGTTCGCTCCGGCGACGCAGGAGGCGCTGGGCGAAGCCATCCGCCGTACCTTCGCCCTCTACGGGCGCGAGAAAGTGTGGCGCAAGATGCAGCGGCGCGGCATGAAATCGGATGTGTCCTGGGAAGCCAGCGCGGAAAAATACGCGGACCTCTATTCCAACCTGATCGGGCAGAAGCGCGATGACGATCAAGACGATTAGCACGACGCCATTCACCGACCAGGTGCCGGGCACCTCGGGCCTGCGCAAGCGGACCGCGGCGTTCATGGTGCCCAACTATGTCGAGAACTTCATCCAGTCGATATTCGACGCGCTGGAGGGGAAAGACGGCGCGACGCTGGTGATCGGCGGCGACGGGCGCTATTTCAACGACGTGGTCATCCAGCGCGCCATTCGCATCGCCGCGGCGAACGGGTTCGGGCGCGTGCTGGTGGGCCAGGGCGGGCTGCTGTCGACGCCGGCCGCCTCGCACATCATCCGCCACTACAAGGCGTTTGGCGGGATCATTCTTTCGGCGAGCCACAATCCGGGCGGGCCGGATGGCGATTTCGGCATCAAGTACAATATCGGCAATGGCGGGCCGGCGCCGGAGAAGATCACCGAGGCGGTGTTCGCGCGATCGAAGGTGATCGACCGGTACCTGATGGTGGACGGGCCCGACATCGATCTCGGCCGCATCGGCACGCAGCGCATGGGCGACATGGCGGTCGAGGTGATCGATCCGGTTGCCGACTATGCCGAACTGATGCAGCAGCTGTTCGATTTCGATGCGATCCGGAAGATGTTCGCGGGCGGCTTCCGCATGCGGTTCGACGCGATGCATGCGATCACCGGGCCGTATGCGCACCGCATCCTCGAGGGGCTGCTGGGGGCGCCCGTGGGCACGGTGGTGAACGGCACGCCGCTGCCGGATTTCGGCGGCGGGCATCCGGACCCGAACCTTGTCTATGCGCGGGACCTGTTCGACCTCTTGATGAGCACCGGCGGGCCGGATTTCGGCGCGGCCTCGGATGGCGATGGCGACCGTAACCTGATCATCGGCAAGAACCGGTTCGTGACGCCGTCGGACTCGCTCGCCATGCTGGCGGCGAATGCACCGCTGGCGCCGGGCTATGCGGGCGGGATCGCGGGCATTGCGCGCTCCATGCCGACGAGCGCGGCGGCGGATCGGGTGGCGGAAAAGCTCGGCATCGAAATGCATGAGACGCCGACCGGCTGGAAGTTCTTCGGCAATCTGCTGGATGTCGGCCGCGTCACCATCTGCGGCGAGGAGAGCGCGGGCACGGGCTCGAACCACGTGCGCGAAAAGGACGGGCTGTGGGCGGTGCTGCTGTGGCTCAACATCATCGCGGCGCGGAAGCAGAGTGTCGATGCCATCGTGCGCGACCACTGGGCGACCTATGGGCGCAACTACTATACGCGGCACGACTATGACGAGGTGGACGCGGCTGCCGCCAACGGGCTGATGAACGATCTGCGCTCAAAGCTGGGCAGCCTTGCGGGAACCAAAATCGCGGGGCGCGAAGTCGCCTATGCGGACGATTTTACCTATCACGATCCGGTGGATGGCTCGACCAGCGCCAAGCAGGGCGTGCGCATAGGGTTCACCGACGGGAGCCGCGTGGTGTTCCGGCTGAGCGGAACGGGGACCGTCGGGGCAACGTTAAGGGTGTACCTCGAAAGGTACGAAGCCCCTGATGGACAGCACGACCTGGACACCCAGTCGGCCCTCGCCGACCTCATCGCCATCGCCGAAGACCTCGCCCAGATCCGCGCGCGGACCGGGCGCGCGGCGCCGAGCGTTATCACCTGAGGGCCCGGTGAGCGTGCATCTGATCCCCGGGGGCGGCGACCCCGCCCGGCTGGGCGCGACCATTACCGCCGAAGGCGTGAACTTTGCTGTCTACTCGGAGAGCGCGACGGCGATCTGGGTCTGCGTCTTCGATGACATGGGCAACGAGACCGGCCGGTTCGAGCTCGACGGGCACGACGATCACGTCCGGCACGGGCTGGTCGCGGGGCTGGGGGCGGGCACCAAGTACGGGCTGCGCGCCGATGGGCCGTATGACCCGGACCAGGGCTATCATTTCGATCCGCACAAGCTGCTGGTCGATCCGTATGCGAAGCGGCTGGACCGGGTCTATGTGCGCTCGCCGCGGCTACGTTTGCCGCGCGAGGATGCGGTGGATACGGCCGAGCTGGTGCCCAAGGCCATCGTGGTGGCGCCGATCGAGACGCGCAAGCCGCGGCGCAAGGCGCCGGGGCTGATGTATGAACTCAACGTGCGCGGCTACACGATGCGGCATCCCTCCGTGCAGGGGCCGCTGCGCGGCACGGTCGGCGGGCTGACCTCGCGACATGTCATCGATCACCTGAAGTATCTCGGGGTCGATACGGTCGAGTTCATGCCGGTGGCGGCGTTCATCGATGATGGGCACCTGCCGCCGCTTGGGCTGACCAATGCGTGGGGCTATAACCCGGTCAGCTATTTTGCCATCGATCCGCGGCTCGCTTCGCTCGGCATGCCCGAGCTGCGCAACCTCACCGACCTCTACCGCAAGAACGGCATCTCGGTGATCCTCGACGTGGTCTACAACCATACCGGCGAGGGCGATGCGAACGGGCCGGTGCTGAGCTTCAAGGGGCTCGATGCGCGGACCTACTACCGGCATGTCGAAGTCGACGGCAAGCAGGTGCTTGTCAACGATACGGGGACGGGCAACACGCTGCGCTGCGATCATCCGGCGGTGCAGCGGCTGGTGATCGAGAGCCTTCGCTACTGGGTGGAGGAGGGGGGCGTGTCGGGCTTCCGCTTCGATCTCGCGACGGTGCTCGGGCGCGAGCCGGGGTTCAACCCCAATGCGCCGATGATCGAGATGATCAAGGCCGACCCGGTGCTGAGCAAAGCCATCCTCGTGGCCGAGCCGTGGGACCCGGGTCCGGGCGGCTATCAGCTGGGCCAGTTCGGCAGGGAATTCCGCGAGTGGAACGACACTTATCGCGATGAGGTGCGCCAGTTCTGGCGTGGCGAGGACGGGCGGATCGGGGCGCTCGCGGCCAAGGTTTCGGGGTCCGCGGAGATTTTCAACTTCGCGGGCCGAAGGCCGAGTCACGGGGTGAACTTTCTCGCCGTGCATGACGGCTTCACGCTGCGCGATCTCGTCACCTATGCACACAAGCACAACGAGGCGAATGGCGAGGACAACCGCGACGGCCACAACGCCAATTCGTCGTGGAACTGCGGTGTCGAGGGCGAGACCGAGGACGAGGCGGTCATCCAGATGCGCCAGCGTGACATGCGGGCGCTGCTCGCGACGCTGTTCACCTCGCGCGGCGACCTGCTGTTGCAGCAGGGCGACGAGATGGGGCGCACGCAGCGCGGCAACAACAATGCCTACGCGCAGGACAACGAAATCACCTGGGTCGACTGGGAGACTGCCGATGGCGAACTTGTAGACTACGTGGCGGCGCTGCACGCGTTCCGAAAGGCGCATCCCGCGCTGACGCATGACCACTTCCTCACCGGGCAGGTGCGGCACGACATCCGAGATGTGGCCTGGCTACATCCGGCCGGGCGTGAGATGACCGAGGGCGACTGGAACGAAGCCGGGGCATCGGTGCTCGGCATGCACCTCCGCGTCCCCGATGACGAGGTGCTTGTCTGGTACAACCGGCAGATCGAGCCGGTGATGGCGGCGCTGCCGGACGGCGGCTGGGCGCTCGGGATCGCCTCCGGCGATGCGGAGAGTGTCACGATCGCCGATGGCCACGTGCGTGTGCCGGGGCGGGCTGTTATCGTGCTTGTGCGGGCGCCGGAAACAGCGCCGGAGCCGGAGCAGGCAGCCGGGGAACCGACGGGGGAGTGACATGCGGATTGCGCAGATCAGCGACATTCACGGCAAGCCCGGCGGCAAGTCGCTCGGTGCGCTCGAGCAGGCGCTCGACTGGCTCAAGGTCGTTGAGCCCGACGCACTGATCGTCTCCGGCGATGTCGGAAATCCCGGCTGGGACGAGAGCTATCCGATCGTTGCCGACATGCTGTCGCATGTGCGCTATCCGATGCTGATCGTGCCGGGGAATGTCGATGACCGCGCGGCGCTGCGCGCCAACTTTCGCGACATCGGCTGGGCCGCAACGGGACCGCTGAACGTGTCGCGCACGGTGGGCGAGGTGCGGCTCGTCGGCCTTGATGTCACAGTGCCGGGGGCGATGCATGGCGACGCTGCGCCGGTGCTCGACTGGCTGCGTGAGGAGTTGACCGCCGGGGAGCCGGTGCTGCTGTTCATGCACCAGCATCCCTTCCGCACCGGCTTTGCCAATGTCGACAAGGCGCCATGCCAGAATGCCGAGGCGCTGGCCGATGTCATCCTCGCCGCACCGGCGCGCGTGCTGCTGCTGTCGACCGGCCACGGGCATCGTACGGTGTTCACCCAGTTCGCAGGCGTGCCGGCGATGATGTGCCCGTCGCTTGCCAAAGCCAATGCACTGGTGCTTGGGGAGACGGAGGCACCGCGCACCGACCCTCCGGGCTTTGCGCTGCATGTGATCGAGGATGGGCGCGCGATGTCGCATGTGATTTCGCTGGGGTAGGTCGGGGGCTGTTCTGACTACCCCCCTCCCTAGCTCTGCTATGTCCCCCGGGACGCGCCCGGGGTCCTGGCGGCGCTACCCTCCCCGCGGTGGGGGAGGGTAAGGGAGGGACCAGAACGCCGCGCGGCACACGGCGTCCCGGGTATGTGCGGTCTACTCGACGATGAAGACGCCTTCGGCACGGAACTCGGGTTCCTGCACGCCGGCGGTGCCGGCAGGAAGGCCCTGGGCGATGGGGTTGCGGCCGATGGTGTACTTGTAGGTGCCAGGACGGATCGGCACGAAGCTGAACGACACCTTGCCCGGCTCATCGAACTCGAAGGCGCGGAACACCATGCTTTGCAGGTGCACCTCGATGCCGTCGTTCACCGTCAGGACGCGCAGGTGCGAATTGGAGAGCAGTTCCGGAGACTCGAACCGCCAGTCGGTCTGGCCGTCACTCGTGACGTTGATGCGATAGTACGCGCCGGTGGTCAGCTTGATCTCGCTGGTCGAGAGCTCGGGCTTGCCGTCTGTGGTCTCGTGGATCGCAATGTCGAGATCGTTTGGCGGGGCCTTGGCGAGGTTGCCACCGACCTGCGCCTGTGCGGCGGTGATCGCTGCAATGGTGGCGACAATTGCCAGGGTTGCTGAAACGGGTTTCATAAAAATGGACTCCTCTGAACGGCTTCATCAGGGGGTGCCGGGCGGGAAGATTCAATCTTGGAGGTGCATTGCATTTTCCTATGGGGAGGGGGCGCGAGCTGTCGCGGGGGTGACAGCCGGGAGGGCGGCGGGTCGTCCGCGCGCGCCCCACGCACCGCGTCATCCTCGGGCGTGACCCGAGGATCCACTCGATGTGGCGGTACGCGTTGGGGGATCGAGTGGATGGCCGGGTCGAGCCCGGCCATGACGACTGAGGGGGAGTGGGGGGTAGGCTTGGGTGGTGCTGGCGTGGGGCTGCCTGGTGCGGCGTGCGCGAGTGGCGGGCGCTAGGGGTGGAAGCCGGCGCGGTGGTAGAGGCGGAGGGCGGGGGCGTTGCCGG
>Ga0073904_10003121_pt1 | contig 12487 bp, 12 predicted proteins | sample KloWWTrecipitate_FD_66668 | JGI IMG/M metagenome (GOLD analysis project Ga0073904, IMG submission 66668) | Active sludge microbial communities from Klosterneuburg, Austria, studying microevolution and ecology of nitrifiers - Klosterneuburg... | ecosystem: Engineered > WWTP > Aerobic digester >...
CGGGTACTGACCGAGTTCGATGACGACCTGGCGCTGTTTCGCACCTGCCTGGCCGAGTTCGACGCGTTCCTGCAGACCCATGCGCAACGGGCCGAGGTGCAGATCAAGCCGGCCGCGACGCAGGAGCAGTTCAAGGAAGCCCGCGAAGGCGCGCTGGCCCACGCGGACGGCGTGGTCCACCAATGTATCCACGCCTTGCCGATCGACGAGCCGCTCGAGCCATTCCTGCTGCCGTTTCTGACCCATCAATGGCGCGAGGTGCTGGCCAATGCCTGGTTGCAGGTCGACAGCGTTCCGGCGCCATGGAATGAGGCGGTTCGCGTGATGGACCAGGTGATATGGTCGACCCGGCCCAAGCCGCAGCCCGATGAACGCAGCCGGCTGATGGCCGTGTTGCCCGAGCTGGTGCGCCAGCTCGATGCCAGCCTGGACGCGATCGGCTGGAAGGGCGAGGAACGCGATATCTTCACGCGCCGGCTGATCGCCACCCACATGCGCGCGATTCGCACACCCAAGGCGGGTGCACCGGCGACGGTCGATTCAGGGCCGGGCGAGCTTGAAACCCAGGCTGGCCGTGCCGCTATCAAGGAACTGGATCAGCGCCTGGCGCCACAGGTCCAGGCTGCGCCAGACCAGTTCGACGCGATGGCGCACGGACTCGAGCGCGGCATGTGGTTCGATTTCGAACACGATGCCGACCTGTTGCGTCGTTACCGGCTCAGCTGGATCAGCCCGCAGCGCAGCCGCATGCTGTTCACCAATCGTGACGGCTTCGAGGCTTTTGTGCGTTCGCAGCGCGAGGTGGCCGCATTGTTGCGCGAAGGGCGGCTGACCATCATCGACCAGCAACCCATCGTCAAACGTGCGATCGACCAGATCATGGCCGACGAGCAGGCACAGCCCGAGCGGCTCGAACTGCAGCTGGAATAGCCCGATTGCGCGAACGCCGGTGCGCAGGCAGGTTCAACTACGCCAGGTAGTCGCCGCTGGCTTCGGGTTGGAATTCGATCGCCTGCAACTGCGCCGACGCTGCCACACCGTCCGGGCCGTGCCAGTGGGCGATTTCGCCCACGCGCAGGCCGAGCAGGCCGGTGCCGATCGGCGAAAACACCGAGATATGGCCTTTGGCCGGTTCTGCTTCATCCGGGTAACACAGCGTCAGCGTGCTCTTTGCGCCACTGGTGCAATCGGCGATGACGACCCGGCTTTTCATCGTGACGAGGTCGCCCGGTATCTCCTCGGGGCTGACCAGGTCGGCGTTGTCGATGATGCTGGCCAGCGTGTCACTGTCGCCAGGGGCCAGCGCAACTGGATGGCGCCGGATCATGTTTTGCAGACGGATATGGTCGAGTTCGGTCAAGGTCCGGATCGGAATGGGGGAATCTTGCATGCGTTGCTCCTGGGTTCGGTGGGTGCCAATACACCTGGCATCGGCCGGCTGCGCCGAGGCGGGGCCCGGCGATCAGTGGTGCGTGAGAGGCGGAAAAAAGGGACTAGGCTGATCGCCGGGCGGATGGTGGTGCGGCGGTGCGCTGCGCCTCACAGTCCGACCGCGGGCGTCGCCCAATTGACGCGACGACAGCGCGAACCACGCCCGGGCCGTTGAAGGCCAGGCGAGCAGCGAGGGCATCGGTTGCGCATGTCATGCAGGCATCATAGCCCAGCGGCTCGGAGCGCACCGCGCCACGCGATCGGATGCTGGCGTGCAGGCCACAATCGCTCAGCCCTGCCGCCGGGCGCAGGCCTGCAGGTGGGCCACCAGCAATGCCGACGCAGGCGAGAGCACCTTCTCGTCCCGGAAATAGAGTGCGAAGCGCCGCTCGACCCAATCTTCCTGCAGCTCCACCAGCTTGAGCAGGTGCGGGTCCGCATGCGGCGCGACCACCTCGCGCGGGATCACGCTGATCGCCAGGTTGGCGCCAACCACGCGCTGCACCGCGTCCAGGCTGGTGACGACGACACGCAGGCGCATGGTCTTGCCGAGCTTTGCCGCCGCGCGTTGGAGCATCAGCGGCACCGCGCTGTTGGCCGGCAGGCCGACGAAGTCGTGGTCCAGCGTCTGTTCGAAAGTCACACTGGCGCAGCCTGCCAGCGGATGGTCCGGGTGCACCAGCAAGGCAAGGTGGTCGCTGCGGTAGGGGCGCGAGGCCAGACCGGGGCAATCGATCGCGTCCCAGCAGATACCCAGCGCCGCCACCCCGTCGCGCACGCCACGCACCACGTCCCGGCTCTGGCGTTCCTCGATATGGATCTGGATTGCCGCATGTTCTGGCTGGCGCAGAAAGGAGGCCACGTCGTCGGCCAGTGATTCGGCCAGTGCCGATGCGCTGGCCAGCACCCTTACCTGGCCCTTGACACCGGCGGCATACGAACCCAGGTCGTGTGCCAGCCGTTCGGCATTGCCCAGCAAGGTGTGCGCATGTTCAAGCAGTGTCTCGCCGGCCGGGGTGGGTTCCACACCGCGGCGCCTGCGTACCAGCAGGCGCACGCCCAGGTGGTCTTCGAGCTGGGCGAGCCGCTTGCTGATGGCCGAACCGGCCAGGTTCACCCGTTCGCCGGCACGTGCGATGTTGCGGGTTTCGCAGACGGTCACGAAAAGCCGCAGGCTGGTCATGTCGAGGTCGCGCATGGTGGTTCAGGCGGTTTGCACGCCGGTCGAGGAGTTCCGATTCGGAATCATAAGCCTTCCAGATCGCGTTAACTGATGCCGTCCGGCATGCCTAGAATAGGGCGCGTCGTCCAAAAGGTCCCATTCATGAGCCAGGTTTTCCCCAAGCAGGTGCATTTGCGCGAGGTCGGCCTGCGTGATGGCCTGCAAAGCATTGCCACCATCCTGCCCACAGCGCAAAAGCTCGATTGGCTGCGTGCCGCCCATGCGGCCGGCCAACGCGAGATTGAAGTAGGTTCCTTCGTGCCGGCCCGGCTGATGCCGCAGCTGGCCGATACGGCCGAGGTCGTCGCCTTTGCCCGTACGCTGCCGGGCATGGTGACCTCGGTGCTGGTGCCCAATCTCAAGGGTGCGCAGCTGGCCATCGCTGCGCAGGCAGACTCCATGCTGGTGCCGGTGTCGGTCAGCCATGCCCACAGTCTGGCCAATCTGCGCAAGACGCCCGATGACGTGGTCGCGGAAATCGGGCGGATCCGTGCCGAGCGCGACGCGGCGGGTTCCCGAACCCGGATCGAGGTCGGCCTGAGCACCGCGTTCGGTTGCACCTTGCAGGGGGCGGTCGCACCAGCAGAAGTGCTGCGCCTGTTGCAGGCCGTGCTCGACGCCGGCGCCGAACAGGTCGGACTGGCCGACACCGTGGGTTATGCAGACCCGCGCATGGTGCGCGAACTGTTCGAGGCCGGGCGCCACATTGCCGGCGACCGGCTGGGCTGCGGCCATTTCCATGACACCCGCGGGCTGGGTCTGGCCAATGTCTATGCGGCGCTGGAGACCGGCGTCACCCGTTTCGACGCCTGTCTGGGCGGCATCGGGGGCTGTCCGCATGCACCCGGGGCCAGCGGCAACGTGGCGATGGAAGACGTGGTCTATCTGATGCGCAGCATGCAGATCGACACCGGCATCGACTTCGATGCGCTGCTGGCGCTGCGCCGGCAGCTGGCAGTGTGGCTGCAAGGCGAGCCCTTGCACGGCAGCATCTGGAAGGCCGGCCTGCCCCGGAGCCTGCTGGCGCCGGTGGCCGAGGCAGCCGCGGCATGACGGTGGCGGACCCCGGCTCGAAGGCTGCGGTCCAGCCGCCATCGCACCAGCCGCTGGCTGGCCTGCGGGTGGTCGAGTTCAGCCATATGGTGATGGGTCCGACCTGCGGCATGGTGCTGGCCGACATGGGTGCCGAGGTGATCAAGGTCGAGCCGATCGATGGTGACCGCACGCGCCACCTGCTGGGCGCCGGCGCGGGTTTCTTTCCGATGTTCAACCGCAACAAGAAGAGCATCGCGATCGACCTGCACACGCCCGAAGGCGCGGCGGCCGCGCGCAGACTGGCCCTGAGCGCCGACGTGGTGGCCGAGAACTTCAAGCCCGGCACCATGCGCAAGTATGGTCTGGACTACGCCAGTCTGTCGGCGCAGAACCCGCGCATCATCTATGTCAGCCTGAAGGGGTTCCTGCCCGGACCTTACGAAAACCGCACCGCTCTGGATGAAGTGGTGCAGATGATGGGCGGCCTGGCCTACATGACCGGTCGTCCGGGCGATCCGCTGCGCGCGGGCACCAGCGTCAACGACATCATGGGTGGCATGTTCGGTGCCATCGGTGCGCTGGGTGCGCTGATCCAGCGCGGCATCAGCGGCAAGGGCCAGGAAGTGCAAAGCGCGCTTTTCGAGAACAACGTGTTCCTGGTCGGGCAGCACATGCTTCAGTACGCGATCACCGGCATAGCGGCTGCACCCATGCCCGACCGGATCTCGGCCTGGGCGGTCTATGACGTGTTCACCGTCAAGGATGGCGGGCAGATTTTTCTGGCGGTGGTCAGCGATGCGCAGTGGAAGACCTACTGCACGGCGTTCGGTTTCACCGATCTGTTCGCCGATCCGGCGCTGGCGAGCAACAACCAGCGCGTGATGGCGCGCGCGAGCCTGATGCCGCTGCTGCGCAAATACATGGCGGATTTCACGGTGGACGAACTCGGGTCGCGTTTCGAGCGGCTTGGCCTGCCGTACGCACCGATCCGCAAGCCCGAGGAACTGTACGACGACGCGCACCTGCAGGCGACCGGTGGTCTGGCCGACATCACCCTGCCCGACGGCGCGCGTGCCGGGCAGACGGCCGGCACCACCTTGTTGCCGTTCACGATGGACGGCCAGCGGCTCGGTGTACGCGAGCAGCCGCCCAGGGCCGGAGAGCATTCGCAGGCCGTGCTGGCGCAGCTGGGTTATTCCGCCGACGAGATCGCGTCATTGCGTGCTGCGCACGCGGTGGCATGATGATTTTTCCCCCTTGACCCAACGACAGGAGACACCGACATGCAACCCATTTTTTCGACACCTTCGCGCCGCCACATTCTGACCGCGGCCATGGCACTGGCCATTGGCAGCAGTGCCGTCGCGGCCGACTTCACGATGCGTATCAGCCACCAGTTTCCGCCCACGCACCACACGGCGCTGAACCTGGACCAGTTCGCCAAGGAGGTCAAGGCGATGACCAAGGGCCGGGTCGAGGTGCAGAACTTCGGCGCAGCGCAGCTGTTCAAGCCGAACCAGAATCACCCGGCGGTGGCCAGCGGCAAGATCGAGGCGGCAGCCATTCTGAGTTTCCAGTGGGGTGGCACGATTCCCGAGATGAGCGTGACCATCATTCCGTACCTGATGACCTCGGTGGCCAAGCAGAAGGCCTTCATCAAGTCCGATGCGGCCAAGTTGCTCGACGCCAAGATGGCCGACAAGGGTGTCACCAACATTGCCTGGCTGGTCGATACCAACGATGGCATCTTCACCTCCAACGGCAAGGCGCTGATGGTTCCGGGTGACTATGCCGGCATGAAGATCCGCGGCCTGAACAAGTTGTTCGACGAAGGCCTCGTGGCCATGGGTGCGGCGCCGTCCGCGATGCCAGGCTCCGAGGTCTACCAGGCGCTGCAGACGGGCGTCATCGACGCCGGATTCACCGGCGTCGAGGCGGCCAACAGCCGCAAGTTCTACGAAGTGCAGAAGTTCGGCGTTGCCTCCAACATCATCCTGGCGTTCGACAACCTGGTGGTCAATCCGGCCTGGTGGAAAGGCCTGCCAGCCGATGTGCGCAGCGCCATACAGGCGGCGGCCGACAAGGCAGTGGCGCGATCGATCCGCAAGTCCGACGGCATTCCGCCCGAGAACATCAAGGTGCTCAACGAAAAAGGCATGAAGGCGGTGGCGTTGACCAAGGCGCAGGAAAAGGTCATGGCCGATGCGATGCAACCGGCGGTCAAGAAGGAGTTCCTGCGCGCCACCGCACCCGATGGCGTGAAACTGCTCGAGGCACTCGACAAGCTCTGACCGCAGCCCGCTGTCATGGGCAACATTTCAAGTGATCTGCAAAGGCGCGAAAGCCTGGCGCTGCGCGCGCTGGGCCAGGTGGTCCGGGTACTGGCTGGCGCCGGCATGGCGGTGGCGGCGGCCTGCCTGCTGTTGTCGCTGTGCCTGATCGGCTGGGCGGTGGTGATGCGCTACAGCTTCAATGCGGCGCCGGTGTGGGTTGACGAGGTGGTCGGATTCCTGCTGGTGGCCGTCGTCATGCTGGCGGCGGCGCGCACGCTGCGCCAGGGTGAGCACATCGGTGTCGACCTGATGGTCGACCGGCTGGCGCCAGCGGCGCGCCGCTGGGCCCGGGCCTGGGCTGCGCTGGCCGTCGGGGTGGTGGCCTGCGTGCTGATCATCAACGGCTGGGGGACCGCCAGTCTGGCTCGCATGCTGGGCCTGGTCACCGAGGGCAATCTTGAGTGGCCGACCTGGATACTGATGCTGCTGATGCCGTTGGGTGGCGCCTTGCTGCTGCTGGCGGCGATCGAGGCCTGCTGGCGTGCATTGGCCGGCCTGCCTGCTCTGGGCAAGGGCGGACATGGCGGGGGAGGCGACGCATGACCATCGGCCTGCTGTTCATCGCCTTGCTGCTGCTGCTGTTCACCGGCTTGCCGATCTTTGCCGGACTGGCCCTCTTCGGCGGTGCCCTGCAACTCATCACCCAGGGCGAACTGGGTTCGGTGACCGAGGTCATCTTCGGCGAGGTCAATCGCTACCTGCTGGTGGCGATACCGCTGTTCGCGTTCATGGCCCACATCATGATCCGGGGCAGGATCGTGGACGACCTGTATGGAGCTGCCTATACGCTGACCCGGCACCTTCCCGGCGGCCTGGGCATTGCCACCATCGCGGCCTGCACGATTTTTGCCGCGATCTCCGGTTCCAGTGTCGCCACCGCGCTGACCATCGGCGCCGTGGCGATTCCGCAGATGATCAAGTTCGGTTATGACGAAAAGGCCGCCTACGGGCTGGTGGCCGCCGGCGGCACGCTGGGCATCCTGATTCCACCCTCGGGTCCGATGGTGCTGTACGGCGTGACCACGGATACCTCGATCGGCGGCCTGTTCATGGCCGGCATCCTGCCGGGCCTGCTGATGGCCGGGGTGTTCGTGGCCTGGACCATGGTGCATACCGCCGTGACGCACCGGCATGTTGCCCGTGAGCCGCGGGCCACATTGCGCGAGGCACTTGGCGCCCTGCGTCGTTCGGCCTGGGCGATCTCGCTGCCGGTGTTTGTGCTCGGTGGCATGTATGCCGGCGTGTTCACCGCCACCGAGGCGGCTGCCGCCGGCGCCTGGCTGGCGATTTTCGTGTCGGTCGTGGTCTACCGCACCGTCGGGCTGCGCGCGATCTGGGAATCCGCGGTCGAGGCCTGCAGCGTATCGGCCATGTTGTTCATGATCATGGCCGGCGCCTCGGTGTTCGGCCATGTGATGACCAAACTGCGCATCCCGCAGCAGATCGTCGAGACAGTGATCGCCGCGGACGTCGGGGTCACGGGTTTTCTGATCATCATGATGGCGCTGATCTTTGTGATGGGCATGTTCCTGGAGTCGATCTCGATCATCCTGATCACCACGCCGGTGATCCTGCCGGCCATGGCGCACCTGGGCATCAACCCGATCTGGTATGGCGTGCTGCTGGTCATCAACCTGGAGTTGGCCCAGATCACACCGCCGGTGGGCATGAATCTGTTCACCATCAAGGCCATCACCGGTTCGCCGCTGGGCCCGATCGTGCGCGGAGCCGCCCCCTATGTGCTGCTGATGATCGCCGTCATGGCCATGGTCATGGTCTGGCCGCAGATCGCGTTGTGGTTGCCCGGCACCATGATGGGCAAATGAGTTTGCGATTGGCGCTAAGCTGGCGCCATGGACAAGTTCAAGCAGCTCGAATCCTTCGTGTCGATCGCCACCCGCGGCAGCCTGACAGCGGCAGCCCGGGCCGAAGGCGTGGCGCCGGCCATCATGGGCCGTCGGCTGGACGCGCTGGAGGAACGGCTGGGTGTGAAGCTGCTTCGGCGCACCACGCGGCGCATCACGCTGACGCATGAAGGCAGTGCTTTTCTGGAGGATTGCCAGCGCCTGCTGGCCGAAGTGGCCAATGCCGAGGCCAGTGTCTCGGCCGGTGGTGTCAAGGCCAGCGGACACCTGCGCATCACGGCACCTGCCGGTTTTGGCCGGCGCCATGTGGCCCCGTTGGTACCGTGGTTCCGCGAGCAGCACGGTGATGTGACGATCTCGCTCAATCTCAGCGATCGGGTCATCGACATCGCGGCGGAAGGCTTCGACTGTGCGGTGCGTGTCGGTGACCTGCCCGATTCGTCGCTGGTCAGCGTGCGCCTGGCCGACAACCGGCGCCTGTGTGTGGCGGCGCCGCGCTACCTGCAGCGGCACGGCACGCCAGCCCATCCTTGCGACCTGTCGCGCTTCGATTGCCTGGTGCTGTCCAGCGATGCGTCGCAGACCCGGGGCTGGGCGTTCCAGGTTCCCCGGTCCAATGACGCCGCCGCGACAGCCGGCTCTCGTGCTTCGGCGCACGACCCGCAATTGCTGCACATACGGCCCGCCGGCCCCCTGGATTGCTCCGACGGCCAGGTCCTGCACCAATGGTGCCTGGCCGGTTTCGGCATCGCCTGGCGCAGCAGCTGGGAAGTGGAGACCGAAGTGGCCGCCGGTACGCTGGTGCCGGTGCTGGAGCAGTTTGCCGGGCCGCCCAACGGCATTTTTGCGGTGTTTCCGCAGCGCCGGCACCTGCCGCTGCGGGTGCGCCTATGGATCGACTTCCTGAAGCACCATTACGCCCGGCCGGGCTTCTGGAAGCCCTGAGACCCGGCGCCCGCCTTGGCAAGCAGGCGTCAGGCCGGTTTTTTCTTCAGGCACTCGCTCATGAAGGCCTTGCGCTCGTCACCCTTCTTGTCGCCGGCCTCGACGTTGCAGGTCTTCATCTTCGACTGCTGGGTCACCGGCTTGGCGCTCAGGCAGGATTTCATGAAGGCCTTGCGCTCGTCGCCCTTCTTGTCGGTGGCTTCCTTGTTGCAGCTGGCCATCTTGGTCTGCTGTGGCGTCTTGGCTTTATCTTCGGCGTGGGCAACACCCAGCGACAAGGCCATGCCGATGGCGAGCAGGGAGAGCAATTTGTTCATGGGGAGTTTCCTTGGGTAGTGGTAAAACCGTGACGCCCGTTGTCGGACCGTTGCTCAACGCCTGTGCCAAGCTCCCGGATGACAGCGGTGGCGAAATTTAACCGGTTTCTTCCTGTTTCGATTCCCGCGCGGTCTGGGCAAAGGTAAAGAATCTGCTGCCCGGCAGCCTCCTAGAATCGAGGGTTATGCTCAAGATCAAACAGGAACTGCTGGATGGCCTGGCCAGCGTGTTGACCGAACTCGCGCCCGACCTGCCCACACGTGCGGTATTCGAGTCGCCCAAGGTTGCGGCGCATGGCGATTTCGCCACGACGGTGGCCATGCAGCTGGCCAAGCCGCTCAAGCGCAATCCGCGCCAGCTGGCCGAACAGGTGTGTGACAAATTGCGGGAGCTGCCGGTGTACCGGCAATGGGTTTGCGACATCGACATCGCCGGCCCCGGATTCATCAACATCCGCCTCAAGCCCTCTGCCAAGCAGCAGATCGTGCGGGAGGTGCTGACCGAGGGGTCCGGTTTCGGCGTATTGCCGCCCAATGGCCAGCGCATGCTGGTGGAGTTCGTCTCGGCCAATCCGACCGGCCCGTTGCACGTCGGACACGGCCGGCAGGCGGCGCTGGGCGACGCGATCTGCAATCTGGCGGCCACCCAGGGCTGGGATGTCTACCGCGAGTTCTACTACAACGACGCCGGCGTGCAGATCGCCACGCTGGCCAACAGCACGCAGCTGCGGGCCCGCGGATTCAAGCCGGGTGACGCCCAGTGGCCCGAGGCGGCCTACAACGGCGACTACATCGCCGATATCGCCGCCGACTTCCTGGCGCGCAAGACGGTGCATGCCGACGATCGCGAAACCACGGCCAGCGGCGACGTGTCGGATATCGATGCCATCCGTGAGTTTGCCGTGGCCTACCTGCGCCACGAGCAGGATCTGGACCTGCAGGCATTTGCCGTGCGTTTCGACAATTTCTACCTCGAGTCAAGCCTGTACAGCAACGGCAAGGTGGCGCAGGCGGTGCAACGCCTGCAGGACGCCGGCAAGACCTATGAACAGGACGGAGCCTTGTGGCTGCGCTCGACCGATTACGGCGACGACAAGGACCGGGTCATGCGCAAGGGTGACGGCAGCTTCACCTATTTCGTGCCGGATGTGGCCTACCACATCAGCAAATGGGAGCGTGGCTTCACGCGCGTCGTCAACATCCAGGGCACCGACCACCACGGCACCATCGCCCGCGTTCGGGCCGGTCTGCAGGCGGCCGATGTCGGCATTCCGGTTGGATACCCGGACTATGTGCTGCACACCATGGTGCGGGTCATGCGTGGCGGCGTCGAGGTGAAAATCTCCAAGCGTTCGGGCAGCTACGTGACGCTGCGCGACCTGATCGAGTGGACCAGCAAGGACGCGGTACGGTTTTTCCTGCTCAGCCGCAAACCCGACACCGAATACGTGTTCGATGTCGACCTGGCGCTGGCGCAGAACAACGACAACCCGGTGTATTACGTGCAATACGCCCACGCCCGGATCTGCTCGGTGCTGGCCGCCTGGGGTGGTGATGCCGATACCCTGGGTGCGGTTGACCTGGCTGCACTGCACAGCGATGCCGCCACCGGCCTGATGCTGGTGCTGGCGCGTTACCCTGACATGCTGGCGGCCGCAGCGCGCGATTTCGCGCCGCATGATGTGACGTTCTACCTGCGTGAACTGGCTGCGGCTTATCACAGCTATTACGATGCCGAGCGTATCCTTGTCGACGAGGAGCCGGTGCGGCTGGCGCGGCTGGCCCTGGTGGCCGCGACGGCGCAGGTGTTGCGCAACGGGCTTGCCATGCTCGGCGTCAGTGCGCCGCGCAAGATGTGAGTGGAACGGTCGATGCAAACAACAGGCAAGGAAGCGGCATGAAGCAACAACACGGCGGGACGATATTGGGTCTGATCATCGGTATCGTGATTGGCCTGGGCGTGGCCCTGGCGGTGGCCGTCTATGTCACCAAGGTGCCGGTGCCGTTCCTGAACAAGGGGCCAAGCCGTTCACTCGACCAGGATGCCGCAGAGGAGCGGCGCAACAAGGACTGGGATCCGAATGCGCCGCTGTATGGCAAGAACCCGGCCCGAGCCGCCGTGCCCGCGGTGCCGGCAGCACCAGCCTCGGCCGACGGCGCCGGCTACAAGGGGGTGCCGCCGGCGGTTGCAGGTATCCCGACGCCGACGCCGGTGCCGGCGCCGGATCGGGGGGCCACCGACACTGCGCCGGCGGCTGCCAGGCCTTCGGCCGACCCACTGGGCGATCTGGCGCGTGCCCGTTCAGCTGCCTCCAGCGTGGATCCATTTGCGTACTTTGTACAGGTGGGGGCGTACCGCACCGCGGTTGACGCCGAAAGCCAGCGCGCGCGCCTGTCACTGGCAGGCGTCGAGGCCCGGGTGTCGGAGCGTGAACAATCGGGCCGCACTGTGTACCGGGTTCGGGTCGGGCCGTTCGACAAACGCGAAGATGCCGACCTGAGCAAGCAAAAACTCGAAGGCCTGGGCATGGAAGCAGCGTTGGTGCGGGTCCAGCGTTGAACTTTTGCCAAGGGTTGCCGTCCGACCGCCATGCCAACTGCCCGTCATACCGTCCCCATGCGACCGGTGCGGGCGTCACAGGAGAGTATTCCCATGAAACGTCGTGATTTTTCGGTGTCAGCCGCCGCACTTGTCCTGGCCGGGTCGGCCGCATGGGCGCCTGCCCTGGCGCAGAGTCGCAAACCGCAAGCGGGCTGGGAGTATTTCCAGCTCGGCAAGCGGGTACCGGTCGAGGCGCCGCAGGGAACGATCGAGGTGGTCGAGTTCTTCTGGTACAACTGCCCGCACTGCAATGCCTTCGAGCCTTCGCTGGAGGCCTGGCAAAAGCGCTTGCCTGCGGACGTGGTGTTGCGCCGAGTCCCGGTGGGTTTCCGTGATGAATTCGTGCCCCAGCAACGGCTGTTCTTCACCCTGCAGGAAATGGGACTGACCGACAAGCTGCATGCCAGGGTTTTTGCGGCGATCCATGTCGAGCGGCTGGATCTGTCGCGCGGCACCACGATTGCCTCCTGGATCGGGCAGCAGGGCGTGGACAAGGAGAAATTCGGTGCCATCTACGACTCGGCCGAGGTCGGCAAACGGGTGCGCGAAGCGACCCAGTTGCAGGATGCATATGGCGTGGCCGGTGTTCCGGCGCTCGGTGTCGCCGGGCGGTTCTATACCGATGGCGCGATGGCCGGCTCCATGGCGCGGGTGCTGCAAGTGGTCGACTACCTGCTGGCCGACGTTCGCTCCGGCAAATAACCCGGTCCGGTTGCTGTTTGCGGCCGCGGTTGGCG
>Ga0073904_10003123_pt1 | contig 12484 bp, 7 predicted proteins | sample KloWWTrecipitate_FD_66668 | JGI IMG/M metagenome (GOLD analysis project Ga0073904, IMG submission 66668) | Active sludge microbial communities from Klosterneuburg, Austria, studying microevolution and ecology of nitrifiers - Klosterneuburg... | ecosystem: Engineered > WWTP > Aerobic digester >...
GCCGATTTCGTCGAGCTTGTCGAGATCGGTTGCCTGAATGCCCTTGCCGCCGCGGTTGGAGGTGCGGAAGTCGTAGGACGACGAGATCTTGCCGTAGCCGAACTCGGTGACGGTCAGCACGAACTGCTGGTTGGCGTCCATTTCGGCGTAGCGCTCGACCGACAGGGCAACTTCGCCGCCCTCGTCCTCGTCGCCAGCGACCGTCGTCTCGGGCTCGGCACCGTCACCCGTCTGGGCGCGGCGGATGGCGCCGTACTGCTTGATGAAGGTGTTGCGCTCGGCCGGCGTCGCCTCGAAGTGGCGCAGGATCGACATCGAGATGATGCGCTCGCCATCGCCCAGGGTAATGCCCCGGACACCGGTCGAGTCGCGCCCCTTGAAGACGCGCACGTCGGTGACTTCAAAGCGGATGGCGCGGCCGCCGGAGGTGGTGAGCAGGACGTCGTCGGCCGCCGAACAGGTGGCGACATCGACGATGCCGTCGCCCGCTTCGAGCTTCATGGCGATCTTGCCGTTCTTGTTGATCTCGACAAAGTCGGCCAGCGAGTTGCGGCGCACCGTGCCGCGCGTCGTCGCGAACATCACGTCGAGCGTCTGCCAATCGTCCTCGTTCTCGGGAAGCGGCATGATCGAGGTGATGCGCTCGCCGTCATCGAGCGGCAGCATGTTGATCAGCGCCTTGCCGCGGGCCTGCGGCTCGCCGACCGGCAGGCGCCAGACCTTGAGCTTGTAGACCTGCCCCAGCGAGGAGAAGAAAAGCACCGGCACGTGGGTGTTGGCGACGAACAGGCGCGAGACGAAATCCTCGTCGCGCGTCGCCATGCCCGAGCGGCCTTTGCCACCGCGGCGCTGCGAGCGGTACATCGATAGCGGCACGCGCTTGATGTAGCCGCCATGGGTGACGGTGACGACCATGTCCTCGCGGGCGATGAGGTCTTCGTCCTCGAAATCGCCGGCGGCCTCGTCGATCGAGGTGATGCGCGGGGTGGCGAACTGATCGCCGATCTCGCGCAGCTCGTCGCGGATGATGTTCATCACCTTTTCGCGCGAGCGGAGGATCCCCAGATGGAACTCGATATCGGCGCCGAGCCCGTTGAGCTCGTCACCGATTTCGTTACGGCCGAGCGCGGTGAGGCGGCTCAGCGTCAGCGCCAGAATGGCGCGGGCCTGCTCCTCGGAGAGGCGGAACGTGCCGTCCTCGCTGATGGTGTGGCGCGGATCATCGATCAGGGCGATCAGCGGGGCGACGTCGCGGGCCGGCCAGTCGCGCTCCATCAGCTTGTCGCGCGCGTAGGCGGCATCGGGGGCGCTGCGGATCAGCGCGATGACTTCATCGATGTTTGCGACGGCCACGGCAAGGCCGACCAACACATGGGCACGGTCGCGGGCCTTGTTGAGCAGGAACCGCGAGCGCCGGGTGACGACTTCCTCGCGGAACTCGACAAAGGCCTCGAGCATGGCGCGCAGCGTCATCAGCTCCGGCTTGCCGCCGTTCAGCGCCACGAAGTTGCAGCCGAAGGACGACTGCAGCGGGGTGAAGCGGTAGAGTTGGTTGAGCACCACGTCGGCAACCGCGTCGCGCTTGAGCTCAATGACGACGCGCATGCCGTCGCGATCGGATTCGTCGCGGACGTCGGAAATGCCCTCGATGCGCTTCTCGCGCACCAGTTCGCCGATCTTCTCGATCATGGCGAGCTTGTTCACCTGATACGGGATCTCGGTGATGACGAGCGCTTCGCGCTCCTTGCGCATTTCCTCGGTATGGACCCGGCCGCGGACGAGGATAGAGCCCCTGCCCGTTTCGTAGGCCTGCCGGATGCCGGAACGCCCAAGGATGATGCCGGCGGTCGGAAAATCCGGGCCCGGCATGATCTGCATCAGGTCTTCGGTGCTGATCGCCGGGTTGTCCATGAACGCCAGCGTGGCGTTGATGACTTCGCCGAGGTTGTGGGTCGGCACGTTGGTCGCCATGCCCACAGCGATGCCGCTGCCGCCGTTGACGAGCAGGTTCGGGAAGCGCGCCGGCAGCACCGTCGGCTCTTTCTCGGAGCCGTCATAGTTGTCGCGGAAGTTGACGGTGTTCTTGTCGAGGTCTTCGAGCATGTAGCCCGTGACCTTCTCCATGCGCACTTCGGTGTAGCGCATGGCGGCCGGCATATCGCCGTCGACCGAGCCGAAGTTGCCCTGCCCATCGATCAGCGGCACGCGCAGCGAGAACTCCTGCGCCATGCGCACGAGCGAGAGATACACCGCGTCGTTGGAGTGCGGGTGATACTTACCGATGACGTCGCCGACAACGCGCGCCGACTTCACATAGGCGCGGTTCCAGACGTGCCCCTGATCGTGCATCGAGAACAGGATGCGCCGGTGCACGGGCTTCAGGCCGTCGCGCACGTCCGGCAGCGCCCGCGACACGATCACGCTCATGGCGTAGTCGAGATAGGACTTGCGCATCTCGTCGGAAATCGAGATGGGCGCGATGTCGGAGTGCGGCGGCGCACCGGCCTGAGTGTCGTTCTTGTCGGTCACGGTCGTTTCTTGGGCTAAGCCTGATCAGGAGACGGTTTAGGCGATTCCGCGCGAGCGCGCGAGGCGGGCAAGCCAGGCTTCCCCGGCGTTTGGTTGCTAATCGCAAATTCGGGTCTTTGCGCGGCGGCGCGGGCCTGCCGCAGCTCATCGACCCGGATATGGTATTCGCGCGCCCAAAATTCAAGCGAATCAGCGGGTTGTCGCTAGCAGCTTGGACGTTACTGTAGCGCGTCTGCCGCCCGAATGGGCCGGAATAGACGAACTGCGCGGAAAAGCCCGGAACTACGGGAAATTCTGGCGGTGGCGCGCTGGACGCCGAATGGCGAACCCCGTATCAATTCGCCCCGATCCAACAGGATTTCGCCGGGGGGCGATTCTTGGCTGTGAACTTGGAGGAAGTTTGAAAATGAAGCGTTTCGGCCCCTTTTCGCGTATGAGCGCGGTCGCCGGTCTGGCCATTGCGGGCGTTCTGGCGGTGTCGGCCCCGGCGCTCGCCGGCCCGGCAGAGGCAACGCTCCTCGAAACCTATGTCGGAACCTGGCAGGGCCGCGGCGTCCTGACCGGCGCCGAAAAGGAAACCGTGGTCTGCCGCATGACTGTGAGCAAGGGCAATGCCGGCAAGGTGAACTATTCCGGCCGCTGCGCCATGGCGGGCACCACCGTCGCGGTGAACGGCACGCTGGCCTATATCGACGGCAAGAAGCGCTTCGAGGCGGCGATGACCACCAACGCCGGCTTCAGCGGCCTCGCCATCGGTAAGAAGAGCGGCAAGGGCATCGTCTTCGATCTCAAGGAAAAGGCGAAGGACGATGGCGGCAACGACCTCAGCGTCTCCGCCGCGATCACGCTCGTTCCGGAGCGCATGGACGTCGATTTCGGCGTGGTGTTCGTCAAGACTGGCGACACCATCAAGGCGTCGATCCCGTTCAAGAAGTAGTCGGCGGGTCTTCAGCGCTGAAAAGATTTCGGGCGGCCAGTGGCCGCCCGTTTCGTTTCCGGCCCGCTGCTGGTTGCAACTCAGAACGGGATGTCGTCGTCGACACCGCCCTCAAAGGCCGGGGCGCTGGCCTGCGGACGGCGGCTGCCGCCACCGCCGCTGCCGGCAAAGCTGCTGCGCTCGGCCGGGCCGGAGAACCCGCCCTGCTGGCCACCCTGCCCCTGCCCTTCGCCTTCGCCGCGGCCGTCCAGCATCGTCAGGTTCGAGTTGAACCCCTGCAGCACCACCTCGGTGGAGTACTTGTCCTGCCCGGACTGGTCCTGCCACTTGCGGGTCTGCAGCGCGCCCTCAAGATAGACCTTGGAGCCCTTGCGCAGGTACTGTTCGGCAACGCGCACCAGACCTTCCGAGAAGATCACCACGCGGTGCCACTCGGTCTTTTCCTTGCGCTCGCCGGTGTTCTTGTCGCGCCAGCTGTCGGAGGTCGCGACGGAGAGGTTCACTACCTTGCCGCCGGACGGCAGGTTGCGCACTTCGGGGTCCGCCCCCAGATTCCCCACCAGAATGACCTTGTTCACACTGCCCGCCATGTCGATCCCTTTCCGTCGATATCATCCCGCCCAATGAGCGGGTCGTTGGCATGAAGCGCGCATCTTAGTTCGCCCGGCCCCTTGGGGGGCGAACATTCAGCGGATGCGCACAATCTTGTTGTTCACTCTATGTTCACATTGGCAAAAATACAAGAGGCGGAGACCGAGCACAGCGTGATACGCACCGGTGCGCCTCGCTTCGCGCGCCTCGGTGCTAGTACACGAACGGGCGCTGCTGGCGCGGCCATCAGGTGCCGGAGACAGTCTTCGCGTTGTCCGTTGAGAACCTGACTCAAAAGTTCTAGTTTAAGACCATATCGTTCCGGGATCCGAATGAGCGCCAACGTCGACGACAACCCGGCTGGTCCGCCCCGCCTCGTGCTGGGGTCGATCCTTGCGACGCGGACGGCCAACACCGTGCGCTACTCGATGATGAACATCTTCATCCTCGTCGGCATCTTCACCATCGCGCTCGGCGGCGGCTGGACGTGGACCGGTATGGCGCTGAGCTTCGTGCTCATCGGTTTTGTCGACGAACTGTTCGGCGACGCCGGCCCCAAGGAGCTGATGCCTCCGGTCTGGTACATGCAGCTGATGCTGTACCTGACGCTGCCGCTGCTGATCATCGCGACGCTGGTGGCGTTCAACATCACGTCGGACACCGGCTTCGAGTGGATCGACGCGGCGACGCGGCTGTTCGGGATCGATCCGGTGGCGGCGCGGCATGCCACCCACACGCTGAACCTTGGCCTGCTCGGCCACGGCGCGTGGGTCAGCCTCGGCATGTACTATGGCGCGGCCGGGGTAAATGTCGCCCACGAACTGGTGCACCGCACCGACAAGCCGTTCGACCGGGTGATCGGCCGCTGGCTGCTGGCCTTTACCTGGGACACCGGCTTTGCCATCGAGCATGTGCACGGCCACCACCGCAATGTCGGCACCGATCAGGATCCGGCGACGGCGCGGCGCGGTGAGTATATCGTGGTCTTCGTCTTCCGCTCGACCTTCCAGCAGTGGTTTTCCGCGAAACGCTTCGAGGCCGATCGGCTGAAGCGCAAGGGCATCGCCAACAACATCATCAACAACCGCTTCTGGCGCGGCCAACTGATGACGCTGGTGATCGTGGCCTTCTATGTCGCCTTCCTCGGCCCCATCGGCATCCTGCTGTCGCTCTATTCGGGCTTCATCGGGAAGATCTATCTCGAGGTGGTCAACTATATCGAGCACTACGGGCTGGTGCGGCTGCCCGGTACGCGGGTCGAGTCACGACACTCGTGGGACAGCCACCGGCGCGTTTCGACCGGCATGTTCTACAACCTGATGCTGCACTCCAACCACCACGCCATCGCCACGCGGCGGTTCTGGGAGCTGGAGCAATCGAGCGAAGCGCAGGCGGTCACCCTGCCCCGCGGCTACATGGCAATGATCCTGTTCGCCTTCCTCGGGCCGCCGTTCTTCAAGTACATCAACAAATCCCTCGGCCGCTGGGACCGAGAACTCGCCAGCCCTGGCGAAGTGGATCTGCTGAAGAGCCGCGGCATCTATCTGGGCGACCGGGCTTAGCACGCCGCGGCCGCTATGCCCGGGCCGCACTGCTTCCGATCGATGCCGGGCCGTAGACGCGGACCACGTTGCGGCCCGAAGACTTGGCGTCATAGAGCGCCTGGTCCGCCTGGCTCAGCACCTGCTCAAGAGCCTCCCGGCCGGTGATCATCGAAATACCGAGGCTTACGGTGATGCCGAGGCCCTGGGTCGCCTCTCCAACCTGTGCGTGGGAGACTGCCCGGCGCAGTCGTTCGGCAACGGCTTCCGCCTCGGACGGCGTGACATCAGGCAGCAGGATGCCGAACTCCTCGCCTCCCAGGCGTGCGATGATGTCGCCCGAGCGCAATTCGCGGCTCGCCGCGCCCACAAAGCGCACAAGGGCCTCGTCACCCCCGGCATGTCCGTGCGTATCGTTGACGATCTTGAAGTGATCGATATCGGCCATCAGCAGCGCCCCCGTGCGCCCGGCCCTGAAGAAATCCTCAAGCACTGCGAAGAACGCCGAGCGGCTGAGAGCGCCGGTGAGAAAATCGCGGTCGACGGCGTCGCGCAGCGCGGTGATGAGGCGAGAACGCTCCGCGTTCACGATCGCCACGGTAATGCTGGATACGGAGAGAACGGCGAGGCCGAGCCGCAGCGACATGGAGCCGGCCAGGGGATCATCGTGCGAGGCAAGAAGCGCCTCGACGGTGATGACCATCTGCCAGCCGCACACGATCATGTTGAGGATCGTCGTAGAGAACAGACTGTAGTGCAGAGCACACCAGAGTAGCGCCGGCACCGGGATGGCGAGCGCCCCCGGCCCCCCGACCAGATTGCCAAGCACGACCGACACCGCGAGGGCGATGACCGGCAGGACATCGAGTTGCCGCCGCGTGCGGGCGAAGATCCCGGCGAGAAGGGCCGGTATTTCCCGGACCCGAGGGGCCGCGAGCGCTGCCGGCAGCACCAGCAGATAGTTGGCCGCCTCGGTGGCCATCCAGAACATGAGGCCGAACAGCACATCCCGGCCGAGCAGCGCGGGCGCCAGCCAGCAGCCGATGACCGCTGCGGCGAAGCTCGCCACAAGCGCCGCAAAGATCAGGACCAGTGCCGAGGTGGGCGCCCGCAACTCGCGGTGATGGTCGGGCAGGCGCGAGTATACGGCGAGGCCAGCTGCGACGCCGGCAATGTTCGATGATGTCAGCCAGAGCGTGGTCGCGAGTTCGTGCCGGTGAGCAGGTCAGCGCCGAGATAACCGGCGGTCGCCGCCAGCCAATGGGCCAGGCCGCGGTACTCGGCGTGGCGCACCATGATGCCGAGCAGCACGGCATTGGCCGGCCAGACGGAGGCCAGCAGGCCAACGGGTCGCGAGGCGATGCCGAGGAGGGAGAAGGCAAGCACCGCAACGCCGATCAAGAGCGCCGTATGTGCGGTCCTACTGCCGAATAGCAGGTGGTTTTTCACTTGAAACAACTAAATAAACAGGAGCGTCCAAATCCGACCTTCCGAGAGAAGAATTACTTTTGAGAGAATATCAAATGAAGAGTCGTCTCGAGCCGGACCCATCCCGTGCGCCGGATCAAAATGTGAACGGAACCGCTTGACCGAATCCTGAGTGTTCTGCAAATGTTCTGTTGCTTTGCGTGCCCGGTTGGTGACACCGGCGACGTGGAGCGGCTAAGTTGCGGTTGCGGGTTGCGATCCCCATATCGACGGCTCGAACGCAATTTCTGACAAACCCTGACACGCTTTGGCACATCGCGGCGTTATGTTCCGCGCCCGCCAGCCGACGGAACACCTATGGCCAACAAGCAGAGCATGAACCGCGACATCGTCATTCGGGGCGCGAAGGAACATAACCTCAAGAACATCGACATCCGGCTGCCGCGCGACAGCCTGACGGTGATGACGGGGCTGTCCGGGTCGGGGAAATCCTCCCTCGCGTTCGACACCATCTATGCCGAGGGCCAGCGGCGCTATGTCGAGTCGCTGTCGGCCTATGCCCGCCAGTTCCTCGAAATGATGCAAAAGCCCGATGTCGAGCACATCGAGGGGCTGTCGCCCGCAATTTCGATCGAACAGAAGACCACCTCGCGCAACCCGCGCTCGACGGTCGGCACGGTCACGGAAATCTACGATTACCTGCGCCTGCTGTTTGCGCGCGTCGGCATTCCCTATTCGCCCGCCACGGGCCTGCCGATCGAGAGCCAGACCGTCAGCCAGATGGTCGACAAGGTGCTGGCGCTGCCCGAGGGCACGCGGCTGTACCTGCTGGCGCCCATCGCGCGCGGCCGCAAGGGCGAGTACAAGCGCGAGCTCAACGACCTGATGCGCAAAGGCTTCCAGCGCGTGAAGCTGGATGGCGAGTTCCACGATATCGAGGATGCCCCTGCCCTCGACAAGAAGCTGAAGCACGACGTCGAGGTGGTGGTGGACCGGCTGGTGGTCGGCCCGGATATTGCGGCGCGCGTGGCCGAAAGCTTCGAGACCGCACTGAAGCTGGCCGACGGCATCGCCTTTGCCGAATTCGCCGATGAGGCGGGGCCGGACGGGACGCCCCGGCGGCTGACGTTCTCCGAAAAGTTCGCCTGCCCGGTGTCCGGCTTCACCATTGCCGAGATCGAGCCGCGGCTGTTTTCGTTCAACAACCCGTTCGGCGCCTGCCCGGTCTGCGATGGGCTGGGGACCGAGCAGAAGATTGACCCCAACCTCATCGTCTCCGACGTCACCGTGTCGCTGCGCGACGGGGCGATTGTGCCGTGGTCGAAGACCAGCGCGCCTTACTACCAGCAGACCCTGCAGGCGGTGGTGAAGCACTATGGCGCCTCGACCGGCACGGCCTGGGAGGAACTGTCCGAAGAGGTGCAGGACGCGGTGCTGTATGGCACGGGCAAGACCGAGATCACCTTCGTCTATGACGATGGGTTGCGCACCTACAAGACCAAGAAGCCGTTCGAGGGCGTGATCGGCAACCTGGAGCGCCGGTACAAGGAAACCGAAAGCGCCGGCATGCGCGAGGAGATCGAGAAGTACATGTCTCAGGCGCCGTGCGTCGCCTGCAACGGCTTCCGGCTGAAGCCCGAAGCGCTGGCCGTCAAGATCGACGGCATCCACATCGGCGAGGTCAGCGCGAAATCGATCCGGGCCGCAGCGGCCTGGTTCGAGGAACTGCCGGCAAAGCTGAACGACACGCAGCGCCAGATCGGCGAGCGCATCTTCAAGGAAATCCGCGAGCGGCTGGGTTTCCTCAATGACGTGGGGCTCGATTACCTGACCCTGGCCCGCAATTCCGGCTCGCTGTCGGGCGGCGAGAGCCAGCGCATTCGCCTCGCGAGCCAGATCGGCTCGGGGCTGACGGGGGTGCTCTATGTGCTGGACGAGCCGTCCATCGGCCTCCACCAGCGCGACAACGAGCGGCTGCTGGAAACCCTGAGGCGGCTGCGCGACCTCGGCAATACGGTGATCGTCGTCGAGCATGACGAGGACGCGATCCTCACCGCCGACCACGTGATCGACATCGGCCCCGGCGCGGGCGTCAATGGCGGCCGGATCATCGCCGAGGGCACGCCGCAGGATATTCTGGACCATCCGGACAGCCTGACCGGCGCGTATCTGAGCGGCCGGATGCAGATTCCGATGCCGCAGGAACGGCGCAAGCCGGTGAAATCGCGAAAGCTCCATATCGACGGCGCGACCGGCAACAATCTCAAGGACGTGTCGGTGGACGTACCGCTCGGCCTGTTCGTGGCGGTGACGGGTGTGTCGGGCGGCGGCAAGTCGACGCTGATGATCGACACCATGTACCAGGCGATTGCCCGGCGGCTGAACGGGGCGCGGGTGAACCCTGCCCCGCACAATCATCTCACCGGGCTCGAATTCCTCGACAAGGTCATCGATATCGATCAGTCGCCGATCGGGCGCACGCCGCGCTCGAACCCCGCGACCTATACCGGCGCCTTCACGCCGCTGCGCGAGTGGTTCGCGGGCCTGCCCGAGGCCAAGGCCCGCGGCTATGGGCCGGGCCGCTTCTCTTTCAACGTGAAGGGCGGGCGCTGCGAGAAGTGCGAGGGCGACGGCGTCATCAAGATCGAGATGCACTTTTTGCCGGACGTCTACGTCACCTGCGAAGTGTGCAAGGGCAAGCGCTACAACCGCGAGACGCTCGAGGTACAGTTCAAGGGCAAGTCGATTGCCGACGTGCTCGACATGACCATCGACGAGGCCGTGGAGTACTTTGCGGCGGTGCCCTCGATCCGCGAAAAGTTCGCGACGCTGCAACGCGTGGGCTTGGGTTACGTCAAGGTCGGCCAGCCGGCAACGACGCTGTCGGGCGGCGAGGCACAGCGGGTGAAGCTCTCCAAGGAGCTGTCAAAGCGCGCCACAGGGCGCACGCTCTACATGTTGGATGAGCCGACAACCGGGTTGCATTTCCACGACATAGCGAAGCTTCTTGAAGTGCTGCATGAACTTGTCGACGGCGGCAACACGGTGGTGGTGATCGAGCACAATCTCGAAGTCATCAAGACCGCGGACTGGATCATCGACCTCGGTCCGGAGGGCGGCGATGGCGGCGGCGAGATCGTCGGCATCGGCACGCCGGAGGACATCATCGACAATCCGCGGTCCTATACCGGGCGCTTCCTCAAGGAAGTGATGGAGCGCCGGCCCGGCAAGGGCGCGAAGAAAAAGCCGGCGCGGCAGGCGGCGGAATAGCAGCGGGGACCCGGCCGGGGTCCTCGCCTAGTGCTGGGCGACGTCGGGCTGGGGCAGCCCGTCGAAATATGAGCCGATGCCGCGCGCCAGGGCATCGACCACGCGGTTGCGCCAGTCCGATTTCTGCAGGTTGGCGATGTCGGAGGCATTCGACAGGAAGCCCAGTTCGACAAGGATCGAGGGCACGTCAGGCGCCTGCAGCACGAAGAAATCGGCCTGCCGGACCGGGAACCGGCGCAGTTCGACCCGCGGCTGGAGCTCCTTGACGATGGCCTGCGCCGCGATGAAGGACTGCCGCCGCATCTGGCGGCGCATCAGGTCGACAAGAATATCGACCACCGCCGGCTGCATTTCGGGCACCGCGAACCCGGCCACGATGTCGGTCTTGTTCTCGCTGTCCGCCAGCACCTTGTCGAGGATGTCGGTGGCGCGCTCGTCGCGCGTATAGATGGACGCGCCGCGAATATCGGCTTCCTGAAAACTGTCGGCGTGCAGCGAAATGAACAGGTCGGCCTTGTTCTGGCGGGCGATGGCGACGCGGTCGTTGAGCGTGAGGTAGGTGTCGTCCTGCCGGGTCAGCGCCACGTCGAACCTGCCGGTGGCGGCCAGCACCTCCTGCAGGTGGAGGGCGAAACCGAGCACGATGTCCTTTTCATGCACGCCATTGCCGGCGGACGCCCCGTTGTCGACGCCGCCGTGGCCGGGATCGATGATGACGAGGGGCTTTGTGGGCGGCTCCTGGCCGTTCGGGACGGCGGTCTGCGGCGGAGGCGTGACCGGGGCGGTGGCCGGCGGCTGCACCGGGCCCTGCGCCTGCGAGGCGGCCCGGTCAGCGGCGGCGCGGGCGGCAAACGCCTCGGGCGTGTCGAGGATGATGTCGACCACGAGACGCGCCGGCTGGTCGGCCACGGCGTCGAGGAAATAGGCCTGCTGCACCTGCGCAGGCTGGGCAAGGGTCAGAACGGTACGGGCGCGGCGGCCTTCAGCCATCTCGATGCTGTAGCCGGTGACGACACCCGAGCCCGCGACGTCCGGCGGTACCGCAAAGCGGATGTCCGCCGCCCGGACGTCGATCGCGATGCGGTTCGGCCCGTCGAGGGTGGCGATGGCGAACTCGGTCCTGCCCGACAGATCGAGGATCAGGCGCGCCCGTTCCGCCGTGGCGGTGACGCGCGCGTCAAGCACCTCGGGAAGGAGATCGTCCTGAGCCGCGGCTAAGCCGCAGAAAACCACAAGACTCCAGGCGACTGCCATGATGACAGTTCGCAGAAAATGCCCGCCAAGGCGGGTAGAATTGAACACGACCGGGCCGCTCCCCATATAGTCGTAGCAAGCATCGCACGAACGATCGGGCGATTCTGCGGCGCTAACGGCCGCGGCATGCATTTGCAAGATGCGCCCCCTGCGCCGCCAGCCCGAAAGCGTTGAAAGACCGGCATTTTTGAGTTTCCTGTTGCCAATTTGCGGCAACACCCCTAAAGCCATTTGAGAGGCGGTTGCCGCCATCTGTCCCTCGCAACCGGCGCCCCCAGCGCCGACATCAACGAGGACCGGCGGCAGCGGGCCCGGGGACAGTTGTTTAGACACCCCGAGAGCTTCGGCGATGCGGCACATCCGGCGCCTCTGAACAAAGTTTTCGGTCCCCCACGGCCGAACGGCAGGCCCGCATGTGAGATGCCCGCCTGCCTCAAAGGAAGAGGTCTGATGACCACTGGGCTGACAAAACCTGACGCGATGGGCATTTCTTGTCGCGCTTTTGTCGTCCCCCTTCTTCGGGTCCAGGCTTTCCCATCATCCAGCGGCGCCAGCGCCGTTGAATTCGTCGGCGTCTCTGACGCCCCTTTCACCCAACCATTCGCCGCGCATGGCGCCCAGCACGGGAGCCCGGTTCGCCGGGCCCGGCGTGCGGGCGCGCGACGGCGTGGAGTATTTATCTATGGCTACAAAGCGTATGCTGGTGGATGCCATCCACCCGGAAGAGACCCGGATCGTCGTCACTAACGGCAACCGTCTCGAAGAATTCGATTTCGAGTCCGCCAGCCGGCGGCAGCTGCGGGGCAATATCTATCTCGCCAAGGTGACGAGGGTCGAACCCTCGCTGCAGGCCGCGTTCATCGAATACGGCGGCAACCGGCATGGGTTCCTCGCGTTCAGCGAAATCCACCCCGATTACTACCAGATCCCGGTC
>Ga0073904_10003124_pt1 | contig 12481 bp, 8 predicted proteins | sample KloWWTrecipitate_FD_66668 | JGI IMG/M metagenome (GOLD analysis project Ga0073904, IMG submission 66668) | Active sludge microbial communities from Klosterneuburg, Austria, studying microevolution and ecology of nitrifiers - Klosterneuburg... | ecosystem: Engineered > WWTP > Aerobic digester >...
AACCGGGCAGGGAACGGGTTTGGGCTTATCACTGAGTTATGATATTGTAAAAGCACATGGTGGAGAATTGAAGGTGGAAACGAAGGAAGGCGAAGGTTCAGAGTTTATTATTAGTATACCACTTAATAATTAAAACAAATGCTGAAACGAGTAACATACACAATTTGTCTCTTCTTCGTTACGATTATAGTGCATTCGCAAGAGGACTATGGGACTGACAGCCTGAAAAATGAACTTCGCTCGGCAAAGACTGATACAGCTGAATTAATACTGCTTGGAAGTATCGCTTACAATTATGCTGAATTGAATCCAGACAGTGCTTTTTTATATGCCAGCCGTATGCATGTGCTTGCAAAAAAAATGAAATTGCCGCTTGAGGAATGTTTCGCATTGTCTGAAATGGGTTATGCATTGATAAATCTTGGCAATTATCCCCGGTCGCTTCAAATTTTATTGGCAGCTGTTGAGATTACTGATGACCCTGAAAGCGAAAATAATTTACTTTCTGGTTTCTATATACCCATTGATGTGTATACGGACAGAACAGCGGCTCCTAAATTGCAACGATTGACCAAGCAAGCCCGGGCATTTCAATATCTTGGCATCCTGTACGGAAACTCAGGTAACCTGGGTAAAGCAGTTGAATATTACCAGTCAACATTACAAAAAGCTGAACTTGCAAAAAATGAAAGACTCCTCAGCATTTCATATACAACACTGGGCAGAACTTACCTTAGTTTAAACAAAAAAGACTCAGCACTTTGGTGTGCTGATAAAGCAAATGAGTATGCAATAAAATCAGGTTTTCAGAAATACCTGGGCAGTATCCTGCTTAATCAGGGAAGAGTTTATATGACATTGGGAAGACAAAAGGAAGCTGAGATGATTTTCTTTGCTGCATTACGTGCAAGTACAGATCATAAATATTACCGTGGGATTGCGGCTACTAATCTTGCACTTGCAGATATTCATAAACAATTTGGCGAACGGGACTCTGTGTTTTATTACATCCAAAAAGGATTAGCCGTTGCAAGATTCCTCAATGCTCCTGACCTTTATTTACGATCTTATAAAGCCCTTGCAGAATATTATAAAACTGATGGCAATAATGACAGTGTGGTTAAGTACCAGTCGCATATAATAAAAATCAATGACAGCCTTTTCAATTCCAAGCAAACACAGGATTTCCAGAACATTGATTTTAATAATCAGCAACGCATACAGGAAATAGAAGCGACTAATGCTGAATACCGGAATGAAATAAAAATCTATTTTCTGCTGGCAGGTTTAGGTATTTTTTTATTGGTAGCATTGATGCTATGGAGAAACAGCCGTCAGAGAAAACTAAGGAATATCCTATTATCGAAACAAAAGAATGATCTGGAGAATGCATTGGAAAGTTTAAAATCTACCCAATCCCAACTTGTCCAATCAGAAAAAATGGCAAGCCTGGGAGAGCTCACTGCTGGTATTGCTCATGAAATACAGAACCCGTTGAACTTCGTTAATAATTTTAGTGAGGTGAATAGTGAATTGATTAGTGAATTGGTTGAGGAGGTTGACAAGGGCAATACAGCAGAAGTAAAACTGATTGCTGCAGACATCAAGGATAATTCTGAAAAGATAAATCACCATGGTAAACGGGCCGACGCCATTGTAAAAGGCATGCTGCAACACAGCCGCAGCAGCAGCGGGCAGAAAGAAGCGACAGATATTAATGCCTTAGCCGATGAATATTTGCGGCTCTCCTATCATGGCCTTCGGGCAAAAGACAAATCTTTCAACGCCATTTTAAAAACAGACTTTGACAGCAGTATCGTCAATATCAATATCATCCCGCAGGATATAGGAAGAGTGATTTTGAATTTAATTACCAATGCATTTTATGTAGTGAATGAAAGGCAGAAGGCTGAAAGCGGAAAGCTTAATGCCGAAGGAAAAATGTACGAACCAACTGTTGAAGTAAGTAGCAAAAAAATAAATGGTACGATTGAAATAAAAGTGGCAGACAACGGCAACGGCATCCCTCAAAAAATACTCGATAAAATATTTCAACCCTTTTTTACCACCAAACCAACAGGGCAAGGAACTGGTTTGGGATTGAGCTTGAGTTATGATATTGTGAAAGCACATGGTGGAGAGTTGAAGGTAGAAACAAAGGAGGGGGAAGGAAGTGAGTTTGTGATATTGTTACCGGTGTGATATGAGCCGTGCCGATGGCACTCGTTAGCATCGTGACACTTAGGCCGGACTGAAGTCCAGCCTTACAAGATAGAACCGAGCCTACGGCTCTTGAGTATGAGACGAAGAAGGGTACTATAATAAACGAGAGGAGTAGTTTCATTGTGCACCGGAATGAATTCGGATGTTATAGTATGAAGCCGGACTTAAAGCCTTGGACTGTAAGAAAGATGAAAAGTTATCTTTCTTCCGGAAACCAGTGGCATAGCCACGGATATATTTTGTAACCATGGACTTCAGTCCGTGATAAGACAAGTAACTATACAAAATAAGAGCCGTAGGCTCGGTACATAAAAAAAAGCAATGGCTAATACCTACCATCAAATCTACCTGCAAACAGTGTTTGCTGTAAAATACCGTCAGGCTGTTATCAGCAAAGAATGGAAACAGCGAGTACAAGCTGTTATTGGAAACCTTATCAACGAAACCGGCTGCAAAACAATCATCGTAAACGGCGTGGAAGACCATATGCATTGTTTTGTTGGGCTTAGACCTGCTGTTTCGGTATCTGAGTTGATGAAAACAGTAAAAGCCAAATCATCCAAATACATCAATGACCACAACCTGACCAAAAAAAGGTTTGGGTGGCAGGAAGGGTATGGTGTATTTTCTTATCGCCAGCGGGATGTTGATATGATTTTTAAATATCTGCAGAACCAGGAAGAGCATCACCAAAAACATTCATTCAGGCAGGAATACTTAGATTTATTGAAAGAGTTTGAAATTGGGTACGATGAGCAATACATTTTTCAGGAGTTAATTTAAACTGAATTTAAATGATGCATAATAAAATATTTCAACCCTTCTTTACCAACCAACGGGACAAGGAACAGGCTTGGGGTTGAGTTTGAGTTATGATATTGTAAAAGCACATGGCGGAGAGTTGAAGGTAAAAACGAAGGAGGGAGAAGGCACTGAATTTAAAATAATATTACCTTAATTGGTATAACCTAAAAAGTTATCATGAAAAAATTAGTCCTTGTATTGCTGACCCTTTGTACACTTGGTCTGCAGGCGCAGTATAAAACACCTTACTTCAAAATGATCTCTGTTGAAAACGGGTTGCCTCAGACTAATGTCAATTTCAGTTTCCAGGATAAGCTGGGGTATTTATGGCTGGGTACGGCCAATGGCCTGGTGAGGTACGATGGCTACCGCCTGAAAGAATACCCGATTTTAAATGAGGAGGGTATGCCGGTGAAACCGGCTTCCATAAACCAGATTTTTGAAGACAGCAAAGGAGAATTATGGGTAATCGTTTACCTCCAGGGTGTTTACCAGCTTGACCGTAAACGGGATGTATTTGTACGTATACCATTTGGCAGTAAGGATGATGATTTAATTAAAAATAAATCTCCTAATAGCCTGAAGTATGATAAAAACCTAAGTATTTTCTGGGGTGTTGCCAACGACACCGAAAGGGACAGATCTATTCTATATAGTATCGACCTTGTCAACAAAAAATTGCAGGTATATAGCGACCTTGAAAAGGGTAATCATTTCATACCGGCTAGCAGAAACATTGATATAAGTATAGACCCTGCAGGAAAAATCTGGCTGCTTACAGATTCACTGCTTAGCCATTTTGAACCGGCTTCTAAATCATTCAAGCCCTTTTTTACCTTACCCATACTATCCGGCGTTAAAAGATTGATATCTGTCCGGGCTGATCCGTTGGATAAAGATGTCGTTTGGTTAACTACGACCAGTGTTATTGATGTGAACCAGCCACCTGTAAATGAAATTCGTGGGCTTTTACAGTTAAATATCAAAACAAAGAAATTTACCATTTCACTGCCCGGCAGTAAAGCCCCGGAAACTTTGCCCGTAAATTGTTTTCACACTTTTACCGATTCTTTAAAAAGGGTTTGGGTTTCCACAGAAAAAGGCCTTGCACTATACGATCCTAAAAAAGGTAGTTTTATTCAATACCCACTCAATTATCCTAATAAAGAAACACATGCTGAATATATTGCTGCCGATAAAGAGGGAAACTTATGGATAACAGGTAATGCAGGCGGATTATTTTTCCTGGATATCAAAACCGGAATTTCCAGCACTTATGAACCCAATGGAGGACCTGGTGATCTGCCCGGTAACAGGAATTTTGGACAAGTTTTTATTGACCGATTTAATACCCTTTGGATAAATATACCCAATGAAGGGATTGCCTGGCGGGATGTGCAAAAAACACAATTCTCCCCTGTTGCCATTAACCCCTTTCCAAAGAAAAATACAGTAAAAGAGATACCTCACCAGTATGACCTGGTGGGTACTCAGGGCGACAGCATTTGTTATTTAACAGATTCAACCAGCCTGCTGGCCTGGAACACTATTAAAAATAGTTTTACCAGTATTGACCTGAAGAATAAAAAGCTTTACCGGTCGATAATTAATATTGCAAAAAGTAAAGACGGCAACCTTTGGCTGGCATGCGGGGCAAATGGTGTGGTTCAATATGATGCCGTTACCAGAAATATAACTACATACCAGTATGACCCGAAAGACAGTAATACCCTGTCCAGTCCCTTTGTAATTGATGTGGCAGCAGACCCGGATGGTACTATCTGGATAGCAACAGCAAACAAAGGGATTAATAGTTTTAATCCACGAACTAAAAAATTTTCCCAGTATCCTTTTGCCATTAACAATGGTGCAAGACAAGTAAAGGATTCATTAGATGACCAGACAGCAACCTGTTTGTATATTGATAAGGATGGAGTCATTTGGATTGGCACCAACAACGGGGCGGTAAACAGTTTTGATCCCCGTACCAAAAAGTTCAGGTCCTACCTGAATTATAAAGAAGGCTTTTTTGCCATTACCTCAATGTATGAAGACAGCCGGAAAAGATTTTGGGTAAGCACCTATCTTTCGGGCTTATACCTGCTGGATAAAAAAACAGGTGCCCTTCAACGATTTTCAGAAAAGGAAGGGTTGATACACAATTCTGTATTTAGTGTAAAGGAAGATGCCGCAGGGAATATTTGGACAGCCTCCCAGAAGGGGATGTCCCGCATCAATCCTGCTACCAATGCTATTACCAACTTCGGGTCTGCTAAACCCTGGATGTGGGAATACTTCATAAAAAACCTCTATGACAGGAACGGGTTGTTCAATGTGCCGGGCAGAAATGGCATCATTCGTTTCAATCCGCTGCAACTGGATGAAAGCAAAACTCCGCCGATAGTATTTATTGAGTCAGTGAGTTACCGTTCTCCCGGCAAGTCAACTGACAGTCTAATGTTTACAGAAGGTCGGGAAAATATCCGGCTAAAATATAATGAGAACAGGCTCACATTTCAATTTGTGGCGCTTCATTTTACCAACCCGGAGCAAAACCAGTATGCCTATCAATTAGAAGGCTATGACAAAGAATGGATGCAGGCCGGAACACAACGTTCAGTTACATACAGTAATCTTTCACCAGGTACTTATACTTTTAAAGTGAAAGCCTCTAACAGTGAAGGTGTATGGAATGAAACAGGTGCGGTATTTACCATCACCATCAGGCCACCCTGGTGGAAAACCATAGGGGCATATATTATTTATGGATTGTTATTCCTGGCACTTGTTTACGCTTTAGATCGTTTCCTGCGTCGCAGACTGGTTCAAAAAGAGAGGGAAAGAAACCAGGCCAGGGAATTGGCACAGGCCAAAGAAATTGAGAAAGCATATAATGAATTGAAGGCAACCCAGCAACAGTTGATCCAATCCGAGAAAATGGCTTCCTTAGGAGAATTGACAGCGGGAATTGCCCATGAAATTCAAAACCCGTTGAACTTCGTCAACAATTTTTCGGAAGTAAACTCCGAACTGATTGCTGAAATGAAGGAGGAATTAGCCAAAGGAAATATTGAAGAAGCCAAAACAATCGCCAACGATATTGATGAGAACGAACAGAAAATAATCTTCCATGGAAAAAGGGCCGATGGTATCGTAAAAGGCATGCTGCAGCACAGCCGTTCAAGTTCCGGACAAAAAGAACTCACTGATATCAATGCATTGGCAGATGAATATTTACGATTAGCCTATCATGGATTAAGGGCAAAGGATAAAAGCTTCAATGCCACGATGAAAACAGATTTTGATGAAACAATCGGCAACATCAATATCATTCCGCAGGATATTGGAAGAGTGATACTTAATTTAATTACCAACGCATTTTATGTGGTGAGTGAAAAAGCTAAAGCCGAAGGCGGAAAGCAGAATGCTGAAGGCAAGGCATACGAACCATCCGTTTCGGTGAGTACAAAAAAGATAAACGGGATAGTTGAAATAAAAGTGAAGGATAACGGAAACGGTATTCCTCCAAAAGTACTGGATAAAATATTTCAACCCTTCTTTACTACCAAGCCGGCCGGCCAGGGAACCGGATTGGGATTGAGTTTGAGTTATGATATTGTAAAAGCACATGGCGGTGAAATAAAAGTAACTACAACAGAAATGGAAGGAACAGAATTTACAATTGTATTACCAGCATAGCTATTGCAGAGTATCATCCCGATAGCTACCAGTATGAAGGTGAAAACAAGGGTAAGCAAGAGTTTGAAATTTAATATTCAGGTGCTTTTGCGCTAATAGTTTTACATTCAGGTTCTTTCTATTCTTTTGAAATAAAAAACAATCAACAATGAAACAAAAAACAAGCCCTTTTACCCTCTTCTTTACAGTTATTGCTGCGGTAATCCTGTTAATTACTGCTTGTTCAACCCCTGAAAAAAAAGAGCCTGAAAAAGCCGACCCGGTTGCCGCCAATATTAAAATGTACTCGCAGGTATGGGATGAGATAATGAATAAAGGCAAACTGGATCTGTTCAACGACTCCAATTTCACCAAAGACGTAGTGATGCATGCCAGCCCTTCCGATATAGTGGGTATTGACAGTGCCCGGGCTTATTATGCCAACTTCATTACAGGTTTCTCCAATATCCAGTTCACCATAAAAGATATTTTTGGACAGGGCGAAAAGCTGGTGAAACACTGGAACTTTAAAGGAACACATTCAGGAAATTTTTTCGGCATTCCGGCAACAGGCAAATCAGTTAGTTTAGACGGTACAACACTAGTGCGGATGTCCAACGGAAAAATTGCAGAGGAAAGGGACTTTTTCGACAATATGGATTTCATGACACAGCTGGGACTTATCCCTGCTGCAGGGCAATAACAATTTTTCAATCAATAGCAGTCCTGTTATCAACCAGCGATAACAGGACTGTGACTTTGTTCATCACTTAATGATCATTATGAAAATAATACTGGCACCATTATTCATATGTTGTTTTCTTTTTGCAACTGCACAACCCTACAAAAAACTGCATTTTGATGCTATTTTAGTAGATACCCATAATGACATTCCCAGCACAGCGATTGAAAAAGGTCTGAGTTTTGATATGGACCTCGGCAACAAAACCAATTCTGACCTGCGGCGTATGAAAGCCGGTGGTGTTGACGTACAATTATTTTCTATCTGGTGCGATGGTAACCAGCAAAACCCTTTTGCCTGGGCCAACAGGGAAATAGATACGGTAATGGCCTGGACAAACAGGAATCCGGGGGATATGATGCAGGCTTTTTCTCCCAAAGAGATTCATACTGCTGTCAAAGAAAAAAAACTCGCTGTTATGTTTGGGGTGGAAGGCGGGCATATGATAGAGAATGACCTGAATAAATTAGTGGCATTACATAACAGGGGTGTTAAATACATGACACTGACCTGGAACAATTCCACTGACTGGGCAACCTCTGCGCTGGATGAAACAACAAAAGGCGATTCATTAAAACACAAGGGGCTTACTGATTTTGGCAAACAGGTGGTGAAGAAGATGAATGAACTGGGTATGCTGGTAGACCTGAGCCATACGGGTGAACAAACTTTCCGGGATGTAATGAACACCACTACAAAACCGGTACTCGTATCACATAGCTGTGTATATTCTATTTGTCCGCATAGAAGGAACCTGAAAGATGAACAGATAAAAGCGATCGGGAAAAACGGCGGGGTGATCCATATTAATTTTTACAGCGGGTTTATTGACAGTGCCTTTGAGAGAAGAAGCGAAGCATTTACTCAAAAACACAAAGCAGAAAGGGATTCTTTGCTTAAATTAAATCCTGAACCCTATTACATGGAGGTGTATCTATTTGAAAAATATCCCGATGAGGTAAAAGCTTTACGACCACCCCTTTCAGCCGTAATTGACCACCTGGATTATATTGTAAAAATGATTGGGGTGGACCATGTTGGCCTGGGCAGCGATTTTGATGGCGTAAACTCTTTGCCACAGCAACTGGACGATGTCACGACTTACCCCCTGATCACAAAAGAACTGGTAAAAAGAGGATATAGTAAAAAAGAGATACGGAAAATTTTGGGCGGAAATTTTTTGCGTGTACTGGAAGCCAATTCAAAATAATAAGTATATAGTGTATGTATTAAAATAGCCACATCAAATTATGAAAGCAAAATCAATAAAAGGGAAATCAACTGATGAAATTAAAAAAGCTTTTGAGCAATGCAAAGCTGATGGTTTTAAACCAACCCTGGCATTAGTTTTTCTTTCAGCAATGAATGAAATAGAGGCCATCTGTTCATTACTGGATAAAGAAGGAATCAGCATTTTTGGAGCTTCAACGTTTGCAGAGTTTACCGAACAGGAAGCTGAAAATACAGGTATTGCTGTGCTGCTTCTGGATATCAACCCTGCTTATTTCAAAATTGCTTTAATAGATAATGGAGAAGGCTCAGGTTATGAAATAGGTTGCCATATCGGAGAAACAGGTACAAAGACATTTGCCAATCCTGCTTTTATTATTTCTACTGCTAATTACAAAATTCCGGGTGCATTGATCATCCAGGGAATGATTGAAAAAGCCGGTGCAGATGCTACTATTGTTGGTGGCAAAGCCGGGGAATTGATAAATTTAGAAGGGAAGGTTTTTACCAATACTCAATCAATTGATAATGGTATCATTGCATTGATACTGGACCAGGATAAAATAACTTTAAAAGGAATCGCGGCCTCCGGCTGGAAACCAGCAGGGACTGAAAAAAAAATCACGCAATGTACAGGGCCCTGGATCTATACCATCGATGATCAACCCGCCTTTGATATTGTAAAAAAATTCCTTGGAAATGATATTGTCGAGGATAAAAATAAAGAAGGCATCGTAAAATTAAACATCATTTATCCTTTACAACTTTACCGGGAAGGAGGAAGTCCCTATATGCTTCCCGTCTTATTTGCCAATACAGAAGATAATTCTGTCATGCTGGCTGAAGCGGTGCCGGAAGGTTCGGTATTCCGTTTTTCCATGCCACCGGATTTTGAAGTGATCGATATGGTGATAAAAAGTTCAGTGGAAGTAAAAGAAAAAGAAATGCCGGATGCAGATGCTCTCGTTATTTTTTCCTGTATTGGCCGGTTAGGATCGCTGGGACCTATGGCTTCAAAAGAAGTAGAAGGACTGGCGGCTACCTGGAACAGCCCAATGATTGGATTATATTCTCTTGGTGAATTTGGCCGGGTGGCAAATGGTCATCCAGAGTTTCATGGTACTACTGTAAGCTGGGTAGCCCTGAAAGAAAAATAAAACCTGTTACGAAAATTTATAAACCAAAACTAAACTATATGCTAAAAGCCACAGTATTGTACGGTCATCCGACTGACCCCGAAGCGTTTGAAAAATATTATGCAGCAACACATACTCCCCTTGCATTAAAAATAAATGGTATGGTCAAAATGGAACTCACAAAGTTTATTTCAGCCCCGGATGGAGGAAAGGCTGCTTATTACCGGATGGCAGAATTGTATTTTGCCGGCCCTGCCGAAATGCAGCAAGCAATGAGCTCACCCGAAGGACAGGCGACTGCTGCCGACCTTGCCAATTTTGCTACCGGCGGAGCAACGATGATAATCGGTGCGGTTGAAAACTAATTTTCATAAACAAATTCTCAATGAGAGCAAAATCAATCAAAGGAAAGTCGTCGGAAGAAATCCAATCAGCTTTGCAACAAAGCATGACAGATGGGTTCAAACCAACGTTGGCAATCGCTTTTATCTCTGTTAAACAAGACAGGAAAGCTATCTGTAAACTGCTGGATGAAAAAAGCATTGCCATTTTCGGAGCCACCACCAATGGTGAATTCATTGATGAGAATCATTCTAAAAATTCAGCAGCTATTCTTCTGTTGGATATGAACCCTGATCATTTCCGTGTTTTGTTTGCTGAATACCCCGAGAAAAACTACCGGGAAGTTGCGGCAGGGATCGCTAAAACCACAAAACAATTATTTGCAAACCCTGCATTCCTGCTCTCTGGAAGTCATATGGAAACAGATGCAGAACAATTGCTCTTCGGTTTTGAAGAGGTGGTAGGAAAGCAGGTGAATGTTTTTGGTGGCATGGCCGGTGATGATTATGCATTCAAACAACAATATGTTTTTACCAATAATAAGGAAAGTAACCGGGGTATGGTAGTATTGGCAGTGGATGAAGATAAAATTATGATCAGGGGAAAAGCTACCTGCGGCTGGAAAGCAGTAGGCACTGAAAGAATTGTGACGAAAAGTGAGGGCAACCATGTCTACACAGTTGATAATATCCCTGTACTGGACTTAACGATAAAATATGGTGGCCTTGAAAACATAAAAGAGAAAGACCCCGAAGTAGCGATGGAGATAGCAGTAAATTTTCCATTACAATTACAACGGGAATTCGGTGACCCGGTCATGAGGCCCGGTTTGCTGGTGGATTGGAATGATCATTCATTTTATTGCAGCGGTTCAGTACCACAAGGTTCAAAGGTCCGCTTTTCTATTCCTCCTGATTTTGATGTAATGGAAAAAGTGATAACAGGTGTGCAAGCTTTGAAAGCTGCTGAAATGCCTGAAGCAGATGCGGTGGTCGTTTTCAGTTGTGCAGGAAGAATTCTGGCATTAGGTCCGTTGATGAACCAGGAAATTGAAGGAATAAAAAATGTATGGAATGCCCCGATGGCCGGCATGTTTTCCAATGCAGAGCTGGCAAGAGCCACCGGTGGAAACCTGGAAATGCATAATTGTACTACCTGTTGTGTGGCATTAAAAGAAAAATAATGAAAGCAAAATCAATCAAAGGAAAATCAACTGAAGAAATTCAATCAGGGTTGCGGGAAAGCATGGCCGATGGATTCAAGCCAACTATAGCCATTGTATTCATATCTGTTAAACAGGACAGAGAAGCTATTTCCGGATTATTGGAGGAAAAAGGCATACAGATATTTGGCGCTACCACTGCAGGCGAATTTATTGATGGCGAAATGGAAGGAGGCAGTATTGTTATGCTATTGCTCGACATGAATCCGGCTTATTTTAAATTGGAATTTCTTGAAACAAGCCAGGATACCGCCTTTGAAGACGCAATCAAACTCGGCAATACCGGAAAAGAAACCTTTACCAACCCTGCGTTTATTATAGCAAACAGTGGCGTAACCTTAGATGGTGAACCATTTGTTGAAGGTATTATACAAGGTTTTGGAAAACATCCTTCGTCGGAAGATGGGGAAGTAACCATATTTGGAGGTAAGGCAGGAGATGATATGGCACTTGAGTCAACATTTGTTTTTACCAACGGGAAAAGTAGTGATTGTGCATTAATAGCACTCCTTATTGATGAATCTAAAATAGATGTTAATGGTATAGCTACTTGTGGCTGGCAAGCCATTGGCACTTCAAAAACAGTTACTAAAAGCGAAGGCAGTATTGTATATACCATCGATGATAAACCGGCATTGGATATGTTGATGAATTATCTTGGTGTAGAGATAAAGCCGGATGGCAAAAGGGAAATCGTAACCTTTCTAAGCTCCTGGTATTATCCATTGCAAGTGGAACGGGAAAAAACAGATCCTGTAATACGTACAGCTATGTTTGCCAATAGCGAAGAACGTTCACTTATTTGTTCCGGCAAAGTGCCGCAAGGGTCAAAAATAAAATTTTCGATGCCGCCTGATTTTGATTCAATCGACACGGTTGTTCAAGAATGCAGGAGCATTAAGGATGAAGCGCAGCAAGCCGATGCTTTGATCATGTTTTCATGCGTTAGCAGATATTTATCGTTTGGGGTTGTGATGAAAGAGGAGATAGAGCAGGTGCAAAAAATCTGGGATGCGCCCATGGCAGGCTTTTTCTCCTATGGCGAATATGGAAAATCAAAAACCGGTAAATATGATTATCATAATAATACATGCTGCCTGGTAA
>Ga0073904_10003127_pt1 | contig 12476 bp, 11 predicted proteins | sample KloWWTrecipitate_FD_66668 | JGI IMG/M metagenome (GOLD analysis project Ga0073904, IMG submission 66668) | Active sludge microbial communities from Klosterneuburg, Austria, studying microevolution and ecology of nitrifiers - Klosterneuburg... | ecosystem: Engineered > WWTP > Aerobic digester >...
GCCAAGACCCAGCGCGAGCACCTGACCGAGATCGTCGAACTGCCACGCGACGTGCACCCCTGGTTCGTCGGTGTGCAGTTCCACCCCGAGTTCAAGTCGACACCCTGGAACGGCCACCCGCTGTTCAACGCCTTCATCAAGGCCGCGCTCGACCATCAGGCGCAAGACCAGGGCCAGGGCCGCAACCTCAAGGCCGTCAAGGCCGTCGCATGATGCGCTGCCTCGTTATGCCGCCGGGAGCTCGCGCGTGAAGTTGTGTGGTTTCAATGTCGGTCTGGCACACCCGTTTTTCCTGATCGCCGGCCCGTGTGTCATCGAATCCGAGCAATTGCAGATGGACACCGCCGGGGTTCTGCGTGACATCACCCGCGAACTGGGCATTCCCTTCATTTTCAAAAGCAGCTTCGACAAGGCCAACCGCACGTCGGGCACCAGCTTTCGCGGGCCCGGCATCGAAAAAGGCCTGGAGATCCTGGCCAAGGTGAAACGCGATCTGCAGGTGCCGGTGCTTACCGACGTGCACGATATCGCCCAGATCGACATGGTCGCTGGCGTCGTCGATGTGTTGCAGACACCGGCCTTCCTGTGCCGCCAGACTGATTTCATCCGGGCCGTGGCGCAGTCGGGCAAGCCGGTGAATATCAAGAAGGGCCAGTTCCTGGCACCGGGCGACATGAAAAACGTCATCGACAAGGCGCGCGCAGCGGCACACGAGGTCGGCCTGCCCGAAGACAATTTCATGGCCTGCGAACGCGGCGCAAGTTTTGGCTACAACAACCTGGTCAGCGACATGCGGTCGCTGGCCATCATGCGCGAGACCGGCGCACCCGTCGTGTTCGACGCCACCCATTCTGTGCAGTTGCCCGGCGGCCAGGGCAGCAGCAGCGGCGGCCAGCGCAACATGGTTCCGGTGCTGGCGCGCGCAGCGGTCGCGGCCGGTGTGTCCGGCGTCTTCATGGAGACCCATCCCGATCCCAAACGTGCGCTGAGCGATGGCCCCAACGCCGTTCCGCTGGCACACATGAAAGCCCTGCTCGAGGTCCTGCGCGATCTCGACCAGGCCACCAAACGCCACGGGTTTCTCGAACAGGCATTTGCCGACTGAACAGCATCCCTCCCCTACAGGAAACCATCCATGAGCAGCGCCTACATCATCGCCAATGTCACGGTCACCGACCCGCAGCAATATGAGGAATACAAGAAATGGTCCACCGCCGCCATGCAGGCGCACGGGGCAGAAGTCTGCGTGCGCGGCGGCAAGGCCGAGGTGATCGAAGGCGACTGGCAACCTGAGCGCCTGGTGGTGCTGAAATTTCCGTCGGTGGAGGCCGCCAGAAAATTCGATGCCTCGCCCGAATATGGCAAGGCCCGTGCCGCGCGCAAGGGCGCGGCTGTCATGCGCATGGTGCTGGTCGAAGGCGTCTGAGCCACCGTGGCGGCCTGTATCTCAGCTTGCTGCGCACCGCTGCTACTACGCCCCCGACCAAACCCATTCCCTCTCCCGAAATTGATCTGAAAGAAGAAACATGAGTGCAATTGTTGACATCGTCGGCCGCGAAATCCTCGACTCCCGTGGCAACCCTACCGTGGAGTGCGACGTGCTGCTCGAAAGCGGCACCATGGGGCGCGCCGCCGTGCCCTCGGGCGCATCGACCGGTTCGCGCGAGGCGATCGAGCTGCGCGATGGCGACATGACGCGTTATCTGGGCAAGGGCGTGCTCAAGGCGGTCGAGTTCATAAATACCGAAATCTCCGAGGCCGTGATGGGCCTGGACGCGTCCGAGCAGGCGTTTCTGGACAAGACCCTGATCGACCTGGACGGCACCGAGAACAAATCCCGCCTGGGCGCCAACGCGATGCTGGCGGTATCGATGGCCGTGGCCCGCGCCGCCGCCGAAGAATCCGGCCTGCCCCTGTACCGCTACTTCGGTGGCATGGGCAGCATGCAGATGCCGGTGCCGATGATGAACGTCATCAATGGCGGCGCGCACGCCAACAACAACCTGGACCTGCAGGAGTTCATGATCATCCCGATCGGAGCGCCGAACTTCCGCGAAGCCCTGCGTTACGGCGCCGAGGTATTCCACGCACTCAAGAAGATCCTGCACGACAAGGGCATCAGCGTGGCGGTCGGCGACGAAGGTGGTTTCGCGCCCAACGTGGCCAACCATGAAGCCGCAATCCAGATGATTCTGGAAGCCATCGACAAGGCCGGCTTCGTGGCCGGCGAGCAGATCGCGCTGGGCCTGGACTGCGCCGCCTCCGAGTTCTACAAGGACGGCAAATACCAGCTCGACGGTGAAGGCCTGAGCCTGACCTCCGAAGAGTGGACCGACATCCTGGCGACCTGGGCCGACAAGTACCCGATCATCAGCATCGAAGACGGCATGGCCGAAGGCGACTGGGACGGCTGGAAAGTGCTGACCGACCGCCTGGGCAAGAAGGTGCAGATCGTCGGCGACGACCTGTTCGTCACCAACACCAAGATCCTCAAGGAAGGCATCGACAAGGGCATCGCCAACTCGATCCTGATCAAGATCAACCAGATCGGCACGCTCAGCGAGACCTTCGCCGCCATCGAAATGGCCAAACGCGCCGGCTACACCGCCGTCATCAGCCACCGCTCCGGTGAGACCGAAGACTCGACCATCGCCGACATCGCGGTAGGCACCAATGCCGGCCAGATCAAGACCGGCTCGTTGAGCCGCTCGGACCGCATGGCCAAGTACAACCAGTTGCTGCGTATCGAGGAAGACCTCGGCGAAATCGCCCACTACCCCGGACGCGACGCGTTCTACAACCTGCGTTGATCGGACAGATCCTCCAAGTCGCTGCCGCCGAAAGCCCCTGCCGTGCGCAACCGCATCATTCCGCTGGCCCTGATCGCCCTGCTGGTCATCCTGCATGGCCAGCTGTGGTACGGCCGCGGCAGCCTGCCCAATGTGTCGTCGCTGGCGCAGGAGCTCGAAGCCAAGAAGGCGCGTAACGAACGCGAACGCCAGGGCAACGAGCGGCTCGAAGCCGAGGTCCGCGACCTTCAGGAAGGCATGGACATCGTCGAGGAGAAGGCCCGCTTCGAGCTTGGCATGGTGCGGCCCAACGAGATCATGGTGCAGATCGCGAAGTAGCGGCGTACCAACCACGCAGGACAAGGCCGGGCCGCACCCGGCTCCAACGACCGCCCTCAGCAGGCCCGGCAAAGCCAGGGCCGACGGCTGGCTCAGTGGGTGCCGGTACTCGGTGTCGGTGGCAGCTGGCTGTGTGGTTTGAACAGTTGCGCGGCGTCGATGGCATCGAAGCGGTATTGAACACCGCAGAACTCGCACCCCACCTCGATGTCTTCACGTTCGGCCAGGATGCTGGCGGCTTCTTCCTCGCCCAGGCTGACGATCATGGCGCCGACCTTTTCGCGGCTGCAGCTGCACACGAATCGCGGCTGCGGATCGTCAGGCTGCGGTGCAAAGCGCAGCACGTCTTCCTGCCAGAACAACCGGTGCAGGATTTCGTCGACGCCCAGCGCAAGCAGTTCTTCGCGTTTGAGGCTCGCGGCCAGCGTGGCGATGCGGTTGTAGTCTTCGTTGCGACCGATCTCGTCTTCATCGGCCTGCCCACTGCCACCGGCAAGATTGCCGCTGCCTTGCACCGGAAGGCGTTGGATCAGCAGCCCGGCCGCCACCGTGTCATTGGCAGCCAGCACCAGCGTGGTGTCGAGTTGCTCGCTTTGCAGCATGTAGTGCTGCACCACCTCGCTGAACTTCTCCAGCTTCTCGCCCTGGTCGCCGAACAGTGGCACCACACCCTGGTACGGCTGCTGGCCCGGCAGGCGAGACTTCGGGTCGAGCGTGATCGCACAACGCCCGCCGTTGCCGGCATTGACCATCTCGCTCAACGGCATGTGCGGCGTTATGCTGCCGGTCACGGTGACGGTGGCCCGCAGAGCCAGGTCGGGCTGAACCTCGACCACGGCCAGCTTGACCGGGCCTTCGCCCATGATCTGCATCACCAGGGCACCATCGAACTTGATGTTCGATTGCATCAGCGCCGAGGCGGCCACCATCTCGCCCAGCAACTCGGCCACCGGCGTGGCATAAGCCCCGGTCTGGCTGTTGGACGCGCGCCGGCGCAGGATCTCGGTCCAGGCGTCCGTCAGACGCACGATGATGCCGCGCACCGGCAGGCCATCGAACAGGAATTTGTGAAGTTCGGACAAGTCGGGTTCCAGTCTTGCAGCGGCCGCCTCAGGCGATCCGCTCGAGCGTATCCCTGAACCGGCGCGCGTTGTCTACATACCCCTGCGCGCTGCGGCGCAAGCCCTCGATCTGCTCGGGTGTAAGGTCGCGCACCACCTTGGCCGGGCTGCCGATGATCATCGAGCCGTCGGCAAACTCCTTGCCTTCGGTGACCAGCGCACCGGCGCCGACCAGGCAGTTCCTGCCAATACGGGCACCGTTGAGTACCACTGCGCCGATGCCGATCAGCGATGCGTCGCCGATGGTGCAACCATGGAGCATGACCATGTGCCCGACCGTCACGTCGGCACCGATATCGAGCGGTTTGCCATGATCGGAATGCAGCACACTGCCGTCCTGGATATTGCTGCCGCGTCCGATCCGCAGTGGCTCGTTGTTGTCACCCCGCAGCACAGCACCAAACCAGATGCTGACATCCTGTGCCAGCTCCACATTGCCGATCACCTGGGCGCTTTCGGCCACCCACGCAGATTCGGCAATGTGGGGTGACACCCCACCCAATGCAAATATCGCCATCCACTGACTCCTTGTTGCTGCCATTGTAAAAGCCGGCCTGCAGCTCGCCCTGCATGCGCCTGTATTGCCCAAAGCACAAGGCACTGAGATACTCGAGCGCAAAGGGCCGCGACAATGACGGCCCCACACCATCGGAGACAAGCTCGCATGGCGGATCCGGCAACGCGCATGCACGGGGGAGATCGGGTCGCAGTGTCGCTGCAAGCCCATGGCGTACGCCATATCTTCACGCTGTGTGGCGGTCATATTTCACCGATCCTGTCGGCAGCCCGGGCGCGAGGCATCCGCATTGTCGACGTGCGCGACGAGGCCACCGCCGTGTTTGCCGCCGATGCCATGGGCCGGCTCTCGGGCGTGCCCGGTGTGGCCGCAGTGACCGCCGGGCCGGGCATCAGCAATACGATCACCGCGCTGAAGAATGCCCAGCTGGCACAGTCGCCGCTGATCCTGCTCGGTGGCGCGGCGCCCACCGCACTGCAGGGACGCGGCGCGTTGCAGGACATCGACCAGCGTCCGCTGGTGGCGCCGCACGTCAAGCGCTTCATCAAGATCCGGCGTGTCGCCGACCTCGGTCCGGCCGTGGACGACGCCTTCACGCTGGCCTGCACCGGCGTGCCCGGGCCGGTGTTCATCGAGTGTCCGGTCGACCTGCTGTATGACGAAGCAACGATCCGCCAGTGGTATGCCGACGCGGCCGGCAAGGGCCGCTCCATCGGCGAACGCATGCTGCGCTGGTACCTGGGTCGCCATGTCGCGAAGATGTTTGCCGGCTCTGGCGAAGTCGCCAGCACCCATGTTCATCCGGCTGTGCCGCCCTCACCCGCTGCGGCCGACCTGCGCAAGGCGCTGGCAGCCTTGTCGCAGGCCAAGCGCCCGCTGATGGTGATTGGCAGCCAGACGCTGGCACAGGCGGGCCAGGCAGCCGCCATTGCCCAGGCGATCGGTCAACTCGGCATTCCGGTCTACCTGTCGGGCATGGCCCGCGGGCTGATGGGCCGGCACCATCCGCTGCAGATGCGCCACCAGCGGCGCGATGCCTTGCGCGAAGCCGATTGTGTGGTGCTTGCCGGCGTGCCTTGCGATTTCCGGCTCGACTACGGCAAACATATCCGGCGCAGCGCGCGCTTGATCGCGGTGAACCGAAGTGCCAGGGATGCCCGGCTGAACCGGCGTCCCGATGTCGCGGTTATCGGCGACGCCGGTCTGTTCTTTCTGTCCATGGCGCAGTCGGGCAACCTGTGGAAGCAACGCGCCAGCGACTGGCAACCGTGGATCGCCCAGTTGCAGGCCCGCGATGCGCAGCGCGAGACCGGCATCGACACCCAGGCAACGGTTGGCGGCACCATGGTCAATCCCGTGGCCTTGTTGCGACTGGTCGAAGAGACCGCCGGCGACAAGGCGCTGATCGTCGCCGATGGCGGCGACTTCGTCGCCACGGCGGCCTATGTGCTGCATCCCCGTGCACCCTTGCGCTGGCTCGACCCGGGGGCTTTCGGCACGCTGGGGGTCGGCGCCGGGTTTGCGCTGGGCGCGGCCTGTTGCCATCCCGATGCCGAGGTCTGGATCATTTTCGGCGACGGCGCCTGTGGCTACGGCCTGGTCGAGTTCGACACCTTCGTGCGGCACGGCATACCGGTGATCGCGATCGTCGGCAACGATGCCGGCTGGACCCAGATCGCCCGCGAACAGGTCAAGATGCTGCACGACGACGTGGCCACGGTGCTGGCGCGCACCGATTACCACAAGGTGGCAACGGGTTTTGGCGCCGAAGGTATTCTGGTGCGTGAGATGGCCGAGGTTCAGCCGGCACTGGCCAGGGCGCGCGCGCTGGCGCGCAGCGGAAAACCGGTGCTGGTCAACATATGGCTCGACAAGACGGAGTTCCGCGAAGGCTCCCTGTCGATGTAGATTCTTCAACGATGATCAAGGAGACACGACGATGGCCGCCGACAAGCAGATACTCGACTACATCCAGGAGCACGAAACCAACCAGAAGGACACGGTCTTCCTGACCCAGCCTCTGGGAGCCGGCAAGGTGGTCGACTACACCTGGGGCGAAACCGTCGACCAGGCCAGGCGCATGGCGGCCCATCTGCAAAGCCGTGGACTGGGTGCAGGCAGCCATATCGCCATCCTGTCCAAGAACTGCGCGCATTTCTTCATGGCCGAACTGGCGATCTGGATGGCTGGCGGCACAACGGTTGCCATCTTCCCGACCGAAGGCCCGGACACGATCCGGTTCGTGCTCGATCACAGCGATGCCAAACTGCTGTTCGTCGGCAAGCTCGATACCTGGGAGCAGCAAAAAAGCGGCGTGCCCGACGACCTGCCCTGCATCGCATTGCCGCTGGCGCCCAAGACCAGCTTCAACCAGTGGGACGAGCTGGTCGCACGCACCGAACCGCTGGCCGGCAAGATCACGCGCAGCCCCGACGACCTGGCAATGCTCATCTACACCTCGGGTTCGACCGGAACCCCCAAGGGCGCAATGATCAGCTTCGGGGCGGTTTCGGCGGTAGGCAAGGGTTATACCGACGACCTGGCTCCGCGCATGGATGCCAACCAGCGCTGGCGCGTCATGTCCTACCTTCCGCTGGCGCATTCCTACGAGCGTGCGGTGATCGCATCACCGGCCTGGCACAGCGGCCGGCTGCACATCTTTTTTGCCGAGTCGCTCGACACCTTCGTGGCCGACCTGAACCGCGCCCGCCCCAACCTGTTTCTGTCTGTGCCACGCCTGTGGCTCAAGTTCCAGCAAGGAGTGCTGGCCAAGATGCCGGCCAAGAAGCTGAACTTCCTGCTCGGCCTGCCGATCATCGGCAAGATCGTCGGGCGCAAGGTACTCACAGGCCTGGGGCTGGACCAGGTGCAACTGGCGGCCAGCGCCTCGGCGCCGATTCCACCCGAACTCATCGCCTGGTACCGCAAGCTGGGCCTGAACCTGCTCGAGGGTTATGGCATGACGGAGGACTTCGCGTTCTCGCACCACTCGACCGAGCAATTCAATGCGCCCGGCTACGTGGGCATTCCTTACGAAGGCGTGGAAGTGCGCATCGGCGCGGGCAACGAGATCCTGATCAAGTCGCCGGGCCAGATGAAGGGCTATTACAAGCGGCCCGACCTGGACGCCGAGTCTTTCACCGAGGACGGCTTCTTCAAGACCGGCGACATGGGCGAACGCCGGCCCGACGGCCTGCTCAAGGTGACAGGTCGCGTCAAGGAGCTGTTCAAGACCGCCAAGGGCAAATACGTGGCGCCGGCACCGATCGAGAACCGTATCAACGAACACCCGCTGGTCGAGTTGTCGATGGTCTCGGGCGTCGGACAACCCGCGGCCTACGGCATCGTCGTATTGGCCGAACACATCCGGCCTACGCTGTCCGACCCGACGGTACGCGCCGAGATCCAGGCTGAAATGACAGCCCTGCTCAAACGGGTCAACGACGGCGTGGCCGACTACGAGCGCCTGCAGATGCTGGTGATTGCCAAGGAGCCCTGGTCGATCGAGAACGGCTGCCTGACGCCGACGATGAAGATCAAGCGCAGCCGCATCGAGGCGGAACTGCAGACCCGGGTCGACAACTGGTACCACGAGAAAGCCAAGGTGCTTTGGGCCTGAGCTGCGGGCGCGCGCCCGGCCAACGCAGGTTCGCCTGCGCCGGCAACGACAATGGCGGGCATGGCCATCCCCGATCTGCGTGCCCAGGCGCGCGAACTGCTCATCTGCGCTGATCCGACCCGCAAGGCAGCCGCCACCCGGTGCCTGGCAAGCACTGATCCGGTCGCTACCGACACGGTGTATGCAGATGCAGCCGAGATCCCCGGCCGGCCCGAACGCCCTGCCCTGGTAGGTTTCAATGCCCTCAAGCGCCGCTCGGCGGCGACGCCGCAGGGCCGCGCCGTGTTGCTGCATGCGCTGGCGCATATCGAATTCAACGCGATCAATCTGGCGCTCGACATCGTCTGGCGCTTTGCCGGCCTGCCCGAGGCGTTCTACCGCCAGTGGGTGACCGTGGCGCGCGAGGAGGCGCTGCATTTCGAGCTGCTGCGCGCCCATCTGCAGACGCTGGGCCACGACTACGGCGACTTTCCGGCACATGACGGCTTGTGGGAGATAGCACACAAGACCCGCGACGATCCGTTGGCCCGGCTGGCGCTGGTGCCGCGCACGCTCGAGGCACGCGGGCTGGATGCTTCGCCGCCGATGCGCGACAAATTGCTGGCCGCAGGAGACCCGGATGCAGCCGCGATCCTGGACATCATCCTGCGCGACGAAATCGGTCATGTGGCGGTCGGCAACCACTGGTATCGCCATGTGTGCCGCGCGCGCGATCTCGATCCGATCGCGACCTATGCCCAATTGGCGGCACGCCACGGCGCACCACGGCTTCGGGGCCCGTTCAATCTGGCCGCACGCCGGGCCGCCGGTTTCGACGAAACAGAACTGGCACTGCTGCAAGCCGACGCTGCTGCGGGATGACGCTGGCACTGTCAATGCAATCGATCGGCCGCAATCTGGTGGGTGATGCGAAAGTCTCAATAGAATGTGCCGAGACCCACACACAGGCGAACATGTCCGACCCCACGCGCACCGACACCCAGCCCCAGGGCCTGGATACGCAACCCCAGGGACTGGAGCCAGACACCGGCGTCGCTGCGCCCGAGGGGCTGCATTCAACGGTGATTGCCCGACAAGCCATCGTCGATGACAAAGGTTCCGTGTTCGGCTACGAACTGTTCGACCGCTCCCGCACGTCCAGCAAGCACAACGCTGCCAGTGACGCGCAACTGCTGTTCAACGTGTTGTCGCATGCCGACACCAGCGCACTGGTCGACAACCGGACCATGTTCATCAATTGCACCCATGCCAGCCTGGCCGGCGGCCATCTGGAGCTGGTGCTGCCCGAGCGCTTCGTGCTCGAGATTCCGCCGGTAGCCGACAACAACATCGAAGAGATCGACAGCCGGGTGCGCACGCTGACCGACATCCGCAAACGCGGCTTTCGGCTGGCGTTCAACCAGACGGTGCTGACATCGGCGTACCAGCAATGGTTGCCACTGGCCTCGTTCATCAAGATCGACCTGCTCACGCTCAATCCCGAACTGATCGCGGCGACCATCGGCGTAGCGCAGAAGCGCTCCCAGGCGCAGCTGATCGTCGAGAAAATCGAATCTGCCGAGCAACATGCATTGGTGCAATCGCTGGGCGTCAAGCTGTACCAAGGCTACTGGTTTGCCAAGCCAGCCTTGGTCAAGGGCCAGTCACTGCGCCCAGGGCAAGCGGTGATCCTGCAGCTGATCGACCTGGTGCGCAAGCAGGCCGCCACGGCGGAGATCGAAGAAGTGCTCAAGCACGATGCCAGCCTGTCCTTCAATCTGCTGCGTTTCATCAACTCCTCGGGTTTCAGCCTGCGCACCGAGATCACGTCGTTCCGCCAGGCGGTGATGCTGCTGGGGCTGAAGAAACTGTTCCGCTGGGCGGCACTGTTGCTGGCCACCTCGCGTACCGGGGGTGTGCCGCCGGTGGTCGGGCAGACCGCCATCGTGCGCGGGCGCCTGATGGAGTTGCTGGCCGCCGAGTTGCTGCCACCGGAAGAATGCGACAACGCCTTCGTGACGGGATTGTTCTCGCTGCTCGACGCCATGCTCGGAATGCCGCTGGACAAGGCGCTGGGAGCCTTGTCGCTGCCTGAATCCGTGGTGTCGGCACTGTTGCACAACGAAGGCCCGCTGGCGCCGTTCCTTGAACTGACCATCGCCTGCGAGACCGCCGACGACGAGGCCTTTGCCCGCACCGCCAACCGGTTGGGGCTGGACAACCGCCAGGTCAACTGGGCCCATCTGCAGGCGCTGGCATGGGCCGAAACCATGGGCGAATGACAGCACGCGACGCGTTGCCGAATCTGCCAGTTTGCATCACCCAGACTCCACGAGACCTACCATGTCCAACCAAACTTCCCCTGCCACGAACGACATCTCCAACGCAACCAGTGACGCTTCCATCGCACGCCAGGCGATCGTCGACGAAAAGGGCCAGGTGTTCGGCTACGAGTTGTTTGACCGCAGTCGCCGCTTCAGCGACCACAATGCCGCCAGCGATGCGCAGTTGTTGTTCAATGTGCTGACCCATGCCGATACCGGAGCGCTGATGGACAAGCGCACGATGTTCGTCAACCTGGCGCTGCAGAGCCTGAACAGCGAACATCTGGAGCTGGTCAAGCCAGACCGCATGGTGCTCGAGGTGCCGCATGTACACGACCACAACAGCGCCACCATCGACGGCAAACTGGCCGAATTGACCGAACTGCACCAGCGCGGCTTTCGGCTGGCCTTTAACCAGGCGGCCCTGACCGTGCCTTACCGGCAGTGGTTGCCACTGGCAAGCTTCATCAAACTCGACCTCACCGTGCTCAAGCGCGAGCAGGTCGAACCGGCCATCCGGCTGGCGCAGAAGAAGCAACAGTTGCAGATCATCGTCGAGAAGGTCGAGACAGCCGAGCAGCACAAGATGGTGGCTGACCTGGGCGTGAAACTGTTCCAGGGTTACTGGTTTGCCAAACCGGTGCTGATGGCCGGGCAGACCGTAAAGCCAGGACACGCCTCCATCATCCAGTTGATCAACCTGGTGCGCAAGAAAGCTGACGCGTCGCTGATCGAGGAAGTACTCAAGCGCGATGCCAGCCTGTCCTTCAACCTGCTGCGTTTCATCAACTCATCCGGGTTCGGGCTGAGCACCGAAATCACCTCGTTTCGCCACGCGGTGATGATCCTGGGTCTGGACAAGTTGTTCCGCTGGTCCGCGATGCTGCTGACCACCTCGCGTGAAGGGGGCGTGCCCCCGGTGGTGGGCAACACCGCTATCTTGCGCGGCCGACTGATGGAACTGCTGGCGGCCGAAATGCTGCCCAAGGATGAGTGTGACAACGCCTTCGTGACCGGCGTCTTCTCGCTGCTCGATACCATGCTCGGCGTCCCGATGGACAAGGCGATTGCCGCCATCACATTGCCGCAATCCGTGACCGATGCCTTGTTGCACAACAAGGGGCCGTTGGCGCCGCTTCTGGAGCTGACGATTGCCTGCGAGCAAGCCGACGATGAAAACTTTGCGCGCCTGGCAAACGCGCTGACGCTGAGCAATCACCAGGTGAACTGGGCCCACCTGCAGGCACTCGCCTGGGCCGAGACGATGGGCGTTTGACCTGAGGTTATCTGCACCGTCTCAGGCCGCACCAGGAATGAAGCTCAACGCCACGCCGTTGTTGCAATAACGTTTGCCGGTGGGCTTGGGCCCGTCGCCGAACACATGGCCCTGGTGGCCTTCGCACCGCGTGCAGTGGTATTCGGTACGCGGGAACAGCAGTTTGTAGTCCGTGCGGGTGGCCACGGCCCCTGCAAGAGGGCGAAAGAAGCTGGGCCAGCCGGTACCGCTGTCGTATTTGGTGTCAGCTGAGAACAGCGCCAGATCACAACCCGCGCAGTGGTACATACCCGGCCGCGTTTCATGGTCAAGCGCGCTCGAGCGCGGTGCCTCGGTGCCCTCGTGGCGCAGCACGTTGTATTGCTGCGGCGTAAGCCGCTGCTTCCACTGTGCATCGCTCAGACGCAAGGGCGTTGGCGCGGCCGCAGCATCGGCGCCCACGGCAGGGGTAGCGGCAATGGCCGGCTGCGTTTGCAGGCCGGCAAGACCGAGCAGGGTCAGAAGTTGGCGAC
>Ga0073904_10003131_pt1 | contig 12468 bp, 8 predicted proteins | sample KloWWTrecipitate_FD_66668 | JGI IMG/M metagenome (GOLD analysis project Ga0073904, IMG submission 66668) | Active sludge microbial communities from Klosterneuburg, Austria, studying microevolution and ecology of nitrifiers - Klosterneuburg... | ecosystem: Engineered > WWTP > Aerobic digester >...
GCCCGGTTCGTGCGAGCCAGGAACTTGAACCCGGGCAGGGTCCCGCGGTCCCACAGGGAGGCGTCGCGGCGCATTTCCCGAGCGATCGTGTCGGGCACCAGCTTGGGGAGCGCAGCTTCTTCGGCGGCCTGCAGAACGGCACTGGCGTCCGTCATGGCCCTGTGCGCTTCGGCGACAGCGTCGGGGTCGACCTGGCGGGGGCCGACGGCCGACTGGCCGGTATCAGCTTGCGCCGACACCCGCTCGTACTCGGCGCGAGCCCGGTCGAACTCGCCCCACGCCCTGCGCAGCGCGGCCGGCGTCATCTGCTTGGCCCGCTGGGCTGCACGATCCGCTTCGTCGAGACGGAACCTGGCCCGCTGGATTCGGGTGTCGTCACCAGAACGCACGGCCACGTCGTAGTCATCCGATGCCCGCTGCAGAGCTTCCTCCACCACCGAGGCCCGGTCAACCACACGCATGCGGCTCACCCCTTCGCGGGAACGCAACGGCACCCACCCGGCCTGGGTGGCGACTTCGAGGAACTGGTCGGGCGTCGGGTAGGTGCCTTCCCGTTCGATGAACGACGCCAACCATTCGCGCAGCTCGGGCACCTGGCTGGGGGTGCGACCGAACCTGGCTTCGGCCTGGTCGTAGGCGTCGTTGCGGAGCCGGCGCACCATCTCGCCCAGCTGGGTTGCCTGGGCCGTTTCCACGGTGAGCGGCTTGAACGGGGTCGCCCGCTTCTCGTCGGCGCGCAGCGGGGTCTTGTGGAACGAGTCGACCCGGCCGAGCATCTTGTCGGGGCGGCCACCGACCACATACTGAGGGTCAACGTCGAGCGCGGCCAGGTCGGCGATGTTCGTCGCGATCTCGGATGCCTGCACCAGCTGCTCACGCGACGCCAGATCGTCGCCGCTCGAACGCAACTCGTCAGCCCGGTTCAGCAACGCCCGGATCTCGCGGCGAGCCAGCTGCGCCGGCGCACGCCAACGGGCCGGCATTGCTCGCACGTTGAGCGCGTCGTCGGCGAGGATCCGCGCCCGCATCGCCGCGTACCGATGCCCGACCTCGTTGCGCTTGTTCTGCCATTCGGCGTGAGCGAAGTCGAGATCCTCGGTGAGCCCTCGCAGCTGCAACGGCAGATCCATCCACGACCCCTCGCGGTGCGCGGCGCCGACCATCCCGTCGAAGTGGCCGAGGTGTTCGTCCACATGGACCGATTCGTCGAGGTTCCCTATCGCCGCCTCGTCGAGCCCGAGCTCGTCGGCGTGCTCGCCGAGCCAGGCGAGCCGCTCCCGATCCGAGCGCAGCTTGCCGAGATCGTTGGCGACATCAATCAGCTTGGCCTCAGCAGCAGACAGCTGCGGAACCTGCCCGCGAGTGGTCGGTGGGCGCTCAGTGTCGAAGGTGCGGTTCACTGCCTCGGACACCCGCGCCCACACCGCGCCCGACCCGGCAGGCACCTCGAACTCGGTCGGCATGCCAGCGGCCTTCATGTCGGCCTTGGTGCCGGGGTCGATGTCGAGCCGTTCGAGCTTGGTGGTGAGCGCGCCGAACGGGTCGCGCAGCGATCGCAGCAGCCGACGCAGGTGGCCGACCTGGCCGGCGTTGTCGCGCGACCACCGCCAACCCTCGCCAGGACGGGCCACTTCCTCGATCCCTCCGGTGAGCTCGAGACGCCACCCGTCGAACTCGGTGACCGGCTCCCCTCTGTTGTCGAGCATCGGCCGCCTGGTCGCCGGGTCGATGACCGGCTTCTCGTTCGCTTCGGTGACACGCCCCCAACGGCCGTCGGACAGTTCGATCCAGTCGCCGGCCTTCACCTTCCCAGCAACCCCCTGGTCGGCCATCGTCAGGGTGGACGACTTGCCGTGAATCACGTCACGGAACTGTGCCTGGGCCGGGCGGGCGAGGCTGGTGGGCAGGTCGGCGATCTCCCGGTCGATCAGCGCGAGGCGATCCTCGAGACGGGCGAGACGGGCGGTGGCGGCACGGGCACGTTCCTGGCGGGCGCCGACGACCCGGTTGAGGTTTTCCACATAGGAGCGGCGGGCAACCGTGCCGTCCTTGGTGTAGGAGCGCCGCCACGAGCGGGCTGCATGGTTCTCTTCGGGGGTGAGCTCGCCGAACGTCTTGACCGCCTCAGCGGCGCGGCCGGTGCGTTCGACCTCGTCGAGCGCCTTGGATACCTTCTCGGTGAGCTTGCCAATCTTCGGGGAGGGCTTGTCGAGGCGCACCACCTTGCCGGCGGCCTGCCCGAGTCGCACTTCGGCGGCGTTCGCTGCGCGCTGGGCTTCCAGTCGACGCCCGCGGGTTTCGGCGACCTTGGCCTTGTCGGCGCCGGCGCGCATCGGTCCCATGTCACCAGCGGCCGCGGCCCCGGAGAGGGTCGGCGGGACCCCGCCACCTCCACCACCAGGCCCACGGGTGCCACCGAGCTTCGGTGCAGCCTTGGGTGTCGGCGTCCCTGTCGCCAGTTCGCCGGCGATCTGGCGATGCGCCCCCGGAGGCTTCGGCATGGCGTTGAGCTCGTTGACGTAGTCCGACGGTTCGGCGAGCTTCACCGACTTGGGCACCTTCACCGACTTGGGGGTGCCACCGCGCTGCTCGGCGAGCTTCACCTTCGGGGCCGGCTTCACCTTCGGGGCCGGCACCACCTCGCGAGTCGGGGCGTCGCGCACGTCCTCGATCGGCACACGGATCGAACCGCCACCTCGGCGCGGGTCGGCGACCTCGACCAGCTTGCCGTCGTTGAGCACCCGATACACGGTCGTCGGCTGCCACGCCTTGCTGCCGTCGGCCAGGGTGACGCGCACCTCGGCATCGGCGAGCGCCCCGGCGCGCTCGAGCGCGCCAGCGGGCTCGGATCCCTCCATCGCCTGCAACGCCTTGATCGCTTTGGCCTCGATCGTCGTGCGCAACGCGATCGGCAGGCTGCTCGTGTCGATGCGGCCAGAGGCGAGATCCTCGATGAACCGCCGCTCTGTGTAGGAACCTCCACCACGGAAGGCGTCGGTCGCCCGGCCGAGCGCGCCGGCGGCATCGCCTTCCAGCGCGCGCAGGTGAGAGAGGATCTGCTGCTTGGACTTGAAGTGCCGGCCGCTGGTGCCGTCGGCGGGGAGGAACCGGCGCAACTCATCGAGCGACATCGACGCTTTCGCGTTCTTGACAGCCGCAGAACGTCGTTCGAGGTCAACCTGCGCCTCGCGCAGCTTGGCGTCCGAGAGGGCGGTGCGGCGCTTCTCGAAGAACGCTGCGAGGTCGGCGTCGCCGGCCACCAGCTCCACCGCTGCAGCCTCGATCGCCTCGTTGTGGGCGTCGCGAGCCTTGTTCATCGGGTGGTCCCAGTTGTCGGGTAGCTGCTCGTCCATCGCCGCCTGCAGCTCACCCTTGGCGAATACCTCGCCTTGGCGTTCCCGGTAGGTGATCGTCGATGATGCCAGCCCGCGGCGGGGGTCGACCTTGTCCAACTCGGCGCGCACCTTCGCCAGCTCGGCCGCGTACTCGGGCTTCGCCTTGCCCTTGAGTACGTCGATGAGCGCCGCCGCTGGGGTGCCGGGGCCGGGGTTGCGGCCCTTGTTGTGATCCCTGATCGCCTTCTCGATCGACTCGCGGAACGCCGCCTCGTCGAGTCCGATTTCGGTGGATGCTGCACGGATCGGCATGCCGACGGCGACGGGCTTCTTGCCGGCGACGGCGACGACCGGCTTCGACGGCGACAACCCATACAGGTCGGCGCCGGGGTGATCGACGATCGCCAGCTTGTCGGGATCCATGACGATGCGAAAACTGCCGTCGACCGCTTCGAGCACGACGAGGTCGGCAGAGTCGACGGCGTTAACCATGCGGCCGACGACCTTGAGCTTCTTGGCGGTGCCGTCGGCGACGGGCTTCATGGCTCCGTCGATGATCTGCCGCATGTTCGGACCTTCGCCGGTGGACACCCACGGCCCCTCGTGGGTGAACAGTGAGCCTCGCTTGACCCCGTCGGCGGCGGGATTCCACAGGCCGGGCCCGTCGACCTTGGCGGCGAGGCGGGGTACGTCAGTGATCGGCACGAGCACATAGGAGTCGGTCACCCATAGCTGGCCGTCGAGTTCGCTCACCATCACCGAACGGGCGCCCCAAACGGCCTGGATCGCCTTCTCGACCATCTTGGCGCGCACCGCTGGCGTGGGCGGCTTGGGGGCCACCTGGGCGGGCTCCATCCGCTCGATCGACCGCTTGACCACATCGGGCACCTGCGGATCCTTCGCCGCAGCACGGATCGCAGCGACTACTTCATCGCGCGACGCCTCGACCCGGTCATGGTCGGCTTTGCCGGCGAGGTCGCGCTCCTTGTCGAGCAACTCCTTCTTGCGGGCCTCGACCTTCTTGACCTTCTCGCGGCGCGTTTGCTCGGCCTGGTGCTCGGTGTCCCACATCTTGCGGGTGGCACGCACGCGCTCGACCGCCGACTTCGGGGCTTCGGGCTCGGGCTTCGCCGCCGCGGTGACGGCACTCGCTGCTGGGCCGTCGATGGGCTCGATGGTCACCCACTTGGAGTGAACGGCGCGGATGGCGTCGTAGCCGGGGGCGCTGTACGCCTCGTCCATGAACGCGTTGATGGTCGCCCGGTCGACGCCGGCCTCGCTCATCTTCTTGGCGATGACGGCCGTAAGGTCGGACACGCTCGGGTTCTTGGCGACCCTGACGACGATCCCGGGCAGACGCGGCCCCGACGCGGCGGCCTCGGCGATCTTCGGGCGGCGGGAGATCTTCGCCTTGGCGGGAGGCTTGCCCTGCCCCCGCGGGGGTCGAGCCACCGGCCCCGTCTCGGCTGCCGTCGACGGTTCAGGCGTCGACGGCGCGGGAGGGGGAGCTACCGGGCCGGAAGGCGGGGCCGGTGGCGGCTCAGGTGCCGACGGGGGAGGCGTCGGCGGTTCGGGTGGCGGCTGGCGCTTCACCTTCGACGACGCCCGCACCTTCTTAGCCTGCTCGACCTCGCGCTTGGCGAGCTCATCGACACGATCGAGCGCCGATCGCACCTCGACGGCACGCTTCTCGAGATCGTCGGCGCCGACCTTGAACGCCTCGTCGTACCGCACCCATGCGGCGGCGAGATCCTTCTTGGCCTGCAGCAGCACACCCTTGGCGTTGCGCAGGCCCGCCGCGGCGGCCTCCACCGAACGCCCACGGTTGAACGTGTCCGACAACCGCGGGGGCTCAGGGAGCCGGTCAGCCATCACCCGTTGTAGCTCGGCCTGCATCGTGGCCCGCTCGGCCTGCAGGTAGGCGCGGTCGCGGACCTTGATCGTCGACTCCCGGGAAGTTTCCAGCTTGCGACGCTGCCGCTCCAGCTCGATCTCCAGCGGGGCGACACCCTGCTCATCGGGCAGCGTTGCTCGCCCACCGACACCTTGTGCGCCCATCCGCTCGTTCGCCTGGTACATCTCGCGCATCGCCGGCACCACAGCGTCGATGAACGTCGCATGGCCTTCGTCGAGTGTTCCGAGCCGCTTGCGGATCAACGTTTCCACAGCTGCCATGTCGAGCAGCTGCGCCGAGTCCGATGCCCCGTCGTACATTGCGGCGAGCCGGGCCTCGACATCGGCTCGCCATGCCGCCTCGGCCGGGGTGCCGGCAACTCGCTGATACTCGCCCGCCCAACGGTCCAGCTGCGCCTTGTTGTCGCCGATCGTCTCGGCCACGGCCGCCTTGGTGAGATTCTGGTAGGTCGGGTCGTCGCGCTTCAACGGGACCCCGAGCTTGCGGCCGGCAGCCTCGATCACCTCACCCGGGCGGGCGACCACCATTTGCGCCCCCAGGGTGGCGTCATCCAGCGGCACCGACACGTCCTGCTGGAAGGCTCGCCCCTCCGGGGTGAGACGCGAGAACACAGCCGATCGGCCCGCACGGGTACCCACGAGCGAGGTGCGCGCCACCTCGGAGATCGTGACGCGCCGCCCCGGTTCCCGCGGGATCGTGTAGTCGCGCCCGAGACGCTCACCCACCAGCCGTTCGGCAGCCGGGGCCAACATTTCGCCGGCACGTCCCGACATCCTGCCGAGCAACGGGAACGGCTGAGACGCCACCACATCGAGCTTGCGGGCACCCTGACGGACCACCTGGCCGCCCCGGGTCAGCTGGCCCGCCAGGTCGTCGTAGCCACTCTGAGCGGCCAATCGGGCGAGCCCTGACCCGCGCTCCACCTTCGCAGCGAGGCGCCCGGCGGTGGCCGCCATCGTCGACCCCATCGTCCCGGCAGCGACGGCTTCCTCAGTGGCCGCGACCATCGCCCCGGCGCGCGCCGCGTTCGGCGCCGCGCCGATCGCCTTCGACGCCGCACCGCCGATGATCGCCACGTTGCCAACATCCTCAAGCACCGTCCCGACGATCGAGCCGTCCTCGATCGCCCGCATGTACCGCGTCGGGTGCCGCAACCGTCCGACGGTGGTTGCCATCGAGCGGGCGACCATGTCGGCAAGGGGGAGGTATTCGTCGGTGAAGTCGCCGAAACTGTCGACATCAAGGTTGCCGGTGACGGCGTCGTAGCCGAGGTGAGCGGGGATGGCGACGGTCTGCGCTGCCTTCCCGACGAGGTTGACGACGCCGCCAGGAAGCCCGCGGAGCACGTCGCCGAACTGGCCGATGAGGCTGCGCGATGCGCCCTGCTTGCTGCCGAGCGTGACGGGCTTGTAGTTGGTGGGACCTCCGCCGATGAGGGTGTAGCCGCCGATCGTGGAGCCGGGCCGGGTGGGGTCGGCCATCGGTCAGAGTCCGAGGTAGGCGTTGAAAACGGCGGCCTGGCGGGAATCCATTTGCTGCAGGATGCTCCACACAGCATCGTCGAGCTCGGTCTGGTCTGCGGCCTGGGTGCGCAGTTCCTCGTAGTTCTGGATCGCCGCCGACACCGTCGAGTCTTGGGTGAGGATCGTGGCCGCCTGATCCCACGGCATGCCGGCAGCGGAGGCGATCTTGTCGATGTCGATGCCGTACTGGTAGTTGATCTGCTGCTTCTGCTGGTCGACGGCCGCGGTCTGCTGGTCGCCGTACTGCTGCTGGGCGGCCTCGACCTTCTTGGTCTGCGGCCCCGTCGGCCCCCAACCCTGCAGCCGGCGCATGTAGTCGTCGGCCGACTCACCCATCTGCGGGCCAGGGGTGAGCACCTCGGCCAGATCGAACGGGGAGAACCGGCCCATCAGGTTCGGATCCGTCTGCGCCACCCGTGCCATCTCGGCGACGAGCGCCTGCGGATCGATCATCGAATCCTGGGCGGCGCCGACACCGTTGCCGGCTTCCTGCAGGTTCTTTAACGCCTGATCCATCAGCGCCTTCGCCTCGGCCGCCTTCGGGTCGTTCTTGAGCAGAGCGTTCTGCACCCCACCCACGTTGGTCTTGCCCTGCGCCTGCGTCTCGAGCGCCGTCTTGTCCTTGTAGAGCTGGGCGAGGGCCTGCTTCGCCGCTTCCGACGCCAGGATCGGCTCGCCGGCCTGCATGGACCCGGGCTTGGGGAGGTTCGGATACATGTTCGCCGCCGACGCCCAATCCATCCCGCGACGATCCTGAAACGATGGTTCCGTGGCGGGCACCATGCGCACCGTGTCGGTCGCCGCCGTGAGCGCGGCCGGGATCTGCTTCTTGATCGGCGCCAGCTGGTTGCGCGCGTCGTTCGCTTCGGCCTGCATCATCCGCCGGTAGGCGTCGCCAGTGGTGCGACGTTGCGCTTCGGCGAGCGCGCTCGACCTGACGGCCTTGACGCCCTTCCCGGCCGTCCCGACCTGACCGAGAGCGCTCTGGTGGGCTTGCACGGCCTTGCCGATGTTGTTGTTGAGATTCTGTGCCGCCGTCGATCCCAGGTACGCAGAAAGTTCGGCCTTCGTGAGCTGCTTCGCCCCACTACCACCCCCACCCGACGACGACGATCGAGCGGATGCCGCCGCGCTCGCACGACGCTGGGCCTCGAGAAGCGCCAGCTGGGCCTTCGTCTGCGCATCGATCACCGACGCCTTGCCGGCCGCCTCGTCGGCCACCAGCCCGCGGGCCGATTCGACGTTGTGCGCGTACTCGTTCCACCGCGAGTTGCGACGAGCCATGTCGGCCTCGTAGTTCGTCGCCTGCTGGGTGTTCATCAAGGCGGCCTGGTCGTAGGGCTGCCCGACGCTGGCCGCCGTCTGATCGAGCGCCGCCTGCGGAGCATTGCGCCCCTGAGCGCGAGCGAGCGCCGCCTGCACGGCGGTCTGCTTGCGTGCCGCGATGTCCTGCTGCAGCTGCAGGTAGGCGTTCACCCCGTCGAGCCCGCCGATCGCCTGCGCAGACAGGAGCGCGGCCGTCGTGGCGTTCGGCGTTGTCGTGGTCATCACTGGCCCCCGAGGTTGCTGTAGTAGGCCATCAGTTCCTCTTGCTGACGCTTCTGTGCGTCCTCCGTGGCCCGGCGGGTGGCGTCGTCCTGCTCGGCACCGAGCAGCCGTTCCGTGCTCTGCTGGCGAAGCGAGTCCTCCACCTGCCGATAGGCCGTGTCGATGGCGGTGCGTCGATCGGCGAGCCCGGTGTCCAGCTGGTTTGACGCTCGAGCCTTCTCTTCGTCCTGCTTGTTGTAGCGATCAATCGCCTCACCCGACATCAGCACCCCGCGGGACTGCAGCCCGCCGGTGATGGACTTGCGGCCCTGCTCGTACCCGCGCTGCAACCCTTCCTGATCCTGCTGATAGGCACGCGAGGCGCTGAACATCGAGGCGGCACGGTTGTCCTCGGCCTGGGAAAGACTCATCCCAACCCCGCGGAAATACGCCAGCAACGCCGGCGTGTAGAACGGCCGATCTTGGGCGTCGACCTGCAACTTGGTGAGGATCTCGCGGGTGTAGTCATCGAGGGCCATCGCTGGAACCCCTTGGATCAGTAGAGGGCGAGCAGGTTGGTGGCGGTGGTGCCCGTTGCGTACACGCGCACCGCAACCACGTCGAGCACCGTTCCCACGGGAACGGCAGCAAAGGTGACGGCAGTGCCACCGGAGCCGGGGATGACCTTCACTGCGCCGGCGCCGCCGACGTAGATGCCCCGACACGGGCCGTCGGGGAGGTTGTCGGTGTCGCTGGGGGTGATGGCCTTGGCGTCGCGGAACGAGTCGCGAAAGCCGTGGTTGACGTTGCTCATGGTCAGCCCTTCGTCGGCGGGGTGGTGGGCGTTGCGACGGCGACGGAGAGTGCCGCCTGCAGCAACAGTACGGCGCCGACCACCGTTTCTTCGGTGACGCCGTTCGTGCGCAGCATGGCGACAATCGCGATGATCGCGCCCATGACCCGCACCCAGGCGCGAACCTTGGCGCCCAGCTGCGGGTCGAGGATGAGTCGGGTGATGTTCTTGATCTTGTTCATGCGCTCTGCGCTCCTTGGGGGACGTGCGGGACGGGTGGGGAGTCGAGGTTGCGGAATCCGACGTGATGAGCGATCTTGGCGAGCGTCCCATTCTGCCACTCGAGCACGGGAGCGAACGCCTCTACGAACTCTTCGATGTTCGCGACCCGCGCCACCAGGGTCGGATCGCCGGCCTTGCGATGGTTCACCGACTCGTTGACCTCGGCCACGCCCTGCTCGATGCGATCGAGACGGCCGTGCAGCGCGTCGAGATCCATCGTCGCGTGCACCGGGCCGGCGTTGATGGTCATGCGATGGATCTTGCCGCGGTAAATGAGCATGCCGATGACCAGCAGGGCCACAAGGGCGACGATCGCCCACGCGATCTCGGATGCGACGGTGGCGAGCATGGGTCAGGTCGGGCCGAACTCGCCGAGTGAGATCGGATTGTGCGGCGCGGTGTTCGGCCAGATGCGGTACGACTTGAGGGTGTCGCGGCCGATCGCCGACACCGAATCAGGAACGTTCGGGTCGCCCTTGATCGACTTCTGCTGGCTGCGCACCTGCGCCTGGTGCGTGGTGATCGGCTCCAACACCCCGCCGTGGTCGACGTAGAACCCAGGGTGCGTGACGCACGGGTGGGTCGGCCAGTCGGCCGGGATTTCGCGGATGTTGCACAGACGGTCCATGTCGTCGAGCCTTTCGTCGATGATCTGCTGGGTGCGGGTGATGAGCCGGTCAGACGGGAACGCGCTGCCGCAGTCACCGTGCGAGTTCTTCCACGGCGCCGCCTTGTCGGTCATCCCCGCGCGCATCAACGTGGTGTAGGCGGCGGTGATGTCGCGGTGGGCGAACTGGCCGACCTTGGTGCGGGTGTCGTTGGTGAGCTCGAGCGCCCGCTGCAACCGCACCTTGGCGTCACGTTCGCCGTACACGTTGTGCCACCTGTTCGGGATGCCGAACCCGGGCAACACGACCGCGGCGAACTGCGCGGCGGCTTCGAGGGTGCGGTCGTGGCGTTCGTCCTGAATCGTCCAGTCACCCATCAGCAGCACCATGTGGATCATCCGCTGGTTGGCTACGGTGCCCGCCGAGTTCGGGCCGGCCGTCTCGTCGAGCGAAATGACGGTGTTGCCGTAGCCGTCGATGATGCCGTGGTAGCAGGTGCCGTACAGGCTGCCCGAGCCGCTGACCTTGTCGCCAGGGACGACGAGATGGTTGCGGTGGAAGGCGGCTGCCGTGCCGCCGACGTTCGTGTAGTTGACGAGATGCCAGGTGATGCCGAGCCGATCGAGGTACGGGGCCTGCCACGGTGCGACGTGCTCGGCAGTGAAGTACCGCGCGCCGACCTTCTCCTTGTACGGCCCCCACACGGGCGGCAGTCCGGGGGTGATCTCGAGGACGGTCATAGCGCCGCCTCCATCGCCACCCAGTTGAAGAATGCTGTGCCCGTGTAGCTCACGCTGTCGAGTGCCGTCCGACCGATCGCCGAGAACCCGGTCGTCGAGACGGCAGTGAGCGCAGGGGCGAACGGGGTGTTCGCTGTGATCGCCACAGGGGTGAGAACGATGATCGGATTGGCCGCATAGGCGACGGGAAAGGTGACGTTCACCGCTGCCGACTGGGCGCTCGCCGTCCAAGTGAGGGTGCCTGTCCCGCGCTGGGATGTCTCGATCTTCCAGGCGGTGCCGTTGTATCGGCGCACGAGCTTGTCGGCCACCACGAAGGCACTGTCGCCGTCGGTCATCCCAGCCAGAGCAGCAAGCGCCGTCGTGTCGGCGACCACATAGGGGAGGCGCAGCCCGGTCGCTGCCTTGTCTTGCGAGATCACTCCGTCGAGGATCTTGTCGGCCGTGACGGCACCATCAAGGATCCTGGGAGTCGTCACCCAGTCGTCGGCTTCGATCGCCTCGAACCGAAGCTGCACCGACACCGCTGCGCCGGCCGGGTCGTTGCCGAGCGTGTTGATGATGTCCGTGAGTGCATCGGCGATGGCGTTGTGGTCCGAAGGGTGGTCGTCGTGCGTCGGCGTCAGGTTCGCCCGGGTGTTCGGCGGCGGTGTCGGCGGATAGGCCATACCCCCAGGTTACCCACCACCCGTTACCCGTCCCGCTGATGCAACGGGTTGCACCTCAGTTGAGGTTGATCGCCTCGGCCGAGCACGACACCACGGACCACACGCCCGCCGCGCCCGGGTTGATGGTCAGGCCCGCGTAGAGGCCGGCTGCGGTGTTGTCGAAGGCTGCCGAGGTTGCGGTGAATATCTGTGCCTGCGCCTTGTCGGCGAGGCCGGTGGTCGTGTTGTGGTGGTGCGCGATACAGACGCCGGCAACGGTGCCGGTGGCGCTGATCGAGCGGACAATGACCTCGATCTCGACGAACCCGGTGTCGGCCGCGGCGGTCTGCGCGACTCCGGTGTAGGTGAGGCGGGCGGTGTCAGCCGCAGAGCCGTTGGTGCCGAACAGCACCTTCCAGAGCGGCGTCGCCACACCGGCGGCGGTCTTGGTGTACGAGAGCCGCCAGCGCAACACCGTGCCGGCCTTCTGTCGTGCGCCGATCGCGAGCGCGGAGCCCGCAACGTACTGGTCGGTGGCCCCGCTCAACGCCCCGGCCGCCGTGTTGGCGTTGGCAATCCCGCCTGGGAGCCCCGAGAGGATGTTGAGGTAGTCCTCGAGCTCGCGGTCGCGCACTTCCATCTCGACCACATAGGGGGCCGACGGTGCCAGGGCCGGCCAGCGGTGCGGGAACGCGAACGGGGGAACCGGCAATTTCAGTCCACGATCTGATCGCGGGGCGTCAGCGTGACGAACCCGGAGATCTCGACAACCGCGGTGACGAGGTAGCTGCCGGTCGTGGTGCCCGTCGTTGCGCCAAGCGTCAGCAGCGGCGGGTTTGCCGCATACATGCCAGCAGTGAACGGCATCGGCTCCACCGTCTCGCTGGCGGTCACGGAAATGCCGACCTGGATCGGGAGCGACTGGTCGACTGCAGCAACCACGGAGCCGGGGAAGTCGCCCACCAGGAAGTCGAGGGTCAGCGTGTTGTCCGGGGTGCCGACCGGGGTGACTTGGAAGTAGATCGTCAGCTGTCCGGCACCGTACGGCAACGAGATCGAGTCCTTCGACGTGGCCGAATAGGCGGCCAGCAAGTTGTC
>Ga0073904_10003132_pt1 | contig 12467 bp, 9 predicted proteins | sample KloWWTrecipitate_FD_66668 | JGI IMG/M metagenome (GOLD analysis project Ga0073904, IMG submission 66668) | Active sludge microbial communities from Klosterneuburg, Austria, studying microevolution and ecology of nitrifiers - Klosterneuburg... | ecosystem: Engineered > WWTP > Aerobic digester >...
TGGGGAACTCGCGGATCACCATCCACGTGGCCGACAGCATCTCATCGAACGCATCCATCGATCCACCGCGTCGGTGGCCGCCCCAGCGACGCGCCACGGCGAGCACGCCGGGTAGCAGGCGCTGCAGTACGACTCTCGCTGCCACATCGTCGTGGCGGGCGGCCACCAGCACCCGCCGCAGCACCTCGTTGGCGGTGGCCGAGGCGGCGACGTCGCGGCAGCGACCGGCCTCCGGCTGCGGCCGAAAGCCCGTCGCGATGATCACCTCATCGAGGCTGTTGAACTGAACGCCGAGCCCCCACCCGGCTGCCCGACGGAGCACGGCCGGCCGTTGGTTGATGGCCTGCCACTCGCGGTCGAGACGTGAAAGCAGTGAACGGTTGATGACGAGGGGGAATCGCTGATCCATGGGTCGCATCGTCCGCGCGCGCCCTCACAGCGGGTCTCACAGCACGCCTCACAGCTCCACTCACAATCCTCTGACCAGGGGATTTCTCCGGAAAGTTTGCCGATTCGAACAACTCACCATGCCCAGTACGGGTGATGGACACCTGCGACGAAACGACGCCGATACACGCGACCGACAGCACCTGGCAGTGCACGTGGCGCACGGGGCCCGACGCAGGCGCGACCCACCAACTGCCTGCAGGCCTGCACCTGGTGGGTCGGGCACACACCGCCGACGTGCGCTGTGACGATCCTGCCCTGCAGCCGCACCATGCGCTGGTCGAGGTACGACCGGACGGCAGCCTGCTGCTGACCCAATTGACGGGACGTGCCCCAATCCTGCTCGACGGCAGCGCGATGTCGACACCGGCAACAGTTCGAGACGGGTCGGTGATCGAGCTGGGGGCCAGCTCGATGGAATGTCGACAGGTTCCCATTCAGCGCAGTTCGCAGCGCGCGCACATCATCGAGGGCGCGCTCATTCGCACTCCGCGCGCGCTGCCCGAATGGCAGCCCAGCAACCCCGTCCCACCGCCGGCCCTTACCGAGACCAACTCCTCCGCCGCCGGTCTGGTGCCTGCACTGCTCGGCCTGGCCGGCGCCGGCGCGATAGCGGTCGTGATGCAGCAACCGATGTTCCTGCTGTTCGGTGCGCTGGGCGGTCTCGTCGCGCTCGGCAGCTGGGGCGCTCAGCGGATCGGCGCGCGCCGCGCGCGACAGCGAGCCGCCGCCACGTTCGCGGCGGCGCAGGCGACCTACCTCGCCGACGTGCTGCGCGACCGCGAACTCTTCCGCCAGTTCCACCTCGCGACCGTCCCGACCGTCGCGACCGCGTTCGCCACCATCACGACGACCACCACCGCACTGTGGTCGCGCCGCGGCGGCCACGTCGACGCGTTCGTGGCCGCGCTCGGTCGTGGCGACATCGCCTGGCCCGATGCGGCACACGAGACCGGCGAGCTGGCCGATCGCGAGGCGAGAGATCTTCCGATCGCGGCCGAGCTCGGCGGTGGAGCACGACTGGCGGTGCGCGGCCCGCAGGGGCTCGCGGTCGCGCGCTCGCTGCTGATGCAGCTGGCCTCCTCGTGCGGCCCCGCCGACCTGCGGATGGTGGTCGTCACCGACCGGCCGGCGCACTGGGACTGCATCCGATCGCTACCGCACCTCGGGCTGCCGGACGGTTCGGTCGCGGTCATCAGCGAACCCGAGCTGACCGCCCTGCTCGCCGACCTCGGGGAGCATCACGCACACCTGCTGTTCGTCACCGACCAGCCCTCGCTGCTGGCCACCCGCACCAGCCCACTCCGGCGTGCACTCGCCGACCCAGACCTGCACGCGCTGATCGTCGTGCTACACGCTGACGCCGGGGTGCCGCACCTGTGCACCAGTGTCGTCACCACCGGCGCAGGGTCGAGCGGCCGATGGGTCGCCGACACTCACGCAACGATGTTGCCGGTGCCCGTGCGCTGCGCCGGGCTCAGCGAGCGCAGCGCGTTCACCTGTGCCGCCGCGCTGCGCGGCCTGATCGACCCCGAAGACCCGTTGAGCGTCGCAACCGGCATGCCACGCGACATCTCGCTGGCAACGCTGCTCGCCACCGAAGGCGGTACCTCGTTGACCCCCGCCGGCATCGTCGCCACCTGGGTTGCCGCCGGCGCCGACCCCAGCCCACGCACGCTGATCGGTATCGCCGCCGATGGAGTGGTCGATATCGATCTCGTACGCGACGGCCCCCACGGCCTGATCGCCGGCACAACCGGCGCCGGGAAGAGCGAGTTGCTCCGCAGCATGGTCGCCGGCATGGCGGCCGGCGCGAGCCCGGCCCATCTCTGCTTCGTGTTGGTCGACTACAAGGGCGGCGCCACCTTCGATGCCTGCGCAGCACTGCCCCACGTGGTCGGCGTCATCACCGACCTCGACGACCACCTCGCCGATCGCGCGCTGCGCAGCCTGCACGCGGAGCTCCGTCGTCGCGAAGGCATCCTGCGCGACCATGGCGCCGCCGATCTCACGACGTTGCGGACGGTCGCCCCCGATGTGCTGCTGCCCCGACTCGTCGTCGTGATCGACGAGTTCGCCGCGCTGGTGGCCGAACAGCCGAACTTCCTGCACGCCCTGGTCGGTGTCGCCCAACGCGGTCGCAGCCTGGGCGTGCACCTCCTGCTGGCGACGCAGCGGCCCAACGGCGTCATCAGCGACGACATTCGGGCCAACACCAACCTGCGAGTCGCGCTACGCCTGCAGGACACCGCCGATGCCAACGACGTGGTCGGTGTCCCCTCTCCGGCGATGCTGCCCCGCGGCCTACCGGGCAGAGCGGTGATGCGGCTCGGCGCCGACGACCACCTCACCTTCCAGACCGCCAGGTGCACGACCACTCTGCCCGGTGGCACCGAGACCGAACTGCACGTATTGGTGCGCTCGATCTGCGAAGCCGCTCGGCTGGCCGGCTCGCCGCGCCCACCCGCCCCGTGGCAACCGGCACTGGCGACGAACCTCACACGCGACCACGTACCCGCCGACGCGATCGGGCTGATCGACGATCCCGATCAGCAGCAGATCTCGCTACTGCGATGGGCACCGGCCGAAGGCCACCTCCTCATCGCCGGTAGCCCGGGAGCGGGCGCAACCTCCGCGCTGTGCACGCTGGCCGCCGCATCGACAGCGGAGATGTACGTCATCGACGGCCGCGGCAGCGACAGGCTCGGCGAGTTGGCTGCGCACCCGCTCTGCGTCGCCGTCGTGCGGCTCCACGAACGCGAGCGAATGATGCGGCTGCTCTTCCGCTTGCGGACGATGATGCGCGCGCGAACGGTCGGTGGTGTGCACGAAGCGACGGTGTTGTTCATCGACGGGATCGACGCACTTCGGCGAACACTCGACGATCTCGACACGGCCGCTGAGTTCGATGCCCTGGAGGAGATCCTGGCCGACGGCGAGGCCGCGGGCATCACCATCGTCGCCACCACCGAGCATGCGGCTGCCGTGCCCGCGAGCCTGCTGGCACGATGCCCGCACCGGTGGGTGATGCACCTCAACGACACGCATGACGGAGCCATCGTCGGCGTCAACGCGGCACGTGTGCCCGGTGTGGGAACACCGGGCAGGTTGGTGGTGGCCACGACCGGGCTGGTGGCCCAACTGGTGCACGAGACAAATCCATTGCCCTTCGGAACACACGACGGCAGCCGAATGTCGCAGGGCATCACCACCGTCGCGCCGCTCGTCGACGCGGGCGACCTGCCGGCGGGCCTCGCATTCGACGGGAGTACATCACTGCCGCTGGGCATCGACTTCTCCAGCGGTGAGGCGCACTGTTTCGAACTGGTCGAATTTGAACACATCCTCGTTGTCGGCGGGGCTCGATCGGGACGCAGCAGCGCCCTCGCCCGCGTGGCGGCGGCGTGGCAACAGGCGCGTCCCAACGGATGCGTTGCCGTGATCGATCCACGAGGCAGGAGCACGCTGCCCACGCAGATGAGCGCACGCGACACCTCGCTGCTCGACGACCTGCCACAGAGCGGCCCGTTGCTGCTGCTGGTCGACGACGCCGAGATGGTCGACGACCCCGGTGGCCGACTTGCCGCGTTGGCCGCGGGGGCTCGATCGAACACCTGCATCGTTGCAGCTGGGCGACCCGATGCCCTTCGCCAGCTCTACGGTCACTGGACCACCGTCGTTCGCCGCAGCCGATGCGGGGTGGTGCTGACCGGCGGCAGCGACCTCGACGGCGACCTGCTCGGCGTCGTACTCCCCCGGCGCATACCCGTGCCCGCGCGACCTGGGCTGGCCTGGTCGGTCAGTAGCGGCATCGCCACTCTCACCCAGATCGCACTGACCACTCGACGGCCGGTCGCGGACGGCAGACACTACGTTGAGGCCCATGAGCGAATTTCCTGAGCCTTCGGTCGCCGAGCCCACAGTCCCGTTCGTGGCCCACGACGAGCCCAAGAAGCGTCGATCGGGGCTGCTCCTCGGCGTCGGCATCCTGGCAGTCGCTGCCATCGCCGCCGGCGGTTTCCTGCTCCTGAAGAAGGACACCGCCGAGGCCGGCTTCTCGCTCGCCAAAGCCAGCGCAGCAGCCCAGGAGACGAAGGCCGTGGCGTTCAGCATGACCATCGGCGCGATGGGCCAGACGATCACCGCCGAGGCCGAGACCGACAGCGACAGTGGTCTCAGCCACATCGTGATGAACCTCGGCCAGGTCGCCGGCTCGATGGAGATGGTCCTCGACACCAACGGCAAGGCCGTCTACTTCAAGAGCGACTTGCTCGCCGGCCGCGCCCCGGTCGATACCGCCTGGGTGAAGATGGACAGCGCGTTCATGGCGAACCACCCCGAGGTTGGTGGGGAGGCCATCTTCGAATCGGCCGACATGGGAAACCCGCTCGATGCGGGAGCCATGTTCGAGAATGCGAAGTCGGTCACCGAGATCGGTTTCGATGAGGTCGACGGCGTCAAGGTCAAGCACTTCCAAGTCGTGGTCGACACCGCAGCAGCGATGAAGGTGTCACCCCAGCTGCAGAAGCAGGTCGATCAACTCAAGGGTGACATTCCCAAGGAGTTGACCTACGAGGTGTACGTCGACGAGCAGAACCAGATTCGCCGCACCACCATCGACATGGTGACGGCCGGGCAGACGACGTCGGTCGACGTGGTCATCAAACCGCAGACCGAACCCATCGTCATCGAGATCCCCGATCCAGCCGACGTCACTGACTTTGCCGACCTGATGTAGGCGTCATCCTGTGCCCGAGGCGACCACCGCGCCGGGCCCCGCCACCACTAGGATCGCACCCCGATGAAGCGGACGACCCCCACTGCCCAAATGTTCATGCGGTGCTTCGGCCCCGTTGCTCTCGCTGCGCTGGCATTCACTGCCTGCAGCAACAACGATTCCGCCACTCCCGAGCTCACTCTGCAGCTCCCGCCGCGCATCGCTGTCACCTCGGTGAAGGGCGATCCGGAAAGTCTGCTGCTGGCCACCATCTATGCACGCGTGCTGGAGGACGGCGGTTTCCGCGTCGCCCGCAAGGACCCGGTGGAGATGGACCGTGCGCAGTACTACCAGGCCATCCAGGACGGCACGTTCCAGCTGATTCCCGACTACTCCGACGACCTGCTGCAATTCGTCTACAGCCTTCCCGAGGCGTCACCGCTGCCCAACACCTCGCTACCCACTGGGCCCGCCACCACCGTCGCGCCAGTCGTGGTGACCACCACCACGTTCCCAGCCACCACCGTGCCGGAGACGATCGTTGTCGGCGAGACCACCAGTCCCGCGACCAGCACGCCCGCGACCAGCACCCCTGCGACCACCACCACGCAGGGGCCTGCCGGGCTGCGCCAGTCGGCAGTGCCGCCCACCACCGATCCGTCGGTGGCCGGCGACACCACGACCACCGATGTACCCAAGCCCGGTAACGGTCACTCGATCGTCGAAGAGATCCTGGCGCTCCAGATCGGTATGCCCTCGAGCCTGATCGTCAACAACGGTTCGCTGGCGGAGAACAAGCAGGTCATCGCCTGCTCGGCAGCAACCATGGCGGCCAATACCGACACGCAACTGACCACCCTCACCGATCTCGCCTCCAACGCTCCCGACATCGTGTTGGGCGGGTCGGCAGCGTTCATGGGCGACAAGCTCCACGGCCTGCCTGCCTTCGAGCTGTACTACGGCGGCGAGTTCAAGGACACGACCACCATCGAGGACGCCGACCTGGCGGCAGCGATCACGGCCGGCGACGCGGACTGCTTCGTGATGAACTCACTCGACCCGCTGATCACCACCAACCGCATGACCATCCTCACCGACGATCAGTTGATGGTGCCCACCAACGCGGCGCTCGCGCTGATGGCGTCCACCTCCGCGACGCCAGAAGCGATCGGCACCATCGATGCCATCGCCACAGCGCTGACCACCTCTCGGCTCAACCAGATGCTCAACGAGATCATCAACAACGGCGGCGACCCGGTCGTGGTCGCCAATGCCTTCGTGGACACTCTGTAGTGATCACCGTCGGCGACCTCACCAAGCGCTTCGGCGCGAAGGTAGCCGTCGACCACCTCGGCTTCGACGTCCGCCCCGGTGTCGTCACCGGTTTCCTCGGTCCCAACGGCTCGGGCAAGAGCACCACGATGCGGTGCATGTTGAGTCTCGACCGGCCTGAATCGGGCGTGGCACTTTTCGACGGCACCACGTATCACGACCTACAACGTCCGCTGCACCAAGTTGGCGCACTGCTCGACGCCGGGTACGTGCACCCCGGCCGCAGCGCTCGCAATCATCTGCGGTGGCTGGCCGCCAGCAACGGGATCGCCCGCTCGCGCGTGGACGAGGTGCTGGAGATGGTTGGCCTCGCATCCGTCGCCGGTTCGCGGCTGCGCAGCTACTCGCTGGGTATGCGCCAACGCCTGGGCCTGGCCGGCGTGCTGTTGGGCGACCCGCACACCGTCATCCTCGACGAACCTGCCAACGGGCTCGACCCAGAAGGCATCCGCTGGATTCGCGACGTGCTCACCCACCTCGCTCGCCAAGGTCGCACGGTGTTGGTCAGCAGCCATCAGCTGTCGGAGATGGCGCTGATGGCGGAGGACCTGGTCGTCATCGGACAGGGCCGCCTGATCGAGCAGTCCACCGTTGCCTCGTTCGTCGACCGCTACGCCGACCACTGGGTGCGAGTGAAGAGCCCGACCGCCTCGGCACTGGTCGCTGCGCTCAAGGCCGCAGGTGGCGAGGTCACGTCGGCTGCCCCTGACACGCTCGACATTCGCGGCCTGGACTGCGTAGCCGTTGGCGAGATGGCCGCCCGCCAGCAGTTGGTGCTGCACGAACTGTCGGCCCAAACCGGCTCGCTGGAAGACGCCTTCCTGAAGGCAACGGCGGGCGCCCAGGAATACACCTCGATGGGTCCGGCCCCGCAATGATCAACCTGCTGCGTTCGGAATGGATCAAGCTGCGCACGGTCACGATGAACTGGGTGCTAGCCATCATTGCGGTGGGCTTCCCGCTGGTGGTCACGCTGCTGACGGCCTTCTTCAGTGGCGACAACGGCGGGTTCGACGCCCGTGACCTGGCCGGCGTGCTGACCGGCACCACCGTCGTTTCTGCGTTGCTCTGCGGTGTAATTGCCGCCGCGTCCATCACCAGCGAATTCGGGTTCGGCACCATTCGCCCGACGTTCGCGGCAACACCCAAGCGCATGCACGTGATCGTTGCCAAGGGCGTGGTGGTGGTCGTTGCGACAACCTTGCTCGCGGCCTTCGTGGTGGTGATCGGGTGGCTCGTCGGCAGCGCCATCGCCAGCAATCGCGGCGCGGAGATCGATCTCGGCTCCGTGCCAACGGCTATCCCCGCCATGGTCGGCGCGGTGGTCTTGACGGCGCTGATGTCACTGGCCGGATACGGCTTTGGCCTCATCACACGCAGTACACCCGTCGCCGTGTCCATCCTGATCGTGTGGCCGCTGATCGCCGAGGGCTTGGTCGGCGGGCTACTCACCGTCGTCACCAGCAAGGACAACATCGGCTCGTGGATGCCATTCCAGGCCGGCATCCGCATGGCAATCGTCGAGTCGTTCAACAGTGGCGGGCCGACGCGGCTCGTGTCGGGTATCTACTTCGGTGCTGTAGCGCTGGCCATCGCCGCCATCGGCAGCTGGTCGGTCAACCGTCGCGACGCTTAGCGAGCCCGCAGCTCCATGGCGTCGCGCTTGAGGATGGTGTAGTGGCGCTCGTGCTGGTCGATGTAGCCGAGACGGATGAAGCTGGCGATGGCCTTGTTGACGCGCTCGCGTGAGGCGCCGACCATACCGGCCAGCTCCTCCTGCGTGATCGGCAGCATGAATTCGTCGGACCCCTCGGACAACTCGAGTAGGCGCTTGGCGGTACGACCGGTGACATCGAGGAACACGCTGTCGGCCAGAGCTTCGTCCATCACGCGCAGGCGATGCGCCAGCAGGCGGGTGACGCCCCACAGCAACTGCGGGTCGCTGCGGAACGCCTTCACCACCGGGTCGAACGGGATGGCCAACACGGTGGACGGCTCGAGCGAGCGGGCCATGGCCGAGCGAGGGCCTTCGTCGAGCATGCTCATCTCACCGAACAGGTCGCCGGCATCCATCAGCGCAACGACAGTCTCGCGGTGGTCGATGGGGTTGGCGATGGCGATGGCGATGCGGCCACTGACCACGAGATACAACGAATCGGCAAGATCGCCCTCACGGAAGAGCACGTCGCCACGGATGAGGTGCAGCTCGCTGCCGACCGCAGCCATGTCGCGCACGATCGCCGGGGGCGCGTCGGCGAAGAAATCGGTACGGGCGAGCAGTTCTTCGTGAGCCATGGTCAGGCGAACGGTACTACCCTCGCCGGGGTGTCCACACAGCAGCCGGAGACCGAGCCACCGAATCTGGCAGATTCAGTGTGGACGATCGTCGTGGCCGGCGGCTCAGGGGCCCGATTCGGCGGTCTCAAGCAGTACGAAACACTCGGCTCGCAGCGTGTACTGGACTGGTCCGTGGCTGCAGCTCGCGCGGCCAGCGATGGCGTGGTGATAGTGGTTCCGACCGCCGATGCCGCCCGCGAGGGCGGGGTTGCGGGCGGTGCCACCCGCAGCGAGTCGGTACGGGCGGGGCTGGCGCAGGTTCCCCCGACGGCGACGATCGTGTGCGTACACGACGGGGCACGGCCCTTCGCCGGCGCCGATGTGTTTGCTCGCGTGGTGGCGGCCGTCGCTGCCGGGGCGGACGGCGCGATTCCCGGCGTGGCCGTGGCCGACACGATCAAACAGGTTGCTGTCGACGGCTTGGTGATGCACACACCGAACCGTGCCGAGTTGATGGCGGTGCAGACGCCGCAGGCCTTTCGCGCCGACGTGCTGCGCGCTGCCTACCTGGCCGGCGATGCAGCCACCGACGACGCGGCGTTGGTCGAGGCGGCCGGTGGTCGCGTGGTCGTGGTGGCCGGCGACGCCGACAATCGCAAGATCACGGACCCCGACGACCTGGCGTGGGCCCGGCGACAGCTTCCCGAGGAGACACCGATGATTCGTGTGGGGCAGGGTTTCGACATTCATCGGTTCAGCGATGACCCGTCGCGACCGCTGGTGTTGGGTGGAGTGACGTTCGAGGGCGCTCGCGGTCTGCACGGCCACAGCGACGCCGACGCGGTCGCCCATGCAGTGACTGATGCGCTGCTGGGTGCGGCCGGTCTGGGTGACATCGGTGAACACTTTCCCGACACGGACCCGCAGTGGAAGGGCGCTGATTCGCTGGTGCTGCTGCGTCACGCGGTCGCGCTCGTGAAGGAAGCTGGGTTCGTGGTCGGTAACGTCGACTGTTCGGTTGTCTGCGAGACGCCGAAACTGGCGCCGCACAGGGCGACGATGCAGCAGCGGCTCAGCGAAGCGGCAGGTGCACCCGTCACCGTCAAGGGCCGCCGGGCAGAGGGCCTTGGCGCTCTCGGCCGCCAGGAAGGCATCGCCGTATGGGCGGTTGCCGTCATCCAAGCGCAAGGACACGATCGATGAAGCCAGGCAAACAATCCGGAAACAAGGGCGGTCCGCGCGGCGCGCGTACCGCCGGTGCAGGCAAGGCCGGGGGCAGCCGGTCCGCCGCGCCGAGGTCCGCCGGACCAAAGTCGCCAGCCGGCAAGCCAGAAGGCGCAGCGGGAGCGCGACCGGCGCGACCTTCACGCGCGGGTGGCGCGAAGACGGAGAGCAATCGTGGCGTCACCGGCGCACGGCAATACGCCTCGCGTGGGGCCGGACGCACCGGCAAGATCGCGCAGCCCGGCGACGAGCGCAACCGCCCCGTCGACAAGCCGCTGGGTGGCGAGCAGATCGAGGGTCGTCAGGCCGTACGCGAGCTGCTGCTGGCCGGCAAGCGGCGTGTCCACGAAGTGTGGGTGTCCGTCGAGCTCGACGCCGAGGGCAACCAGAACGAGGTCATCGGCGACATCATCGACATCGCCACCACCATGCGCGTGACCGTCACCAAGGTGGCTCGTCGCCGTCTGGACGAGCAGGCTCGCAGTGAAGCCCCGCAGGGCGTGTTGGCGTTCGCGGCGCCGCTGCAGGAGACCGAGCTGACGACGCTGCTGGTCCGCAAGGGCACCAAGCAGCCGTTCCTCGTGGCCGTCGATGGCGTCACCGATCCGGGCAACCTGGGCGCGCTGCTGCGCTGCTGCGACGGTGCCGGCGTGCAGGGCGTCGTTCTTCCCCGTCACCGCGCGGTCCATGTGACCCCCACGGTCGCCAAGGCGGCGGCCGGCGCTGTCGAGCATGTCCCGATGGCGGTGGTCGGTGGTCTGCCCGCTGCGCTGGCTCGCATCAAGGAAGCAGGCATCTGGGTCGTCGGCCTCGATGACGCCGCGGACAAGACGCTGTTCGAGATCGGCGACCTGGCCGTCGAAGGCATCTGCCTGGTGTTGGGTGCCGAGGGTGCCGGGCTCTCACGGCTCGTGCGCGAGCGTTGCGACATGATCGTCAGCATCCCGATGCTCGGTCGGCTGAGCTCGCTCAACGTCAGCGCCGCCGCTGCGTTGGCCACCTTCGAAGTCGCTCGCCACCGCGCCGTCTGAGACAGTACGGTCCCCCGCGTGAGGATCGAGCCGTCCAACGTTCTGCGCAACAAGGCGAAGGCCGCGGGCGCAACCGAGTGGCTGGCGAACGTGCAGCTACTGGTCGACACGTTGTCGGTCGAGTGGGGTTTCGCCGTCGATCACGGGTTCGCTGACGGCACCGAGGCGCTCGTCGCAGCCGTCACCATGACCGACGGTAGCGATGCAGTGCTGAAGCTGCTGATTCCTCGCGCGGACATGTACGAGAACCACGAGATCACCGTGTTGGAGTTGGCCAATGGCGACGGTTGCGCGGCGCTGTTGCGTGCCGATCCGGAACGCCGGGCACTGCTGCTCGAGCGGCTCGGCCCGTCGCTGCATGACCTCGGGCTACCTCTTGGGCAGCGGCACGAAATCCTGTGTGCGACCGCGCTGAACTTCTGGCGCCCAGCTCCGGACTGCGGGCTGCGTAGTGGCGCCGAGAAGGGTCAATGGCTGATCGACAGCATCAGCGCTCTGTGGGTCGAGCTGGATCAGCCGTGTTCGCAGGCCGCTGTCGAGCTGGCGATCGAGTGCGCCCACCGCCGCATCGAAGCCCACGACGATCGGCGGGCAGTGCTGGTGCACGGCGACGTGCACGAGTGGAACACGTTGCAAGCCGGCGACGGTTTCAAGTTGATCGATCCTGATGGGCTGATCACGGAGGCCGAGTACGACCTTGGCATCATCATGCGTGAGGACGCCGACGTGTTGTTGGCTGCCGACTCGGTCGTCGATGCGAGTTGGCAGCGGGCGCGGTGGCTGGCCGATCGCTGCAATCTCGATCCCGTTGCCACGTGGGAGTGGGGGGTGGTAGAGCGCGTGTCCACCGGGCTCCTCGCGACCAGCCTCGACCTGCAGCCCTTCGGTCGCGACATGCTTGCGGTCGCGGACACGCTCTCCAGGTGACTCGGCCGAGGACCGGGAGCTTGAAGGCGGTGTTCAGCGCGAGTGAGGCCGGTAGCGTGCCCGGACCATGAGTCGGGTCGTCGCGTCCATCGCCCCGGCACGGCTCGGGCGTAGCTTTCGCTGGTTGCTGGCCTCGTCGTGGGTGAGCAACATCGGCGATGGCATCGGGCTGGCTGCCGGGCCGCTGCTGGTCGCGTCGCAGACTCACGACCCGCTGCTCGTCGCGATGGCTGCGCTGCTGCAACGGCTGCCGTGGTTGCTGTTCGGTCTCTACGCGGGCGTGATCGCCGACCGGCTGGACCGGAGGCTGATCATCGTCGTGGTCGACACCCTGCGGGCGGGCGTGCTGATCGCACTGTCGGCGATGATCGCCCTCGACACCATCAACGTCGGCGCCGTGTTGGCATCGATGTTCCTCATCGGCATCGCCGAGACCTTCGCCGACACGACGACCCAGACGCTGCTGCCGATGGTCGTCGAGCCCGCCGACCTCGGCCTCGGCAACTCACGGC
>Ga0073904_10003134_pt1 | contig 12467 bp, 10 predicted proteins | sample KloWWTrecipitate_FD_66668 | JGI IMG/M metagenome (GOLD analysis project Ga0073904, IMG submission 66668) | Active sludge microbial communities from Klosterneuburg, Austria, studying microevolution and ecology of nitrifiers - Klosterneuburg... | ecosystem: Engineered > WWTP > Aerobic digester >...
TTCGGCCTAGCCGTGCCTTGGCCGGCCTGGGCCGCCTCCCTCGCTGCGGGGGTGGCCGCGGCCATCCTCGGCCACGCCTTCTTCCAGCACAGCCGCGACGAGTTCGCCGATGCCCTCTGAGAAACCTGATATGTCTGCGGGAAAAAGCGATCCTAATCTCAGATGGCACCCGCAAAAGGTGACCCGCACGATGCGCGAAACGCGCAATGGACACCGCAGCGTTCTGGTCTGGTTCACCGGCCTGCCCAGTTCAGGCAAGTCCACTCTAGCGCATGGGCTGGAGGAACGTCTGTTTGCCGACGAACACAACGCCTATGTCCTCGACGGAGACAACGTGCGGCATGGCTTGTGCCGCGACCTCGGCTTTGCCGAACAGGACAGGGCGGAAAACATCCGTCGCATCGGTGAAGTGGCCAACCTGTTTCTCGACGCAGGAATCATCACCCTGGCCGCCTTCATTTCCCCTTTCGCGGCAGATCGCCGGAAAGTCCGCGAACTGGTCGGTGCCGACAGCTTCATCGAAGTGTATTGCCGCTGCCCGGTCGAGGTCTGCGAATCGCGCGACGAAAAGGGCAACTACGCCAAAGCCAGGGCTGGCACCATCGCCCATTTCACTGGAGTGTCAGGGGCATACCAAGCACCGGTAAATCCGGACTTGGTGCTCGATACGGATAAAACCGGCATCGAGGCGTCCATCTCGTCAGTACTGACGTTTCTGCGTCAGCGCGGCATGATTGTGAAAAGCGAAGATGACCATGCCATCTGACGTCGCCATCTCCGCCTGCAACCTGACCAAGAACTACCGGCTCTTTGGCCATCCGGGCGATCGTGTCAAGCAGTTTTTCAGCCTTGGGTTGCGGCGTTATCACCGGGAATTCACCGCGCTGAAGGACGTTTCCTTCGACGTCAAGCGGGGCGAAACTCTCGGCATCATCGGCCGCAACGGGTCCGGCAAAAGCACTCTGCTGCAGTTGATTTGCGGCATTCTCAAACCCACTTCCGGCACGGTGCAGGTCAATGGCCGCATCTCCGCCCTACTGGAACTGGGCGCCGGCTTCAACCCGGAGTTCACGGGCAGGGAAAACGTCTATTTCCAGGGAACGCTGATGGGCTTCTCCCGACAGCAGATGGACGCACGCTTCAACGACATCGCCGCCTTCGCCGACATCGGCGAGTTCATCGACCAGCCGGTGCGGACGTATTCAAGCGGGATGTTCGTGCGGCTGGCGTTTGCAGTGGCAATTCATGTTGACGCCGACATTCTGGTCGTGGATGAAGCCCTGGCGGTTGGTGACATCCCCTTTCAAGCAAAGTGTGTCGCTTTTTTTCGGCAGTTTCGCGCGAGGGGTGGGACCATGCTGATCGTGTCGCATGATATGAACATCATCAACGCACTCTGCGACACCGGCATCTGCATTACAGCCGGCGGAGGCTGCCAAGCAGGGCCTGTTAACGCGATAACAGAAACCTATCTGCAGACTGTACGCACAGGGATGCAACGCGATGTTATCTCGACAAACAACCATTGGCAGTCCCAAGCCGATGCAGATGGTACGCCTGGATTTACGGTTCACCGCAAAGGCACGGGAGAAGCAAGGGTTACTGCAGTCGAAGTACTTGACGAAACTGGGCAACCCCTGGTTACGGCAAGGTTCGACCAGCGCGCCAGGGTAAGGCTGCATATCCAGTTCAATACGTCATGCGAGGTATTGGCCGCCTACTACATCCGCGATGAAAATAGCCTGCTGCTGGGCAGTTCCACTCTGCTGGAAGGGATAGGACTTATCAGCGGAGATAAGGAAGACAGGCTGATCATTGAGTTCTCGACACAACTACCCTTGACCGATGGCTCTTACAGCATTCTGGCACAGCTATCCACCCCCATCATTCGTAACACAAGTTCGCAGATAGTCGATTACCTCGAAAATGCCGCATTATTCTCCATGGAGCAACACCGGCCTACCAAGGTTTGGTCGAGGGCATACGTAAAAAATACCGTCACCATAACAAAACAAGGCCGGGCATAAGCTGCCTCAATCATGCTGATGACCGTATGAGTACGACACTGGGCGGGGTACCTCGTCTTCCTGCCTTAAGACAAACCGATTCTTGGTTACCAATGACTCTCAGCCAACTTTACGAGCCGGTACGGCATCGGCGGTGTGAGCGCCGCTGCGGCGCCCAGGCGACCGATCATGCCGGCCAGGTCGAGTCGCCGGTTGAAGCGGTAAGCGAATTCGGCCAGGTAGCGCGGCAGGTGCTTGGCCCGAATCGCCCCGCGATATGTGCCGTGCAGGGCGTTCTTGACGTTGCCCAACATCGTGTCTACCTACGCGAACGCCTTGCGGTGCCGGCGTCCTTTCGACCCACTGGTGACCAATGGCTCATGGGTGCAGCCGGCTTGCCGGACGGCGGCAAAGCAGGCCAGCCCATCGGAACGGACATGGGCATCGACAGCCAGGTGCTTGCGGCTCCAGCGGCCGATCTCCCGGCTACGGAACCCCCTCACCCGATCCATGCGCATCGTCAGAGGCTTGCCCGCCGCCGGATCGGTGGCCACCGCCGCCACGAACGGTGTCTTGCCGCGCGTGCCGCGCCCGCGCTTGTAGCCGCGGCGCCGGCCGCCCCAGTAGGCGTCGTCCATCTGGATCACCCCTTCCAACGACCGACCCTGCTCGCGCTCCAGCATGGCCTGCATGAGCTTGTGCTTCATGAGCCAGGCGCTGTTGTAGCAGATGCCCAACTGGCGGGACAGCTCCAGCGCCGAGATGCCGTTCTTCGACTGGGTCAGCAAGTAGATGCCGAGCTGCCACTTGGTCAGCGGCAGCTTCGTGCCCGCGAACAGCGTTCCGGCCGTCACCGAGGTCTGCCGGTGGCAGCGGTGGCACTGATACAGCCCGCGGCCGAGCACACAGTGGCCCTCGTATCCGCACTCGGGACAGACGAAGCCCTGCGGCCAGCGCCAGGCGAACAGCGCCGCCTCGCACTGCGCCTCGGTTGCGTAATGCTCAAGAAATTCGCTCAGACTCATGCCCTTCTGAAATTGCACCTTGTTCCTCGGCATCGCTTATCTCCTTGTGAAATCAAGCAATGCCAGTTTGCTACCCCTACTGGCTCACTAGCTGAGCCTTATGCGTAACCAAGAACCGATTTTTGTGAATAGTGAATCCCTGGTGAGCGACAAAGCTGATTCCCCGCATGACTCCCTGCTTGATTCCATGGATTCCATGGTCTCTGCAGCAACCCTCGACTTGCTGCAGCGCTATGCGCGCGATGCAGCACAGCAAGGCGCCGGTACCATCGTCGAGATTGGCGCCTATCGGGGCGGTTCGACGATCGCTTTAGCCAAAGGCGTCCGGGACGCTGGCCGAGGAAGAGTGACCTCCATTGACCCACACCTCCACGCCACAGGAATCTATGGAGGCAAGTTCTCCCAGGATGACCATCGGGTTTACCTGGAAAATCTGCAGCGCTTTGGGGTGGCCTCGTGGGTCAGTCATTTATGCACTGACTCTCGCACCGCTGCCGCGAACTGGCCGTCTCCAATCGATCTACTCTGGATTGATGGGGATCACAGTTATGCTGGGGTTGCCAGCGATATTCTCCACTGGATTCCACATATTGGGGACCACGGCATCGTGGTTTTCGACGATGTCGAGCCTGGCAGCGAGGTCGAAGCGGCGATTCGCGATCACCTGCCATTCTCACGTTTCCGGCATGTCGAGCAGATCGATCGCGTCATCGTGTTTCGAAAGGAACGCCGGCCGCGCACGCTATATTTATGCGGGGGCCTGCAAAGCAGCGGCAGCACTCTGGTTTCCTGGTGTTTCCTTCAGCGCCATGATCTCAATGGAATTTTTGACATGGAGAATTCCGTTATCCACCAGGATTTTTCCAAAGTCCATACTGAGTCAGTCTGGCTCAAGATGACCATTGGTTCGTTTCGATTGATAGAACTGGCCTCACTCTACGAAGCCCAAGGGTGGGCAGTTAAGCCTTTCTTGGTACATCGTGATCTAGTATCCGTGTATCGATCTTTACGTGGAAAGCCATATGGGTTCGATGGCGCCACAGGAGACGAGCCGCCAATTTTCATACGCATTCAAAGGTACCTCGCAGATATTGAGGCCTCCCGTGTCCGGGGCTGGCCGGTATTGAGTTATGAAAATTTGGTTCGCAACCCGAGAGGTGAGCTTGAGCGGCTTTGTACCTTGCTGGGCCTGGGTTGGGACGAGGCAATGGTTTCTTGGCCGAAAAATGAAACTTCAATTGCATATATGGCTAATGGCAACCCAACTTTTCGAGGCACAAAGGAAGGCACGCCCGATTTGCTCAGCTCAATTGCAAAGTTCCAGCAGCGTGAAGCAGCGTTGAAAGCCCCAAATGAGGCAGATTATCTTGAAATCATGCTAAATGATTTGGACCGTTCCTCAAGCTTTACCAGCAAGCCTACTGATGATTCTGCTTTAAATAACAGGACACTGCCTCCCGTCAAATTTTGGGGAACACGCAGACAGTTCCTAGAGACAGAATACAATCGCTTGAGCCAAAAGTTGAATAGAACGGAATACGATCTAAACAGAATACTGAATCATGTCATCTTCGGACGTTTGCTGAAACTCTGGAAACGTTTTATCAATAGCTCCTTTCCAGCAAAGAAATGATTGATCCTGGCCAGCCCGACTACACCAACCATCCAGCCTCTCCGCAGCGACCATCCAACTGGTACGCCCCAGAGGACATTGCGGCCACGCCTCGGATTTCGATTATCACATCGTTTTACAACACCGGCGATGTGTTCGAAGAAACAGCCAGATCCATCCTTGGCCAATCCTTTCAGCAATGGGAATGGCTGATAGTCAATGATGGTTCGAACGATCCTGCAGCACTCAAGTTGCTCGACACATTCCGCAAGCTGGATCCACGAATTCGCGTCATTGACAACCTGGAAAATCGTGGGCTGTCTGCTGCACGAAATACGGGCTTTCATGCAGCCGCGGGGGCTTATTTGGCGAACGTGGATAGCGACGATCTGCTCGAGCCAACAGCCATAGAAAAATGGCTGTGGTACCTCGAAACCCATCCGCGCAGCGCTTTCGTCAAGGGATACTCGATCAGCTTTGGTGGTCAGCGGTATTTGTCTGCCCGTGGCTTCGAGGAAGGCGAAGCCTTCTTGCAGGATAACCCTGTGGATTTCACAGCCATGTTCCGCCGGGAGGTCATTGAGAAAGCGGGGGGGTTCGATGTTAATTTGCGAACCGGTTTGGAGGATTGGGATTTCTGGCTACGGGCAGCCAATGCTGGGCTCTGGGGCGGATCGGTGCCGGAATATCTTGACTGGTATCGCCGACGCCCTTCGCACAGCGACCGCTGGAGTAGCTGGAACTCCGCAGGAATAAAACGCTTCCGCCGGCTTGCCAGGCAACGCTATCCGCGCCTGTGGAAGAAGAATGGCTTCCCGTCGATGCAAGACGAGGCATCCGTTCTCTTTTCTGTTTGCGACACGCCTTTGCCTTTTCATAATCGCCTCATGAAGCGCAAGCCGCGCGCGTTATTCATCATTCCCTGGATGGAATTAGGCGGGGCTGACAGGGTGAACATCGACTGGATAGCTGGCCTGATCGACCATGGCTACGAAGTTTCGGTTTGTGCAACGCTCAAGGCGTCGCAACGCTGGGCAGCAAGATTCACTGCGCTTACCCCGGACGTTTTCGTCCTGCCGCATTTCCTGGCCCTGGCAGACGTCCCACGTTTCTTGGTTTACTTGATTCGCTCGCGCAAGGTCGACACAGTTTTCCTTACTAATTCCACGCTTGGCTACCTATTACTTCCTTTCTTGCGCAGCCGCTGCCCTCATGTGGTGTACATCGATATCAATCATGTAGAAGAACCCCACTGGTTGAACGGTGGCCATCCAAGATTTGGGGTTGGCTATCAGGACCTGCTTGACCTGAACATCACTACGACAGCGCATTTGCGTGACTGGATGATCGGTCGTGGCGCAGACGGACAAAGAGTTTCGGTGTGTTATACGGGTGCGGCTTCACGAATACTTGCCCGGTCCAGCATGCTCCGCACACGAGGAAGAGAAGATCTGAAATTGGTGGGCGATATCACCTGCATCGTTTTCGCTGGTCGCTTGTGCGCCCAAAAGCGACCCCTCATGGTCGTTGAGATACTACGAAGACTGAAAAAACGTGGGCTACCGTTCCAGTGCATATTCATCGGGGATGGGGAATTGAGCGCCAATGTGGAGAAAAGCATTCGCCGCAATGATTTGAAAGATTCCGTGACCTTCACTGGATCTGTCGACCACGAAACCTGCCTCAACTATTTTGCCGCATCGGATATTCTCCTTCTGCCGTCGGCCTATGAGGGTATTTCTGTAGCGCTATACGAAGCCATGGCAAGCGGAATCGTTCCAGTTGTTTCCAAGGTAGGTGGCCACGAGGAAGTGATCGTGGGTAATGAAGGCTTTCTCATTCCTCACGGCGCGAATGAGGTTGAGGATTATGTCGAAAAATTGGAGCGGCTAATTTCCGACCCAAGCTTGAAGGCCGAAATGACGCAGGCTGCACGTAAGCGTATTGCGGGTTTTTTTACTGCCGAAAGAGGAGTAGAAGCACTGCTGGCGGCCATTAGGCATGCTCATCATCATTCACAGGCATTGCCACGTCATGCCCCACCCCCCGGATTTGCTTTAGAAACCGCCTCGCTCGCTATTGAGTACACCCGGCTCACGACCCAGTCGGCCGCCCCATCGCGTCTGATTCGTCTTCTTGCAAGACTCCGGCGACGTAAACTCGGAAAAATTCTCGTTGATAATTGGTTGACGAAGATCATAGTCAGGAAATTTGGCCACACGACGCTGCTAAGAACACTAAGAAGCAAGTAGCTGTGAAAATACTGCTTACCACACATGTATTCTTGCCCGACTACGCATCCGGTACGGAGTTACTGACGTTTCATACGGCAAAAGAACTGCAGAGTCGGGGGAATGAGGTCGAGGTTTGCACCGGCTACCCGGCTCGCCCGGGCCTGACCGACGCCCAGCGCTTCGACAGCTACGAATACGAAGGCATCCGCGTCCGCAGATTTCTGCATGATGCAGCCACGATGGGCGGGCAATCAAACGTTGCCGAAGCGGAATACAACAACCGTTTCTTCGCCCACTGGTTTTTCGATTACCTGCGGCAGTTCAAGCCGGACATTGTGCATTTCTTCCATTTGGGCTTGCTCTCTGCATCTGCAATAGATGTATGTTGCGAACTCGGCATACCCATGGTGATGACGCCGACGGACTTTTGGCTGATTTGCCCTAACAATCAGCTCCGCTTGCCTGACAATTCGCTGTGCAGGGGTCCCGATCGCGATAGCGTCAATTGCATGAAGCATGCCGTTTCAAACAACCAGCCAAGGCAGGTGGCTTGGGTTTTCAACCGCCTGCCCTACCGGGTGGTGGCAGCAATGATAGAGGGCATTAACCGGGGCGCCTTTTCCGGTTCCTGGTTTTCCCCCCAGGTAAGCGCCCTTTCCAGGCGAGCCGGGTTTCTTAAAGAGCGGATGAACAGGCTGGACAGGGTCATCATGCCCAGCCGTCTGATGCAGGAAATGCTCGTCACGAACGGGCTGAGCCCGGATAAGGCGGTTCTCAGCAGGTTCGGCATCCGCCCGACCAAGCCGGAGGCGCACAATCCGGATGCTGAGGGAAGATTGCGTATCGGCTTTATTGGCGGGCTCAGCGAGCACAAGGGGGCGCATTTGCTGATAAGCGCCTTTCGCCGCCTGCCCGATACAGTGCGGCTGGCGTTGAAGATTTACGGAAGAACCGATCTCAATCCAAGGTATCATGAACGATTGCTGCGGCTTGCCGGCGACGATCGGCGTATTCGCTTCTGCGGGACATTTCCGAACGAGCAAATCGACAGGATCTTTGCGGAACTGGATGTTCTCGTGGTGCCTTCGGTCTGGTATGAGAACACGCCACTGGTCATTTACTCCGCGCAGGCGGCGGGATGTCCCGTTGTCGCCACCAATCTGGGCGGCATGGCGGAGGTTGTCAAGCATGGAAAGAATGGCCTGCTATTCGAATCAGGGGATATTGCCGGCCTGGCGATGGCGATCGGGCGACTCGCGAACGATCGACCCTTGTTGCGGCAATTGGCGGCAAACGCCATCAGGCCGAAAACCATTTCCGACTACGTCACCGAGGTTGAGTTCATCTATGATGGGATTTTGACGGAGCGGCGGGGCCGAAAATGAAATGTCTCATCCTTGGCGGAGGGGGGTTCCTGGGATCTCATCTGAGCGAGGCTCTACTGGCCCAAGGACACGCCGTCCGCATCTTCGATCGACCCAATCTGCTTCGATTCAGGTCATTTCAATCCTGCGAGAACGTCGAATGGTTCGAGGGCGACTTCATCGATCGCGAGCATGTGGCCCATGCCGTATCCGGATGCGATGTCATTTTTCACCTCGTGTCCACGACCCTGCCGCGCTCCTCCAACGAGAACCCGGTCTATGACGTGGAAACCAATGTCATCGGCACGCTTCAGTTGCTCGACGCCGCCCGAAAAAACAAGATCAGAAAACTCATTTTTGCTTCCTCCGGCGGCACGATTTATGGCATTCCCCATGAAGTTCCGATCAAGGAATCCCATCCGACAGAGCCGATCTGCTCTTATGGAATAAGCAAGCTGGCGATTGAGAAATACATCCACCTGTTCCACCAGCTCCATGGCATGGAGTACTGCGTATTGCGTCTGGCCAACCCATTTGGGGAACGCCAGCGCATCGCTGCAGCACAGGGGGCCGTTGTCGCGTTTCTCGACAAGGCACTTCGCAACGAGGAAATCGAGATCTGGGGCGATGGCTCTGTCGTGCGCGATTATTTTCATGTTAGCGATGCCGTCGCAGCATTGACGAAAGCAATTGAATACGAGGGAAGCCAGCGCATCTTCAACATTGGCAGCGGCATCGGCTACAGCTTGAACGACATCATCGAGGCCACTGAAACTCTGCTCGGCATGGCCGTCAAAATATCCTATTTGCCCGCCAGGGCGTTTGATGTACCGGTAAGTGTTTTGGATATCTCGAAAGCAGCAGAATTCCTGAACTGGAAGCCGCAGGTTTCTTTTGGCGAAGGTCTCTCCAGAACCGCCCAATGGCTAAGAGGCCGTGGCTGAAAACTCGTCCCCAGCCTGCTTTTGTGCCACCACCAGAATATGATGCGGCAGAATCGTCTCAACGGCCTTGATTGACATCCCTACGTAATCGACGAGATCGGACACAAGGCGGGCATCAAAAACATGCTGGTGCAGGCAGCGGTTCTGCTGATTCAGCAGCGAGCGAAACTTGAAAGCCTCCGGATCTCCCGCTTCCGGGTCGCGAGTCAGATCGTGCAGCGCAAGTATTTCGGGGAGATGCGTCAGATCATCTTCCTTGATGTCTCCCAAAAAGTCCGCAACCAGGTGTTCCATTGCCGTCACGGGCCGGTGGTGATCGAAAGTCTTCTCCTTCTGCGGGAGTATCAGAACAAGTACCCCGCCATTTTTCAGCAGCCTTTCCCAACCGAACAGCGCCCGTATGGGATTGGCAATGTGCTCCAGCACATGTGAGGCGAGCACGAAATCGTAGGAGTCTGACGGGAAGTGTTCCATTTCGGCTGCTTCCGCGATGAACTGCATGCCCGCAGGCTTATTCCGATCGAATTGAAACGTCTGCCCTTCCTCGACTTTGCCTTCCCATACAGTGACGTTGCCAAAAGTGCAGTTGTCGAGTTTGCCGACTATCGGATAAACGGGAAAAATCCCGGTAGCCGTGAAGGTACGGCTTGGCCCGCCGATTTCGATACCGCATTTACCGGCAAAGCAGCCTTGGTTCGCCTTGAAGGATCTTGCCTGCCCAGCCAGGAGGCTTAGCGCGCGAGCAGTAATGGCGAATGAAAGCCCCGCCAGTCCCCTTGTCCGATAAATACGGATCAATTTGCCGATCATTTGTCGAGCAGCGATACCCGCTGGCAAGGCCCCATGCGCCCGCGCATGGCATCGGCAACGCCATGCGAGAATGCCCGAATCTTGGCAGCACCATTCTTTTCCAGCAGCAGCATTGAAACCGCGCCCAATAACAGGCGCGCCAACCGCCGCAAGCACCAGTCCGGCTCGCTGCGCCAGTATTCCGCAATCGTGACGAGAGAATTCCGGGCAATGTAGTATTTCCGCAGCGGTGGGTGGTTCGGCAAATGGCCGAGCAACGGCAGCCATGCCCCACCCGTGTCGCCAACGCTATGATCCATCACCGGCTTGCGGCTAATCACGATCCTGCCGCCATGCGAACGCGCACGGAGGCAGAACTCGTGATCCAGTTGATCGATGAAATAGTCTTCGCGGTAACCGCCGATGGCTTTCGCGAAACGCGCATCGACCAGGCAGCCCGAGGTGATGACCGTTTTCCGGTCGAGAAATTCGTCTGGCTTCCCGACGGGTACTTTCACCTTGTTGTTCCGCTTGTCGAGGTAATTGCCGCCAATCACCGCTGTGGAGGGTACGCACGCCTCCTTCACGCTCAACAGCGTCTGAACCATATCCGGATAGCAGTGACTGTCCTGATCGAGCGTCAGCAGCCAGACGCACCCCCAATCCAATGCCTGGCTCAGGCTCTGATTCAGCGCGGCGGCAACGCCGAGATTCGTGGTGTTTTGGATAAAGTGAATGCGTTCCGATTCTGCCAGCAGTTGTTCGAGTTGCTGCTCGCGCTGTCCTTCCGGTGTGTTATCAACCACGACCAGGCGATCGACCTGCGGCAACAATTCCTCAAGCCGTGCCTTCAGACCGGCATCCGGATAATAGGCAACAACCACGGCGCACACGCTTGCAGGACTGCAATTTTCATGGTCGTCAATCACGCGTCGGTAAGCTCATGGTAGGCCGCGCGAAAGCGCGCGGCGGCGGCGTGCCAATCGCCGACCTCCCTCCGCATCTTTTCGCGGGCGGCTGCACCGGTGGCGATGTTCCTGGCAGGGGCGGAAAGGTCATCCAGGGCTGCTGACAAAGATTCGCGCGAAGACACTAGCCGACCGCAGGCATCGTCGCTAACCAGATCACGGTGTGCCGGCAGGTCGGAAGCGATGATGGGCAGTCCGGCGGCCATGGCTTCGATCATCACTTGCGGTCGGCCTTCGTCGTGGCGGCTCAGGGTGATCAGGCCCGCGGCCTGCGGGAACCATACATTGCGCAGCGCCTCCGGATGCGTTGCGCCACGGTAATCCACCCAGGACGGCAGGGACAGGTCTTCCTGCATGGGGCCGAGCAGCACCAATGGCCGGCGCGCATCGAACAGCCCCGCGCCCCATTCGAACAGATCGCCGATCTTGGCTTTCGTCATGCGCGTCACGGCCAGCCAGGGCGCGCCCCGCGACGACGGCCGGCGCTCAGCCGAGAACCACTCCGGCGCCACGCCGAACGGCAGGGGCCGAACCGTCGCTACGCTGCCGAACAGCGCCTGCAGCCGCGGCTCCATCCACGGCGCGTTCGGCGCGAGAATGGCGCGCCGTCCTGCCAGGACTGACTTTAGCAGCGCCGCCATCCCCGGCAAGCGGAGCAGGCCGAAATCGCTGCCCAGCACGCCCACCACGGCCGGATGCCGGGTGCCGATCAGCGGAATCGCATTCTGCAGCCAGTTCACATGGGCCACGTCGAACGTCTCCCGGCGATAGACCTGCCGCAGCCGCCGCAGCAGTCCGAACGCAGCAGGCAGCGCGGCGAGGGGGCCGGCGCGCAAACGGCCGGCAATGCCGCCGGCTGTCGCCAGGCGATCCAGCCAGTCGCGTTCCTCTGCCGTCGTTGCCGCCGCCACTTCCGCCGGCAGGGGGCCGGGCGGCGCCCACAGTCGCGCGTTCACGCCCTCACCCGGCAGCGCGGCGACAAGATCGGCGATGAAACGCCCGCGCCAGTCGTCCGTGCGACGGGGATAGGAGGTGCTCACGACCAACACCCGCATGGAATTCCCTCATCCCCTCGGATCGCGCGGATCGGCGGAATCCGAATCCTTGTACTGGAGCGCCGAGATCTGCTCCGACACGATGCCGATCAGGAACGTCAGGATCGCCGCGATGAACAGCAGCGCGCTCATGTTGGTGAAGCGGTGGGAGGTGAGGAAAGTGTAGAGGTAATAGCCGAGACCGGTGGTAAAGAAGACCGCACTGACCGGCAGGAACAGCTTCAATGGCGAATACAGCGTGCCGATCTTGATGATGATGAGGATGAAGCGCACGCCATCGCGCAACGGGCGAATGTGGCTCTTGCCAATACGCGGCGGCATGGTCACCGGCACGTAGGCCACGCCGAAACCGGCACGGAAGAAGCTCATCGTGATGGTGGTCGGATAGGAAAAGCTGTTCGGCAGCAGGTACAGGAAGCGGCGGAACCGTTCGGCGCGCACCGCGCGAAAACCCGAAGTGAGATCCTCCA
>Ga0073904_10003136_pt1 | contig 12462 bp, 18 predicted proteins | sample KloWWTrecipitate_FD_66668 | JGI IMG/M metagenome (GOLD analysis project Ga0073904, IMG submission 66668) | Active sludge microbial communities from Klosterneuburg, Austria, studying microevolution and ecology of nitrifiers - Klosterneuburg... | ecosystem: Engineered > WWTP > Aerobic digester >...
TAGGAAAGCCAGCTAAGGAAACCGGTCCTTTTATCCCATTATTTCTAAAACATTTATATTTTTTTCAAAAAACAGGTTTTAAGCACTAACCCCTTAATTTTCTCTACACGACAATCGATTTCTTCGCTGTCTGAAGTTAAACGAATATTTTTTATTACCGTACCTCTTTTTAAAGTAATGGAGGTTCCTTTAACTTTTAAATCTTTAATAAGTTGAACAGAATCACCCTCGCTAAGCGTCGTTCCGTTACTGTCTTTTACATCCATAAAATTTCCTCTCTACTGAATAATAACGGTGCACTGATATTCACCTCTTTCGCAAGGCTGATACAGTTGTAATCCTTCATAAAGCAATGTTGTTTTATAACACAAAAAGCTGCGAAAATATAGAGCACTGATCAGACGTACGGTTGACTTGCATCACTTAAACCATTACCTTGTTTAGTAATACATAATTATAGGTAATTTTGATGTTCAGCTTTAAACGACGCAATAATTTTGCGATTAAAATAACACTTACGGCATTGATGATCTGCACATTTAGCATTAATGCAGGATCTTTATCTGCATTGTGCGCAAATGTCCCAGATGTTCATTGTCATCTAAATTTACAATCGCAAACTAAACAGACAAAAACACAAAAAAACAATGTGCTTTGCAAGCAACAACCTCTTTTTGGAAGGTTGCGTAAAAACTTTAATCTTACAACGCAATTTACGGGGATGCAGAATACACCGGAAGTTCAAAAACATTTTAAAAAATTTAATCAGTCAAAAAGCTTGTTTCTAAAAACAACAATGCTTGCAAGCTCGGATTTGTGTTACATTCTTGAACAAGTCGAAAAACGTAAGTTGCCCGCTGAGCTTGTGTTGTTGCCCATGCTCGAGAGCAATTTTCAATCACAAGCGATTTCGAATCGAGGTGCCGTTGGATTATGGCAATTTATGCCCGCTACAGGTAGACAATTTGGTTTAAAACAACGCTCAGGATACGATGGTCGCAAAGATGTTAAGGCTTCCACGCATGCCGCTTTAAACTACCTGGAATATTTACATAAAAAATTCAATCGCGATTGGATGCTGACACTGGCGGCCTACAATGCAGGAGAAGGCACTGTTGAACGCGCCATTAAACGTAATAAAAAGGCAGGGAAACCGACGTCTTTTTGGTTTCTAGCGCTTCCAAAGCAAACACGCGAGTATGTGCCAAAATTTCTTGCATTAACGCAAATGATACGCTAGTTTAATCAGGTTAGATTTTTTTTCCGAAAGATAGGAAGTTGAATACCGTTATGTCGATCAAAACAATCGATCCAAGAACCCTTAAAGCCTGGCTAGAAAAAGATGAAGCATTTGTGATAGATGTACGAGAACCACATGAGTATCATCTTGCACACATTCCTGGCGCTACTTTAATCCCGCTTGCGACATTATCTGCAGAGGGGTTACCCGATCATGGGGGAAAAAAAAGAGTGCTGCATTGTCAGCATGGTAAGCGAGGAGCTCTGGCGTGTGAGAGGCTTGTTATCGTAGATCCCAGGTTGGAAATCTATCACCTGGAGGGTGGGTTGGCCGCCTGGCTAAACGCGGGATATAAAGTATCACAAAGCTCTTAGCATTGTTCTTGAGTGAGCGGCAAAAATTGTCGTGTTGTTTGATCAAAATAATCAATGGTTCCATTGGATAAATTAAAATACCATCCGTGCAGGATTATTTTGTTTTCTTTTACTCTTTTTTGAATCCATGGGAAAGTCATTAAGTTATCGAGTGAGCCTGAGATCGACTCTTTTTCGCAAAGTTCAGCTTGATGTGCGATAGGCAGAAAATCGTCGGACATTTGTATACGAGTGGAGAGTTTAGCTAATTGCATCCATTTAGCGATAAAGCCGTTTGGATCAACTGTATTTGTTTCTAAGAGAGACTGTATTCCGCCACATTGACTATGACCTAATACAATAATATGTGCAATTTTTAAATGACAGACACCAAATTCTAAGGCGGCGCTGGTTCCATGGTAATGGTGATCATCTTCATAAGGGGGAACTAAATTTGCGACGTTTCTTATCATAAATAAATCACCCGGATCGCAGTCTAGAATCATCGCGGGATCTACGCGAGAATCAGAACAAGCAATCACAATTGCGCTTGGGCGTTGACCTTGTTCTGATAAGTGCTTGTATAATAAATGAGAGCCGCTTTTAAATTTTTCTCGAAAACGAGAATACCCTGCAATTAATTTCTCAAATTCAACAGACATATTCTATCCTATATTGATTCTGTCATTTCGTTGGGTCAAAGGCCGATATTCTAGCACAGTTCAGGAGCCTAAGTTATTGCTTTTATATGACCGTCTAGATAAGATATGCCCAATGAACGCCATCCTAGTTGAAAATTTACGAAAATGCTTTTTAACACCCTTACCTTCAGAAGGGTCTTTTTTACAAAAAATGAAAAACACTTTGCGTCCGCGTTATCAGACGATCATGGCGGTTAACGACATTTCCTTTCAGGTGAAGGCAGGAGAGCGTGTTGCCTTTATTGGGCCGAATGGAGCGGGGAAATCCACGACGATTAAAATTTTAACAGGCATTATGCAGTCGACCAGTGGACGCGTTAAAGTATTAGGTAGCGATCCTGCGGCAGACAGAAAATGCCTGGCTTATCAAATTGGAGCAGTGTTTGGACAACGTTCTCAATTATGGTATCACTTACCCGTCCAAGAGACTTTAACATTGTTAGCCGCCATTTATGATATTCCTAAAAGCGAATATCAGCAGCGCTTAAAGATACTGGCTGAAAAATTTAATGTTACTTCACTATTGACCAAGCCGGTGCGCCAATTATCATTGGGTGAACGTATGCGTTGTGAAATTATCGCCAGTTTTTTACATAAGCCCGCAGTCTTGTTTTTAGATGAACCCACGATTGGTTTGGATATTACAGCCAAAGCGATTATTCGTGATTTGATACTCAAGCAATCTGAGCAAGAAGGCGTCACATTGCTATTAACCTCGCATGATACTGATGATATTGAAAAAGTCTGTGATAGGGTTATTATTATTGATCAAGGACAATTACTGCTGGATAACAGTCTGCATAATTTAAAAACACAATATATTAAAAAAAGAGTGCTTTCTATTGTAACTGAAGAAGAAAGAATTATTTGTAAATTACCCGGTATATTAGTATTAGAGCAATCTCCACATCATTTAAAAATTGAAATAGATATCGCTCAGCATGCCGTCGAGTCGGTTGTTGCCGACTTGTTAGAAAATTATACCCTCCGAGACCTCACGATCGAAGGACCACCGTTAGAAGCCATCATTCAGATGCTATATGCGAATGGCAAAAACAAGTAATAAATATTGGGCTAGCATCGATATTGCTATACGGCATCAATTGGCGCAACGTGGTCAATTGGTGGGTCGTTTTTTTTTATACGTTGTGATTGTCTATTTGTTTCATCAAGTCTTTAGTAGTGTGCAAGCGCCCGCCTCTCGATTATGGTATTTGGCGATTACAGAGTGGATTGTTTTATCGGCACCTCCCTTGGCCTTTCAGCTTGCCGATGATATCAATAGCGGACAAATTGCATATTTTATGTTAAGACCCATGCATTTTTTAAATTTGCGGCTAATGGCATGTATTGGCGCTTTTACGGTTCGTTTTGTTTTATTGGGGCTGAGCTGCGTTGGTTTGGGTATTTGTTTGACAGGCTATTTTCCAACGGATGTTTTAACCTGGCTCATTGGGATCTGCTTCGGTATACTGAGTGTACTGCTTTATAACGCAATACTCATATTAATAGGATTATGTGCTTTTTGGCTGAGAGACATTAAAACGCTCATTTATTTAAACCTAACCGCAACATTATGTTTGGGTGGATTAATTGTTCCACTTTCATTTTATTCTCCCTTAGTTAAAACCATTAGTTTTTGTACGCCGTATCCTTGGATATTATGGTGGCCAGCGGAATTTATGACGGGTGGACATGTGAATGTGTCTTTGGCGTTGACGAGTTGGAGCGTTTGGATGCTGTTGTTATGGAGCGTGATTCTTTTCTTGTATAAAAAAGGCATTCAATCATTTGTGCTAGAAGGAGGATAAATGTTTCTGTTAAAGTTTGTATGGTTGACCATCTGTACGAATCTTAAGCTTTCTTTTGCCTTGCGAGGCGCTTTTTTTATTACATTAGTTGTGACGATTACAAAACAATTACTTTTTTTGATAGCGTGGAGTTTTTTTTTCGGTAGATATAAAGTGGTCCAAGGCTGGACTTTCGAACACATGATTTTAGCGTATGGGATTTTATGTTTTGCAATGGGGTTTGTCGAAGCTTTTTTTTATGGCATAAAAGAGCTGCCGCAGCTTATCGAAACCGGCCACTTAGATACTTTTTTGCTGCAACCCAAAAGCATTATATTGAATATTGCCTTATCTAAAGGTGATGTTTCGGCATTGGGAGAGGTTGTTACAGGTATTTTATTAGTCGCATATTCAGGATATTTTAGATCGGATTTACTGATTGTGGTGTTATTGATGGTTGTTTCGACATTTTGTATGTTTGCATTATTGTTGTATTTAAGTTGCATTGCCTTTTTTATGCGAAACGCCTCTGATTTTATTAAAGAGCTGAATTTAAACGCGATTATTGTGGCAACACAACCCAATGCAGCATATAGCGGTGCGTTTAAAATATTTACCTTAACTATTTTGCCTGTCGCATTTTTAAGTTATTTTCCTGTTGAGTATTTTAGAACGGGGCTTTGGTATTATTTATTGATAACGTTTGTTGGTACAGGTGTATTTTTTGGCGTAGCCTATGGGTTATTTACATGCGGCTTAAAGCGTTATGAATCGGGAAACATGATGTTTACGCGTCAATGAGTGTGTGGATTATTTTAAATCCCCCTTTTTTCAAAGGGGAGGCTTAACTTTTTTCGTCTGTGCTACTTGTCGGGAATACAAACACGAATACGATGACCATCGGGATCTAGGGCGACGAAAGTTAATCCAAATACTGCCTCATGCAGATCTTGCTCTATAACCACGCCCAATTTTCCCCAACGATCACGAAGAGAACGCACTTTATTCTCATCTGAAACCATAAAAGCCAATTCTGATCGATTGCCCGATCCAAGCGAAACAAAATCCTTTGCTTGTGTCGACCAGAGGCTAAATGTGAAATCATTAGAGAACCTGAAGGCAACATAGGTTGGAAAAGCGGCCACTGGTTGTTGTTCAAAAATTTTTTCATAAAAAGATGCGCTTTCTATCGGATCTTTTACATAAAAGAGCACAAGATTTGGATTTAACATGACTATATTCTCCTGCCATTAAGGTATCATCGTAATAATATACAATATGACACTGCCAAAAAATGGCAGTATCATATATTTATGAATCGAACAGAACGCCTTTTGACATTACTCAAAATCCTAAGAAGATATAGAAAGCCAGTTAGTGGGCAAAAACTTGCGGATGAGTTAAATATCAGTATTCGCACCCTTTATCGCGATATAGTGACGCTTCAATTGCAAGGTGCTGACATCGAAGGAGAACCTGGCGTTGGCTACATACTTCGGCCAGGCTTTTTTTTACCACCATTGATGTTCTCGCAAACAGAAATGGAAGCACTGATGCTTGGGATTCTTTGGGTATCTACATTTGCCGATCGTCCGTTGGCCAAGGCAGCTTCGGAAGCTTTAAGTAAAATCAAAGAGGTTTTACCGCCTAACATACGAAACGGTATGGGCGCAGTCCCCTTGCGGGTTGGGCCACCCAGATTAGGCAATATTGAAAATGAAGACCTTTCAGCATTGCGAGATGCCATTAGGCGTGAATCTAAAATAGATATTATTTACCGTTCAAAAAAGGGTCAACAGAGTCCGTGCGTCATATGGCCATTTGCGATTGGTTACTTTACCGAGGGTCGCATTCTCGTCGGTTGGTGCGAGAAGGAAAAAAATTATCGTCATTTTCGCACTGACGGCATAATATCTTTCACAGTTCTTAATGAAAGATATACGCGTCGACGCGAAAGCCTTTTTCGTGAATGGCACTCGTTTCAGATGGAAAGTCGTTCCCCCACTTTGAAAAAGGGGGGAAAGCCGTGAGAGCTTTGCTCTCATCGGCAGGGGGGATTTTAATCGGCGATCACTTTTGCTTTGCTTCTTGAATTTACCGTGCGCTTGTTGCAATCGTAATGTGAAATGGCACCAAAAGACCACGGTAATTCAACTTGGTTGGAAGGTTATACCTTAGTCGCAATTTTTTTAATGCAGGTGAAGAAACGGCGAGTGCAAAAAAAGTTTTATTAAAAACAGAAACACTCAGCAATCCGGTAGGTTCAAAAGAAAAAGTTTCTGCAAGCTCCTCAATGTTAATTTTTTCTGAGAATATCTCTTCTGGATATATAACGCTAATATGAGCCCCAGTGTCGTATCTGGGTGGAAAGTAATCTGGAATAGATAAACCAGGTTCTTTGATGAATGGAAATAATTCGAAAATAAAATTATCCTGTATTTTTAGATAACAATAAGATCCAGAATCATCCTGTTTTAAAATACCTTGTGGCGACAGCTTGTTTTTGGCATATTCAAGTAGTGTGGGGTTACAGATTTCTTTGTAAGAAAAAGAAATTTCTTTGGGGTTGGTGCATTCAATGATCATGCTAAATCTTTCCCGTCACTTTTTTTGCTTTGTTCCAATAATCCAACAAAATATCCAAAGGTTTGTTTTTTAAGTGCGAAAGCCCATCTTGATTGACAAGCTTAACTAACGCGTCATAACGTTGTTGGAATTTTTCAACGCTCTCGCTTAATGTCTCAAAGGGGTCAAGTTTTAAAAAAATGCATAAACTGAGGGTAGCATTGATAAGATCACCGACTTCCTCTTTTAGGTGCGCATTGTCTTGGTTTAACCAGGCTTCTTTTACTTCAGCGCATTCGCTTTGAATTTGTTCCAGAAGTTGTTCGATATTTTCCCAATAGAAGCCAAATTCAGCAGCCGTCTTTTCTTGATTAATAATTTTTTGTAATAAATCATTTGTTGTTTTTGGCATTATGATTCTCCGCTATTGTCCCCCATGCTTTTGTAGCATCTGTGCGATATCAAAGTGATTGTTTTGATTCGCGATCGCTAGTGGGGTTGATTTGTGGGTTTTATCCAGCAAATTAAGTTCAGCTTTATGTTCAACCAGCATCTCTGCAATAACGGGGTCGCCGTTTTGTGCAACAAAGTGTAGTGCTGTAAAGCCCTCGTCGTCAGCATGGTTAACGTCCGTCTTATTTTCTAATAGTAATTGAACAATTTGGGCATGTTTAAATTGAGACGCGACTAAGAGTGGTGTAATGCCAAATTTCATAACCGCATTTACATTGGCACCTTTTTGAATTAATAGATTTGCAATATTTTCCCGTCCATAAAGTGCAGCTAAATGAAGAGGAGTTGCTTTGGTCGAAGTGTCTTCTGCATCTATTTTTGCACCATTTTGGATCAGTATGGTGGCAATATTTTCTTGATTATTAATGACGGCAGAATGTAAGGGTGTAATACCTTGATCGAACGGCTGGTTAACATCGATACCTCCTTGTTCCAATAAAATGCGCACATCATCCAACTGCCCTGCCTTGATTGCATTCTGGAGTAGCATTTGTGAAGTAAATGCACTTTCAGTTTGAATGTCAGCGACACAGCAGAAGCTGTAAAACATTAAAACAAAAGAAGCAATAATAACTGAGGTTAGCGATTTTTTATTAAAAGGCATAAAATTTCTCCTGTAAGGCGCATAGATAAAAAAACTATTCCCACAGTGGATAATGTTTCAGTTCAATTTTTCCTGGGAAGAACAGTTTTGCAATGGTTTCAAAAAATTCGTTGTGATCAGATACATAAAAAGTTCTTTTAGAGGCGTCGCCGTTGACCGTGGTTTCTTTAGAGACGGTCCCGGGATTCAAAAGATTATGTAAAGTCAGATGCTCTTTTAAAATCTTAGCGGTCATTTCGGACGCATCAATAATATCAACCTTATTTTTATAAAAATTCTGAATCATGGGCTTTAAAAGAGGGTAATGTGTACATCCTAAAATCAGCGCTTCAATATTTTCTAAATTGGGATGCGCTAGGTATTCTTGCATAATTGTTGTCGTTACATGTTTCTCGCCAAACCCTTCTTCAATCAATGGCGCCAGCAAGGGGGTCGCAAGAGAAGCGAGCTCAATATTTTGATCGAGTCGATCAACCCGTCTTTTGTATGTGTTCGACCGAATCGTTTGTTTGGTGCCAATTAAACCAATTTTTTTGTTGCTATGGTGTTGTTGTATATGTTTGATAACGGGATCAACAACATTAATCACAAAAGCCTTGTTGCCAACATATTCCGCAATCAGCTCATATGCAGCAGTAGAGGCAGTATGACAAGCAATCACAATCAATTTACATTGGTGTTGTAAAAGGACATCGCAGATTTTAATGGCATAAGCTTGAATAGCCGCCGTTGATTTATCACCCCAAGGCGTGTGTGCAGTATCGCCGAAATAAACGATGTTTTCATTTGGCATGTATTCGGTAATGGTCTTTGCGACTGTCAGGCCGCCCATGCCACTGTCGAAGATACCAATTGGATGCGTTGATGATTGCAACATAGGGTTACAGTCTATCACATTATTGGGATAAGCGTGTCCTATACTTAAGGATATAAAATAGGTTATTGATATTGTCGGAAGGGGGTTCTGATGTGGCATTTAAAAACCAGGTTAGGCGTCTTTTGGGTGGTTCCAATGTCTTCCAGCGCAAATAAATTCTTGTTAGGCGTAAATGATGAAGAGCTGGGTCTTTATACAGATGTTGAGCGAGCAGCCAAAGACGTACATGATCAAGCAACCGGATTTTTGAAGTGGGACATTCAGTCTACTGTGCGAGCGCCCGAGCACATTCGAGAGTGGGCAGAGGGAGAGCCCAAAAGTTGGGATAAGCATTAGTTTAATGACTTATGTTTAAGTAGGTTGCAGCGATGACCTAATTTCGGTATGATCCTTGACAAGTACTTTTGATCGAGGGTAGACATTATGAAACCAGATATTCATCCACAATATGCTTCAATTCAGATTACATGTAGTTGTGGGCATGTATTTAACACAGGTTCTGCCTTAGGCAAAGATCTTAACGTAGAAGTCTGCAATAAATGCCATCCATTTTATACGGGTAAAACGAAGATCGTTGATACCGCAGGTCGCGTTGATAAATTCAGTAAAAAATTTGGTGGTTTTGCTTTAAATAAAAATCAATCCAGCGATGATAAAAAATCAGGCGAGAACGCCGAAGACTAAGCTTGATGTGTTATTTCCTTTTTTTACCTCTTTTTTATTTGGTGGATTTTTAATATGGTTGAAGCATTAAAAGCTACAGATGAAGCTTTAAGCAAAGCGGCAGAGGACGCATTCAATAAAGCCGCTTTGGATTATCATGAAAAACCAACACCGGGTAAATTAAGCATTAATATCACAAAATCCACAGAATCTCAGAGAGATTTAGCGCTTGCTTATACGCCAGGTGTTGCAGTACCCGTACTAGCGATTGCAGCTAATCCCACAGATGCGTATAAATATACAGCCAAAGGAAATCTGGTTGCGGTCATAACAGACGGAACCGCTATTTTAGGTCTTGGGAATTTAGGTGCTTTGGCAAGCAAACCGGTGATGGAAGGCAAAGCGGTTTTATTTAAACGATTTGCAGATGTGGATGTTTTTGATATTGAAGTAGACGCGAAAACCCCAGAGACCTTTATCGAAACTGTTGTGAATATTGCGCCTACTTTTGGTGGCATTAACCTCGAAGATATCAAAGGTCCTGAATGTTTTGAGATTGAGAGAGCGCTTACCGAACGTCTCAATATTCCTGTGTTTCATGATGATCAACATGGTACGGCTGTTATTGTTGCCGCAGCATTATTAAACGCTCTGGAATTGCAAAAAAAATCTCTGCAAGATATCAAATTGGTTTGTTTAGGCGCAGGTGCTGCAGGCATTGCAACGATGCGATTATTAGTATCGTTGGGCTTACATCGAACATCGATTACTATGGTCGATACGCAAGGTATTATCCATGTTGGGCGCGAAGATTTAAATCCCTATAAATTCGCCTTTGCGCAAGAAACAGAAAAACGCACTTTAACAGAAGCGATGACCGGTGCTGACGTCTTTATCGGGGTATCTGGTCCCAATGCAGTAACCGGCGAAATGTTACAGTTGATGGCGCCTAATCCGGTGGTGTTTGCCTTATCAAATCCCGATCCCGAAATTAAACCAGAAATTGCGCATCAAGCCAGGCACGATTTAGTCATGGCAACGGGTCGAAGTGATTATCCAAATCAAGTGAATAATGTGTTGTGTTTTCCTTACATTTTTAGAGGTGCATTAGATGTGCGTGCGCGTTGTATTAACCAAGCCATGCTAATTGCTGTTGTACACGCTATTCGATCGTTGGTACATGGTGTAACACCAGAATCCGTTGTTAAAGCTTATGCTGATACAGAAAATTTAACATTCGGTCCTCAATATATTTTGCCGAAACCGATGGATCCCCGTTTGTTACAAACAGTACCTGCAGCAGTTGCGAGGGCAGCCATAGAAAGTGGGGTAGCACAAATGCCATATCCGGATCATTATCCTATACTATAAATTGTTTGAGTAAAATTGTTTTAGCAAGGAGTGCAACATGCGTAAACCAAAAATTGCATTAATTGGAGCTGGCAATATTGGAGGGACCCTCGCGCATTTAGCGTTGATGAAAGGATTAGGCGATGTGGTATTGTTTGATGTTGCCGAAGGTGTTCCACAAGGAAAAGCCTTAGATCTTTTGCAGTGCGGCCCGATTGAAGGATTTGATGCTCGCATTACCGGTACGAATGATTACAAAACAATCGAAGGCGCGGATGTTGCCATTGTAACTGCGGGTGTCGCTAGAAAACCAGGGATGAGTCGAGATGATCTGCTGTCTATTAATGCCAAGGTGATGAAGTCTGTTGGCGAGGGCATTAAGCAATTTTGTCCAAATGCCTTTACTATTTGTGTTACCAATCCGCTAGATATCATGGTTCGTTTATTACAGGATTTTTCGGGTGTTGCCGATAATCGCATTGTCGGTATGGCCGGTGTTTTAGATTCTGCGCGATTTAGAACTTTTTTAGCAGAAGAATTTAAAGTGTCTATTCATGAAGTGCAAGCCTATGTATTAGGCGGGCATGGCGATAGCATGGTGCCCTTAACAGGTCTTAGCAATGTCGCTGGCGTGACTTTAGAAAAATTGGTTTCAGAAAAGAAAATTACGCGCGAGCGTTTAAATGCAATCGTGGATCGCACGCGCAAAGGCGGTGGCGAAATTATTAATCTTTTAAAGACAGGCTCTGCTTTTTATGCGCCCGCCTCTTCTGCAATTTCTATGGCAAAATCGTATTTGATGGATGAAAAACGCATACTTCCTTGCGCTGCCAAATTAAAGCCAGGTCAGTATGGTATTAAAGAGCCCTTGTTTGTAGGCGCACCCGTTAAAATTGGCAGCAAAGGCATTGAAGAAATTATTGAGGTTGAATTAACCACAGAAGAACGTGCCAATTTGCAAGTCTCCATTCAAGCAGTGATTGAGCTTAACCGAGCGGTTGCGGCACTTAATCTCTAAACTTGTTTTCTGTTGACAAATGATAGCTTGTCGCCTATAGTCAACCTTAAGGCACTTAAAGTTGATTATGGTAAACCAAAATGGCTGAGATGTCATTGTCAAAAATAAGCCGTTTAGCGCTTAAAACGCTAGGTGAATTAATTCGGCTTGCCCGAACAGAGCGTGGTTTCTCCCAACTTAACCTGGCTGAAAGACTCAATGTGAGTCGTTATTCTGTAATGGCAATAGAACGGGGTGATCCCAAAGTAGCCATTGGGGTTGTATTCGAAGCCGCTGTTATTGTGGGGGTTCCCTTGCTTGCCCAGGATAAGCAAGAATTACAAAAGCTTGAGCGCACGCTGGCGGGCTTTAACGCTGTATTACCTAAACGTGTACATTCTAAAAATGAGCCTATTGATGATAACTTCTAAAATGCAAAATGCCGATCATGCTTTTGTTTGGATTTGGTTACCTGGTAAAACAGATCCTATTGTTGCAGGTCGAATAACAAAGATAAATCAATTACACGCGTTTACCTATGGTAAAAGTTATTTGGAAAATCCAGAAGCGATTAGTTTGTCTCCTTTGGAATTACCTTTAAAATCTGGCGATTTTTTTCCCGTAGGGTTAAACACCATTCATTCTTGTTTACGAGACGCTGCTCCCGATGCTTGGGGGCGTCGAGTTATAGATTATAAATATGCAAATTTAAATCCTGGTGAATTAGATTATATGTTGCTCTCCAGTAGTGATCGCATAGGCGCATTAGATTTTCAAGCATCATCATCTGAGTATTGTGCCAGAGAATC
>Ga0073904_10003137_pt1 | contig 12460 bp, 10 predicted proteins | sample KloWWTrecipitate_FD_66668 | JGI IMG/M metagenome (GOLD analysis project Ga0073904, IMG submission 66668) | Active sludge microbial communities from Klosterneuburg, Austria, studying microevolution and ecology of nitrifiers - Klosterneuburg... | ecosystem: Engineered > WWTP > Aerobic digester >...
CGACGACATCAGCACGATGGCGCCACCGGTTTTGTCCATGTGATCGACGGCGCAACGCACCAGGTAGAACACGCCGTTCAGGTTCACGGCCATCGTGCGTTCCCACTGGGCCGGTGTCATGCTGCGCAGCAACTGGTCTTCATAGATCGCAGCAGCGGGCACCAGGTAGTCGAGGCGACCGAAACGCGCCACACAGGCGTCGACCACGGCCTGCGCATCAGAGGCGGATGCCGCGTCGTAGGGCATGGCCAGGGTATGGGTGCCGGCCGGGTCGAGTTCGCGCGCGGTGGCAGCGAGCAGGTCACTGCGCAGATCCGCCATGGCCACGCTGGCACCGCTGCGCACAAAGAGTTCGGCTGTCGCGCGGCCGATGCCGCTGGCCGCTCCGGTGATCAACACCACCCGGCCGCGGAAGTCGAACGCGATCTGTGGGCGCACGGTTCAGCTGGCAAACAATGCAGCTGCGTTGTCGCAATAACGTGCGACCTTGTCCGGGTCGAGCTCGACGCCCAGGCCGGGACGATCGGGAATCTGCAGATAACCGTCGCCGTCGAGCGTGAAGGGTTGCTGCAGGATGCCGTCGACATACGGGCTGCCGCCGATGTATTCGACCAGGTCGCTGTCGTGGATCGCGCTGGCCAGTTGCAGGTCGGCGGCCAGGCCGAGCGCGGTGTTCCAGCCGTGGCCGATGTACTGGACGCCGAAGTCCTGCGCCATCCACGCGATGCGGCGCTGCTCGCTGATGCCGCCGACCTTGGTCACATCCGGCTGCACGATGTCGAAGGCACCGCGCGAGAGCCAGGGCAGGAAGGTCTGGCGCCGGGTCAGCACCTCGCCGCCGGCGATCTTGACCGGGCTGGCCCGGCGCAGTTCGCAGAAGTCGTCGATCGCGTCAGGTTTGAGCGCCTCCTCGAACCAGCCGATGTCGTACTCGGCCAGCATGTCGGCGGTGCGCAGCGCCCATTTCAGGCCATGCGGCCAATAGGCGTCGCTGGCGCCGGCATCGACCATCAGCCTGGCGTCGGGACCGGCGGCGTCACGGGCAGCGTGCACGATGGCAGCGTCGAGCTTGTGGTCCATCGCGCGGCCGAACGGACCCCAGCCGATCTTGAATGCGGTGAAACCCAGTTGGCGATAGGTGGTGATGACGTCGAACATCTCCTTGGGATGCTCCATCAGCAGCGAGCAATACGGCTGCACCCGCTGGCGGTAGCTGCCGCCCAGCAGGCGGCCGACCGGAAGTCCGGTGGCTTTACCCAGGATGTCCCACAGCGCGATATCGATGCCGCTGATCGCATGCGTGAGGCTGCCGCCACGGCCCATCCAGAAGGTGTTCTGGTGCAGCTTTTCGCTGACGCGTTCGGGCTCCAGAGCGTTCTCGCCCAGAAACAGCGGCTCGAGCACCTTGAGCGCGGCCTGTACCAGGCGGGCGTCGGTGAACACACTGCCGTAGCCGGTGATGCCGGCGTCGGTATGCACTGCCACCAGTGCGTGGATCGAGTCCTGCGGTTTGATCTCGGCCGACCAGCCACCCTTGGGACTCTCGCCGGTCAGTGCGGCGCTGGTGATGGCGCGGATCTTGACCGGTTGCAGGCGGGCGAGGCTGGGCGGGGTAGTGGACATGTCGGATGGGTATTCAGGCGGGTGAGGAACTGCGCTGCGCATCGGCGCGGCGCTCGGCGATTATTTTTTCCAGGTCGACCTTGTGGATCTCGACGTCGATGTGGTCGCTGATGGCGCGCGCCATGTCGCCGACCTTGCCGGAGCGGAATACCCGGATCAGTTCCCAGTGCTCCTCCACGATCGCCTCCATCGGTTTACCGAATGCGGACAACCCGAAGATGATGGTCATCTGGCGCGCCAGCATTTCCCACATGTCGCTGAGTACCGCGTTGCCGGCGTAGCTGCACAGGCTGCGGTGAAAGCTGGTGTCGGCAGTGGCAAAGCCGAACACCTCGTTGCGCGCGGCCATGGCTTCCATGCCGTGCACGATCGACTCGAGCTCCTGCAGGTGCGTTGCGTCATTGCGCTTGAGCCGTATCGCGCGGGTCGCGGCGGTGGTCTCCAGCGCCACGCGCACTTCGATCAGCTGGTCGATACGGTCATGGCTGACCGGCGTCAGGCGGATGCCCTTGTACGGTTCGTTGACCACCACGCCCTGGCTCTCGAGCACGCGCAAGGCCTCGCGCACCGGCACCCGGCTTACGCCGAGCTGCTCGGCCAGGTCGGCCTCGATGATGCGGTCACCCGGCAGGATCAGTCCTTCGGACGCGCCGGCGACCAGTGCGTCGATGACCTGGTGCACCAGCGTGCGAGGCTGCAGCTTGAGGAAGGTCTGGGCTGGCGGTGGACTGGCCGGATCGACCAGGTGCAAGGACTTTACGAGCGATTTCGCCATTTGAACATTGTATACAGTTATAAATTATGCTATTCTGAATTTACACGCAACCCGATCCGGACGCCATGCCAAAGACCCAGAGCCTGCAAACTCCCCCTGCAACACCGGTGGCGGACCCCAGTCCGAGCCGCGTGCGATGTGACGTCGATTTTGACCGGCCCGGGCGGCAGGCGGCGTATCTCAAGGCGCCGCAGTCGCGCAACACCTCAGGGTGGGGCGTGGTCGAGATTCCGATCTATGTATTCAAGAACGGCAAGGGCCCCACGCTGTTGCTCACGGGTGGTGTGCACGGCGACGAATACGAAGGCCAGATTGCCATCTCCCGGCTGGCCCAGACGCTGGACGTCAAGAAGCTCAAGGGTCGGCTGATCCTGATCCCGGCGGTGAACATGCCGGCGGCCCTGAATGCCACGCGACTGTCGCCGATCGACGGCCGCGACATGAACCGCTGCTTTCCCGGCAATCCCAAGGGCACGTTCTCCGAGATGCTGGCGCATTTCATCGACAGCAAGGTGTTGCCACATGTCGATGTGTCGGTCGACATGCATACCGCCGGTCACTCTGCCGACTGTGTGCCCAGCACCAACATGCACTACGTCGCCGATGCAGCATTGCGCGGGCGCACGATGGACGCAGCGGCGGCCTTCGGCGCGCCCTACAACGTGGTGTTCTGGGGTGTGGATGAAGGTGCCACGCTGACCTCTGCGGTCGAGCGGCGCGGCATTCTGTCGCTGGGCACCGAGATCGGTGGCTGGGGCCGCGTCAGTGTGGAAGGCGTGCGTATCGGCGAGCGCGGCGTGCGCAACATGCTCAAGCACCTGGCGATGGTCAGCGGCAAGGTCGACACGGTTCAGCACAGTGGCGCCAAGGGCACGCGCCACATGATGGTGCGGGATGCCAATTGCTACAGCTTTGCGCCGGCCGGCGGCATCTTCGAGCCGCGCCATCTGGCGGGAGAAACGGTCAAAGCCGGACAAACCGCGGGCTTTCTGCATTTCATCGAGGACCTGGACCATGCGCCGGTTGAAGTGCGCTACGGCGCCAGCGGCGTGTTGTGGATGGCATCGGGCCCGGGCCGCGTTCAGCGCGGCGATTGCGTGGCGGTGGTGATGCAGGACTACGTCGAGCCAGCGTAATGCGCTTGAGCAAAGAGTTTTCGTCAGGGGGTGTGCGCACCCTGTCAATGGCAACCCCCCCGCTGTGCGGGTCCAACAGAAGGAGAACGTGTCCATGAAACTGAAATTCCTGCACCTTGCATTGGCTGCCGCCCTGGTCATGGGTGCGGCCACGCCGGCAGTTGCCCAGAAGAAGGGTGGTGATGCGGTGGTGGCGATCACCAATGCGCCGCCGTCGTTCGACCCGCACTCCACGTCCGCCCAAGGTGCCAGGCACGTCAACCTGCACATGTTCGAGACGTTGTTTGCCCGTGACGAAGGTGCCAAGCCGGTACCCGATCTGGCCAAGTCGGTCGCCGTGTCTGCCGATGGTCTCACCTATGTGTTCACCTTGCGCAGTGGCGTCAAGTTCCACAATGGCAAGACGATGGGACCTGCCGACGTGGTGGCCTCGATCGAACGTTATCGCAAGGGCGGTGCCTCGGCCAGCCTGATCTCCTCGATTGACACCGTCAGCGCGAGCGGCGCCGACCAGGTGACGATCAAGCTCAAGTCGGTGCAGTCGACTTTCCTGGGCAACCTTTCCAGCCCGCGCGCACCGATCGCCATCATGCCGGCCGAAGAAGCGGCCAAGGAGATGGGCAAGGCGTTGCCGATCGGTACAGGTCCCTACAAGTTCGTCGAATACAAGCCTGACAGCCACGTCAAGCTGGCGCGTTTTGACGATTACGTACCCAATCCGGCCTACAAGGAACGTGACGGATTCGCCGGCGCCAAGATCGCCTACCTCGATACCGTCACCTTCCGCTTCATCCCCGAAGCGGGTGCTCGCGATGCCGCCACGATGACAGGCCAGGTCCACTTGAACGAGACCAGCGACGAGTCCACTGCCAAGCGGCTCAAGGGCAATGCGAACTTCACCGTCATGAAAGCCTTGCCGTATGCGGTGCAGGTGCTCAAGTTCAACATGGCGCAGGGGCCGGGCACCGATCTCAACTTCCGCCGTGCGATTGCCCAGGCCATCAACGCCGAGGAAATCCTGGGTACCGCCTATCCCGATCTGTACCTGATGGACCAGAGCTGGGTCTATCCCGGCTCGCCGTACCACACCGGTCGTGCGCTGCTCAAGCAGGATGTTGCCGCCGCCAAGGCCAGTCTGGCCAAGTCAAGCTACAAGGGCGAGAAGCTGATCTTCATCATCGACAACATCCGCCCCAATGTGGATGCCGCCACGGTGTTCCAGCAGCAGGTCGCCGCCATCGGTGTAAACATCGAACTCAAGGTTGGCGACTGGCCGACCATTTCGGGCATCGGCCTCAAGAGCGACCAGGGCTGGAACTTCTGGACCCACGGCTTTGGCATCGAGCCGTACGAAGGCCCGGCCTCGGCGATGTCGCACTGGGTCAAGGGCCAGGGCCAGCGCAAGGCGGACCCGGTGATCGATGATCTGTTCGCCAAGCTCAACAGCGAAATGGATGTCGGCGCGCAGAAAAAGCTGTTCGCTGACTTCGAGAACCGCATGGCGGACCAGGCCATTGCGATCAATCTGGGTGACTACGGCCTGTTCCAGGTGGTGTCGAACAAGTTGAAGAACTTCAAGCCCTACCGCATCACCCGCATGTGGGGCGTGTGGCTCGAATAACGCGGCGATCCGGCGCGCGTTCTCCCGCCAGCACTGCCACCGCGTGGACTTCGCGCAGTGGCAGTGCTGCACCCTGACCATTTGATCCACCCGCTGAATGATCCGTTTCATCCTGCGCCGCCTGCTCGCATCGATACCGGTGCTGATGCTGGTCTCGCTGATCACGTTCGGACTGTTGTGGCTGGTGCCGGGCGATCCGGCCTCGATGTTCCTGGACGCCGGCGCCACTGCCGAGGCGTTGGACCGGGTGCGGCGCGAAATGGGCCTGGACCAGCCGTTTCTGGTGCGCATGGGGCAGTGGTACGGGCGTCTGCTGCAAGGCGATCTGGGCCAGTCTCTGCTGCTCAACCGCAGCGTTGTCAGCGCCATCCTGGAGCGCTTGCCGGTGACCTTGTCGCTCACCGCCCTGGCGTTCGTGGTGTCGGTGCTGCTGGGTGTGGCTGCCGGTGTGCTGGCCGCCGTGCGCCACGGCCGGCTGGCCGACCAGGGCATGATGACGCTGGCGCTGATCGGCTTGTCGATTCCCGAGTTCTGGCTCGGACTGGTGCTGATCTGGCTGATTGCCGTGCTGGTGCCGATCTTCCCGTCAGGTGACTATGTGGCATTCGCTACCGACCCGGTGCAATGGGCCCACCATATCGCGCTGCCGACCTTCTCGCTGGCCTGCGTGCAGATGGGTTTTGTCGCACGCATGACACGCTCGAGCATGCTCGAGGTGCTGGGCCAGGACTTCATCCGCACGGCGCGTGCCAAGGGCTTGCCCGAGGCATATGTGGTGGTGCGCCACGGGCTGCACAACGCGATGGTGCCGATCGTCACGGTGATGGGCATCATGGTCGGTGCCTTGCTCGGTGGCGCGGTTGTCACCGAGCAGGTGTTCTCGATTCCGGGGCTGGGCCGACTCATCATTGGTGCCGTGCTCAGCCGCGACTTCCCGGTGATCCAGGGCGGTCTGCTGTTCCTGGCGCTGATCTACCTGGCGGTGAACCTGGTGGTGGACCTGTTGTATGCGGCGATCGATCCGCGGGTGCGACTGCAATGAGCGCCGCTGCCCACACCGCCTCCGCGCCTGCAGCAGCGCAACCGTCACGCCGCGCCGCATTCGTGCGGCGCCTGCTGGCGAACCGCTCGTTCACGATCGGCCTGGCCCTGGTCGGTGCGGTGGTGTTGATGGCACTGCTGGCCAACTTCATCGCACCCTTCGATCCGCTCAAGGGCAATTTCAAGGCGCGCATGCTGGCGCCGGGTGCCGAGCATTGGCTGGGTACCGACCATTTCGGGCGCGACATCCTGTCGCGCATCCTGCATGGTGCGCAGGTGTCGCTGCGCATCGGGTTCCTGGTGGCGCTGTTCACCGCCGTGGCCGGGGCCGTCATCGGCGCCACAGCCGGCTACTTCCGGTCTGCCGACGGTCCGGTGATGCGGCTGATGGATGCGTTCATGGCGTTTCCGCCGATCATCCTGGCAATCGCCATCAGCGCGGTGCTGGGCGCCTCGGTCACCAACGTGGTGATTGCGCTGGCGATTGCCGCGACGCCGCACACGGCGCGGGTGGTGCGGGCCTCGGTGATGGTGGTGCGCGAGATGGAATACGTCGAGGCCGCGCGCGCACTGGGCGCTGGCCATGCGCGCATCCTGCTGCGCCATGTGCTGGCCAATGCGATGGCGCCGCTGGTGGTGCGGGTGACCTATGTGTTTGCAATCGCCATCCTGAACGAGGCGGTGCTGTCTTTCATCGGTGTCGGGCCGCCGCCGCCGACGCCGACCTTCGGCGCCATCATTGCCAATGGCCGCGACTTCATCGTGGCCGCGCCGTGGATCACGGTGGCGCCCGGCATGGCGATCCTGGTCAGTGTGCTGGGCTTGAACATGCTCGGCGACGGACTGCGCGATGTGCTGGACCCGCGCATGGCGGTGACCACCCGATGACCATCGCCGCCTTGCCCGACAAGTTGACTGGGTCGCCATTGCTGCAGGTGGCGCGGCTGACCACCGGACTGGGTGCGCATGGGCCAGAAATCCTGAGCGCGATCGACCTGCACCTGGACGCCGGCGAAGTGCTCGGCGTGGTCGGCGAGTCCGGCTCCGGCAAGAGCATGCTGGCCCTGTCGATCATGGGCTTGCTGCCACCGGGCGTGCAGGTGCGTGGCGGCGAGATCCTGCTGCAGGGCCGGAACCTGCTGGCGCTGGACGCGGCGCCGATGCGCGCCTTGCGCGGCAAGGATATGGCGATGATCTTCCAGGAGCCGATGACCTCGCTGAACCCGGTGATGCGGGTCGGCCAGCAGATCGGCGAGGTGTTGCGCTGGCATACCGCGCTGCGTGGCGCGCAGGCGCGCCAGGAGGCGATCGACCTGCTGCAGCGGGTCGAGATGCCCGATGCGCGGCGCCAGGTCGACGCCTACCCGCATGAACTCTCGGGCGGCATGCGCCAGCGCGTGATGATCGCGATGGCGCTGGCCGGCCGGCCCAGGCTGCTGATCGCCGACGAGCCGACCACGGCACTCGACGTGACGATACAGGCGCAGATCCTGGACCTGATGCGCAAGCTGCAGGCCGACAACGGCATGTCGGTATTGCTGATCACGCACGATCTGGGCGTGATCGCCGAGATGAGCGACCGGGTCGCCGTGATGTATGCCGGCAAGGTGGTAGAGACCGGTTCGGCGCTGGACATTTTCGATCGGCCTGCCCATCCGTATACGCGTGGCCTGCTGGCGTCGCGGCCGCGTATCGATGCCGGTTCGCAGTGGCTCAGCACGATCGAGGGTACGGTGCCGGCGCTGGGGCAGATGCCCGCCGGCTGCAGCTTCGCGCCGCGGTGTCCGCTTGCGCAGGCGGCCTGTGGCGTCGTGCCGGCCTTGCGCGAAGTGGGCCCTGCGCATCGCGCTGCATGTATCACGCCGTTTGCACCGATTCAACCGCCCATCTCAGAGAGCAGCTCCGCGCCATGACGCAGCCGTCCATCCCCCTGATCGAGGCGCGTGGTCTGCGCAAGTACTTCAAGCGCCATCAGGGCTTCCTGGCCAAACCCGTTCCGCCGCTGCGCGCGGTCGACGGGGTGGATCTGCAGATCGCGGCCGGCGAGACGCTGGGGCTGGTTGGCGAATCGGGATGCGGAAAGTCCACCACCGGGCGTTTGCTGCTGCGCCTGATCGAGCCCAGTGGCGGCAGCATCCTGCACCACGGGCAGGACATCACCACACTCGATGCGGCCGGCATGCGCGCCAAGCGCCGTGCCATGCAGATCGTGTTCCAGGACCCGTACGGTTCGCTGAACCCGCGCATGCGCGTGGACGAGCTCATCGCCGAGCCGCTGGTGATCCACGGCGTGGGTGACGCTGCGAGCCGTGCCGCGCGGGTGCGCGAACTGCTGCAGCTGGTCAGCCTGCCAGAGACCGCGTTGCAGCGGTACCCGCACGAGTTCTCCGGCGGCCAGCGCCAGCGTATCGGCATCGCGCGCGCGCTGGCGCTGCAGCCGGAGTTCATCGTGGCCGACGAGGCGGTGTCGGCGCTGGACGTGTCGGTGCAGGCCCAGGTCATCAACCTGATGCGCGAGCTGCAGCGCGATCTGAAGCTGACCTATCTGTTCATCTCGCACAACCTGGCGGTGGTGCGCAACATCAGCGACCGGGTGGCGGTGATGTACCTGGGCCGCATCGTCGAGGTCGCGCCGGCCGGGCAGCTGTTTGCGCATCCGCGCCATCCGTATACCCAGGCCCTGCTGGCGGCTTTGCCAAGCGAGCATCCATCGCAACGGCGCACCCGTGCACTTATCCGCGGCGACATGCCCGATCCGGACACCATCGGCACCGGTTGCCGGTTTGCCAGCCGGTGCCCACATGTGTTGCCACGTTGCCAGGTCGAAGACCCGCAACTGGTACGGCTGGGCGACGGCCAGCAGGTGGCCTGTCTGCGGGTTGCCGACGGCAGCCTGCCTGGCTGAAACACCTGCTGCGCTGCATCTGTCGAAAGGAAACCCCATGGTCCACAAACCCCGCATCCTGGTTGCCGAATGCATGCAGGAGATCTCGTCCTTCAATCCGCTGCAGTCCGAGTACAGCAACTTCCATATCGAGCGTGGCCACGCGATGCTGGCGCAAAAAGGCATCAACACCGGCCTTGGCGGTGCGCTGGCGGTGTTCGACGAAGTCGGGTTCGAGCCGGTGCTGACGATCTCCGCTCGCGCGGGGTCGGCCGGCCTGTTGTCCCGGCCCGGCTGGAACCGGCTGATGGGTGAGGTGCTGGAGGCGATCGCTGCCGAGGCGGGCAGTGGCATCGATGCCGTGTATTTTTCGATGCACGGTGCCATGGCCGCCGATGGCGAACTCGACCCGGAAGGGTATCTGCTCACAGAGACGCGCAAGCTGGTGGGTCCGGATGTGCCCATCGTCATCACGCTGGACCTGCACGGCATCCTGACCGAGCGCATGTTGCGCCAGATCGATGGACTGGCGATCTACCACACCTATCCCCACGTGGATTTCGCCTCGACCGGCGCGCGCGCGGCGCGGGTGTTGCACCGGCTGGTGACCGACAAGTCGGTGCGGCCCATCATCGCGCGGGTCACGATTCCTGCGCTGGTGCGCGGCGACGAGCTGATCACCAAGTCCGGTTGTTACGGCTCGCTGATCCGCGAGGCGCGCCGGTTGGAGCTCGAGGGCGTGGCGATGTCGGCCGGCATCATGATCGGCAACCCGTTCACCGACGTGCCCGAGTTGTGTTGCCAGGTGATCATCGCCACCGACGGCCAGGCCGATGTTGCGCAGCAACAGGCCTTGCAGCTGGCGCGCGAATTCTGGCCGCTGCGCCAGCGCATGCAGGGCAAGTTCAGCAGCCTGGATCGCGCCATTGCGCAGGCCCGCTCGATTGCCGGCCCGGTGATATTTACCGATGCGGCCGACGCCACTTCGTCCGGCGCCACCGGTGATTCCAACCTGATCCTGCAAGGCCTGCGCGAGGCGGCTTACCCGAAAAAGGTGCTGGCGCAGATCGTCGACCCCGAGGCTGCAGCGGCCGCGCACAGAGGTGGCGTCGGCGCCACGGTGCAGGTGACACTGGGTGGCGCGATCGATCCGGCACGTTTTGTGCCGATGCCGGTCACGGCGCGGGTGCAGCTGTTGTCGGACGGGCAAGCGCGGCTGGAGACGATGAAAATCGGGCTCGACGCCGGGCCCACGGCCGTGCTGACCTGGGACAACTTCACCGTCGTGGTGTTCAGCAAGACGCTGAGCCTGTTCGACCGCGCGATGTATTTCGCCAACGGCCTGAACCCGCAGGACTTCGACCTGATCGTGGTCAAGTCGCCGCATACCGAGCACCACATGTTCGAGGCCTGGGCCGACTGCAACTTCAATGTCGATGTGGCTGGTGCGACCTCGGCCAATCTGCCAACCCTGGGCCATACGATCTGCGCGCGACCGATCTATCCGCTGGACCCGGATGTCGGCTTCGACCCACAGGTCGCGCTGTACGAACGCCGCTGATGTTGTCCGGCACGGCATTTTCTTCTGCACGACAGGGCCGAGCCGTGGGCGGCCCTGCATTCCTCAGTGAGCCGGGCCATCAGGCCGTGAAATCACCATGAAGATTGACGCCGTCGACTTTTTCTATCTCGCCATGCCCGAAGTCACGCTGGAGGCGGACGGCAGCCAGGATGCGCTGCTGGTGCGGGTGGCCGCCGGCGGCCATGTGGGCTACGGCGAATGCGAGGCCGCGCCGCTGCCGTCGATCGCAGCCTTTGTGTGCCCGCAGTCCCATGGCGCCTGCCAGCCGGTGAGTGCCTCGGTGCTGGGGCGCGACCTGAACAGCCCCGCCGACATCGCCGCGATCGCTGCCGATGTGGCCTACAACAGCATGGACGTATTGCAGGCGGCGCACACCTTCTCCGGCATCGAGATGGCCTTGTGGGACATTCTGGGCAAGGCGCGTGGCGAACCGGTCTGGCGGCTGCTGGGGTATGGGGCCAGCCATGGCAAGACGCCGTATGCGTCGCTGCTGTTCGGCGACGCGCCGCAGCAGACGCTGGAGCGCGCGCGCGATGCGATCGCGCGCGGCTTTGCGGCCGTCAAGTTCGGCTGGGGGCCGATAGGGCGGGGCACGGCACAGCAGGACGCCGACCACTTTTTCGCGGCCCGCGAGGCGCTGGGTGATGGCGGTGTGCTGCTGGTCGATGTCGGGCAGATCTTTGTCGATGACGTCGCCCGTGCGGCCGAACGGCTGCCGGCGCTGGAGGCGGCGCATGTGTTGTGGTTGGAGGAGCCGTTCCACGCCAGTGCGCTGGAGCAATATGGCGAACTGTCCCGGCGCTGCAATTCGGTACGTCTGGCCGGTGGCGAAGGTGCCCACAATGTGTCGATGGCGCGCCATCTGATCGACTACGGTGGTATCGGATTCGTGCAGATCGACTGCGGCCGCATCGGTGGCATCGGGCCGGCCAAGCAGGTGGCCGACCATGCAGTGGCCAAGGGCATCACCTATGTCAACCATACCTTCACCTCGCATCTGGCATTGAGTGCGTCGCTGCAACCCTTCGCCGGCCTGGCCTCCCATGTGATCTGCGAATACCCGGCGGCGCCCAAGGCGCTGGCGGTGGAGATGACGGCCAACCACCTGTTGCCCGATCGCGCCGGCAAGATCCACGCACCGGATGCACCGGGCCTGGGTATCACGCTCGACGCGGCTGCGGTGCGGCGCTACCAGCTCGACGTCGAACTGCGCGTGGCAGGGCGCATGCTGTACCGGTCGCCGCCGTTCGCCGGCTGAGTGACGATGGCACTGCGCTTGAAGGCACCACGATCGCCAAGGGCCGCTGGCGCCGATGATCTGCCGTGACAGCTGACGCCCATATCGCACGCGTGCGCAGTTTCGCGCCGATCGCGCGGCCCGATGCCCGCGTGCTGGTGCTGGGCAGCATGCCCGGTGTTGCGTCGCTGCGGGCGCAGCAATACTACGGGCATCCACGCAACGGGTTCTGGCCCATCGTGGCAGACCTGTTCGGGTTCGACGCGCAATGGCCGTATGCGCAGCGGGTGCTGGCGCTGCAGACACAGGGTGTGGCCCTGTGGGATGTGCTGGCCAGTTGCGAACGTCCGGGCAGCCTGGACTCGGCCATCGCGCCGGCCAGCGTGGTGCCCAATGAGTTTGCAGAGTTCTTTCGGCAACACCCAGCGATCACGCGGGTCTGCTTCAATGGAGCGGCAGCCGCCACGCTGTTCCAGCGCCATGTCGCGCCGCACGTGGCGCTGGCGCCGCAGGTGCAACTGTTCCGTCTGCCGTCGACCAGTCCGGCGCATGCCGGCATGC
>Ga0073904_10003139_pt1 | contig 12455 bp, 9 predicted proteins | sample KloWWTrecipitate_FD_66668 | JGI IMG/M metagenome (GOLD analysis project Ga0073904, IMG submission 66668) | Active sludge microbial communities from Klosterneuburg, Austria, studying microevolution and ecology of nitrifiers - Klosterneuburg... | ecosystem: Engineered > WWTP > Aerobic digester >...
AGACCCGTAGTGGGCTCGTCCAGCATGAATAACGTGCCGCGCCGCGCCACTGCCTGACGGCTGGCGGTGCTGCTCTTGGCGGCGTCAGCCAGAAAACCAGCCACCTTGAGGCGCTGCGCCTCACCGCCCGAGAGTGTGGGCACGGGCTGGCCCAGCTTCACATACTCCAGCCCCACATCCACAATCGGCTGCAGGGCGCGAATGACATCTCTATCATTGGCGAAGATGGTGGCGGCTTCGCTGACGGTGAGGTTCAGCACATCCGCCACATTCAGACGCTGTTGAGCCCGTTCTATCGTCACCTCCAAAATCTCGGGCCGGTAGCGCTTTCCGTCGCAATCCGGGCAGCGCAAATACACATCGCTCAAAAACTGCATCTCAATGTGCTCAAAGCCCGAGCCACCACAGGTGGGGCAGCGGCCATCGCCACCGTTGAAGCTGAACTTGCTGGCCATGTAGCCGCGCTCGCGCGACAGATCGGCGCCCGCAAAAATCTCACGCACCGCATCCCACGCGCCCACATAGCTCACCGGGTTGGAGCGTGCGGTTTTGCCGATGGGGGACTGGTCTACAAACACCACTTCGCTCAACTGCTCGGCACCCAGCAGGCTGCGGTGTGCGCCCGGTGTTTCGGTGGCCTTGCCAAAGTGGCGCAACAGCGCCGGGGCCAGCACGTCTTGAATGAGGGTGGATTTGCCCGAACCACTGACGCCGGTTATGCACACCAGGCGCTGCAGCGGGATTTCGACGTTCACGTTTTTCAGATTGTGCTCGGTGGCGCCTTCCAGAATCAGGCGTGGCGTGTTGGCTGCCACCATGCGCTTGAAGCCCATGCCCACTTGCTTGCGCCCGCCCAGGTAGGCACCGGTCAGGGTGTCGGCACTTTTTAGATCAGCGGTGCTGCCGTCAAACACGATACTGCCACCCTTCTCGCCGGGGCCGGGACCCATGTCGATCATGCGGTCCGCCGCCATCATCACGGCCGGGTCGTGCTCGACTACGACCAAGGTGTTGCCAGCATCGCGCAGGCGCTGCATGGCAACAATGATGCGGTTCATGTCGCGCGGGTGCAGGCCAATGCTGGGTTCGTCCAGCACAAACAGGGTATTGACCAGCGAGGTGCCCAGCGCGGTGGTGAGGTTGATGCGTTGCACCTCGCCGCCACTCAAGGTGCGGCTTTGGCGGTCCAGCGTGAGGTAGCCAATGCCTACGTCGCACAGGTATTTGAGTCGGGTGCAAACTTCTTCAAGCAAGAGTTTGAGCGTCTTGGCATCGGCTTCTGAGGCGCCGGGCTGCAGGGTCTGCAAGGCATCAAAGAACCGCCGCAGTTTGTCCAGCGGCAACAGCATCAGGTCATGCAAACACAGGCCCGGCAGTGCCTCCAGGTGCTCCCTTGACCATTGCACGCCCTGCGGCATAAACCGCTTGGAAGGCAATAGAACCGCATCGGCTTGCGCCTGGGTACCAATGCGCCATAGCAGGCTTTCGGTCTTGAGCCGCGCACCGCCACAGGTGCCGCACGGCGTGTAGCTGCGGTACTTGGACAAGAGCACGCGGATGTGCATCTTGTAGGCCTTGGTCTCCAGGTATTCAAAAAAGCGCTTGATGCCAAACCAGTGCTGGTTCCACTTGCCGTTCCAATTGGGCGAGCCATTGATCACCCAATGCTGCTGCTCGGGCGTGAGCTTGTACCAGGCGGTGTCGCGCGGGATGCCGGCGGCCTCGGCGTGGCGCATCAGATCGTCCTGGCACTCCTGCCAGGCGGGGGTCTGCATGGGCTTGACGGCGCCGGCGCGCAGCGTGAGCTTGTCGTTGGGAATGACCAGCCCCATATCCACACCCACCACCCGGCCAAAACCCCGGCACGCCTCGCAGGCGCCCACGGCGGAGTTGAAGGAAAACATGGATGCAATCGGGTCGGTGTAGCGCAGATCGCTCTGCGGGCAGTGCAGTCCGGTTGAGAAGCGCCAGGTGGGCAGCACGGCATCTGCTATTGATTCAGTAGCTGGTTGTGTAGATTCGACGAGGGCTGGAGCCTCATTTAACACATAAACATTGAGCCGACCACTGCCACGCTTGAGGGCCAGCTCAATGGCTTCCAGCACGCGGGCTTTCTCCGTTGTGGCGATGCGAAACCGGTCAGCGACCACGTCCAGGATCTTGACAGCCCCCACGCTCCCCAAAGGGGCGCCTATGCGCTGACCGTCACGCTCGGCATGCACGCGGGTAAAGCCGCTGGCAGACAGCCACTGCATGACTTCTTCAGCTGTTGTGGCGGCGGGCAGTTCCACGGGGAAGGTCAGAACCAAGCGCGGCTCGCCAGACTCTGCCGCACGGCGCGCCAGCTCGCCATAGATGGTCTCGGGCGTGTCGTGCTGCACCGGCAGCGCGGTTTGGCGGTCAAACAGGCTGGCGGCGCGGGCGTACAGCAGCTTGATATGGTCGTTGAGCTCCGTCATGGTGCCCACGGTAGAGCGGCTGGAGCGCACCGGGTTGGTCTGGTCGATGGCGATGGCCGGGGGCACGCCCTCCACCTTGTCCACGGCGGGCTTGTCCATGCGATCCAGAAACTGGCGGGCGTAGGCCGAGAAGGTCTCTACATAGCGGCGCTGGCCTTCGGCATAGAGCGTGTCAAACACCAGGCTGGACTTGCCTGAACCGCTGGGACCGGTCACCACGGTGAGTTCGCCGGTGCGAATGTCCAGGTCCAGGTTCTTGAGGTTGTGCTGGCGTGCGCCGCGAATGCGGATGAATCCCTGGGTCATTTTGTAGCGGTGCTTTTTTGAATGAGGCCAATCATTCTAGGGATTTGCCGGGGCAGCACACGCAACGGGGTTATGCGCTGTCAAGGGCAAACCCGCATGTGGAAATCCACATCTGGCGAAAGCCGTGGCAGGTTCGCACAATCCAACTTCCGAACTCGCAGGAGACTCCCCATGAAAATCACCCATACGCTCTGCGCTGTACTACTGGGTAGCTTGCTGGCTGCGGGCGCGCACGCACAGTTGCGCATCGGTCAACCCTCGGGCTTTACCGGCTCGGTCGCGGCCGGCGTCAAGGAGAACACCGAAGGTGCCAAGCTCTACCTGGATGCTGTTAACCAGCACGGTGGCGTGCACGGCCAGCCAGTCGAGCTGATTTCTGTGGACGACAAGTTTGATCCGGCCAAGACGGTGGAGGTGGCGCGCGAACTGATCACGCAGCAGCATGTGCTGGCCTTGTTTCTGAACCGCGGAACACCCCATGCCCAGGCCCTGCTACCGCTGCTGGCGCAGTACCATGTGCCGCTGGTGGCACCCAGCACCGGCGCCATGGCGCTGCATGAGCCCGTACAGCCCTGGGTGTTCAACGTGCGGGCGACCTACCAGCGCGAGGCCATCAAGGCCATTGGCCATCTGGTGAGCGTGGGCATTACGCGCATCGCCGTGCTGCAAACCGATGATTCGTTTGGTGCCGATGGCGCAGCAGGGGCCGACAAGGGCTTTGCGGCCGCTAGCTTGAAGCCGGTGCTGCTACAAAAATTTCCGCGCGACAAAGCCGACTTTGCCGCATTGGCTGCCCAGGTGGTACAAAGCGAGGCACAGGCGGTGCTGTACCTCGGTTCATCGGGCACTGTGGCCAGCGGAGTCAAGGCACTGCGCGCCGCCGGCTCCAGCGCCCAGGTAGTGACGCTGTCGAACAATGCCTCAGAAGGCTTCATCAAACTGCTGGGTGAGAACGCGCGCGGCGTGATTGTGACCCAAGTCTTTCCCAATGAACGGGCCATGACCTACCGCCTGATCAAGGAGGCCCAGGAACTAGCCAAGGCCAAGGGCTTGCCGGGAATTTCACCAGCCATGATGGAGGGTTTTGCCGCCGCCAAGGTCCTGGTGGAAGGCTTGCGTCGCGCCGGGCCCAAGCCCACGCCAGCCGGATTGCGCGATGCGCTTGAAAGCTTGCAAAAATTTGATCTGGGTGGACTGGAAGTGAGCTACAGCCCCGAAGACCACACTGGCCTGGACTTTGCTGACCTGTCCATCATCGGCATCGACGGCAAGTTCAGGCGTTGAAAATACAGTCCCGCACTATTGGGTGAGGGTGCGTTCCAGTTCGGCACAGGCATTGGCACCAGCCGCTTCTTTGATCCTGGGCAACAGTGCCAACAGCTCTTCATAACCGCCGGCAGACTCCACCGCCAGGTTCAGGCGAAAGCCGCGCAGCCCCAATGACGCAGTGAGCTTGGTGGCCAAGGGTTTGGCCTCTTTGTAGCGATCCTGCGCAGTGTGTGCTCTAAATGAATCAGCGATAATTTTGTCCGCTGCCACATGTTCGGCCTCGGCCTCGGCCAGCAAGGCCTCGCCAGGTGCAGGTGCCAAAAACTCTTGCGCCACCATGTGGTCCACATCCTCAGGGGTCAAACCCAAGCCAGTGGCAGCGGCCAATACCTGATCTACGGTCTTGACGCCATCAAACATGATGTAAGCCGTGCGCTGCCGTGCAGAAAATAGCGGCGAGCGTGTCTTGAACGCTTGCTGACCTGTTTCCGTCTTGATGAGTTTCATAAGCGCAACCTTAACAGAATCTCTCGCTCAGTTGTACCACGCTTTTAAAACGCAGTGTGCATCAAAGAAGTTCAGGATAACCCCTATTTACTGGCGCTGGAGGCGGGCGCCATCGCCGCCGGCACAGTGGGCTCGGAAGCAGCAGCTACAGGAGCCTCGTGCGTGGCTTCGATGCCGTGCTTTTCTCCGCCCATATCAATGTCTCCGCCTTTGCTCAAAATGAACAAAGCCAAGCCGGCAAAAATCATAAATCCCACAGCAATTTTCCACATACAAGTTTCCTGACGTCCTAAAAAAAAGACCCCGGGCCACCACGGCCCGGGGTCGTCAACTCACACACGTATTAGTCGTTGGCGTAGATGTCAACGTCCTTGGTTTCCTTGATAAACAACATACCAACCACGAATGTCATACCCGCGATGACGATGGGATACCACAAGCCGTTGTACATATTGCCGGTCTGCGCCACGATGGCAAACGCCGTAGTGGGCAACAGGCCACCGAACCAACCGTTACCAATGTGGTAAGGCAGGCTCATGGAGGTGTAGCGAATACGGGTGGGGAACATTTCAACCAGCATGGCGGCTATGGGGCCGTACACCATAGTCACCAGGATCACCAGGTAGGTGAGAATGGCGGCGACCATCACCTTGTCGAACTTGGCCATATCTGCCTTGGCAGGGTAACCAGCAGCCTTCAGATCGTCAGCGACAAGCTTCTTGAATGCGGCATCCTTGGCCTTGACTTCATCAGCAGGCAGCCCTTTGGCGGCATAGCTGGGGATCGCCAGATCACCGATCTTGATGCTGGCCACCGAGCCAGGTGCGCCAGCTACGTTGTCATAGCTCACCGAAGCACCCGCCAACACCTGCTTGGCAATGTCGCACGAGCTGGTGAACTTGGCGGTGCCGGTGGGGTTGAACTGGAACGAGCACTCTTTCGGATCAGCTGTAACAGTCACCTTGTTCTTTTGCTGCGCGGCGTACAGGTCGGGGTTGGCGGCCTTGGTCAGCGCCTCGAACACCGGGAAGTACGTCAACGCGGCCAAGAGGCAACCCGCCATGATGATGGGCTTGCGGCCAATTTTGTCAGACCAGGTACCGAAGATGATGAAGAACGGCGTACCAATGATCAGGGAAACCGCAACCATGATGTTGGCGGTTGCACCATCCACCTTCAATGACTGTGTCAGAAAGAACAAAGCATAGAACTGGCCGGAATACCACACCACGGCCTGGCCTGCGGTCAAACCGATCAGGGCCAAAATCACAATCTTCAGGTTTTTCCATTGACCGAAAGATTCGGTCAGAGGTGCCTTGGAGGTCTTGCCTTCGGCCTTCATCTTGGTGAAGGCGGGCGACTCATTCATGCTTAGTCGGATGTAAACCGATACGGCCAACAGGAAAACGGACAAAATGAACGGAACACGCCAGCCCCAATCGGCGAAAGCGGCCTCACCAATCACAGTCCGGGTCACCAGGATCACGATCAGGGACAAAAACAGGCCCAAGGTGGCCGTGGTCTGGATCCACGCCGTGTAGGCACCGCGCTTGCCCTGCGGCGAATGCTCGGCCACATAGGTGGCGGCACCACCGTACTCACCGCCCAGCGCCAAGCCTTGCAGCATGCGCAATGCAATCAAAATCACGGGAGCGGCCACACCGATGGTGGCGTAGTTAGGCAAGATACCCACAATGAATGTGGACAAGCCCATGATCAGGATGGTCACCAGGAAAGTGTATTTGCGACCAATCATGTCTCCCAAACGACCGAACACCAGCGCGCCGAAGGGACGCACGATGAAACCAGCCGCGAACGCCAGCAGCGCAAAAATGAAGGCGGAACCTGGATCCAGACTGGTGAAGAACTGCTTGGCAATGATGGCTGCCAACGAGCCGTACAGGTAGAAGTCGTACCACTCAAAAACCGTACCGAGCGAGGAAGCGAATATCACCTTCTTCTCTTCCGCCGTCATCGGCCGTGCGGCTACTTTTGCCATAGTTGTGTCTCCAAATATTGAAATAAATACGACCACCAGGGGCGACTGGGTAGGTGGACTATGGGTGCCGGTTCTGACCTAGTTCTGACGACACGCCAACAGCCGCTGACACCAGACTGAATGCAAACTTACGAATTAGGAAGTAACCCGATGAATATTTTTTTTAATATGAAAAAATTAGTGATAACCCGTACATCTATCACCTAAAAATAGCCCAATTTACCTAGGGAATATCCTGATATTTCCGACAGAACCGTAAGGACTTAGTCAGACCTTCCGACCATGATCCAGCCCCGGCAACGGCCATTCACCGCCGTTATCGAGGCAGACATCAACCGTCAAAAGGAAAACAATGACCGATCCCATCGTGGCCAAAATTGAGGCCAACCCGAAGTACCACGAACTTCGCAGAAAGCGCAACACGTTCGGCTGGTTACTCACCATCATCATGATGGTCGTGTACTACGGCTACATCGCATTGATTGCATTCGACAAGTCGTTCCTGGCACAGCCCATTGGCGCTGGCGTCACCTCGTTGGGCATTCCCATCGGCATGGGTGTCATCATTTTCACTATCGTCATTACCGGCATCTATGTCCGTCGCGCCAATGGCGAATACGACCGTCTGACCGCTGAAATCCTGAAGGAAGCTTCCAAATGAAGGCCGGATTGCAATTTCTCATCGCGCTGAGCGCACTCGTGGCGGCAACCGCCGCGCAAGCCGCCGGTGCCGATCTGGGACAGGTGGAGAAGCAGCCCACCAACTGGGTCGCCATTGGCATGTTTGGCACTTTTGTCGTGATGACTCTGTTCATCACCAAATGGGCCGCAGGTCGCACCAAGTCAGCCGCTGACTTTTACACCGGCGGCGGTGGCATTACCGGTTTCCAGAATGGCTTGGCCATTGCTGGCGACTACATGTCGGCCGCATCCTTCTTGGGCATTTCCGCCGCCGTGATGGCATCCGGCTATGACGGTTTGATCTACTCCATCGGCTTCCTGGTCGGCTGGCCCGTGATCACCTTCCTGATGGCTGAGCGCCTGCGCAACCTGGGTAAGTTCACCTTTGCCGATGTGGCCGGTTACCGCTTTCAGCAGACCCCTATCCGCGTGTTCGCGGCATCCGGCACACTGGTAGTGGTCGCGTTCTACCTGATTGCCCAGATGGTGGGCGCGGGCTCGCTGATCAAGCTGTTGTTTGGTCTGGACTACTGGATAGCCGTGGTCATCGTCGGCGCGCTGATGATGATTTACGTGCTGTTTGGCGGCATGACGGCCACGACATGGGTGCAGATCATCAAGGCCTGCCTGCTGCTGGCGGGCGTTACCTTCATGGCCTTTATGGTAATGTCACAGTTCGGCTTCAGTTTTGAAGCGCTGTTCGCCAAAGGCGTGGAAGTCAAGGCATTGATCGCAACCAACACCGGTAAAACGCCGGAAGAGGCGGCAAAGATTGGCCTGTCCATCATGGGGCCTGGCGGCTTCATCAAGGACCCCATCTCCGCCATTTCCTTCGGTATGGCTCTGATGTTTGGTACCGCAGGTTTGCCCCACATCCTGATGCGCTTCTTCACCGTGCCGGATGCCAAAGAAGCCCGCAAGTCGGTGTTCTGGGCGACCACCTGGATCGGCTACTTCTACGTGCTGATTTTCATCATCGGCTTTGGCGCCATCACGCTGGTGTTGACCAACCCCGAGTTTGCCAATATCGCGACCGGCGTGATCAAGGGCGGTGGTGGTTCGGCCAATATGGCAGCCGTGCTGGTGGCCAAAGCGGTAGGCGGCAACGTGTTCTTCGGCTTCATCTCTGCGGTGGCATTTGCAACCATTCTGGCCGTGGTGGCCGGTTTGACGCTGTCGGGCGCCTCTGCGGTGTCACATGACATCTACGCTACCGTGATCAAAAAGGGCAACGCCGACAGCGACTCCGAGTTGAAAGTATCGCGAATGACCACCCTGGCTTTGGGTGTGGTGGCCGTGCTACTGGGCATTGCGTTTGAGAAGCAGAACATTGCGTTCATGGTGTCGCTGGCCTTTGCGATTGCAGCTTCGGCCAACTTTCCGGTGCTGTTCATGTCGGTACTGTGGAAAGATTGCACAACCAAGGGTGCCGTGATTGGTGGATTCCTGGGGCTGATCTCCTCGGTCGCTTTGACCGTGGTATCGCCCTCCGTTTGGGAAGCCACATTGGGCAACCCCAAAGGCTCGGCCTGGTTCCCTTACTCGTCACCAGCGCTGTTCTCGATGACCATTGGCTTCGTTGGCGTGTGGCTGTTCTCGGTGCTGGACCGCAGCCCGCAGGCCGCTAAAGAGCGCGCAGCCTACAAAGCACAGCAGGTACGTTCTGAAACAGGCCTGGGTGCCTCGGGCGCTTCTGGTCATTGATCAGTCTGTTAATCACCATCAAAAAGCCGGGCATTGCCCGGCTTTTTCTTTTGTGGGAAAGTCGTTGGGAGGGAAACTGCGATCAAAATACCCTGTTATGAGGCTGAGCACCAATCCTAGAACCGGCTCAGCAACTGAACGGCACCATGCCAGGCCCGTGATCCAGGAGACGCTGACAACCAAATCACTGCAGTTCGCCATCGGTGATCTGCAAAGCTGCATGGACCTGCGTGATCCCGACGCCCTGACGCTGGACTACACCCAGCTGATGATGGGTTTCTTGTTGTTCCAGGCGCAGCCGCGCACCATTGCCATGATTGGCCTGGGCGGCGGCTCATTGGCCAAATATTGCCATCGCAATTTGCCGTCAACGACCATAACAGTCATAGAAATAAACCCCCACGTGCTGGCAATGCGGGAGGCCTTTTGCATACCGCCAGACAGTGACCGCTTCCGGGTGCTCATGGGCGACGGCGCCGAGTATGTGCGCCGGCCCATACCGGCCCCAGATGTGTTGATGATCGATGGTTATGACGTGGAGGGCCTGCCAGCAGACTTGGGTTCGCAGCGCTTTTACGATGACTGCTACCAATGGCTGGAGCGCGGCGGGTTGATGGTTGCCAATCTGCATTTGAGCAGCAAAGCCTACCCACAATTTGTCGAGCGCATCCAGCGCAGCTTTCAGGGCAACGTACGGGTGGTGCCTGAACAATATGGCTCCAACTGCATCGTGTTTGCGCGCAAAGGTGGTGCCCACAACTGGCCTACCCCACATAGTTTGCACCGTCCACCCGATTTTGAGACGTTCGCGTGGCGAGACCTGCAACCCGCGCTAGACCACATTCGCAAGGTGATCAGCCAACATTCTGTGGATGCGACTACCGTAGGTGCCGCAGTTTCACAAACGCCAGCGCCGCCATGACTGCGTCGTTCAGCGCATCGTGCGCCGGCCAAAGGGGAAGATCCAGATCCCGCATCAGGGTGTCAAAGCGCAAATCAATGGCAGGGTTCTCCCGTCGGTTGGACGGTAGTTGCTTGTATTTGTAATCGTAGTAGAGGCCAGAGACCTCAATCTGATCCTGCGGCAGGCCCATTCCCAAAATAGGAAATAGCACACGGTTAATCATGGCCACGTCAAATTCCAGGTAGTAACCCACCAAGGGGCGGCTGCCTATAAAGCGCATGAGCTGCAGCATCGCTGCATCTGCACTCACACCCAGGGCGACGTCCTGCGCGCGTAGGCGGTGCACCCGCACACTGTCGGCAGTGACGCGCTGTTTGTCCGGACGCACCAGCAATTCCAGGCGTTCGCTGGTCATGACGCGGTTGCCGCGAATGCGCACTGCGCCAATGGCAATGATGTCGTCGGTGCGGGTGTTCAGGCCGGTTGTCTCGCAGTCCAGTGCAACCCATTCGTTGGGTGGTGGCGCGTCCCACATGAAGCGAAAGCGCGGGTCACCCAGGTGATAGAGCATCCAGCTGCGCTTGAACGCCGCCCACCAACGCAAAGAGGAAGGGCCAATGCCCACGGCTACAGGGCCTCCAGGTGAAACCGCTGGCTGAGCAATGCCTTGAACTGCTTCACTATGCCCAGGGTGTCTTTCAGCAGGTCGCGGTCCAGGCTACTGAGTTTTTCCGTCTGGATGCCACCCGACACCGCGCGCCCGGTGTCGAGTTCTTGCAGGCCGGCCTTTAATTTGAGCCCCATAAAAAAGTGCAGGCTGTCGATCAGGTCGGCACCCAGTTTGTCGGGCAACTTGCCGGCTGCCACCAAGGCCTCGATGCGCGCTACGGTGCTCACCTCGGTCAGACGCTGCGCCAGCGCCAGGCTGCGAACACCATGCACCAAGGGAAAGATTCCCACCTTCTTCAGGTCCAATTGGTCGTCGCCCTTGTCACCCAGATTCAGCAGGCGATTCCACCAGCCCTGGCTACTGCCAAAGAAGTGGATGGCGGCGGCAAATCGCGCCAGCATGGCGTCGTTACCGAATGTAAGGTCGAACATCGCATTGCGAACCTCTTCCAGCAGCGTGGTGTCGCCGCAGACGGCATGGGCATCCAGAAAGATGGCCAGTTCCATCAGACTGTCAGGGCTGGCGGTGACCGACCACAACCGCGCCATTTGGCGGAAGTCCGACACGCTCTGGCGCCAGTGCGGGTTGCTGACCATGATGTTGCCGGGGCATACGGGATAGCCAAAGTCAGCCAGCGCATCCGAGAAGCGCTGGCACACTGCTGCCAAGTCCTGCGAGCATACATAACCGTCGCGCAGGACCAGGCCATTGTCCTGGTCGGTTTTGAGCAATTGCTCGCCACGCCCTTCACTGCCCATCACAAACAGGCAGCTATTGGCTACCAAGTCGGGCGGGGCAATCAAATGCCAGGCACGCTCGAATAGGCGCAGATTGAGCTCCTGCACCAGTCGCGCAATCAGGCTGACCTTGGTGCCGTTGCGGTGCAACAGGGCAATCAGACGCGTAGTCTGGACACCCGCGCGCTTGAGTGCCTCCAGGTCTTGGGCGGCAAGGATGTGTTCGTTGATCTGGTACGACTGGTTGGACAAAAACCCAAACAGATCCAGTGCCTCCAGAATGCCGATGATCTGCTCGCCATCGGCCACCAGCAGGCGGCGCACCTTGTGTTTGATCATGGACGCCAGTGCATCCCCAATCAGGTCGCTGGGGCGCACACCGATGGGTGAGAAGTTGGCCAATTCACCCACCGCCAAATAGTCCAATGGCGTACCCCGCAGTACAGCCTTCTGCACGCCCGTTCCGGTGAAGATGCCCACAGACACTGGCGTCGTGCGGGTATCACGCACCAGCACGGCGTTAATGCGCAGTGCCTGGAATGTTTTAACGACATCCAGAATGCTGGTGCCGGCATCCACAAAATGGGGCGGGTGGATAAAAGCCGCATCCACCCGGGCCATGGCCAACGACTGCAATTCATGCTGGCTCTGGCGCGAGGTCAACGCGCTGAGTTTGTTGGACAAGTCCGAGAACAGCAGCGCGCCAAAGGTGGCGTTGTCGGCAATCAGGTCGCTCACCGCCTGTTTGGCCAACTGGTAGGCCACCACCTCTTCGGCCGCCACAAAGCGGCTACTGACCTTGCCAGCGACCAAGCCCCGGCCATCAAAGCTGTCATCGGGCCCGTAGGTGGTGACGACTTCATTGCCGTCAAACTGCTGGACATAGCCCTTGATGATGACAAACAGGTGGCTGGGCTGGGCACCCAGGGCCAGAATGGTCTCCCCTTGCGGGAAGTAGGCAATGTCCACATGGTTTTGCACCAGCCGGCGCTGCTCCGACGTCAAGCAGTCAAAGGGAGATGCGGTGAAGTTAAAAGCGCTGGGCATAGGGACATTTTTTCATGCGTTCCCTGCTGGTGGCTGACGCGCAACCTGCGCACTGCCTATTAGCGGGAAACGCCCACCGGCAGGCTGGCCACACCGGTCCAGGCCGGGCTGTCAAACCAGTCGTTGCCATCGAGGTAAGCGCGCAGCATGGGCAGACTGTCGTGCCCCCAGA
>Ga0073904_10003141_pt1 | contig 12448 bp, 15 predicted proteins | sample KloWWTrecipitate_FD_66668 | JGI IMG/M metagenome (GOLD analysis project Ga0073904, IMG submission 66668) | Active sludge microbial communities from Klosterneuburg, Austria, studying microevolution and ecology of nitrifiers - Klosterneuburg... | ecosystem: Engineered > WWTP > Aerobic digester >...
GGCCTCGAAGCGAAGAAGAGACTGAGAAACCGCGGACCCAAACGTCCCGATCGTGCCTCGTTTGGGCTTAGGGATGGCACAACGGCCCAGTCCGGCGATGGCTGTGATTCCCTCAGCTTGAGCTCCAACGGAGTCTCTACGTCTGGTTCAGATCTCAGCCGCGGTGCGCTGGTCCCGTCGACGAAGGAGACTCCCATGAGTGCCAGCGCAGTGGCGACATCGCAGTGGCTCACCCTTGCCCAAGCTGCCGAGATCCTCGGCGTGTGTACCCGGACCATCCGGCGGCGGATCTCCGCCGGTGAACTGCCCGCCTACAAGATCGGCCGCAAGGCCATCCGGATCAAGATCGCCGACCTCGACCGCATCTCGCAACGCATCCCAGCCGCGCGGATGTGATGCTCGCGCACCCCAAGAGGCTGACAACGCGCCCGTCATCATCATGGTGGCCGTGCAGGGGAGGTCCCGATCGGGCCACGGTGCGCGGGTCAACTCGCCGATATTCGGAGGTTCCATCGCGGACTCGATTTCTCGCACATGAAGAGGGCAGCGAGGAGCCCTCTGCGGTCATCCGGGAGTCGTCGAGCTTGGACACAGAGGTGGACGGCATGGGCAAGGTGACCTGGGTCTGATTCAGGGTCGACGATCGCCTCGAAACTCGACGATGCCGATGGGGCCAGCGCGCCCATCCCAGCAACGGTCGAGCAGGACTCGCAGACTTCGACCGCGCGCCTCGCGGCAGAAGCGTGCGGAACGGGAGTGCTCCCGAGGCAGGTGCGATGGCTGTTGCGCCACCGCGCACGTGTCTGGATCTTGCTGGCTCGGCGGCCTCCTAGAGAACAGCCGGCGTATGGGAGCTTTGGAAGCGGACGCCTTCCACTTCGCCCCAGTTGTCGGTGGGCACTGAGATACTCTTCGCATGTTGATCGACACGACGTTCGACTTTCGAAGCGATGCCACTACCGATGACCCCGATCGCAGTAGCCCCACCCTTCGTCGCTACCACCAACTGCTGTGGAGCAAGCCGCTGCCGGCCGGACCGACCTTCCAGTTGGATACGACCACGCCCCACGAATACCTGCACCACCGCTCCGAGCTCGGGGAGTTCTTTCTCAGCAGCGATTCGGTCATCGCAACCTACAAGGGTTGGCGCGGCACCGCCGAGATCGCGGCTCGGTTGAATTCTGATGAGGTGGAAGTCTTCGAGCACATCGGCTACACCATCGGCGGAATGATGGTCTTCCCGAGCAACAAGGTCGACGACCAACCGACGATCAACTCCGCACGCGGAATGAGTCGCAGGAGCATCGCTGATCGGATGGATCTGACCCTGGAGTGCATCCGGCGGTACTACGTCGGCGACGCCGAGACTCCGCTGGGAGCCACCATTCAGCGCTATGAGCGGTTCTTCGCGTTGTTCCAGGATTTCCGAGGCTATGTGGACTTCTTCCTGCTCCAAGACCTCGTCGAACGCGATCGGCAGGAGGTGCGGTACTTCCTGCCCTTCCACGGCTTCAGCAATTCCGCGATCCCGGCAGATATCGACAGCTACCGGGAGTTCCGCCAGAACTCGATCGCGTTCGTGACAGCGCGCAACCAGCGAATCGCCAACTGGGCGGCCGACAACCTGCGGCCGGCCTGACCCTCGCTGCGACAGTCGCTTCATGCGCCGATCCGCGTAGTGGCGCTTCCGTTGGCCAGCGAAGCGAACCGTCACCGGCCTAGGCGAGGCCGTCCAAGCCAAGCGTCCTGGGTGCGGCAAGAGCGGGCGTTAGGAAACGGTCACGTCGATCGCGTAGGCAGCGTGGTCGGAGAGCCGCTTCCCCGAGTGGTCCTCCGCAACTATCCGATTCACGGCGTGTATGCGGGCGCTTTGAGGAACGGCGATGTGGTCGATGGTCAGCAGACCTGGGATGCAGTGCGGTGAGTCCTCGGTGGCCACGGTGAGTTGGAGATCAGCGACCGCAGCCTTGATCGCGGTTCGGCCGGCGACGCTGCCCGCGTACTCGCGGCCCTGCATGGCGTGATTCCAATCCCCGCCCCAGATCAGGGCACCGACCGGCAGTTCGCTGGCGAGTTGATCCAGTGCCCGTCGTGTTTTCTCTTTGGCTGCGCCGTCTCCCCAGGGCACGGTTCCGCAGGATCGCCAAGGGAGGATGCTGCTGCACCAAGTCAGGCCCAGCCCAAAGGCGGCTGCGCTGGCTGGGTGCGGGTCTGGCCGGGGTTGGAGTGGGGTGCGGGAGTAGATGCCGGCCCAGTGCCTGCGGGTGGCCATCTTCGCGGCGGTGAGGTGCGAATCAAATCCCGCCAGGGACACGTCGGCTCGCACTTCGGTAAGCAGCCATACGTCGCATTCCTGGGCAAGGAGCATCTCCAGATGGTGGGGGCTCCAGCGGCCCGCCAGATTCCAAGTCCCTACCCGCATCTGACCATATTGCCCGTTCAAGGCGGGCAACCCGACGAAAAACCGGGCAACGCGCACCCAGCGCGGCCAGTAGCGGACGCGCCAACCTGCCGTGGGTTGCTCCAGAAAGCGCGGCCGACCAGTTCACACTCGACACCCAGGTCGCTGTCGACGATGACGCCATTCCTGAACTCGATGCCCCCACGACGCCCGAACCGGCCGCAGGCGGACGTCGAGCCCAGGGAATCACGTCATGGCGCGTGACCAACCAGGCCACGCAGTCCTGCCCCAGCTCCTTCCTGGGCCCGGGCGGACACTCACCGACAGCGCTCGCACACCGGCGAGCTCGAACACGCGCAGCGCGGCGAGCTTGGCGCTTCGTGAGGTCCGGCGGTTTGAGATGTAGGCATCATGTCCACTCGGTTCCCTGGCGCGATTGGCGTGTCGAGGCAAAGCAGAAGTCGCAACGTGTATCGCCGCTGGCGATCGTCGTCGTCCTCTGCCACGACACGTACCGAGACATCGAGCGGTACATCAGGTCGTCGACCCGGCAGAACGCGGCGGTCAGCTCCGGGGCTCCCAGGGTCGACAAGGTTGCGTGATAGAAGCACGTCGTCATGTCGAACCGGATCCCGTCCCTGGAGTTCTGTTTCCACTCGATCGCCCAACCCTCGGGCGGGTACTTCCGCATGAGTGGCTTGAGAAACACCCTCAAGAGCGGCAAGGCGAAGGGCAGACGCCCGATCCGCCTCATCTGCTCGGCATCGCCGGCGAAGAGCTGATCGAACGCTCGATCGACGCTTCCCAACGCGACGTCTTGTGATTCGCCGCTTTCCCTGAGGACCTGGTACAAGGCAAGGCCTGGAAGGATCCCTTCGACCAGATGCCATCGCAGTTGGGGGTTGGCTGGGAGTTCGTGGTTCGAGTAGAGCTCGCGGTACCTCGTGATGACGCGTCCGTACCTGTCGTGGCCGAGCATTGGTAGCAATCCTGGGAAGAAGCGCTTCGACACGGGAACCTTCTCTGCCGTGTCCGTCGTCTTCACGATCGTGGCGCTCATGGTTCAGTGTTCCTTTCTGGGCAGTCCGGGCAGCGGTTCGCTGCACCTGGAGTCGATCAGTGGTGGTGTCCGCCTCCGATGCGCGGATCGAGGTGGTGGAGGACGCTGAGCGTGTTCCGCGTCTCCCAGATCTCGGCGATCCTGCCGTCCTCGACGCGGTACATGGAGAGTCCGGTGTAGTCGACGGTTCGGCCGGTCGGGGCGACACCCAGGAAGGCACCCTGCGATATTCCCCACGCATGCCACCGCACCGCCACGATGTCGCCGCTCGCGACCGAGGAGTCGCCCACGACCGCGAGGTCCGGGAAGGCGGCCCACTGCGCCTGGAGCCACTGCTCGGCCCCAGGCGCGGTGTAGTGACTGGCCTCGCAGGGCATCGCCGTCGGGTGCACCATGACATGCGGGGATGCGATCTCGGCCAGTGCCGCCAGATCGTGGCCGCGCAGCACGTCCTCGAACCATCGGCCGACCAGGTCGCGACTTGTCGCCGTATCGACCGAGGGATCCCCGCCATAGGGCGGATCGGTCGTGATCTCGTGCGAGTAGACGAGCGCATGATCGTCGCCGGCGAACCGGTGGACTTCGGTCAGCCGACTCACCGACGCCGGGTTCGCCTGCGGCGGAGAGAAGGCGATGACGCTATCGCCGAACGCCGTCACGTTGTCGTAGTCGGCGGGCCCCATCTCGGTGGCGCTCATGAAGGCCGCGCGGTTCGCTTGCTCGATCGGTCGGTAGGTACGCGGCGGTGAGACTGGCGCCACGCCCATCTGCTGCAGCTCGGAGAGCGGGTCCATGCCGAACCACATCTCGGCCAGCTTGCCGGCTTCGAACCGGACCATGTTCACCATGCCGTAGTCGAGACGCCCGCCCGTCGGCGCCGGGGCCTGGTCGGAGCGGCCGGTGAAGTGGCCGTAGGTCGGCAGGAGCACGGCCACGTAGTCGCCTTCGGCGACGAGGATCGGGATGGGGTGCCAGGAGTCCGGCGAGAGCCGCTTGAAGCCGGCCCAGGTCGCCACCATGCCATCTGGACCGGCTTCGACAGTCCCGCCGATGGGATGGTGGAAGACGAAGCCGTTGGCAACGATCTCCCGGACGACGTCCCAGTCGTCGTGGTTGAAGGCACCGATGAAACGAGCGGCGGTGGCCTTGTTGGCTGATTGGGTGTCGGTTGGCAGTTTGATCGATTGCGAGATCATCGGGATCACCTTCGTAAGGCTTGCGTGACGGGGCAGACGTACAGGCCGACATGTCTGGCCGACGGGCCCCTCAACATGGGGCCGCGGGCGTATCGCTCGCTTTGGGAGCGACGCGAATGCAGGTGGGATAGGACGGCCGCCACAACGCAAACGGCCAGCATCAGGAGGTCCTCTTGGTGGCTGCCGCGGCGAGGCGGTGGCGGCAGGTTCGGCAGCGCGACGCCGCCGAGCCGGGCGTGGTCGTCGACGTGTCCCGGGCGAGCCGGACGGCTTCGGGCATGAGGGCGACCAGGAGCGCGAGGGCCGCGGCGAGGTTGATGATCTCCATGCCGTCGGGTGCGGCGATCAGGAGCGAGCCGGCGAGCAGGGTGACGGCCTGCCAGGTCGGCCACTGACGGGCCCGGATCAGCCCGATCGCCTGCACGGCGACGCCGAGGGGCAGCAGGACCATCCCCCAGATGAGGACCATCGAGCCCTGCTTGTCGAAGATGGCGACCAGGCCCGGCATCATCGCGGTGAAGGTGGTGTCGTCGAGGCTGTCCAGCGCGCTCATGGTCAGGCACATGGCTCCCTTGTCGGCGGCAAGCAGGCACGCACCGAGCACCGCCATCGCCCCTCCGACCAGACTCGCCCATGCGCCGCGGCCTGTCCGACGCAGTGACTGCAGATGGACGGCGACGACGACCAGGAGGGCGGTGTTGAGGGTCACCAGCGCGTGCGCGAACTGCAGGACGGGGTTGCCGCGTGCCCGCAGGATCAACTCGGCCGGTTCCAGCGGCCGAAGGCTTCCCAGCTCGGGGTGGGTGGCGAATGCGAAGACGAAGATGGCGGGCATGGCGAGCAGGGCTGCGGCGGTGCCGAGTTGCCGGGCCCGCTCGACAGGGTCCGGATGGTTTCGTGTCCGCGTGGCCGCGGGCAGGGTCGTGGTGGTCACGGGTTCCTCCTGAGGTTGGACTTCCTGCTTCCACGATCCGGCACCCTGGCCGCGTGCGCCATGATGAACCCAGGCAGTCCCGGACAGGAGGCGGGCATGTGTCCGACAACGGCAGATCCACGGGCGGTCCGCACCCGGTTCCGGCTCCGGGGGGCCCTGCTGGACCTCCTGCGGACCCGTGACTGGGAGGACATCTCGGTGGCGGACGTGGTGGCCCACGCCCACTGCTCGCGCTCCACGTTCTACGCCCACTACGAGGACCGGGACGCGCTCCTGGCTGACGCCTTCCTGGGCGCTGTCGAGATCGTGCCGGCGAGCGGGCCGGGCCACTGCCTCGCCTTCGTGCCCGGCCTGTTCGAACACCTCGCCCACCATCGCGTTCTCGCAGAGCCCTACCTCCTGCTGGGCCGTGGTGGGCCGATGGTGGTGTCGTTCCGGGACCGGATCACCGCACACATCCGGGAACGACTCGACCTGACCGCGCCCGACCTGACCAAATCACAACGCGGCGAAGTCGCGGCCGCCCTGAGCGGCGCGGTCTGGGCCGCCATGTTGTGGTGGCTCGAGCACGGCCGCGACGTGATCCCCTCGGACGCAGCCGCGACACTTCTGGCCCTCCTCGGCCCCGGGCTCAGCCGACTTACGCACGACTGACTCAGCCGCGGCCGTCGAGCGCGCAACGAGCCCCGAGAGTTCGGGGACAGCGCGAGCTGGCGGGTGGGACGTCGGCACCTGGCAAGGGGTCAGGCCCCAGTGTCCCTAGCAGCGGGGTTATGCGAGGGGTGACCCAGGCGGCGATCTGAGTCGTCAGACGAAGCCAAGTTTGTCCATGATGGCGCGGACGTGGTTCTCGACGGCTCGCTCGGAGATGAACAGCCGGATGCCGATGGGGGGTTGCTGAGTCCCAGCCCGTTCAGGAGGGCACCTTCTGATTCCCGCGTGGCGAGCGTAACAAGTGGGACGGGTTTGGTGGGCCTCGGAGGTCATGCCTGAGGGTGTCGGGTCCACGCAGCGCAGCTTGAGTGTGAAGGAGCCGACGGTTCGTCGCGGGGTCATGACCTTGTTGTGGCGAGGCAGCTGTCAGCAGCAAGCTGAGGAGTCAACCAGCGAGTCTCCGGACGATGCCGGTTCAGTCAGGCTTGGCGCGTCGTCGCGTGGGCGAGTGTGGCCCAGGTGGCGATTTGGGTTCGTGAGGTGAAGCCGAGTTTGTCCATGGCGTTGCGGACGTGGTTCTCGACGGTTCGCTCGGAGATGAACAGGCGGCTTGCGATCTGCTTGTTGCTGAGTCCTTGCGCAATCAGGCGGGCGACCTCGGTTTCGCGTTTGGCCAGCGGGGCGAGTCGGGCCGGGTCGTCTGGTTGCTCTGGTTGGCTGGATGCCCCGAGGGCGAGGGTGAGGGCGTTCGACCTGCTCATCGCGGCACCGGCTCTGAACTCGGCGTCGTAGGGTGATCCACCCAGCTGGGTTCGGAGGTCGGCTTTGCGGGCTTCCAGAAGGGGTGCCAGGACAGGGTTGACCTTGGCGCCGGTCTCGGTCCGGAGCCGTTCGGTGGCGCCGAAGAGCCGGGCGGCGCGAGAGTGGTCGCCAGTGGCTGCCGCCTGAATGCCGAGGGCGCCGACCAGATGGAACTGGGTCACGCGGTCGTCGATGCGGTCGGCGATCTGAAGTGCCTCGACGAAGTGGGGTGTGGGGTCCTTGTCACCGGTCAGCAGAGCGGCGAATCCCTGGTTCATCAACCAGATCTCCAGGGTGTACAAATCGCCGGCTGCCCGGCTGAGCGGTTCGGCCCGGGAGGAGGCGGTCCGGAAGGCTTCGAGATCTCCGGCGAACACCCCGTTCATCGCCTGGGCCTGGAGAGATGCCAGGGTTGCCTCCAGGTCACCGAGCTGCTCGGCCACCGCTCGTGTCTCGTCGCACAGCTGTTGGCCGGACGCGTGATCACCGGCCATGTTCGCGGCGACCGACGCCATCGCCAGTGTCTCGGCGAGCTGGCGTGACGTTCCGGCTGCGCGCTCCGCGTCTGCAGCTCTCTCGAGTTCCCGCCGGGCGGTTATGGGGTCGGCCTGGAGGATAGCGAGGAAGCCCCGCAGGAAATGGGCGCCCGGGTTCGTCCTGGGGTCGTCGGGGGCCGCGTCGAGGAAGAGGTTGACCCACCGCTGTCCTTCAGTGGTGGCCCGCGTCACCCAGTACCACACGAGGGCACCCACCAGCTGGAGACCTTGCTCGTGGTCCCCGTCGCACCGCAGGCGGTGCAGGACCGAGCGGAGGTTGTCAATCTCAAGGTCGATCCACTCCAGCCACTCAACGAGGTGGAACCGTGCCCCGTCTGCAGCTTCCCGGCACCGCGACACGTAGTAGTTCCCGAAGTCCCGCTGGACGGTTCGCTCCTCACCCGACTGACGCAGCTTGTCCGCCGCGTACTCGCGGGTGGTCTCGTGAAGCCGGAAGCTGGCCAGCGGCCCGACGTCCTCCTTCAGCAGCAGCGACTTGTCCACCAACGAGGACAGCGAGTCCAACACGCGCCAGGAGCCTTCTCCGCTCCCACAGATCGCTTCGGCGTCCTCGAGAGTGAAGCGGCCGGCGAACAACGACAATCGCCGAAGTACCGCCTGTGATCCGGCCGGGAGGAGCTCGTAACTCCAGTCCAGCGTCGTGCGGAGGGTCTGGTGGCGCGGCAGGGCGACCCGGTTGCCCCCCGTGAGCAGCGCGAACCGGTCGTCGAGATGGCCCAGGATCTGTTGCACGCTGAGGACCCGGGTACGGACCGCAGCAAGCTCCAGGGCCAGTGGCAGCCCGTCCAAGCGACGGCAGAGACCGACGACCGCCGAACGGTTGTCCGCGGTGAGTTCGAACGCCCCGGACGCGCCGGCCGCGCGCTGGATGAACAGCGACACTGCCTCGTTCTGTCCCAGCAACCCGAGCGGCTCGGCCTCGTCGTCGAGCGGCAACTCCAGCGGCGGGACGGGCAGCACCTGCTCCCCGGGCACCGACAGTGGCTCCCGGCTCGTGGCAAGCACCCTCACCCGCGGTGCCGCCTCCACCACCGCGGTAGCCAGCCCGGCTGCGGCGTCGAGGAGGTGCTCGCAGTTATCCAGCACAAGCAGAAGCTCCTTGTCGGCCAGGAAGGACAAAACCAGGGCCAGCGCCCCGCCGGGGGACTGGTCGCGCAAGGCGAGGGCTCTGGCTGCGGCGTTGGGTACGAGCGCGGGATCCCGCACCTCAGCGAGTTCGACCAGCCAGGCGCCGTCGGCGAATCCCCGGCCGAGGTCGGTGGCGCCCCGCACAGCAAGGCGGGTCTTCCCCACACCGCCAGGCCCGACGAGGCTGACGATCCGTGCTGAGGCCAGCTTCGACCGGAGTTCGGCGACCTCGTGGCGGCGACCCACGAAACTGCTGGCCTCCGCAGCCAGATTGCCCGGCACCTGCGCCGTCCGCGTCATGACAACAGGTAACCACCCCAGGAGGTCAGCGCTCAACGCCGCGCGGAAATAGGTGCTGGATGCGTGTTTCCCCGGGTGCCCCCGACCGTGCGGCCATTCCTAGGTTGGAGGCATGAGCGAGGAGCAGAAGAGCCGGACCATCGAGGTGAGCTGCGTCGGCAAACCACCCATCGAACGAGTTGCTCGCGCCTCCGGGGTCAGCGACGTGCGGGTCGAAGGATTCGTCCTGCAATGCCGCGTCACCGGCAGCGTCCAGCCCTTCCTCGAGGCGCTGCGCGGCTCCGAGATCCTCAGCCTCACCACCAGTAACGACCCGGCATCCACCTAACCCCGGCCGACAGCCTCGACCGGTCTCACAGAAAGACCACACCAATGCGTCCGTACCTCGTCAATGCCCCCACCGCCGGCGCATTGTCCACCTTCGAAGTCACCGACCGTGTCGGCGCAACCGGGTTGGCCAGGATCACCGGCGGACTGTACTTGGCGTTCATCGCCACGTCAGTCCTCGCCAACGTCTTGGGGAACATAGGCCTAGGAAATGCTCAGCAGATCTACAGGGCGATAACCACCACCGAATGGTCGTTCCGGCTCGGCCTGGTCGTCGCATTCGTGTCAGCCTTCCTGTTCTTGATGGCCGCCTGGGGGCTCTATGTGCTGCTGCGGCCGGTCAACCAAGACCTGGCGTTGCTGTTCCTCCTCCTCAACGCGGTCGGAGTCGCCATCCAGTGCGCAAGCCTGCTCCAGCTGGTATCCGCGATGCTCATGGTCGATGCAGGCGTCGGGCTACCAACCTTCCAGCCGGCACAGACCGAGGCGATGGCCCTGCTCGCTGTCAACGTCTACCGAACCGGCTTCGTCGCCGCCCAGCTGTTCTTCGGCACCTGGCTGTTCCCCCTCGGCTACCTGGTCTACAAGTCCGGCCTGTTGCCGCGGATCCTGGGCGTGCTGCTCATCCTCGACGGAGTCGCCGAAATGATCTGGTTCCTCCAGGCGTTCCTCCTGCCCACCTACCCACAGATCAAGGTCCCCGGTACCGTCGTGAGTCTCCTCGCCGAGGTCGGACTGGCCTTGTGGCTCCTCATCAAGGGCGTGAAGACCAGCGCGCCCGGGATCGCCGTCCCGCCTACCTCGCCACCAGCTGTCGCCAGCAGCGATGCACCATCGAGATGACGACCACGACTCACTCACGCGGGATCTGGACCAGAGCATTAGGACTTGGTCTGGGTGGAGCAGCGGGATTTTGGGTGACCAACTTCGCGATCTCGCTGACCCCCATCGCGGCGGAGTACCGGGCTGCTCTGGGGATCTCCTACCTGCCCATGCTCGCTGAAGCCCTCCTCGCCGGTTTGATCATCGGCATCGGTGTCAGCGCCTGCCTGCTCCGCTTCAACGGCACAATTCCAACCAGAAGCCCCATCCTCAAAGCGGTCTTTCTGAGCCTGATCGCGTTGACCGTGGCCACCATCCTCGTCGAGATAGCCCCAAGACTGCTCACGACCACGAACAGCGCCCCCCGCTACGTCCTTATCGCCGCCGCCTTCAACACATTCAGGTTCCTCGCACTCGGCCTCGCGATCGGCTATCTACACCGCAGAACCCAGAACGCAGGTCCCGAGAAACCCCCAACCTGACCCCCCGGGGGCACGAGTTCAAGCCTTCGCCGAATCTGCGGCATGCCACCGCGCGACCCGCGGCATGAACGGAATAGCCGCTACGGAGGATGGCACTGGGAGAAATCTGCATCCAGACACAGCCTGGGAGGAAGGCATCGGTCTTGTTTGTTCATCCAGCTGCAGATTCTTTGCACCGAACCGCCGCACCCCGAGGAGCACTCATCGGCTACGTCTGTTCGGGCGGGCTTCGTCATGCTCAGCCAACATCCTGCATTCGGCAGAACAGGGCGCATGACTGCCTGAACGGACCAGGCCCCCAGCTCACGGACGACCTCCCAGGCACTTCCCGATCATCCGGTCGCGGATGGCAGGATGGTCGACGTGGCGGCGTGGAGCATCGAGTATGAGGGCAGTGCCTTCGCACGGTTCTTCACGTCGCTACCCGAGTACGAGCAGGCAGTCCTGACGGCCGCCATCGAGCACGTCCTCGCGGTGCAGGGCATCGACATCTGCGCGGGCGAATGGGGCAAACCCCTCGGTGGTGGCTTGTACGAGTTTCGGATCCGCCGGTCGCTGCGGGCCATCCTGTCTGAGGCCGGTGTTGATGCTGGTGCGGTGCCAGGTTCTGATCGCAGCGTGCTGATCCGGGTGTTCTGCACCTTCCATGGCGACAAGATCGTGCTGCTGCACCACGGGTACGACAAGAAGCGGGACCCTTCGGATAGGCGGCAGCAGAGGGAGATCTCGAAGGCACGCAGGCTGCACCAGGAGTGGAAGCGCAAGCATTGACGAAGTATGTGGCTTAACACATACTTGCTGTGAGGTGATCCACGATGGGCAAGAGCTTTGACGAACTAGCGGCCGCTGCGAAGGCGGGCTGGAGCGAAGACGCGCGACGCGTCTATGACGCCGCGGTCTCAGCCTTCGATGCCGAGATGGACGAACGCGAACAACTCGGCGCTCAACTGGCCGCTGCCCGCAAGGCCCGGGGCCTGACCCAGCCCGACCTCTCTGCCCTGACCGGCATCCAGCAGGCCGAGATCAGCCGCATCGAACGCGGTGCGGGCAACCCAACCGCAGCAACGCTGCTGCGCCTGGCGGACGCGCTCGGGCAGCGACTGACGCTCACACCCGCCTAATCTGGGGCCGCGGCTCGCTGGGCGAACCAGTCGGATCACGGCAGGTGCGCGCGCACGCTACGCCCGCTCCGGCGGACAGGTTGGGCCGGCTCACCGGTTACCGAACAGCTCCGCCTCGACATCGGGTGCGGAGGATCCAGCGTGTCCTCGCGGTACCGGTGGAACTCCGAGTACGGGACACGATGCCGATTGCCGACCTTCACTGCCCGGATCTCGCCAGCGAGGATCTTGCGGGTGATCGTCGAGCGGTGGACGCCGAGCCGGCGTGCCATCTGTTCGGGGGTGAGCATCCGATCGCTCAACCACGACCTGCTCTGGCGGGCCTCACCACACGCATCCCCGACCTCACCACCCGCCTCGCCCGACAGGCCGGCACACCTCGTTCGAGGTTGAGAGAGACCCCGCCCGACGGGCAATTCTGGGCTGACTGGATTGCATCCCTTGGGCCGTTCTTGGCCGTCAGAGCGGACCGCTTTCGAAGGCTTAGGATGCATGAGAGATGCAACCGGCAATCTCGGTCCTCTGAACCTAGCTTTCACTAGGGTGTATACCCCGTCGGGCTGACAGGATTTGAACCTGCGACCCCTTGACCCCCAGTCAAGTGCGCTACCAAGCTGCGCTACAGCCCGTTCTTCAGTTGTCGGGCCGGATTGCTCGTCCGGTCC
>Ga0073904_10003143_pt1 | contig 12446 bp, 7 predicted proteins | sample KloWWTrecipitate_FD_66668 | JGI IMG/M metagenome (GOLD analysis project Ga0073904, IMG submission 66668) | Active sludge microbial communities from Klosterneuburg, Austria, studying microevolution and ecology of nitrifiers - Klosterneuburg... | ecosystem: Engineered > WWTP > Aerobic digester >...
TCCGCGTCGTCGAAGACGATGAACGGCGCATTGCCGCCCAGTTCCATGGAGACGTTTTTCACCGTGTCCGCGCACTGCCTGAGCAGGAGCTTGCCCGTCTTGGTGGAGCCCGTGAACGTCACCTTCCGAACCAGCGGGTTCGAGGTCATTTCCCCGCCGATGGCGACCGCGTCACCGGTCACCACGTTGAAGACCCCCGCGGGAATGCCCGCCCGCTCGGCCAGCGCCGCGAGCGCGAGCGCCGAGAGCGGCGTCTGAGGCGCGGGCTTCAGGACCATGGTGCAGCCGGCGGCAAGCGCCGGCCCCACCTTGCGCGTGATCATCGCGTTCGGAAAGTTCCAGGGGGTGATGGCCGCGCACACGCCCACCGGCTCGCGCGTGACCTGGATCCGCTTGTCCGCGTTGGTGGCGGGGATGGTCTCACCGTAGACGCGCTTCGCCTCCTCCGCGAACCACTCGATGAAGGATGCGCCGTACGCGATCTCTCCTTTCGCCTCCGCGAGGGGCTTGCCCTGCTCGCTGGTGAGGATGAGGGCGAGGTCGTCCTGGTTGGCCATGATCAGCTCGAACCAGCGGCGAAGCAGCGCCGAGCGCTCCTTCCCGGTCTTCTGCTTCCAGGCGGGAAAGGCCGCGTGCGCGGCCTCGATGGCCCGGCGCGTCTCGGAAGCGCCCATGTTGGGCACGTAGACGATCTGCTTCCCCGTAGCCGGATTGTGGATGGTGGTGACCGACCCGGAGTCGGCTCCCGACCAGCGTCCGCCCACGTACGCCTGCGTGCGCAGGATCGAAGAGTCGGTCAGATCAAAGAAGACCATGTGTGCCTTTCTATTCGTCGAACGAGGTTCGACCCCGGTTCACCTTACGCCGCGCATCGAGCTTCTTGGCATCGACCCGGCGGGCCTTGGCGGCCCGGCTCGGCTTCGTCTTTCGGCGCGCCTTCGGAACGATCTGCGCCTGGGCCACTAGAGCGCGGACCTTCGACATCGCGTCATCGAGATTCCGCCCCTGATCGCGTGTGAGCTGGCTGGTGACGAGAACGCGTCCGGTGGCATCCATCCGGGAAGCGGCGAGCGAGCGCAGCCGCGCGCGGGCCGCGTCGTCCAGCCCGGTGATCTGCGACAGGTCGACGCGCAGCTCCACCTTCGACGCGACCTTATTGACGTTCTGGCCGCCGGGCCCGGACGCGCGCACACCCTTCCACTCGATGGCCGAGTCCGGGATCGCGGGCTTCATCCGGCAACGATACCGAAAGGCGGCGTGGCCAAGGGCGGTCTGCGGCTGTTTGGGTTGGTAGTGGTTGGAGGGGGTTGCTTCGTCGCGGTACCGAAACGAGTGGCTCCTCGCAATGACGTAGTGTGGTGCCAACGGGTTGCACGACGTGGTAGCTGGGACCGCCGAGCGGGGTACCGCGAATCCCACCGTGCCGTTACCCCACTACCAAGCCCGTGCAGCCGTCTCGTATCCCCCTCACGTCATTGCGAGGAGCCAGTCCGTTTCGCAGTGCGACGAAGCAACCCCCTCCAACCACTACCAACCCGACTCGCGCCCGCGAGGGCCCGCCAGGTCTCTAGAACGCCGGTCCGAGCAGCACCGCGTTCGCGAAGAGCAGCATCGTCCCTTCGGTGTAGGCGCGGTAGTTCGGCTCCTCCGCGAACGCGATCACGTGCCCGGCGCCCACGGACTGGTGGATGAGGAAGGCCTTCTGCGCGAGAGCGGTCTGTGCCTCGTCCCACACCAGGCCCGACATCCGCAGCTTGTCCTTCTTCGCGTAGACGCCCACGTTCTCGCCCTTGTCCAGGGTGATCGGGGTGAAGATCCGCCGGCTCTCCACGAGGGCGCCCATCTCGGCGTCCGCGCCCGAGGACATCCAGTGCTCGGGATCGAGGATCACCCTGAGGTACGCGCCCGGCGTGTTCTCGGGGGCCTCGCGCTCAGGCAGGAGTGCTTTCTCGAAGTCGAAGGGCTTGCTCGTATCGGCCTTCTTCTTGTCGGCATCGGTCGCGGGCGCGTCCTTCTCCGGCGACCCGTCGCGGTTCTCGGTGCGCGTATCAATGAGGGCCACCTTCTCCTTCGCGGCCCAGCGCGAGGCCTCGCCGAGCGTCACCACCGTGCCGCCCGCGCGCGCGAAGTCCTTGAGCCGCTTGACCCCGTCGTCGCCGAGAGTGGAGTAGTCGCCCGAGGGCATGACCACCACGTCGAAGTCCGCAAGATTGGCCCGGCGGAACGAATTCACCCTCACCGCGGTGGTGCGCGCGCCGATGCGGCGTTCGAGGGCGAAGCGGGCCCAGCCCGCGGAAAGGCTGGAGGTCGGCGCGTCCCACATGAGCAGAACCCGCGGGCTCTTCATGTTCGCGACTTCACCGCTGCCGAGCGAGATCCCGCCCGGGTCGACGAACGCGGTGTCGGTGCCCACGGGAGTCACGTTGTGCTTCGCGGCGATGGCGCCGAGCCTGCTCGCCAGGTTCTCGTTCTCCGAGGCGCGGAAGATCGCGGTGCCGGTCGGGAAGGTGGCGCCGTTCAGCTTGATGATGTCGCCGGCCACCCGCACCCGAATCCCGGCGCGCAGGGCCTCGGTCACCGCCGCCGCGGCGTTGAAGCCCCAGGGCAGCAGGTACGCAACCTTCGCCGCGGGCAGGGTGGTCGCGGCGGCGGTCGCCACCCCGGCGAGGGGCTGGGCCTTCACGGCCACGGGAAGCGCCGAGGGCACGCACTCCACCGCGAAGGCGATGGGCAGGCTCCACGCGGTCACGTCGTAGATCTGGTCGCCCTGGCGCTTCTTGCGACGCTTGTCCTGCTCCTTGACGAAGGCTTCGTCCTGATCGATGTTGACCTCGAGCAGGTTGCGGATGAGGCGGCCGGTCGGCTGGGCCGCGGAGACGAGGTACGAGCCCGCCGGGATACTGCGGACACCGACCTTCGCGGCCTCGGTGGTCTGGCGCACGTCGATGCCCTGGCGCACGAGCAGGCGGGCCAGCCGCTCGGCGCGGGAGGGATCGGCGCCGGGGACGAGGACGTATTCGACCGTGCCCTTCTTCCCTTCCTCCACCGCGGTGGAACGGTAGGTGGAGTAGTAGCGCAGCAGCTTCTCGCGATTCTCGGCCGCGGTGCGCGCGGTCTGGATGGCCGCGGTGAAGTGGTGCAGCACGCCGTCCTTGTAGGTGAGGAGCAGGCCGTCGTCCCGCTTCCAGGCAAGGGCGCGCGCCGAAGCCTGTTCGTAGGTCATGCCCACCGCGCCGTTGAAGATCGGCCAGCTCTCCCCGTACCCGGGGTAGAAGGAGTCGTAGTTCTCGCGAATGAAGTAGCCGAAGCCCTTCTCGTCGAAACGGGCGGCGTTGTTCTTTCCGAAGACATCGAACCACTCGCGCTGATCCTTCGGCACGAAGGGATTGATGGGATCGGCGGGAGGCGCGAAGTAGTAGGTGCTGTTGCCCCCCATTTCATGCAGGTCGACCGCCACCTGGGGGAAGTACTCCTGGTGCACGGCCACGCGGCCGATGGTCTCGGGCTGGGAGAGGGCGAACCAGTCGCGGTTCATGTCGAAGAGGTAGTGATTCGACCGGCCGCCCGGCCAGGGCTCGTCGTGCTCGGCCGAGATCGGCTCGGGGTCGGGGGAGGCGGCGCGTCCCTGGAGGTTCTGGAAGAGGAAGCGCGCGCGGCCATCCGGATTCTCCATGGGGTCGATGACCACGAGGGCGTTGCCGAGGATGGCGTCGACGCCCGCGTCGTTCTTCGCGGCCAGGAGGTGATACGCCTCGGCAAGCGACGCATCGGAAGACGAGATCTCGTTCCCATGAACCCCGTGGAGGAGCCACACCGACACCGGCAGCGTCCGGATCAGCTCATCGCGCTCTGCGGGCGTGGTCGTCCGCGGGTCCGCGAGCTTCCTGAGCCCGGCCTTGACCGAGTCGAGCTTCGACATGCGGTCGGCCGAACCGATCACGAAGATCCACAGGGGCCGGCCCTCCCAGGATCGCGCGTACTCGACCAGGCGGGTCCGCTCGGGGGCCGCCGCGGACAGCGCCTTCAAATACGCCGCGACATTCTCCGGCGAGGTGATCTCGTCCCCATGGTCGTAGCCGAGGACCTGCTTGATCGTGGGGATCTTCGGGTCGTAGGCGGTATTGGCGTCGAGAACGCGCGGCGCGTTGAGGGCGAGGCCCAGGACAAGGCTTGCGAGCATGAAGGGGAATCTCCTGATGGAAGGGGGAAGGGCCTGGTCCGCGGATTCTATCGGCGCGGAGGCCGGAACACCCGCCTTCGGTCAGGATGCGACGACCACCCGGTTCCGACCCGCGCGCTTTGCCTGGTAGAGCCTCGCATCCGCGGCCGCCATCAATTCCACCACGGAAGTCCCGTCTCCCGGATATTCGGCGAGTCCGGCCGACAGGGTGATGCGGTGGGCGACGCGCCCATCCCGGTCGGCGAAGGGCGTCGCTTCCACCATCAGGCGGAGGGCCTCCAGTTTCGCCCGGGCTTCGATCACGCTCGCCTCCGGCAGCAGCACCGCAAACTCCTCGCCGCCGTAGCGGGCGACGAGGTCGCTCTCGCGCACGGAGCTCCGGAAGACATCGGCGACGCCTCGAAGCACGGAGTCGCCCTCCGGATGGCCATGCCGATCATTGAAGAGTTTGAAATTGTCGATGTCCACCAGGGCCAGAGCGAAGCGGCGCCGATGGCGCCTCGCTCGACTTAACTCCTCCGAGAGCCGTCCGTCGAGGACGGCCCTCGTGGCGAGGCCGGTAAGGAAGTCCCTGGTCGACAGGTCGCGCAGTTGCTGCGCGCGCAACACCACAACCACCCCCAGGTATCCGGCCCCCATCAGAGTTCCCAGACGACCCGCCTGAAGCGTCCAGCCCGGCGAGAGATCGGCGGCGACCGATATCGTCCAGACCAGAACGGCGTACTGCGCTACCCCGAGCACGCCGGCCACCGCGGAGATCCGCCAGTTCATCTTCAGACTCGAGATGGAGACGGCGAGGAAATAGAGCTGAAAGCGAACGATCGACCTGAGCGGCGCCGTGGCGTCGTCGTGGCACATGACGGCGAGCGCAAGAGTGACGCAGGAGACGTCGATGACGCTGGTGGCGTAACCCATCGAGGCTGAGTAGTGAGAGGCGGCCCACTTGCGAACGAAGAGCGCGTATCCGAGAACGGCGACCGCGAGCAGGAGCACGAGAGCGTCCGTTCCCGAGGGCCAGCCCGGCAGGAGGTGCAAGGCGATCAGGAGGATCGAAAGGTGGACGCGGGCCCGGGCGGCGAGAAGCTCTCCGCTCGCCCCCGGGTCCACGACCACCAGTTCCACCGGCCCCCGGATGCTCCTCCACAGCCGGCCGGTGACGCCGTCGTGGGCGACGGGCGCGACCATCGCGCGCTCAGTCAACGGCGAGCGCCTCCCCGATCTCGCGGAAACCGAAGGCAGCGTAGTCGCGAACCTCCTCGGGGGGCAGGGGGCGCGCGAGCAGGTACCCCTGAGCGTAGTCACAGCCGCGGGCGATCAGGAACTTGAGCTGCTCCTCGGTCTCAACCCCCTCGGCCACCACCCGGAGATCCCGCCCCTGGGCCAGGGCGATGATCGTGGTCACCAGCGCCGCATCGGCAAGATCGACACCCACATCTCGTATGAACGACCGATCGATCTTGATGGTGTCGAGGGGGAGGTTCCGGAGATAGGCGAGAGACGAGTAGCCGGTGCCGAAGTCGTCGATCGCGATCGACACCCCCATGGCCTTGAGCCGCAGCAGATGTTCGCGGGCGATCTGGACGTTGTCGATGGCCGCGGTCTCGGTGATCTCGATCTCGAGTTGGGACGCGGGCAGGCCGGACTCCCGGAGCGCTTCTTCAACGTGGTTCGCGAGATCCTCGGCCATGAGCTGATGGGCGGAGACATTGGCGCTCAGCACGAGCGAGTCCTGTCCCGATCGGCGCAGGTCCTCGATGGTGGAGCACGCGGAGCGCAAGGCCCAGCGGCCGATGACGTGGATCAAGCCGGTGGTCTCCGCCAGGGACACGATGACCTCGGCGCCAATGAGGCCGAAGCGCGGATGCCGCCAGCGCAGCAGGGCCTCGAAGCCGCGCACGGTGGCGCCAGGAAGCCGGAAGAGCGGCTGAAAGTAGAGGACGAGCTCGCCGCGGTCGATGGCGTGCCGGAGGTCGTGCTCGAGGGACAGGCGCTCCAGGGCCCCCGCGTTCATTCCTCTCGAATACACCCCCACTCTCCCGCCCACCCGGTCCTTCACCCGATGCGCGGCGGTGCAGGCCTGGTCCAGCAGAGTGGCGGCGTCCAGGGCGTCATCGGGGCAGACGCTCACTCCCACCGAGGCGGTGACGCTCAGCTCGCGGCCGTCGACCTCGAATGGACGGCGCATCACCTCTTCGAGCTTGTGGGCGACCGAAACCATGTCGTCCTTCTGACCCACGCCGCCGATCAGCACCGCGAACTCGTCGCCGCCCACCCTGCCGATCTCGTCGCCGTCGCGAAGGCTCACGCGAAGTCGCTCCCCGGAGGCGCGCAGAATGCGATCGCCGGTGGCGTGACCGAGGGAGTGATTGATTCCGGCCAGCCGGTTGAGGGAAAGAAAGACGATGCCGAAGCCGAGGCCCGCGGGCGAGGCCCGGTTCAACCGCGCGTCGGTCGCCTGGACGAAGGCGGACTTGTTCAGGAGGCCGGTCAAACCGTCGATCGCGGAAGCCCGAAGCACCTCGGCGCTCGCTCGCGCGATCTCCTGGTGGTCGTCGTCCAGCAGGCAGGCGAGCATGCCGAGGCCCATGAGGCCCGCGATCACCACGCCGCTGAGCCCGCCCTCGATCGGCGCCCCCGGCCTCGTGATGCGAAGCGCGACGTGGACGGCCGCCTGGCCGCCCTGCAGGACGAGGCTCAGGCAGACGAGCCACCGTCCTGTGCCGAAGCGCGGACGGCCGCGCCCCAGGCGGTGAGCCACCGCCGCGCACACGATGACGCGGCTGACCAAGGCAAGGTCGTGACGAAGCGCGGACGCGGCGGCGGGCAGGACCGGCGCCACGTAGAAGCCCGCCATCCCGAGGAGAGCGAGCCCGAGCGCGCCCGCGGTGAGGCGGTTCCGCGAGGCCTCGCTCAGGGGGCGCTGTTCGGGAAGCTCGGAAGCCCCGAGGATCAGCCCGAGCAGGTATCCGTAGGTTCCCACGCTGGACATCACGACGCCGAGGAAGAAGACCGGCGACCCGAGATCCGTCTCGGCGAGCGAGACCGCCATCGACCCCACGACCTGCGTGGCGAGGCCGATCCAGGCGGCGCCCCAGAATCGGAGCCGGATCGCGCCGGCTCCGGAGAAGCGGAGCAGCAGCGCGCCCACCAGCAGCGTGGCGGCGAGGCGGGAAGCGCCCGCGGAAGCAAGCCAGAGGCCGGGCGCGGTTTCGCTGAAGGGCATTCCTCAATCCTCGGGCGCGCTCGCGTCCAGGCCCTCCAGGGCTCAGGCCCGGGTCTCGATCACGACCTCGAGATACTCGCTCGGCAGAACGAGGGTCTGATCGCCCGATCGATTGCCGGCCTCCATCAGAGTGAGCAGGTCGAGGGTGAAGGCTCGCTTCTGGTCGGCGTCGAGGGCCGCGAAGGCCTTGTGGATCGGCCCGTAGTAGGTCTGGAAGAACTCGAGCCAGCGCATCGGGGAACGGTACCGGAAGTTGAATTCGCGGACCGTGGTGGTGATCGAAGCCGCGTTGTGCTCGAAGAGTTCTTCGATCCTCTCCCTCGTGCCCCAAAGGGCCGGTGACCGGACGCCCGCGGGTGGGGGAATGTACCGGCCGAGGGTCTTGAACACCTGGCCGATGAAGCTGCCGGGCGTCCAGTTGGCGAGGCCGATCCGGCCGCCCGGCCTGCACACCCGCGCCATCTCGCAGGCGGCCTGTTCCTGATCGGGCGCGAACATGACGCCGAAGGTGGACAGCACGACGTCGAACGAGCCGCCGGAGAAGGGCAGGTCCTCGGCGTCCGCCTCCTGGAAATTGACCTTCTGGCCCTCGGCCTCCGCGCGCTTCCGGCCGGTTTCGAGCAGGGAGGGCACGTAGTCGGTCGACGTCACTTCGCAGAACCGGCGGGCGGCCGCGAGCGTCGCATTGCCGTTGCCCGCGGCCACATCGAGAACGCGCGAGCCCGCGCGCAGGTCGAGGGCTTCGCACAGGCTCTCGCCCACGATTTGAAGGGTCGTTCCAACCGCCGCGTAGTCGCCGGCCGACCAGGCGCCCTTCTGGCGCAGCTTGACCGCGGTGAAGTCGACGGGAGTATCAATGACATGGAGCATGGGTTCGTGTTCTTTCGAAAGGGAAGGCTGGCGATCGGTCGCCCACCTCGGGCGCGCGTAGCCATGGACCTCGGTTGAATGCATCCGGCCAGTCTGACCGGCCCGTCGAGGCGCGGCCAGACTCTCGAGGATGACCTCACCCCTGACCCGGGTGAGTGGTCGACCTATGACCGGGGCTTTCGCCCGGAGAACCGGACGCGAACCGTCGTGCCTTTTCCAGGCACGGACTTGAGGCTGAAGCGCCCGCCTTGCTCCTTCACCCGGGCCTTCATGATGGAAAGGCCGAGCCCCCCGCTCGATCGCGGGCGCCGCTTCTTCAGATCGGAAGCGCCAAAGCCCCGGCCGTCGTCCGACACGGTGAGACTCGCCTGTCCCCGGTCCGCGGACAGAAGCAGGTCGACCCGGTTGGCGCGGGCATGCTTGAGCGCGTTGGTCAGCGCCTCCTGAGCCACCCGATACAGGACCGCTTCGACCTTGGGTGACTGCCGCGTCCAGCCCCTCGACTTGAAGCACACCCTCGGTCCGCCCTCGGTCTCCTCCGGGGCCAGAGCCCTCAGGCGCTCGGGCAGCGACTTGAGCGCGGCCTGCCCGTCGAAGAGATCCGCGGGATAGAGCGACCCGATGAGGGCGCGCATCTCGCGAAGCGCGGCCCCCGAGAGCTGAACCATGCGGGCAGCCTTGCGCTCGCCCTCCTCGGCCGAGCGCCGCCAGGAGGGACCGAGCGACTGAGAGAGCAGGGAGAGGCTGAACAGGAGCTGAGTCACCGAATCGTGCAGATCGCGCGAGAGGCGCTGCCGCTCCTGGTGCACCGCTTCCCTCTGGGCCCGGGCGTGAAGGTCGGCGTTGTGTATCGCCACCGCCAGATGGTCCGCCACCACCTGCAGGCTCGCCGCGTCGTCGCCGTCGAAGGGCTTGCGACCTTCGACGTTCAACACACCCAGGACACGGCCGCCGTGGATGATCGGCACCGCGAGCTCGGCGCGATTCTTCAGGTTGAGCGGCGGGGTCACGTAGCGCGGGTCCTTCGTGACATCGTGCACGAGCTGGGTGCGGCCTTCGCGCGCCGCCGCCCCGATGATTCCGTGGCTGACCGGCATCCGGTCGGTGAAGCCGATCTTCTTGTGCTCCCCCCCTCGCGCGCCGAAGATCAGGATGTCGGGCTGATCGGCATCGATGATCGGGATATCGACGTTCGGGTAACCGAGCAGCTCATGAACGGCATCCGCGGCGCGCTGAAGGAGATCTTCACGATTCAGCCCCGTGGCCGCGATCTGGCCGATCCTCGAAATCAGGGACAGGCGCTTCGCGCGCGCCTTCTCGCGCTCGAAGATGGCGGCGTTGTGAATGGCCACGGCGAGGTGATCGGCCACGAGTTGCAGGGTCTCGGCGTCCTCCTCCCCGAAAAGCGCCTGCCGCTCGACGTTGATGGAGCCAAGAGCCTTTCCGCCGAGAAGGATCGGCACGGCGAGCGCCGCCATCCGCGTTCTGGGCAGGCCGCGGCAGGGAAAGTAGCGTTTGTCCTGCCGGATATCCGAGGCGATCTGGACCGCGCGCTCCCGGATGGCCGCCCCGGAGATGCCCTGGGTGATGCTCAGCCGGAACCCGGGAAGGAGACTCCCCTGCCGGCCGCCCACCGCCTTCACCACCAGGGTATCCGGGGCCTCGGGATCGAGCAGGGACAAGACCGCGCTCGAGTAACCGAGCTGGCGATGAATGGCGACGATCGTTCTTCGCAGCAGATGGTCGAGGTCGAGGCCCGCCGCGATCGTCCGCGAGACCCGGGTGATGAGAGCGAGCCGTTCCATGCGGCGCCGCTGATCCTCGAATCTCCGCGCATTCTCGATGGCGATCGCCGCGTGGCGGGCCACGAGAGCGAGCAGGGCGACGTCGCGCTGATTGAACCTGCGCGGCCAGGGGACGGCGGCTCCGAAGAAACCGATCAGTTCCCTCTTCCTCAGGATGGGCACGGCCATGGCGCTGTGGTGCCAGAGTTCGGGCCAGGCGCCGGGAACCCGGGTGTAGTCGTCCGCGATCGCGGGTTCGCTGGTTCGAAGAACCCGTCCGGCGAGCCCGACCCCGGGGCCCATCAGGGTGCCGATCCGCTTCCGGCCCATCCCGTGGGTGGCGGTGATCCTGATGCCCTGCGCCCCGGGCTCGTAGAGCCCGATCGACCCCATGGGGACCTCGAGCAGCTCGCAGGCGTGACGGATGATGCTCGTAAGCAGCGGCTCGAGCGCCAGCTCGGAGCTGATCGATTCGACGATGCGATGAACACTGCGCTCGTTGCGGAGCCTGCGATCCCCCTCGGTGACGGCGGTGAATGCCTTCACGCGCGGCCCGACTCGCTCGAGGGCACAACCCCTTCGCGGACCGCGAGGAGCGCGGCCTGCGTTCGATCCTCGACCGCGAGCTTCTCCAGGATCCGGCTGACGTGGCCCTTCACCGTTCCGTGGGTGAGGCCGAGGCCCGCGGCGATGGCGCGGTTGTTCCAACCCCGCCCGATCCTCTCGAGGATCGACAGCTCCCTCGGGGTCAGACCTTCGATAGGGGATCGCTCCTGCGACTTGCGCACGCGGTTCAGCAGATGCTTCTGGGCCGCCGGATCGAGGGTCGGCTGTCCGACCGCGGCGCTCCGGATCGCCCGGACCAGATCGTCGCGCAGGACGTCCTTCAGCAGATAGCCAACGGCGCCGGCCTCGAGAGCGGCCCGCACCCTGACCTCGTCGCCGAAGCTCGTGAGCACGACCACCTGGGGCGCGGGCTTGAGCGCGCGGATGCGCCTGATTCCCTCAATGCTGTCGGCGCCGGGCATCATCAGGTCGAGCAGGACCACGTCGGGCTTGCGGGAGGAGGCGAGGCGGACCGCCTCTTCCGCGTTCCGGCCCTCGCCCACAAGCTCGAGGTCGGACTCTTCGGAAAAAAGAGTGCGCAGCCCTTCACGGACGACCGGATGATCGTCCACCAGAACCAACCGGATCCGCGCCGCCGGTGCTTGTCTCGTCATGGGCGGAGGTCAGGCTAGCACCGCCCCAAACCGGGTTTCCATATCCAAAGACAGGATTCGGCTATCACCCGGGTTATGGGCCCGCCGGTCCACGCCCCGGGGGGCGGTGGCCTAGCTCTTGATCTCGGACTCGTCGAGCACCTCGTAGCTCACGACCTCGGGGTCTTCCTCGATCAGCGAAGTCTGCTCGCCGACCACGGTCATGGCCAGGGAGGGAAGCGGCCGCCCATCGCGCAGGGCCTTGAGGTCCTCCGCGAAATGGCGGGCGCTCGGATAGCGCGTGTTCTCGTCCTTGGACATGCTGGTGGCGATGATCTCGTCGAGCGCCTCCGGCAGGTTCGGGTTGAATTTCCGGACCGAGGGCGGGACCATGTGCACGATCTGGTAGGCGAGGTTCGCGATGGTGTCGCCCGCAAACGGCCGCTCTCCCGTGACCAGCCAGTAGAGGATGCCGCCCAGGGAGAAGATGTCGCTCCGGCCGTCGACCTTCCGGCCGAGGAACTGCTCGGGCGACATGAACGCGGGAGTGCCCACGAGGCCGCCCTTGGTGTTCGTGTTGGTCCCGCCGCCGACCTTGGCGATCCCGAAGTCCGAGACCTTGGCCCGGCCGTCCTTGCCGATCAGGATGTTCGCGGGCTTCATGTCGCGATGAACGATGCCCTGCGCGTGCGCGTGGTCGAGCGCCTCCGCGGCCGAGATCATGATCTCTAGGCTGCGCTCGAGCGGGAGCCGCTGGCGGGCGACGTACTGCTGCAGGGTCTCGCCTTCGACGAACTCCATGACCATGGCGGGCCGGCCCAGGTGGTCTTCGATGAAGTCGTACACGGTCACGATCGCGGAATGCGTGAGCTTGCCGACCGCTTTCACCTCCCGCCGGAAGCGCCGCTCGTATTCCTCGGACGACTCTTCGTCGCTGTGGGTGGTGAGGATGCTCTTGATCGCCACCACGCGGTCGATCTTCGGATCGCGGGCCTTGTAGACGACGCCCATGCCGCCGCGGCCCAACTCCTGGAGTATCTCGTAGCGGCCGAAGATGGGGGTGTCGGAGGACGAGCCGCCCTTGCCGCCCCGGGGGCCATCCATGGTGGGGGCTTCCGTATCCACTTCCCCGGTCTTGGGCCGGGGGGCCGGGCCGCGCCTTCTCGCCCCGGTGGCAACCGGCTTCTCCG
>Ga0073904_10003146_pt1 | contig 12443 bp, 12 predicted proteins | sample KloWWTrecipitate_FD_66668 | JGI IMG/M metagenome (GOLD analysis project Ga0073904, IMG submission 66668) | Active sludge microbial communities from Klosterneuburg, Austria, studying microevolution and ecology of nitrifiers - Klosterneuburg... | ecosystem: Engineered > WWTP > Aerobic digester >...
CAGCAGGATGGCAGTGATGGAATTTGTACAGGCCGGGCGCAGCGGCGCGGCAGGATTGATCACGCTGGCACGGCCGAAGGCGCTCAACGCCTTGTCGCTGGACATGATCCGCGACCTGACCGGCCTGTTGCTGGCCTGGCGCGACGACCCGGCGGTGCAGCTGGTGGCGCTGCGCGGCAGCAGCCGCGACCCGGCCGATGCCAGCGCGGTGCGACCGTTCGGTGCGTTCTGCGCCGGCGGCGACATCCGTTTCTTCCATCAGGCGGCGGGCGCGGGCGATCCGGCACTGGAGGATTTCTTCACCGAGGAATACCGGCTGAACCACCTGATCCACCACTATGCCAAGCCGGTCGTGGCGCTGATGGATGGCATCGTCATGGGGGGCGGCATGGGCATCGCGCAGGGCGCGCGTCACCGTGTCGTGACCGAGCGCACCAGGATGGCGATGCCCGAGACGGGCATCGGCCTGTTCCCAGATGTCGGCGGCGGCTATTTCCTGAGCCGCTGTGCCGGCCACACCGGCGAATACCTGGCCTTGACCGGCTGCGTGCTCGATGGCGCCCAGGCCGTGGCCGCAGGGCTGGCCGATCACCTGGTTTCGTCCGATGCACTGGCGTTGTTGTGGGAGCGCCTGGCCAGCGGCGCAATTGCCGGCGGTGCGGCGCTCGCCGGCGCCTTGCAGGCCGACGCGCGGGCCTGCCGCACCGCGCCGGCGGTGTGGCCGCCCGGTCCGATCGAGCGGTTTTTCGGGCGCGATTCGGTCGCCGCCATCGTGCAGGCACTGGAAGCGGATGCCGACCGGGACGCCTGGGCGTGCGACACGGCGACGCTGCTGCGCCAGCGCAGTCCGCTGATGCTGCAGGTGACGCTGGAGCAGATCCGCCGTGCCCGCACGATGTCGCTGGCCCAGGCGCTGCGACTCGAGCGCGGTCTGGTGCGGCACTGCTTCCATCCGGTCCATCTCGGGCGCAGCGGCGCGTCCACCGAGGTGGTCGAAGGGATACGGGCCCTGGCGATCGACAAGGACCACCAGCCGCGCTGGAACCCGGCGCGTATTGCCGACGTCCAGCCGCTGATGGTGGCACCGTTCTTCGAAAGCCCGTGGCCAGACCACGCGCATCCGTTGCGCGATCTGGCCTGAACCGCGCGCGGCTGCGGAATAATCAGCGTGTTGCGCCGCTGGTGGCCTGCATCGTCCGTTTTCTGGAGAAGGCATGTGCAAGAGTACTTTGTCCGGGTTTCTCGCCGCTTCGTGCATGGCAGCTGACGCCGGTCGCGTGCGCCGCCAGTGCAAAGCGGGTCCGCGCGGGCGAGTTCATCGCCGACAGCGTCATCATCCAGGTCTGCAGGTCCATCCGCCGATGCCGCCGCCGGACGCTGCACGGTTTGCCGTGCAGTCGCTGTGGCCACGGCGGATGGTCTGGCCGTGCCGGCCAAGCGCGCAACTGCGGCATGGCACGGGCGGCTGAAGTGACCGCTCAGGTAGAACCCGCAAGGCGCCCAATGTCAGTGTCGAGCCGGATGTTCCTGACCATGTCGCTGGGCAACCTGGGCGGTGCCCTGCTGACCTTTGTCTACTTCCGTTATCTCGATACCTCGGCGCACGAAGGTCGGGCGCCGCTTGGCGGGGCGGAGATCGGCTACTTCCTGGCCAGCTTTTCGTTGTTGTTGCTGGCCGGCCGGATGGCCGCGCGCAGATGGTCGCGTTCGCTGGCGAAGGTCACGGTAGCTCTGGCCGACACTCCCGCCAACGCCAGCCTGCGCCGGCGCGCGGTGATGGTGCCGGCCTTTCTGGCGGTGTTGTCGCTCACCGGCTGGGTGATCGCGGCCCTGTTGTGGGGCGTGGTCGGGCCGCTGCTCATCAGCGGTGCGTTCTCGCCGGTCAGTGCGCTGCGCCAGAGTTTCGGAATGGTGTTCGTGTCCGGTGCGATGGTGGCCCTGTTCATCTTCCTGGCGACCGAACGGGTCTGGCGCGACCACCTGCTGTTGCTGTTTCCCAACGGCGACCTGACCACCACCGGCGCGCGGCGGCTGCGCGTGCGCACCCGCATGGTGGTGGTGTTCCTGATGATGAGCGTATTGCCGATGATCGTGTTGTCGGTGGCGACCATCATCCGGGTGCGCAACATGCAGGGTCAGGACGCCGAGGTGGCGGCGGCCATTCTGCGCAACCTGATCCTGGTGCAGGTGGTGCTGGTCGGTGTCGGCGTGGTGCTGGCCGTCATCGTGGCGCGGTTCGTGGCCGACAGCGTGGCGTTGCCGTTGCGCCAGCTGCAATCGTCGATGACCCGGGTCGAACAGGGCCAGCTCGATGTTGTCTGCCCGGTGGTCTCCAACGACGAGATCGGCGCGGTCACCGAGGGTTTCAATCGCATGGTGGCCGGTCTGCGCGAGCGCGAGACCATCCGTGAGACCTTCGGCAAATATGTCAGTCCGCAGATCCGCGACGAGATTCTGGCCGGTCGCGCCGAGCTGGCCGGCGGCCAGCGCGAGGTGACGATACTTTTTGCCGATCTGCGCGGCTTCTCGACCTGGGCCGAGTCGAGCCCGCCGGCCGAGGTGGTGCAGGGGTTGAACGCCTATTTCACCGAGATGGACATCGCGATCCGCGCCCATGGCGGGCTGGTGCTGCAGTACATCGGCGACGAGATCGAGGCGGTGTTCGGCGCACCATTGCCCGACCTGCGACATGCCGACCACGCGGTTGCCGCCGCGCGCGACATGCAGGCGCGACTGGAGCACTGGAATCGCCAGCGCCGCGCTGCTGGCCAGCGCGAACTCGACCATGGCATCGGCATCCACACCGGCACCGTGCTGGCCGGCAACATCGGCAGTGCCGAGCGCATGTCCTACGCGCTGGTGGGTGATGCGGTCAACGTGGCCTCGCGCATCGAGTCGCTGAACAAGGAGCTCGGCACGCACATCCTTGTCAGCGGCGCAACCCGCGACCTGCTGTCCGATGTGTCGGCATTGCGGTTGCTCGAAACCACAAGGGTCAAGGGACGGACGGCAGTAGTCAAGGTGTACCGGCTGGCCTGAGCCTGCCCCTGGTCAGACCCGTGTGGCTGCCCTCGCAGCGGCCGCATACGACGCGTCTCCAATGGACGCTAATCAGTGCACGACGCGCGTCATCGGCTCGCCGCCGCCCGATGCGCCAGGGCGGCTTTTGCCGTCGGTTGCGGGTTTGTCGGGCACCTCATGGGCCTGTACGTCGACGACGACCGGTTCGGGTTGGCCTGGTCGGCCACCACGCGGCCCGCCGGGCCAGCCACCCGGCGTGAAGCGGGCCGACGACTGGCGAAACTGGCTGAACACCTTGATCGGTTCGGGCTTGCGACCGGTTAACAGCGCCCAGATGCTGACCGCCAGCATGACCACGATGGCGGCCAGCAGCAGGCTGATCAGAAATACGGCAGCGGCCAGAACCAGCAGCAGTTTGATGGCGATGCTTGCAACGCGCTGGATGAAATCTGTCAATCCGTTCATGTGTTTGTGAGCCCCGCGGGGCATGGATAGTTCCGCAGTGGGTCGCAGCGCGAACGGGCTCGGTCTGCGCAGATGGGTTGGATCCCGTTTCTGGCAGATAAGGGCATTGTTCCCGTTTGCAAGTCGTCTCTCGGCAAGCCGCACGTCGACCAGGACGCAATATGCGCGATCTGCAACCATAGTGCAGCGCTGCACACGCGCCGGCGACTCGCTGCGGATGCGACTATGCTGCAATAAGGCGTTCTATCGGCCAGCCGATCTCCCTGGCCACCACAACGGGTCATCCATGAAACTTGTCTATCGCTACTTTTTCCGGGGTTTCATCACCTTTCTGCCATTGGCCTTGACGGTGTATCTGCTGTATCTTTTTGTTGCCGGTGCTGAATCGGCCGCCGTCTGGCTGATTCGGCCGCTGATCGGCGACTTCTACCTGCCCGGCCTCGGCATAGTGGTGGGCATGGCCATCATCCTGGCACTCGGGTTCCTGGTGTCGCAGCCGATCACCTCGAAAATGTTGTCATGGGTCGAATTGCCGTTCACCCGTCTGCCCGTGGTCAAGAGCATTTATTCGTCGCTGAAGAATTTTGCGGATTATTTCTCGCCGCACGAGAAGCGAACCCAGCAGGTGGTGTTGTTGCGCATGCCGGGTCAGGAACTGGCCATCGTGGGCTTGGTGACGCGTCAGGACACGAATGACCTGCCTGCCGGCCTGGCGGCGCAGGACAGGGTCGCGGTATACCTGCCGATGGGCTACATGATTGGCGGATACACGGTCTTTGTGCCGCGCGGCTGGACCCAGCCCATCGAGATGTCGGTGGAGGAGGCCATGCGCTCTTCGCTGATAGCCTGGATGGCCTCCAACCGGCCGGCACGTTGATCCATTTGCGCAAGGTCAGCCGGTATATTGAAGTGCAAGGTACAGTGGGGCTGCGTGGGGTCGGCGCATGGTGCGCATGCCTCCACCGCCATTACGAGGAGTCTCGATGTTTCCAGAATTCCGCGACCGGATTACCCAGCTCAAGACCACAGACCACCACTTCATGCGTCTTTTCGATCAGCACAATGCGCTCGATCAGAAGGTCAAAAACATGGAGGCGACCATCACGCCTGCCACCCATGACGAGATCGAGACCTTGAAGAAGGAAAAGCTGCTGCTCAAGGACCAGCTTTACACCATCCTGAAAAACGCGTTATGACGGACGGCGACTGCCAGGCCCGGTAGACGCCTGTTTGCACCGGGGTGGCGTGGCCGACTTGCCACCTGGGCCATATCACAGCTGCGGATCCGGTTCGGCCGCCTGCGTTTGGCGCGGGCCGGCGTCTTGCCTGGCGTGATCGGGCGGGTTTTACCCTGTGCCACTTTGGTTGCCGGCTTGGTAGATTCGCAGTGAGGACAAACCATGAAGGAGACACAATGAGCGATATTTCGCCCGATCTGCTGGCGCTCGAGCGCTTGTATTACTGGGAGCGGACCGCTCCTTCACGCACTGCCTTGACCCAACCGATGGGTGCTGGAGTGACCCGCGACTACACCTGGGGCGAAGTCGCCGCACAGGTTCGCGCCATGGCTGCTTTCCTGCAGTCCAAGGGCTGGGAGCCAGGCTCCAAGGTGGCGATCCTGTCCAAGAACTGCGCCTGGTGGCTGATGAGCGACCTGGCGATCTGGATGGCCGGACATGTGTCGGTGCCCCTGTATCCGACGCTGGCCCCGGAAACCATCCGGCAGATCCTGACGCACAGCGAAGCCAAGGCCTGTTTCATCGGCAAGCTCGATGGATGGGACCACATGAAACCCGGTGTGCCGGCGGACTTGCCCTGTTTCGGTTATCCGCTGTCGCCCGACGATGTGGTTCGCGACCGCGAAGGCTGGGATGCAATCTGTGCAGCCAGCAAGCCCATGACCGGCAACCCGAGTCGCGGTGCCGGGACACTGGCAACCCTGATCTACACCTCGGGTACCACCGGTACACCCAAGGGTGTCATGCACAGCTTCGGCAACTTTGCCTGGGCACTGGACGCCGGGATCAAACGCCTGCCGATGGGCCCGGACGATCGCATGTTGTCCTACCTGCCGCTGGCCCATGTGGTCGAACGGGTATTGGTGGAGCACGGCTGGTTGCGCACCGGCATGCATGTGTTCTTCGCCGAATCGCTCGAAACCTTCGCCGCCGACCTGCAACGCAGCCGGCCGACCATCTTTTTCTCGGTGCCGCGGTTGTGGGTCAAGTTCCAGCAGGGCGTGTTGCACAAGATGCCCCAGGCCAAGCTCGATCGGCTGCTGGGCATCCCGATTCTGGGCGGTATCGTGCGGCGCAAAGTGAAGAAGGCGTTGGGCCTGGACCAGTGCCGTATTGCCGCCGGCGGAGCAGCGCCGATGCCGATGGCGTTGCTGCAGTGGTACAGCCGGCTGGGCCTGGATATCAACGAGGGATACGGCATGACCGAGAACCTGGCGGTGTCGCACATCACGGTTCCGGGCAAGAACCAGCAAGGCAGCGTAGGTCCGGCCTACGACGGCGTGGAGCAGCGCCTGGACCCCGCCACGGGAGAGATCCAGATGCGCAGTCCGGCGCTGATGATGGGCTATTACAAGGCGCCCGAACAGACGCGCGATGCGATGACCGACGACGGCTGGTTGCGCACCGGCGACAAGGGGCATATCGATGACCAGGGCGTGTTGCGCATCACCGGCCGGGTCAAGGACATGTTCAAGACCGGCAAGGGCAAGTACGTGGCGCCAGCGCCGATCGAAGACAAGCTGGTGATGCACGAGGCCGTCGAGGCCTGCGTGGTCACCGGTGCCAATCTGGGCCAACCGCTGGGCATCGTGATGATCGGTGCTGACACCGTGGCCAAGCTGGGCGACCGTGCGGTGCGCAGTGAACTCGAGAAGTCACTGGAGGCGCATCTGAAAAAGATCAATGCGACACTCGACCCGCATGAACGCCTGCAATGCATCATTGTGACGACCCAGGCCTGGAGCGTGGACAACGACATCATCACGCCGACCTTCAAGGTCAAGCGCAACCGCATCGAGGACCTCTACGCCCGCTACTACGAGGAGTGGGAAGCGTCCGGGCGCAAGGTTCTCTGGCTCGAAGGCTGACCGCCCTGGCTGCAGCGTTCCACCCTGCGCAAGGGGACTTTTGCGTGCCGGGCTGCTGACCAGACCTGGCGATCGGCCACGGGTAAACCCTGCTTTTGAGCAGCGGTTTTTGCTTTAATATTTGTTAACGCTGATATTGTGATATTTAGATAGATGGCTGAAAATGCCGAGCGGCACCCCCGGCAGGGTAGTAGCGGGGCAGGTCGAACAGGAGAACGGTCAATCATGGAAAGTCGTATTTCGGGACGCCTGGCCAAGGCGCCCGAGGGATTTCTGGATCAGGCAGGCGTGCGCGAAGTCGTGGCGCAGGCGCGTGACGGGCGGCGCGACTTCATCCGCCGTGCGTTCGCCGCGGCGGGTGCTGCCGCTGTAGCGGTGCCTGCATCGCGTGCTGCGGCAGCGGTGGGCAACGGCGACCCCGCCATTCTCAACCTGCCGGCGCACAGCAGGGGCCTGGGCCAGCCGGTCGTGACCGATGGCTACGGCAGACCGTCGCAGTACGAGGTCAATGTCCAGCGGCGCCAGAGTCCGGGTCTGACCCAGACCCCGCAGTCGTCGGTGTCTTTTGCGCCGTTGCAATCGCTGTTCGGCATCGTCACGCCCAGCGGCCTGCATTTCGAGCGCCACCACCAGGGCTGGTGGGACGTCGACCCGGTGGGCCATCGGTTGATGGTCACCGGTTCGGATGCGCGCATCCTGAAGTCGCCGCGGGTCTTCACGATGGATGAACTGATGCGCCTGCCCTCGGTGTCGCGCTTTCATTTCATCGAGTGTGGTGCGAACTCCGGCATGGAGTGGGGCAACGTGGCGGTGCCGACCTGTCAATACACCCACGGCATGCTCAGTTGCAGCGAATTCACCGGGGTGCCCTTGCGGATTGTTCTGGACATGTGTGGTGTTGACTACAAGCGTGCGCGGTTTGTGCTGGGCGAAGGCGCCGACGGCTCGTCGATGACGCGCACCATTGCGATGGAACTGGTGGAAAGCGGCGAGGTGCTGCTCGCTTATGGCCAGAACGGCGAAATGCTGCGGCCGGAAAACGGCTATCCACTGCGCCTGGTCGTTCCCGGCGTGCAGGGCGTGAGCTGGATCAAATACCTGCGCCGGATCGAGGTCGGCGACAAGCCGTATGCGACCAAGGACGAAGCGGTGCACTACATCGATCTGATGCCCGATGGCCGCCATCGGCAGTACACCAGTACCCAGGAGTGCAAGAGTGTCGTCACCACGCCCTCGGGCGGCCAGGTGCTGCTCGACAAGGGCTTTTACAGCATCAGCGGCCTGGCGTGGTCGGGCCGGGGCAAGGTCAGGCAGGTCGACGTGTCTGTCGATGGCGGGCGCAATTGGCGCAAGGCGCAGCTCCAGACGCCGGTGCTCTCCAAGTGCCTCACCCGATTCAGTCTCGACTGGAACTGGGACGGCAAACCCGCACTGGTGCAAAGCCGTGCGACCGATGAAACCGGTTATGTGCAACCGAACTACCAGCAATTGCGGGCGGTGCGCAGCACACGCTCGATCTACCACAACAATGCGATCCAGACCTGGCTGGTGCAGCAGAGCGGGGAGGTGAAGAATGTCCAGCTTTCCTGAGCGACTGCTGTGGGCGCTGGTGTTCTGTGCTGCGACCGCGCAGGCGCAGACGGCGAACTACCCTGGCATTGGCCGGGTGGCCACGCCGGCCGAGATTGCGGCCTGGGACATCGACGTGCGCGCCGACTTCAAGGGCCTGCCCAAGGGGTCGGGCAGTGTCGCCGCGGGCATGGAAGTGTGGGAAGGCAAGTGTTCATCGTGCCACGGAATCTTCGGCGAAAGCAACGAGGTGTTTACGCCGCTCACGGGTGGCACCACGAAGGACGATATCCAGAGCGGACGCGTGGCGCGGCTCAACGACCGCGCATTCCCGGGGCGTACCACGTTCATGAAGGTGGCCACCGTCTCGACCTTGTGGGACTACATCAATCGGGCCATGCCGTGGACGGCGCCCAAATCGCTGAGCGCAGATGAGGTCTATGCGGTCACTGCCTATCTGCTCAACCTGGGCGGCGTGGTGCCGGAGAGCTTCGTCCTGTCCGACCAGACCATGGCGCAGGCGCAGGCACTGCTGCCCAATCGCAATGGCATGACCACCGACCATGCCTTGTGGCCCGGGCCGGAGTTCGGCAATCGCAAGCCCGATGTCCAGGCGAAGGCCTGCATGAAAGACTGCCTGGTCGATACCACGGTTGCCTCTGCGCTGCCGGACTTTGCGCGCAATGCGCATGGCAATCTGGCCGAACAGAACCGGCGCATCGGTGCGCAGCGCGGCGCAGACACGACCCGTCCGCCATTGGCGATGTCCGGTGCGGGCGTGGCCGGTGCGGCGCCGGCGACTGCCGCCAAGTCCCCGGTCCCGCTGGTTGCGGCAGTGCCTGCGCCCGCCTCCTCGGCAGCGGGAACCGCTGCGATAGCGTTGACACAAAGGCACGCCTGTGTCGCATGCCACGGACTGGACAAAAAGATCATCGGACCGGGGTTTCGCGAGATCGCGCAAAAGTATGCAGGGCGCGCCGATACGGTGGACTATCTTGCTGGCAAGATCCGTGCTGGTGGGGCAGGTGCATGGGGCGCGATCCCGATGCCGCAGCAGGCGCTGGCCGAGGCAGACGCGCGAACCATCGCCCAGTGGCTGGCACAAGGTGCTGGAAAATAGTCTGAAACTAGGGTAGTTCCCTAGGGTCAATTCGAGTCGTTAAATTAGGATATACGGATAAAGGAGTAACTTATGCAAACTCGTCGCGATGTGCTTTTCCATTCGGTCAAGGTGGCAGCGTTGCTCGCTTCCGTCGGCATGTTGCCAACGTTGGCGCATGCGCAGGCCGGCGCCTACAACTCGGCAGCGTTCGAAGCCAAGAACCTGGCCGACCTCGTCAAGGTGCTGGGCGCCAGCGCCCCGACCGAGAGCAAGGATGTGACCGTGACCGGACCCGACATCGCTGAAAACGGTGCTGTCGTCCCGGTGGGCGCTTCAACCAGCCTGGCCGGCGTGAAGCGCCTGCTGATCCTGGTCGAGAAGAACCCGTCCGTGATGGCGGCCATGTTCGAGCTCACCGATGCGATCGAGTCCAGCGTGTCGACCCGCGTCAAGATGGGCCAGTCGTCCAACGTCTATGCCGTGGCCATGATGAACGACGGCAGGCTGCTGTTCGCGCAGAAGGAAGTCAAGGTCACCCTGGGTGGATGTGGCGGCTGACGCGCTCCATTGCATTGGTCAAAACTCACTGAATTCATAGGAGATACAACATGGCAGATCCGATGCGCATTCGCGCCCAGGCCGCTGGCGACAAGACCACGGTGCGGGTATTGATGGGCCACGAGATGGAGACCGGGCAACGCAAGGACGCGGCGGGCAAAGTCATTGCGGCCTGGTACATCCAGCAGGTCACGGCCCAGCTCAATGGCAACACGGTCATGACCGCCCAATGGGGCCCGGCCGTATCGAAGAATCCTTTCCTCCAGTTCGTCGTCAAGGGTGCCAAGGCCGGCGACAAGGTCACGATTTCGTGGCTGGACAACAGGGGCGACAAACGGACCGACGAAGCGACAGTGTCGTGATATTGGGCCGGCATCTGCCGGCCAGCTCGAGCAACAGCCAGGTGCCTGCCCAAGGCCCGGAAGCAAGAACCCATGCGAGGAGACCATGAAACGACTATTGATCACATCATTCCTGTTGGCGGCGGCCCTGGGTGTGTCGGCGCAGCCAAAGACGACGTCGGAAGGCATCGCGGAATACCGCAAGATGCTGGCGGACGGCAATCCGGCTGAACTTTTCGAAGCCAAGGGCGAGGAATTGTGGAAAACCAGACGGGGGCCGAAAAATGCGTCGCTGGAGCAATGTGATCTGGGGCAGGGGCCGGGCAAGGTCAAGGGCGCTTTCGTGCAATTGCCGCGCTACTTTGCCGATACCAACCGGGTGCAGGACCTCGAGTCCCGGCTGCTGACCTGCATGCAGAACCTGCAGGGTTTCGATGCCGCCGTGATTGCCAAGACGCCTTTTGGCCGCGACGAACAAAATAATATCGAGTCCCTGGTGGCCTTCATCTCGACCGAGTCGCGTGGCATGAAGATGAACCTGCCGACCGCGCATCCGCAGGAAAAGGCGATGTATGAGGTGGGCAAGCGCGCCTTCTTCTACCGTGCCGGTCCTTATGACTTTTCGTGCGCCACCTGCCACGGAGAAGACGGCAAGCGGATTCGTCTGCAGGACTTGCCCGATCTGACCGGCAATCCGGGCGATGGTGTCGGATTTGCCGCATGGCCTGCGTATCGGGTTGGCAATGGCCAGCTCTGGGGCATGCAGCGCCGCCTGAACGACTGCTTCCGCCAGCAGCGTTTCCCGTATCCGGGATACGCTTCTGATCTGACCATCGCGTTGGGCTCCTACATGGGTATCAACGCCAAAGGTGCGGAATCCATCGCGCCGGCCATCAAGCGCTGAGGAGGACAGACACCATGAACAGAAAACACATGAAGCTCGGCGCCGTGATGGTTGCCGCCCTTGCGCTGGCAGGATGCGCCGCGGTTGCCCCGACGCCCGATTACGATGCCATGCTGCAGTCGATGATGAAGGCCTCGTTTCGTGACCAGGGAATCGCCAAGGTCGACCGCTTGCAACAGGATGCCGCCAATGCGCAATGTTCCCAGGCGCAGGGCAAGGATCTGCCGGACGCGACCGCCAAGGCGATCGAATCGGCGAATCTGAAGACTGTCAAGTTGCCGTCCGACGGCAAGTTCATCGGCGACTGGAAGCTCGGGCAGAAACTGGCCCAGGACGGCGGCGGCATGACCTGGACCGACAAGTCGACCGATTACAGCCAGAACGGCGGCAATTGCTACAACTGCCACCAGCTCGACAAGGCTGAAATCTCGTATGGCACGATCGGCCCGAGCCTGTACAACTACGGCAAGATCCGCGGCGTCAGCGATCCGGCGAGTGCGGCCGCCAAGCCGGTGGTCGAGTACACCTGGGGCAAGCTGTACAACGCCAAGGCCTACAACGCCTGTTCAGCGATGCCGCGGTTCGGTCACGCCGGCATGCTGAACCAGACGCAGCTGCAGAACCTGATGGCCTTGTTGCTCGACCCGCAATCACCGGTGAACCAGTAAGCCATCGGAGGCGGGCCCGCCATTGTGCGGGTCTGCTTTTACCGTATGCATCATTGATTGCTGATTTATGAATTTGTCCAAGCGCGAGTTTCTGCAGATTCTTGGCGCGGCATCGGTTGCAGGCATGGGGCTTGCGCGCCATGCCGAATCGGACGCGGCCACCGCGCAGGCCGGCCTGTACGACATGGCGCGGTTCGGCAATGTGTCGTTTCTGCACATGACCGACTGCCATGCGCAGCTCAAGCCGATCTATTTCCGCGAGCCCAGTGTCAACATCGGCATGGATTCCATGCGCGGCGAATGGCCCCATCTGGTGGGTGAAAACCTGCTCAAGCGCGTCGGCATCCGACCGGGGACGAATCTGGCCCATGCCTATACCTGCCTCGATTTTGAGAAGGCAGCGCGGCGCTACGGCAAGGTCGGCGGATTTGCCCACCTGGCGACGCTGGTCAAACAACTCAGGTCCAGCCGGCCCGGCGCCTTGCTGCTCGACGGCGGTGATACCTGGCAAGGTTCTGCCACGTCTTTGTGGACCAAGGCCCAGGACATGGTCGATGCGTGCAAATTGCTGGGCGTGGACATCATGACCGGGCACTGGGAATTCACCTACGGCATGGAACGCGTCAAGGAGATCGTCGAGAAGGACTTCCAGGGCAAGGTGGAGTTTCTGGCGCAGAACATCAAGACCACCGACTTCGGCGACCCGGTG
>Ga0073904_10003150_pt1 | contig 12434 bp, 10 predicted proteins | sample KloWWTrecipitate_FD_66668 | JGI IMG/M metagenome (GOLD analysis project Ga0073904, IMG submission 66668) | Active sludge microbial communities from Klosterneuburg, Austria, studying microevolution and ecology of nitrifiers - Klosterneuburg... | ecosystem: Engineered > WWTP > Aerobic digester >...
CAATTCCGTTTGCGTTCCGGCCCAACGGGCCAGCCATAAGTCAGCCCAGGGCAACGCCCTGGGTTTGGGGATGTCAGGCACAAAAAGCCCCAACGGGGCGGACCTAAACAGATTCGAACTAGTCACTGCAAAAATTAGTGCCGCCCCGTTGGGGCTGGAAATCATCGCGTGGAAGTTTTCCCAGGGCGTTGCCCTGGGCTGACATAGAGTCGTCCCGTTGGGCCTGAAAACAGGACGCCAGGTCCGGCTGATCTGACACTGATTGATCGAACGATCCTTAGCGGAGCTATGCGGCTCGTGAGGAAGGCTTCGTGTTGGCGATCTCCGCCTCCATCGCGAGGATTTCCTGGCTCATCGCGATGTAGTCCGCCGCACCGGGACAGGCGGGAGCATAGTCGATGATTGACTGCCCAAAGCTGGGGGCTTCTGCCAGCTTGATATTGCGACGTATGCGAGTCCGAAAAATGCGGGCTGACGCCCACGGAGTATCTCCGTCACTGGCGCTGAGAAACTGTTTCAGGTCTTCGGTCACGTCCGCCGCAAGCCGCGTCCCGGATTCGTACAGACACATCAAAATGCCTGTGACGCGCAGTTCCCGGTTTAGTCGACGTGTTACCAGAGCCGTCGTTTCGAAGAGTTTCGAAAGTCCCTGCAGAGCGAAGAAGTGCGGCTGCAGCGGGATAAACACTTCGCTGGCGGCAGTGAGAGCGTTGATTGTCAGAATGCCCAGCGACGGCGGACAGTCCATCACGACGTAATCGAATCGATTCTGTTCCTTCCAGTGCTGCATGGCGTTTCGCAGGAAGAACTCACGCCCCGTCACGTTGGCAAGTTCGACTTCAGTCGCGGCCAGATCAATGTTCGCCGGAACCAGTGAAAGGTTTTCGCCCACCAATTGCCGTGTTTCGTCAAGCATGGCTTGCTGTGAAAACACGTCATAAACGGTCGGCATGTCCGGCCCGGCTTCGACGCCCACATGAAACGAGGCGTGCCCCTGCGGATCCAGATCCACCAGACAGACTCGACGGCCTTCTCGCGCCAGCGCTGCGGCCAGGTTGACACTGGACGTGGTCTTGCCGACGCCACCTTTTTGATTCATGACTGCTATCGTACGCATGGCCAATCTTCCTGTTCCCAATCACGGATTTTGCGTTTCGTTTCCAATGACGTTGCCGGGCAGGGACTATAGATTGACATCGACGATTACGAACAGACCACGTCGCGACAATTGCAAACTGCGGGCGTGCGACACGGTCAATTCGCGCGGCAGTCTGAAGTCTTCACGCAGATTTCGCCAGTACGGTGACAGACTTGCGGTAAATGCTGCCGAGTCGCCTGAACATTGAACCGACGAACTCTATGTCTGTGGCAGCAGCCCCAGATTGAATGCCTTCCGAGCGCATCCAGCGGCACCGATGAAGCCAGCGTCGCCGCCCAGCGAGGCATATTCAATGGTGATCTTATCCGCGATCGTTGCAAACGTCCGTGAGCGAAATTCCTGATGCACACGATGCAGAAACTCTCGACCGACCGCCGTTTCCAGTCGCCCGAACGTCATTGCTCCACCCAACAGCACCATTGCCGGATCGATCACATGGACAGCGGTCGTAATGGCCGCGCCAAGGTAGCGTCCCATTTCCATAATGAGTTCAGCGGAAAGATGATCGCCACGTTCCGCTTCCTCAGAAATCAGAAGTGGCGTCAGTTCCTCACCCTGATTCAATCGATCCCGCACGGAGGTCACCGCAACGTCATCCATTGCGTCACGGAAACGTTTGACCAAAGCGTTGGCACTTACGTAGGCTTCCGCCGTTCCATACTGACCTGAAGTACACAGGCGACCGTCGTGCATTTCAAGGATGACGTGTCCCAACTCAGATCCGTGCGAATGTTCGCCCTCAATAATGTGATCATCAACGATCACTCCGCCGCCAAGACCAGTGCCGAGCGTATAGAACAGCAGGCTTCGTACATCCTTCGCGGACCCCGCCCAGTATTCGCCGTACGCCGCCGCGTTGGCGTCATTCTGCAGGATCGTCGGTCGTTTGAGTTCAGCGGCGACTCGATCGCGGATTGGATAATTCGACCAGCCGGGAAGGTTTGGCGGATCAAGCAACATGCCGCGAGGAATATCCATCGTGCCCGGCGTCGCAAGGCCCACAGCACTAATCTGCTCGATCGACAGATTTGCGGCGGCGATCGCTTTTTGTCCGACATTCACGATATTCTGAACACCAGCATCCGGTCCGAGAACGGCATCGGTGGGCACACTGCAGGAGGAAATCACGTTGCCGTCATCATCGACGACGCCAGCTTTGACATTCGTGCCGCCCAGGTCGAGCCCAAGAAAAATGCGTGATGTGGAAGAGCCTGCCATAATGAATTCGATCGCTCAAGTTCCCGTACAAAAGCCCGATAATGTCGCTGAATTCTCGCACACATACACGGTCATTGGAATGCTGTCGGCGAAAACTTCCGTTGACCAGAATTCAGGAATTCGGGACCATCCACCCATCTCGTCTTCCCAGCTTTTTTATCGAGTGCAATGCAGTTGGTCAGAGTCATGCTGCAATCAGCACTCCGAATTCTCATCTTTCTGATCTTTGCGCAGACGGCCCACGGTCAACAGTCACGCTGGACAGTGGAAGAGAAACGCGGTTCGATTGATGTCTACGCGGAATTTGATCCTGGAATGCAGGATCTCTGGAACAACGTCAATGACGTCACGCGCGAACTGGAAGAACTCCTCGGCGTTGAGCCATCCGGTGAATCCATACAGATTATCCTGTTTCGCGATCAGGCCAGCTATCTTCGCTACCTTGCGTCATCGATTCCGCAGTCACGGCAGCGGAAGGCGATTTTCTACCAAAATGGAGATGTCTGTCAGGTCTACGCATTTCGCAGCCGAACGCTCATCACGGACCTTCGGCATGAAATGACGCACGCGATTCTGCATCAGCACCTGCAATTTCTGCCGCTTTGGGTCGATGAGGGCCTTGCCGAATATCTGGAAGAGCCAGAATCTTCCAGAGCCGGTTCGTCTCGCACGAGAACAGCGCGATGGCAGGCCAGATTCGGCTGGTCACCGTCCATCAAATCGCTCGAAGCAATCGCCACTGCGGAAAGCATGAATAGTGATGAATATCGCGATAGCTGGGCCATGATCTGCTTGTTGCTCAACGAGTCTGACGCCAGTCGCAAGGCTCTGCGCGAGTACCTCGCCGTGATCCATAAAGGCGAGGCTCCTGGACCCTTTAGTGAATTTCAAAAAACAGTGGAATCAGGCGTTTTTTCAAGGGCAAACTCCTATTTGCGAAAAATGTCGATTCGGCTATCTTCGGAATCAGGTCGTTGACCTCGGGCCGGTTGTCGTTTGTTTTGCAACATTGGCACCGCGATCCCCCCACCCTCCCGCCTTCTCTCCTTACCGACCCATTCGTCTGTCTTCTCTTCGCTTCGTCGTGAATCAACTGTCGCTAAGTGCGCCACTCAGTTGGTGTTCGCGTCGATCTCCGCCGATCATCTGCTTCCGTTGAAGGATCTCACTATGTTATTCCTCAGAACTTCCGTGGCTCGTCTGGTTACCTGGTCTGTGGCATTTGCCCTTGTCGCGCACGGTCCATTGCTCTCGGCAGGGCAACGCGCCTCGGGCGACACGTATGAATCGACAGCACCGAGCAAACCGTCACAAGCACCCGCGTCCATTGTGCAGGATGTTCAGCTGCAGGCGCAGGGAACTCTCACGGCCCGCATCGTTGACCTGCAGGGAAATCCTGTGGTTGGCGAACACGTATCTGTCATGTTTCAGGAAAAAGAAATTGCTGCCATCGTGAGTGATGATGACGGCTTCGCGTCCGTCAGCGGTTTACGTCCCGGACTGCACGCCATCGTCACACCCACGAGCACAACCGCCTATCGATTCTGGAACGCAGATTCCGCTCCACCGTCGGCGACTTCCGTGCCAGCCATCGTTTCGGATGAACAGATTATCCGTGGCCAGATGGGTGGCGGCGGCCTGCTGGGTCTCGCCGGGCTGGCGGCTGGGATTGCAGGCTTGGTTGTCGCACTGGACGCTGAAAACACGGCCAGTAATAACAAAGACGCGATCAAGTCTTTGGAAGCTCGTGTGAAAGCTCTCGAACCTGCCAGTCCATAATTTGAACTTGCTGACATCGTTCCTGGGCTTCGGCCCAGGAACGCATTTTCGTTTGACCCGAGCCAACGGCGAGGCTGCCAGCAAGGCTGCTCCAAAGTAGACATCACTCTCTGAGTGATGAATGCCAAGTGGCACAGCACATGAGAAGTGCGATCAAGGCGTTGAAGTAACATCACGTCGTGGAAAAGGCTCTCGTCACTCAGAGAGTGACGGCTACTTTAAACACTCACAGCTTCGAAGCGTCAGCGACTCAAGCCACACCTCACACCAGCCCACGTTTCTTTCGAATCGCCCATTCCGTCGCCATCAGCGACACGAGCAGCAACAGGACAAACCAGTTGTCCCACAGGCTCCTGCGTTCCTGGCGAGTCAATTCGATTCCTGGCAAGCCATCTTGTGCCCACTGATTGAGGCGTTCCAGAAACGCATCGGGTGTGAAGAATTCGCCGCCGCTGGAATGTGAAATTTCCCGCAACAGTGAAAAGTCGGCGGACGGATCGTCCAGCTCCGGATCCCGTGCGTTGACATGAAAACGCGTCGTCGCAATCCCCGCGATCGGGACGCCGTCTTTGCTGGCCTTTACACGCACCCAATAATCGCCAGCATCCATCGTCTGCGTAAAATCAGCGAGACTCACGCCGCCGCCCGCTCGGGGAGTCAGAGGAAAACTGGTGCCCGCCGGATTCGTGACGGACAGTTCAAACGTCGCATCGACGATTGGTCGTCCCTCCGGATCACGGGCTCCAAATGACAGCTCCGTTGGTTGTCCCGGCGTCAGGTCACGCGGATTCGCGATCACCCAGACAGGCTGTTCGTCGTCAGTTTCTTTCCGCGTCAGCCAGAAAATCGCCTGCCGCCAGAATCGAGTATGTTCCTCGGCATATCCCTGCATCGACCACTGCCATGTCGTGTCGCCGGCAAACGCCAACGCTCGTGAGCCGCCGCCATTCGTCTGCCCGATCAGTAATGGATACCCCGAATCAGAAACGGCGAGTACCTGAGCGAGCGAAACTTTACGCGGCTTCAGCAGGTTCGCTCCGGCCAGCGGAGGCAATTGATCCCAGCGACTTCGGTTTTGATCCGGTGCCGCGATTTGCATCACATAATGCCCCAGGCCGTCACGTGACGGCAGCATCTTCTGAGGGTCAGTCAACTGTTGATTTTCGGCATCCAGTTCCACAGGAAACAGAGGTGCCAGAATCGTTTGCCCATAACCTCCCTGGCCATAGTTTTCACGGCCGCCGATCATCATCAACCCCACACCGCGATTGCAGCAGATCGCAATTTTTTGAAGTTGTTCAGGCGTGAAAACGCTGGCCGGGACATCGCCAATGATGAACCCGTCATAGTTGTCAGGCTCGAAGAATCGATCGGGAATGTTGTTTCGATCTCGAAACGCGCCGGATCGAATCCACTGATAGTCCAGCTGAATGCGACTGCTATCGTTGATCTGTCTGAGCCACTTCGCTTCCGGTCGAATGATATCAAAGTAGGCGACCCGGATTCCTCCGCGTCGCACACGAATGATGGTCTCAACACGATTGTTCGTCTTGCGAACTTCTCCCGGAAGCGGCTCCGCTTCCACGGCAAGTTTCAGATCTCCGAACTGCTCCGGCGCGATCTGCAGCTGGATAATCGATTCTTCCGACGGCGACTGTGGCGTGTGCATGGCGATTGGACGAGTTTCATCCGTCACGAGAACCGGGACCATTTCGCCGCTCTCACCGTCCATCTTGCCAGCGCGATTTTCCAAAAATACACGGACGCGAACAGGCTGCCCCTGCGCTCCGTTGGCTCGCAGCTTGACCCGAAACGGCAGAACGTTGCCCTGAAAGACTTCACGGGAAAGGTCGAGTTCATCCAGTGCGAGATCCAGCGACGCGGCGGCGGCTTCCGTGCTTCCAAGTCCCACCGAATAGATCGGACGCTGCAGCTTCCCAAACACCCGCGCGATCTGTGTCGGATCGACATCCAGCGTGCCGGACGCAGCTTGCCGACCATCGCCCAGATAGAGGACTGCAGGGACGCGATCTTTCCCGATTTCTTCGGAGAGCAACTCCAGCACTTTGCCGTTAGCCGTCATCTTGCCGTCGGCTTCTACACCGGGAGTCTCGACGCGTTGCAATGACTCAGAAAAATTGCGAATCCGGATTTCCGCCTTTTCACCGATCACTTTCAAACTGGGACCAGCCGCCTCCAGAATCTTGAGCAGCGCCTGTCGCCGCGTCCCGCCTCCCGGAATATCTTCCGTCTGCATGCTGCGACTGGAATCCAGCAGAACGTAAAGAATGGAGTCCGACTGATCTTTGCTTTCGTACACAGCAACCGGACGCAGCAACAGCAGACACAGCAGGATCACAATCGCCAGTCGCAGAGCAATCAGCCCTCGTTGCCAGGACGTCGGCAGATGCCGGATCCGTCGCGGATACCCCAGCCACAATACGGCCAGCATCGCCACGCAGGCAAGAAGCGTCAGCGTCCATGACCAGACTGGCTCGAAGTGAATGGACATAACGACTCGTCAAATCCCCGGGTGACTGTGATGAACAAATCGGGCGGAGCATAGCAGATTCGTTTGACATTGCATTTTGCTTCGTAGTCTCCCTCAGAAACTCGCAACTGGCTCAACTTCTCCGTAGTCAAGGATCGCTCGACGAACGCATGTCAAGTTTGCTCCGAACGATGGAGAGTCTTTCCACTGTTCACCGTCCTTGTGAAGTGAAGTGTAGTGAAGTGAAGACCTGTCGCCGAATCACGGCCTGGCTTCGTACGGTTGCTTCGGGTTGGTGCGGCGGGGCGGCTCCAGATAATGGTAGCCCGTGTTGGGATTGGTTCGGTCAAATGCGAACGCATCGCGATTGCGGAGGAAATGTTTCAAGTACGACACGGGAATCGCAAATCCAAGTCCTTCACCAAAGCTGAGCTTCATGTTGATTACGCCCAGAACCTGTCCTTTGTCGTTGAAGAGCGGGCCACCGCTGTTGCCGGGATTGATTTGGGCCGTCGTCTGAATGTAAACAATTCCATTCATATTGCGGTTTCTGGTACTGATGATTCCCTCTGAGACTGACCGTTCCAGGCCCAACGGGCTGCCGATTGCGAAAACGGTATCGCCTTCGCGCTGGCTGTCGTCGTCAGCAATGTACACCGGTCGGAACTTAAGGTTTTCCTGTGCAGGGATTTCCAGCAACGCCAGATCGAAGTGCGGATTAAGTGCCAGGATTTTGACATCACGTACGGAACGTCGTTCGAAATCACCGTTCTCGCTGCGGTGAAAAATCGTCACGGCGATCCGAGTCTGCGTCTCGACAACGTGATAGTTGGTGACACAGTAGCCGCGGTCGTTAATAATGAATCCCGAGCCCAAACCGTCCGGCGTTTCAATCAAGACGACACCTTCCCCAAATTTACTCACCAATTCTTTGACGGTGCGCTCTGGCAAATCAGCCGACATGAAGACGCCAGCGTCGCTGATCCCGCTTTCTTCCTTCGCAGGTTCCTGGCTGATGCGTTCCTGAATCTGCGAGACGGGAACGCGAATCACATCCACACCGATATCGACGAATACCGTATCCCTCTGAACCTTCAGAACCTCGCCTTCAATCCGCTGCCCGGACTTCATCACAATGATATCCGCGCCGGAAATCGGAGCGTTCGACAGAACGGTGAAAGCGGCGGTAAGGGCCAGCAATTGGAATCTCACGGATGTCTCCAGGGAAGAGTTCTGCAGTGACGCAGAGATAGATGGTCTCAATTATTCTTGTACTCTGAGTGGCAGCTACTGCAGGTTGTGGAGATCTTTGTGAGGGCCAGCTCATAGGTGGGGAAGTCATTGCTTTCGGCCGCGTCTTTAATGGCCAGTGCGGACTTGATGACATCATTCGCATAGGCCTTGAACGCCGGATCGTCTTCATACCCATAGCCGGGCAAGGTGACAATTTTTGCCAGAGTTGCCATGATGGCCGCTTCGTGAGACACCATGTCTTTTCGGGAGTTCATCGCACCTTCGGTGCCCGCTTCCGTCTTCATGCGTTTTTCCGATTCCGCCATACGGAGCATTAGTAAACGCATTTCCGAAACCTCTGCAAATCCTTCGCCTTCCGGAAGTGGTTCCACACCGGCCGGACGCGATCGATTCAGAGTATCCGAAGCTGCCTCGTACAGTTCCAGCAAACGCTTTTGATCTTTGGGACCTGATCGCAGCGTGTCGGAGTTCATTTGTTTGGCCAGGTTGCGGATGTATGTTGCATCCTCTTTCCAGGTGATTGCTCCGGGATGTTCGGCGGCCACGCCAGCCATGGCTCCCAGCGTTGCAGCTTTCGGAGGAATCATGAGCATTGATGAATTGAAGACGCCCACCGACTGCAGATTTTCGTTCAGAAAATTTCGAATCGTCTTTACTTCATCATCGAGCATTTGCGCGGAAATGAGATCTCCCCACGAGTTGCCTTCAGCAGCAGCAGTGGCAGCGACAGTGGCAGTGGTTGGCGGATTCGTGCCGGGCGTTGCTGCGGGTTTGTCCGTCGTCGAGCTCGGAGATTCCGGGTTGGGCACGTTTGAAGCGACGGCTGTCGCGGCTGTTCCGCCAAGCGGAGTTGTATTGCTGGCCACCGTGTATGGCTGGTCAAAAAATGCGTCCATCGGGACGTTGCCAAACCACTTCTGTCCCTTTGCATCCACCCAGACTTCGTCTCGGCCGTGTTTTACGTTTGCTGATGCGTCTGAAGTATTTGCACCGGAATTTTCAGATCCGGAACCGGCTGAAGCCCCGGTGCCTGATCCGGATTCCGACACCGGCACATTGGCGTCCACGGGCGCTGGTTCAGACGATCCGCCGCAGCCGAGAAATGAAATCAGAGAGAAAACAATCGCACTGGGGAATTTCCAGTCGATGGATTTCCCTGTGTGATTCCTGCTGCTGGCGTCGTACATGTGTGTAGAAAACCTGAATTGAAGTTGACGCATCTTTTGTACCGTATAGACCCTGTAAAGCGGACAGACGTGCGTGTCACGTGCAAACGATCAGGATGACTATTCTGCTGCAATGCAGCGTACATGACCAAACTGTTCCTGACCACAAAGAATCCGGGTGGGCAACGGCAATGGCAGCGAAATTCCCGGTCTCCGGGGGGAATGGTTTGCGACCGAAAAGGCATTGTTTCTGGAATGCCGGGAGGCTGTACGGGCTGACCATTTCAGGAATCGCGCAAAAAAATCCCGGAAGCAACGAATCCCAGGGGGGCGGAGGACTCTAGCTGCTTCCGGGGGCGATTGGCTCGCATTTGTTGTGTTTGAGTCCTGTGCAGCACTCAATTCCAACGGCACGAACAGTACGACGATTGCCAAAACGGGTCAATACGTGTCTGCCACAATTGTGTACGGCGTGCGTGAACGTAAACACAAGTCGATAAACAGGTTACGCACCTCCGGCAGAATCAGCCGGTTGAATATTTAGCGAATTCGAAAGTTTTATTCTGATCGTGCAACAGAGATGGGCTCGCGATCGTTGCGGATATTCGTCCTTTGCGTGAGGCTTTCCTGGGAGTAGAATCGGGGTGGTTCTCATTCACCCGAGGTGCCTCATGTCGATTGCTGAAATTCCGAAATCCTCCAGCGCTGTGCCGCCCCTGCAACCGGGGGATCGGCTGAATCGCGTCGAGTTTGAACGACGTTATCTTTCGATGGCGAATTGCAAAAAGGCGGAATTGATCGAAGGAGTTGTCTACATACCGTCTCCCGCGCGCCTCCGTCACAGCCAGCCTCATGGTCGGCTGATCACCTGGCACGTCATTGGGTCGAGCGGACCCGTGCGACTGAACCACGCCAAAGGAAGCAGATCTGGGACAGATCTGCCTACGTAGTCCGACCTGTCTCAGGTCGGATTCCCTGGGCGACGCGATACTCCTGGTAATTCTGTTTCTTTCACCCGCCTTAGAGAAGCCGGGCTTCTGTTGGTAATTCCTTTTCTGCCGCTCGCCTAATTGGACAGCGCCAGTTTTGGCGGAAACTGAGCGTTTTTGCAACCCGAAGCGTGAGCGAGGGATTGTGCCTAACTCGTTCCCTCGCTTACGCTTCGGGTTGCTACTTGGGAAAAAGTGGCGCTGTCCAACTAAGAGACTGGCGTCACCGGGGAATCCAAATTGCGGAGGCCGTGCAGGATGTTTCTCCGGCGGATGATTGAGATCGTGCAATCCGTCGGGCCTTCATTCGCAAATAGGGTGGCACGAAACGACCGCGGTAACCAAAGTGTGAGACATCGACCTTGTAGTCGGCTCGTTTGGGCTCGCGCAGATCTTCAATCACGAAGCCAGACAGACACAAGTCGCCCACGATCTCGTCAAGGCGATGCAGATATTCCGTCGCGCCGGATTCACGGTACGACGTGTCCTGCTGGTTTGGCAGCGGTCCTTCGTGATAGTATTCGACGCCAATCACAAACTGCTGGCGTTCATTGCGGTGACTAATTTGCAGACTGACGGGCTGCTTGTGCTGACTGATGTACAACCCACCGCTCCGAACGACGCGGGCGATCTCAGCATAAACACATTTCAAATCAGGCACGTAGCAGGTGCTGACGGGCTGATGAACGATGTCGAAGGAATCCGCCGCAAACATGCTCAAGTCTTCCATGGACGTATGCACTGTCTGAACCTGAAATCGCCTTCGCTTTGCCTCACGGCTATCCAGCCGCAGCATGGATTCACTCAGATCCACGACTGTGACGTTGGCCCCTGCGGCGGCATAAAGGATTGACTGCCATCCGCCCCCGGATGCCAGACACAACACGTTCAGCCCGGCGACAGTTGTCGGCAACCATCCGCGTCCATCGAGTGCCTGCAGGGGATTACGGCACTCGTCATCGGTCGCCACCTTCGCAAACAGACTGCCGCTGTCCGCAAGTTGATTCCAAGCCTGTTGGTTGCTGCTGCGATGATCCACGTGATCTGATTTCCGATGAAATGTCGTGCTACTCATTATCCCGTCGATGGGGAGGCGTGTTCGCGTCACGGCCTTGCGTTCCTCGGGATCCAAGCCCAAACGTGAGAGCCCCTATCACGCGCTGCCGTTCGCGGGCAAACGCGATGAACTTTACCAGCAACTTCTGTTCGGGCGTCTGTTCCCGGGACGACTGCGCCAGAAACTCCAGCCGTGTGCGAGCCTCGGCGGACGGCATTGTCATCAATGCATGATGTCGCGACTTGTCTTCAAGGCTGACGAATGCCTTCACAATTTCCGCGTCCGAGACCGGAAATTCCTTCATCAGTCTGTTTCCAAGTGCCATCGTTGATTGATCCAGAATCACCAGCAGATTGCGATGCAGCCAGAATGGCAGAAACACCTTGTTGGCGTTCTCTTTCACGATCTGCTCGAACTGTCGTTTCCATGCCATATCGCTAATGTTCGCCAGCACCGATTCCCTGAGTTTTTCACTTTGGACCGCCAACGCCTTTTGATCCGGCTGCTGACGATAATGTTGGAAAATCCATAGTGACAACTCCAGCGCACGATGTTCGGCTGATTTGAGCAACCCCAGTTCGTCAGAAATCTCCTCAGGAATGGCGGTTTCCTTCAACGAATCCGTAATGATCTTCACGCATTCTTCGACGGTCAGATGCAACGGTTGCAGCGAAGTTTGTCCGAAGCTGCCGAAATCAACCACGATGATTTTTTCAGTTTCTGTCGGCTTGTTGATCCTCGACTTTACAAACGCAATCTGCTGCGCTCGGTCCATCTCCGGAAAGCTGTCCCATTCGGATTGAGAGAGTGAAGACCACCAAAAAAAATATTTTTCCAGTCCGTCTTTCAGTTCTGGATCTTTCCGGACCGTTTCATGCATCGCGACAAGTTCCTGTCTGCGTTCATCGGTCTGAATTGAAAATTCCGCGAAGCTTGCCTTTAATATCTTCTGCTGCTCCGGACTGAGTTCACCGTATCTTTCCAGCTGGCTGCTAAGGACAGCGTGTTCTTCGCTGCTGTAACCGACAACCGAGACGGCAGCCGCCGCTCCCAGCCCGAGGCCCAGCAGGGCAATCACGGAACTTTTTATTGATTCCGGAAAACTCATGGCTTCTCTCCATCGCCTGCCGTCGGAATCGGATTCCCGGCAACTTCCCGCAGAAATTCCACATCAGGAATCCGCCACAATTTCGGGTACTCCAGGTATAAATCCAGGCCCTTCAGGATCTGTGCGTTAGTCGGATCCGTGCGTTCGCGTCGCGCATTGCGAGACAGGACAAGTCCGGCAGAACAAGCGGTGAATCCGGCGAGAAACCAGATC
>Ga0073904_10003154_pt1 | contig 12424 bp, 10 predicted proteins | sample KloWWTrecipitate_FD_66668 | JGI IMG/M metagenome (GOLD analysis project Ga0073904, IMG submission 66668) | Active sludge microbial communities from Klosterneuburg, Austria, studying microevolution and ecology of nitrifiers - Klosterneuburg... | ecosystem: Engineered > WWTP > Aerobic digester >...
GAGCGGGCCATGGATGCCTATCACCATCTGCGATCCGTCGATGACGGGGAGCGATGGAAGCGGCGTTATGAGCAGGATGTTCAGCCAGTCCTGCAACGCCACTGCATCGCATGTCATGATGCCGTTCGGATGGAGGGTGGTCTTGATCTGACACATTATTCCAGTGGTGATGCGGCGAGCGAAGTCGGCGAAGTCTGGATGAAAGTTGCAGCAGCAATTCAAAGTGGAAGAATGCCACCGTCTGGTCATGCACAGGTCCCGATTGATGAGAAAGAGTCAGTGCAGCACTGGGCGGAATCGCGACCACGATACGCATTCTGTGAGGAACTCGCCACAGAAGAAAACCAGCGCTATTTCGCCGGACACGTTTTCAGTCGTCGGCTAACTCGATTGGAGTACGGGAACTCCATTCATGACCTTTTTGGAGTGACTTTGCAGGCTGAAGAATTGCCGCCCCAGGATGGGTCCGGCGGAGAAGGGTTTGATACTGTTGGCGACGTGTTATTTACTTCCACAGCTCACCTGGAGGCGTATCTCCGCAGTGCGAAGGTGGCGGTTGAACGTTCGCTTGGACATGATCTGAAAGATCCAGTCGGCACTCCGGGGCGATTGCTGATCGCTCTGCCTGCTTCGTTGGATCCCTTATCAGGTCTTACAGAAGCGGACGCTGCTGCACGAATCCTGACAGCATTTTCGCGGCGTGCATGGCGACGTTCGGTTGAGCCGAAAGAGATCACGGAGCTACTGGAACTGTTTCAAAAGGAACGGACGGCGGGGCAGGACTTTCGGACGGCAATCGCAGCACCGCTGATGGCCGTGACTCTGTCACCACACTTTCTGTTTGTGGTTGAAACTGAGCCCGATGGTGCGGGAGTCCAGCGTCTTACACCGCACCAGCTGGCGACTCGGCTTTCGCTGTTTTTGTGGTCTTCCATTCCTGATGACGAGCTGCTCGACGCTGCTGACTCGGGCAAAATCTACGATGACCAATTCCTGCGGCGACAGGTCCGACGAATGCTCCGCGATCCAAAGTCTCGCGCACTGGGCGAATCCTTCGGGCTGCAATGGCTGGGGATCCAGGAAGACGGTGAACGTGCTCCGGATCCGGATGTGTTCCCCGAGTTTACAGCGGACCTGGCCAGCGATGAGCGTGAAGAAGCCATTCGCTTTGTGTCATGGATTTTTCAGGAGAACCGCCCGCTTACAGAATTAATCGATGCGAACTACGTACTTGTCAACGGTCGTCTGGGGCAACACTATGGTCTTCAGCTTCCGCCGAATGCTCCCTGGCAGATGACACCTGTTTATGATCGCAGGCGTGGCGGTGTTTTGACAATGGGCGGTGTCCTGACGGTGTCATCGTTTGCCCGTCGGACAAGTCCAGTACTTCGCGGAAAATGGATCATGGACCAGGTTCTCGGTTCCTATGTGGCGCCACCGCCGCCCAATGTTCCTGCACTGGATGATTCGAGTACAGCAGATCAGCCAATGACAATGCGACATCGTCTGGAAAAACACAGGGCACAGGCAGAATGCGCGGCGTGCCATCAGACCATGGATCCGCTGGGCTTCAGTCTTGAAAACTACGATGCAATTGGTCGCTGGCGCGAAACAGACGAAGGACTACCGGTCGATGCCATAGGGACTTTGCCATCAGGAGATTTGGTGAGTGGGCCAGACGGACTGAAGAAGGCACTGTTAGCACGGTCCGATGAGTTTCAGCGTCATTTCGTGCGAAAACTAATCGGCTTTGCGGTGGGACGCGGATTGGATCGCTTTGACGACTGCCTTGTTGACAAATGTTTGAAACACCTGAAGGACAGCGGGTCTGGTGCCGGGACACTGGTTGAAGAAATCGCTCGAAGTTATGCATTTCAGTACCGTTACTACAAACCGACACAGTAATCTGAACTGTCGCAAGTTCGACCCCAATGGCCTCGTGCCATTGGTGAAGATGATGGTGAGCTAGAAAACGAACCCACTAAAACCCCATTCTTTCTGTCCTGCCGCCGAAGGCGGCAGGACAGAAAGAATGGGGGAGGGTAACCGGTGTAAATTGCTAACTCGCCATCACATTCACCGATCCGGACGAGCCGGATGGGATCTTTGACACAAACTTGGGACAGTCCAATTAGACCTCTCTTCCACATCAAAGATTTTGCCCTTGCTGATCGCTGAGATCACGCGATCGAAGATGGCTCAACTCGGCCCAGGTAACAATTTCTGAATTCCAATCTGGAGAGCGAGAACATGCACGAAAAACACTTCATTCGACAACAGCCCTCGCGACGTCGATTCCTGCGGGGCGCAGGAGTCGCACTGGGGTTGCCGTGGCTGGATTCTCTGCTGCCACGCATCAAAGCCCAATCGACGGACATGATCAAACCGCCACTGCGAGCAGCATTCATTCACTTCCCGAATGGAATGTGGGAACAGGCTTGGGTGCCGGAACAGACGGGCCGAAGTTATCGGCTCAGTCCCACACTCGAACCACTGGCCGACGTTCGGAACGATGTCCTCGTGCTGACGGGGCTGGACAAGCAGCACAGTCGGATTGGGGACGGGCACTACTCAAAGACCGCCAATTTTCTGACAGGAATGCCAGTCCGAAAAACTGCAGGAAAAGACATCAGCGCCGGCGGAATCTCGGTTGATCAGTTGATCGCACAGTCGGTCACGGGTTTGACACCGGTCCCTTCAATGGTGCTGGGCGTCTTCCCGGTGACGACGGGGGTGGATCGCAGCGTCGGTTATACGCACGCGTATGGTTCCTATATCTCATGGGAATCGGAAACGCGTCCGGTCACTCCGGAAATCAATCCGCAAATCGTCTATGAATCACTTTTTGGCCAATCCGTATCAGTCAGTGGTCAGGCAGCAGAGTCTTATCGAAACCTGCTGGATTTTGTCCTGCAGGACGCTCGAACTCTGCGACGCAAACTGGGGCGCGACGACCAGCATAAGATGGATGAATACCTCGATTCTGTCCGCGCTATTGAAAATCGGATCGAATTTACAACCCATCGACAATTGAAACAAGAACGTTCGCTTGTGACTCAGGCCGAGATTGAATCAGCGCGACCAGGGACTCCAGCCGATTTTCGTGAGCATATGGGCATGATGATGGACCTGCTGGTCCTTGCGTTCCGAACGGATTCCACGCGAGTCTGTTCATTGATGCTGGCCACCGGTTTATCGAACCAGAGTTTCTCCTTTCTGGACGGAGTGAAGGGCGAGCACCATCAGTTATCGCATCACGAAAACAACCCGGAAAAGATTGCGCAATACCAAAAGATTAATCAATGGTACGTGGAGCAGTTTGCAGGGTTATTGCGAAAACTCAAAACGGTGCCGGAAGGGCAGGGGACACTGCTGGACAACTGCATGATCTTGTTTGGTTCCGGGATGTCAGATGGTAATCGTCATGATCCGGACAATCTGCCCATCCTGCTCGGCGGTCGGGCTGGCGGGACGCTGGAATCCGGCCAGCACATTGCCGCGACAGACGGATCTGTTCCTCTCTGCAATCTCTACCTCTCGATGCTGGATCGAATGGGCGTAGACGTAGAGCGTTTCGGCGACAGCACCAGACGCTTGATCTAAACCGAGTTCAAAACGAGAGCACTGGAGTTTCTTGAAAGTCCCTTCTCCCCCGAGATCCAATGGCGTGGACTTAAGCTCTCCATCCGACCCCGTGTCGGTGGGAGCAAGACTGGTCGGCTACAACGGCAACCCACGAAACTCGCCACACCTCCCCGGTTTTTGCTCGCCGAAGGCGAGCAAAAACCGGGGAGGAGTGAGGGAATGATAATCTCGCGGAGCGGTGTAGCTTGCAAGTCTGCGGTCCACCGACACGGGGTCGGTAGAGCCGTGGAGTGCTGCATTTTTACTTAAGTCCACGCTATTGCCCCCAAGATCGGGGGAGAAGGTGGCCGCAGGCCGGTTGATGGGGCATGCACTTCGGATTCGCTCAATATGCCCAGTCCGACTCCGGCCCCATTCTCAGCACGCAAGGGAATTCCTGAAACTGACCACTCCCCGGTGATGGTTTTCAGGCACTCACCCGGAACTGTCCCAACAACTGTCTCAGCTTGCTCAGTGTGAATTCCCAGCCTCACACTGGGATAAATGGTCATTGACTCAGGTGTTGTCGCGGAGTATCTCATATGTATTGTTTTACCCAGTGCCCCCAATTACTCCCATTTAATCTGTCGTTTCTACAACCAGGGTCAGCCGCAACACAGCGGCTGATGTCACCCACGAGCACGAAGTGCGCGCAGTCATAACGACAACTGGCTGGGTGGCCGGGGTTAGAGCAACGCGAACCCCGAAAATCGCAAACCGGGGCGTCCCTTCCAGTCCCTTTTGCCACGTTATACTGCAGGCGGGCGGAATTGAGATGTAGCCGGACTCGTGAGAGTTCGGAGATTTGGCGGCAAGATAGTCCGAAGTCTCACGACTTCGGCTACATGGGAAAGCCTCATGCTGGCCGCGAGTAGTTCGACTGTCCCATATTGGTGTGAGTAGAGGGTCGAGAGTCTTTTTCGGACGGAAACGTTAGCATTTTTCACCATGCAACTCTCCGAAAAAGACTCCCGACCCTTTCCTTCATTGCAAAACTTGATGACGCGCCACTAGCCATGCGGTTCAAGTAGCCCGTATGATGGCAGGCCTGCGGATCGAGTCATACAAGTGTTGTGACCGATCGACTCCCAACTGAGTCGCCTCAAATGCCGCATTTCCCAGACAAATGACGCACCTAAAAATGTCTCCCCTAGACGCTGAAATTCAAACAGCATTGAAGATTCTGTCGCGAGGTGCCGAGGGTGTCGATGCGGTTTTAGGTATGAACGCGGCGGAAAATCGATTCAGTCTTGCCCTCAGTTCCCTTCAGCAACTTGCTGAAGAGCAGGGAATTCCCATTGCAATTGTCGGCGGTCTCGGGGCAATTCGATACGGATATCCGGCGGCCACACAGGATATCGATGTTGCTGTGAGCAAAGATCAATTGTCGGCACTGCTCAGCGTCGCCTCGCGCTACGGATTTGTGATTGCCTTTGAATCCAAACTTGGCTGGCACACGTTGACTCATGGAGATGTCGAGATCAACATCGTGCCGGAAGGGGGCAGCGCCAGAGATTCATCGCCCACACGGATTCCTGGACCTCAGCAGATGGGGATCGACAGCGGTCTTGGATACGCATCGATTGAAACCTGGGTTGAACTCAAAATCAGCTCAGGCCGACAAAAGGACCGAGCCCATGTGGTGGAAGTTCTGAAGCTGGCGGACCCAAATACCGTTGAGAAGATTCGAAGTCACCTAAATTCAGTCCATGAACTCTACGAACAGACGATGCTTGACTTGCTGGCCGAAGCCGAGTCAGAGCGAGAACAGGAACAGGAACGGAAATAGACGGAAGTTGTCAGTCAACATTTGGCAGTCGTCAGAAGTCGCAGTTGCTGATTACTGCCAACTTTAGGCTGCCAACTGACGACTGAAGACTGTAAACTTCGCTCCCATGCCCACCGAAATCGAAAAACAATGGATCGCCGCCTGGCGTCGCGCCGGCCCGGAACTGGAGCGCATCCGCAACGAAGCCTTGCGGTCGCTTGATGATAAATCGGGAACCCTTCAGGCGACATGGCTCGGAGTGTCTCTGCCAACCCAATCGAAAACAGACTCGGGCCTGAGAGAGTTCCAGATCTGGATGAAAAAATGGCGAAACGCCGTAGGCGACTAGACGCCGCCGGGAAACCAGAAGGAGCCAGCGATCCGACTGGTCTCAACAACGTACTGCAACTGGCTGCGAATTTTTGTCAGCAGTTGGAATCAGTGGGTGTTCCATATTGTGTTATCGGTGGTGTTGCCTATCAGCGATGGGGCGAGCCAAGACAAACCCTTGATGTTGATGCCACTCTTTTTGTCGGCTTTGGAGCGGAAGATTTCGCTATTGAACAAATGCTGTCAATCTTTGATAGCAGAATTGATGATCCTCTTGAATTCGCCCATCAGAATAGAATCCTGCTGCTTCGTTCAAAATCTGGAACCGACATCGACGTGTCACTTGGCGGTCTGCCATTTGAAGAGCGGGTCGTTCAACGGTCGAGCCGTTGGCAGGTTCCTCGGCACGGCGCGATCAAGACCTGCAGTGCAGAAGATCTGATTGTGCTGAAAGCATTCGCCAGCAGACCGCAGGACTGGCTTGATGTCGAGAAAGTCATCATCCGACAAAGTGCGCGGCTCGATCGATCATTGGTTCTTGCAGAACTCAAACCGCTCGCGGAACTCAAAGAAGAACCCGAGATTCTGGAACAAGTCGAACGGCTGTTCGAAAGCAATTAGCAATCAGTAGGCAGTCGTCAGTAATCAGTCTTCAGCAACTGTCCACTCCGTGATTCCTGCCAACTGCCAACTGCCAACTGCCAACTGCCAACTGCCAACTGACGACTGCCAACTCGCTCATGTCCATCGCTCCACTCACCATGCCCACTGCCCACTGCTCACTGCCCACTGACGACTCGTCAGCCCTCCCGGTTGTCACCTATTCGCCCGAATCTGCCCTTGTACATCCAGGCAAGCTCGTCGTCGAGATATTCAGCGATCTGTGGCGTTGTCGCGAACTCACGTGGATCTTGTTTACCAGAGATTTGAAAGCTCAGTACCGCCAAAGCTACTTCGGATACATCTGGCTGTTTGTGCCTGTTATATCCACGACGATTGTCTGGATGTTTTTAAACTCGACACAAGTGATTCAGGTTGCAGAAACGCCAATTCCGTATCCTGCCTATGTCATGCTGGGAACCATGATCTGGGGAGTGTTCACCTCGGCGGTCGGTCAACCGCTCGCATCTTTTCAGGCAGGGCAATCGATTTTCATGAAGCTGAAAGTCCCACCGGAGGCCTTCATTTTGGCGGGGATGAGCAAAATTATTTTCGAACTGCTGATCCGAATCATCGTCCTTGTGCCCGTATTTATCGTTTTGAAGATCGTCCCCGCAACTACGTTCTGGCTGTTTCCTGTTGGCTTGGCGGCCGCCGTGTTGATTGGTGCTGCGATCGGTTTCATGATCATTCCATTGGGTTCACTGTACTCAGACGTCAGCCGTCTTGTATCCACGGCCCTTGGATTTGGAATGTACCTTACGCCGATCGTCTATCCGCCTCCCGCTTCCGGATGGTCATCAGTCATTGTTCAGTGGAATCCAATGACGGCAGTGGTGATGGTAACTCGCGATTGGTTGACATTGGGCCATTCCACATTCTTGATGCCGTTTCTGCTTACGACAATGATTGCAGCGGTGGCTCTCTTTGCTGGCATATTGGTGTTTCGCGTTGTGCTTCCACTTCTCGTCGAACGGATGGGGATGTGAAATGAACAGCGACGTTATGGTTCGATGTGATGCTGTCGGCAAAAAATTCTGCAGAGATCTTAAAAAAAGCCTTTGGTACGGCGTCAGGGATTCAGCAACAGCTTTGTTCGGACGTGGACAGACACTTCACGGCCAAGAGACTGAATCTTTACGAAAAGGAGAGTTTTGGGCCAATCGAGAGATCTCGTTTGAGATTAAGCGTGGTGAGTGTCTTGGCCTGATTGGCAGAAATGGTGCTGGAAAAACGACACTATTAAAGATGCTCAATGGTTTGATCAAGCCGGACCACGGTGCCATAAAGGTCCGTGGACAGGTCGGAGCACTGATCGCTTTGGGAGCCGGATTCAACCCCGTTCTCACGGGCCGAGAAAACATTGCGGTTAATGGCTCCATACTTGGTCTGTCAAAGCAGCAGATTTCTGAGGCTGTCGAAGAGATCATTGACTTCGCTGAAATTCCCCATGCGATTGATTCGCCCGTTCGAAATTACAGTTCTGGAATGAGCGTTCGCCTTGGATTCGCGATCGCAACATGCATCCGTCCGGATGTGCTGATTGTGGACGAAGTACTGGCAGTTGGCGATGCAGATTTTCGACTGAAGTGCCTGAAACGCATGCGTAATGTGCTGAAAAACGGATGCGCTGTACTGCTTGTCAGTCACAACATGACCGACATTCGAAATATGGCCAGCACCGCCTTGTGGATGCAAGACGGGCAATGTCAGGTGATAGGAGAGCCCTATAAAGTAGTATCGGAGTACTTGGGCACTTCGTGTTCTGACACGGCAGAAATTGAGTGGAAAGATCCATCGGTCGCACCTGGCGGTGACTCGGTCTCGCTGCGGCGCGTTGCAGTAGTGCCGGTGGACATCAAAAAGCCAATTTCAATTTCCACTGGAGCGAAGATTCAACTGGCGTTTGACTGTCACGAGCCCGGCCTGCGACTTGGATTCACCTTGGAAGTGTGCACCGAGGAACAGATTGTGGTTTTCCATACCGGTGGATCGCTGACCCCGAACGGAGATTCGGTGCGGGGGAAATACACTGTAGATGTGACTGTACCGGGCTTCCTGCTGAATAGTGGGAAATACCAGCTATCTGTTACCATTGATGAATCCCAGTGCATTGCACTTGTGCATGTACCCAATGTTGTAACATTTCAGGTAGGACATGAGTCTCTTGGAGTGAATCATGCACAGTTGCCCGGGGTAGTTGCTCCAAAGTTAAGGTGGAAGTGCCACACAAATGAACTGAGTTTGACTTAGGCCGTGAGTCAGTCTCAAGATCAGACCGTGCTTCCAGGCAACGCATATCTGCCGCAACTGGACGGTTTACGCTTTGTCGCGGCGTCTCTGGTTTTCCTGCACCACTGTGCCCCGCTGCCAACCTTGTCCTGGTTGAAAGAATTCGGCTGGGTAGGTGTCGATCTTTTTCTTTTGCTGAGCTCATACCTTCTGGCATCAATTGTTCGCTTAGAAATTCTTAGCACAGGCAAGATGAGTGTTGGAAATTTCTTTGTCCGCAGAGCCCTTCGAATCTGGCCCTTGTTTATTGCATTTGTCCTGGCAATGGCAGTTCGTGCCGTATGGCAGACGGGCTTCAGTCTCCAGTTACTCGGACAAGTGCTGACGCACTTTCTCTTCATCAACAACCTTATTGTTGCCGTAAATGGATATGGCGGTGTCCTGCCTTACTGCGCACATCTCTGGACCATTTCTCTTGAGGAGCAGTTTTATTTGATCGTGCCTTTTGTGGTTCCGGCATTGATCGCACTCCTCGACGACAAGAAAAAAGCAGCAATCGGTTTTGTCCTGGCAGGTATAATCATGCTGATTTCGATTCGCTTCGCCTGCGTCAGCGTTGGTATGGAACATCCCTTCATTTGGGCACTTTGGTTTCGGTTTGACTCAATTATTCTTGGGACGGCACTTGGTGTAGGCGTGTTCGACTCCGTGGTCTCACGTATGTCTTCCGTCACGATGCAAGTCTCCGCTCTCGTTCTATTGTTACTGGCGTTGTTTTTTCCGAGTATCTCAGACGGCGGATGGGAGCAGGTTTACGCATATACGATCGTGGATTTTGGCTTCCTGTTTTTGCTTGCGTCTCTGGTCAGAAAAACGTGGCTAACCACGGCCTTGAGCTATAGACCACTTCCTTATCTTGGGCGAATTTCATATGGGATCTATGTATTTCATATGCTGGTGATTGGTGCTTTCGATATTGACGGAACAAAGCCAATGCCAGCTGTGGAGAGGGTGCCCACGATTCTGCTGTCTTTAATTGTGAGCATTGGCATGGCAAGCCTGTCGTACCAGTTCTTCGAGAAGCCATTCCTGAAGCTTAAAAAACGTTTTCGGCCATCCGTGCTTCCAGAAGGCTAATCCAAAAATGGAAGATCAATATTTCCTTCACCCGACTGCAGATGTAAAGACCGCCAATGTTGGGATTGCCACACGAATCTGGCAGTACAGCGTTCTGTGCGAGGGGGCTGTCATTGGGGATGACTGCAACATTTGCTCACATTGCTTCATTGAAGGCGATGTGGTGGTTGGTGATCGAGTCACGATCAAGAGCGGTGTTCAGTTGTGGAACGGGCTTCGAGTCGAAGACGACGTCTTTATAGGGCCCAACGCATCATTCACAAACGACCGGTTTCCCAGAAGTAAGCATCCGCCCCAACAGTTTGAACAGACCGTCTTGAAGTCTGGCTGTTCCATTGGTGCCGGAGCGACGATTCTTTCTGGAATCACGATCGGGCAAAAGGCAATGGTTGCCGCGGGTGCCGTCGTCACGACGTCGGTGCCGCCTGGTGCGATCGTTAAGGGTAACCCTGCTCGAATCGTGCGATATGTCGAAACAGCACCCAGCAATCCTGATGGAAGTGAGCCGCAGAAGAATGAATCATGTCTTTCGCAGGTGCCTGGTGTTAAGTGGGTTCCACTTACTAATGTGACTGATCTTCGGGGACACCTGACAGTGGCCCAATGGAACCAACATCTCCCGTTTGCACCGCAGCGTGTGTTTTTTATACATGGTGTCCCGACGACAAAGGTGCGGGGAGAACATGCACATCGAAAGTGCGCGCAGGTTCTCGTTGTCTTAAATGGTGCGCTACAAGTCGTAGTCGATGATGGAACACACCGGGAAGAATTTCGCCTGAAGTCCGCCGACAATGGATTGTTCATTCCCGCCGGAATTTGGGCAACGCAGTATGGATACACTCAAAACGCCGTTCTCTGTGTTTTCGCATCTGAAGAATACCAGGAAGCAGACTACATTCGGAATTATGACGACTACTTAAGGTACCGGCATGGTTCCGTTTCTTGATCTGACAGCGGGCGTTCAAGAAATCCGTGATGAACTTGACCATGCTTATCACCGGTTCATGGATTCCGGCCATTATGTCCTCGGCGAAGAGGTCGCCGCATTTGAGACAGAGTATGCCGCTTTCTGTGAGGCTCGCCATTGCGTGGGGGTAGGCAGCGGTTTGGATGCGTTAACTCTTGCCCTACGCTCGCTGGATGTAGGAGTCGGTGACGAAGTCATCGTACCTTCAAATACATACATCGCGACATGGCTGGCTGTCACAGCAGTTGGGGCAACGATTATTCCCGTCGAACCGGATCCATTGACTTTCAACATCACAGGTGCAGCGGTTGAGGCGGCCATTTCATCCAGAACTAAGGTAGTTCTTGCGGTCAATTTATATGGGCAGCCTGTAAATTATGATGAACTAATGGAACAGACACGTGATCGCGGCATCTCACTTGTAATAGATAACGCTCAGGCGCAGGGTGCTCGGTTCCGCGGAAGGTCAGTTGGTGGCATTGCTGACATCGAATGCCACAGTTTCTACCCTACCAAGAATCTGGGGGCATTTGGTGAAGCGGGGGCAATCACGACCAACTGTGATAAGATAGCCGCAACGGTTCGCCTGCTGCGAAACTATGGATCTGAAAAACGTTACTACAATCAGCTTCAGGGTGTAAATTCCCGCCTCGATGCCCTACAGGCTGCATTTCTGCGGGTGCGACTAAAGTATCTGGCACAGTGGAATACTCGGCGACGAGAAATTGCTTCAAAATACAATGAGGCATTAAGCAGACTGCCGAGTCTGACGGTCCCAACAGTTCCCAAGTGGGCCGAGCCGGTCTGGCACTTGTATGTTGTAAAGGTGAAAGATCGCAATGATCTCAGGATTCGTCTTACAGCTGCGGGTATTGGAACAGAAGTCCACTACCCCATTCCACCACATAAGAGTGGAGCGTACTCGAAATCATCATTAAGTCATTTGAATCTTCCCGAAGCCGAAAAACTGGTCGGCACGATTTTGAGCTTACCATTGTGGCCTCAAATGACGTTACCAATGATAGAGAACGTGATCGATGCCATTGAGATAGACATTCATGCTTGAATTAAACTCCTCGAAGAGTAATCGTTCTGCCCCGGTATTTCACCATGATTCTCAGGCATTGAACGTCACCAACAGGCTAGAGATTCTGGCAGTAAACCGAGATGCGTACGCCCAAATTCTGAATCTGATCAGCTACGACGTAGAGACTCAACAATTTCAGCGAGCCGCAGTTCGCATCGCCTGGGCAGCCCAGTTTCAGGATCACTGTGGGCTGTTTTCATCGCCCCGATTGGAAGAGCTCCTGGTTCAACTTGGTAAGAAAGTCTTCGCTCGAGCTTTGAAGATACCGGTAGCGAGCCACACTCGACAAAAAGTTTGGCATATAACGACCGAAGTTGATAGCGTCGGTGGACACAGCAGGGCAATCACACGCTGGATTCAGAACGACCACCAGCGAGAATACAGCCTCTTGTTGACGCGGCAGCAAAAACCTATTCCGGATGACATGCGGCACGCCATTTCAAAGTCCGGGGGACAAATTCATGTTTGTGCAGCCAACACGAAGACTTTGGATATTTCAAATGAGATATTCACCGCTTTAGATGGAGGTGCCGATGTGGTCGTGCTGCAGATGTATTCGGGAGATATATCGGCTCTGCTTCCGTTATGTTGCCCGAATGGGCCGTTGGTTGTTACCTAT
>Ga0073904_10003156_pt1 | contig 12419 bp, 10 predicted proteins | sample KloWWTrecipitate_FD_66668 | JGI IMG/M metagenome (GOLD analysis project Ga0073904, IMG submission 66668) | Active sludge microbial communities from Klosterneuburg, Austria, studying microevolution and ecology of nitrifiers - Klosterneuburg... | ecosystem: Engineered > WWTP > Aerobic digester >...
CAGTGCCACAAGGGCGGCAACACCATCCCCGTGGCGGGCCGCTCGCCGGCGCGGTTCAACGTGGCCGACAAGGCGGCGTACGGGGTGGCGGTGGCGACATCGGAGCTTTGCTCGCTGCGGCCGATCCAGTCCTGGAGTTGCATGCGGGTGTCCTGGGATAGGACCCCGATGTTACGGGCCACGCGCCGGTGTGGCCGCCGCACCCCCGCTGGCGGTGCGGACTCAGGCGCGTTGCAGCACCGGCGCTTCGGCCGTCGGGTCCTCGTGCTGCGGCTAAACCCTGAACGGACAGGTGCGAGCGATTTACATTTTGCCTACAATGTAAATTGCAAATGCGGCGCGGACACACCGTCCGGTCCGCAGCGCCCCAGGCCCGGCATTGTTGTGCCCGGCATCCGAGCAGCAGGAGTTTCATGGCCACATCGACTCGTCCACCGGGTGTTTCTGCACGTGCGCGCGTGCGCCGAACCCATGCCGAACGCAGCCAGTCCACCCAGCAGGACCTGATCGACGCGGCCATCCGCGTGATTGCCGAGCGTGGCCTGGCGAACGCCTCGACCTTCGAGATCGCGAAGGCGGCCGGCGTCACGCCAGGCGCCCTGCAGCACCATTTCGCCAGCAAGAACGAACTGATCCTGCGCGCCGCGCTGGAGCTGGTGCGCTCGGACGACCGGGACGGCGCGGTCACGGTCTGGCCGTCGCCCGAACTGCCACTGCGCGAACGGGCGCCGGCGGCGGTCGAGTCGGCCTGGCAAACCGTCTATGGCCGACCCAACTACGTGACCGTGTGGAGCATCTTCATGGCCTGCCGCACCGATGAGGCCTTGCTCGCGCATATGGCGGCCGAGCGCGAAGCGCTGCGCGTGCGCTTGGCCGCCAACTTCATGCGTGCATTTCCGGAGCTGGGCGATACGCCGGGATTCGAGAGTTTCGCCAACCTGGTGTTTTCGGCGCTGCGCGGCATGGGGGTGCAGGAAATGTTCCGTCCACCGTCGGCCCTGTCAGGCGAGCAGCGCGACATGCTGGCCGAGCTGATCGTGATGCGTTGCGAACACGCCGGCCCGCGCCGGAGTGCGCCGGCGTTGTCCAGGCGCCGCACACCAGGAAAACCTGCAACCCCCCCATCGTCGACCACCTGAAGGCCCAGCTCTCATGCGTTTTTTTTCCTACCGTGACCGTCCCGTCCACCTGGGTCCGTATCCACTCGAACGCCTGACCCGGGCCGACATGGCCGACCTGTCCTTGCTGGCGCCGATGCAGGCACTGTCGTTCGACGACCCCGATCCGGAATCACTCAAACACGCGATGGCGCGTTATATCGGCATGTTCGACCTGGTGCGTGATGGCTCGGTCAATCCGCTGCCCGGCGAGGTCAGCGACGACCCGCTGCTGCGGGCCGAACACCTCAAGGCCGCCGGCTACTATTTCGACGCCACGATGATGGCCGTCGGGCGCCTGCCGGCGTCGGCCATGCTGGCCGCGCCGATCCGCAATCCGATGGTGGCGGCCATCGGCGAGGAACTGGCACAAAGCCAGCCGAAAAGTTTTGCCGCCGGCATGGACATGATCCTGGCCGACGTGATGGATTCGGCGCGCACCGTGCACGGGCCGATCGACCACCATACCGACGTCATCCTGATCCTGGTCGAATACCCGCGCGATCCGCAAGCCGGCGAGCCGGGTTGCGACTGGATCGTCGGCACCCAGGCCCAGCGCGCGGCGGTGCTGTCGGCGCAGACCGCGGTGTTGCTGTCGACCTATCTGCGCATGCTCGGCCATGCGGCGCGTGCGCACAGCGCCACCTGCAGTGATCTCGATCTGGGCAAGCTGGCCGTGGCCTGCGGTCTGGCGCATCCGGACGGATCCAACCCCTATGTCGGCAGGCGTTATGGCCTGGCCGCGGTCAGCACCACGTTTGCGATGAGCCCGGACCAGCCGCTGGCGCCACCGGCCGCGCAGCAACGCTGGAAGTCGCACGGCCCGGCCTGGTGGCTGGGCAAGGGCACACGCAAGAGTGCGCTCAACCGCGAAGGCTTCAAGGACCGGGAGTTCCGCAAGGGCGCTTATCCGTTCGAGGATCTCAAGCGGGTCGATGTGCCGACCACCTTCATTGACCATGAACGGGTGCCGCGGTTCCCCAAACGCGCCGACTTCTTTGCCCGTTCGCTGTTCGGCGACCTGGGCAAGACCGTGCAGGATGCGGCCAAGGGCGGCAACTATGTGCTCAAGAGCCCGATCGGTGCCTGCGCGCGGCGCGCTTTGGGCGCCTTGCTGCTGCTGCAGTTCGGCGAGGCACGCGGACCGGTGGCGGCCAGCACGGCAGACCCGAGCCGTAATGCCGACAACCTCAAGGCCGCGTCGTATTACATGGGGGTGGATGCGGTCGGCCTGTGCAAGGTACCTGAATGGGCGTATTACTCGCACGACGCCGGTGGCAATGTGATGCCGGCCTACCACCGGAACGGCGTCAACCTGCTGCTCGACCAGGGCCACGAGACCATGGAAGGCGCCAGCGGCGACGACTGGATTGCAGTGGCGCAAAGCATGCGCGCCTACCTGCGTTTCTCGATGCTCGGCGGCATCATCGGCGAGCAGATCCGCCGTCTGGGCTACTCGGCGCGGGTGCATTCGGTGCTCGATGGCGACGTGCTGCAACCGCCGCTGCTGCTGCTGTCGGGCCTGGGCGAGGTCAGCCGCATCGGCGAGGTGATCCTCAACCCGTATCTGGGGCCGCGTCTCAAGAGCGGCACAGTCACCACCGATCTGCCGATGGCCTACGACAAGCCGATCGACTTCGGCCTGCAGACGTTCTGCCAGAACTGCAACAAGTGTGCACGCGAGTGTCCGTCGGGCGCGATCAGTGCCGGTCCCAAGCTGATGTACAACGGCTACGAGATCTGGAAAAGCGACGCCGAGAAATGCACGCGTTACCGCATCACCAATGCCGCCGGTGCGATGTGCGGGCGCTGCATGAAAACCTGCCCGTGGAACCTGGAAGGGCTGTTCGCCGAAAGCGGCTTTCGCTGGCTGGCGATGAACCTGCCGCAAAGCGCCCGCATGCTGGCCGAACTCGATGACCGGCTGGACAACGGATCGATCAACCCGGTCAAGAAGTGGTGGTGGGACCTCGAACTCGACCGCATGAGCGGGCGTTATGTGCAGGCGGCCCAGGTCAACCAGCGCGGTTTGCAGAAGGATCTGAAACTGCAATACGAGGAGCAGAGCCTGGCGGTCTATCCGGCTGACAGGATGCCGCCACCGTATCCGGTGACCTTTGTCGCCAACCGGGAAGAGGGCATCGAGCGTTACCGCAACATGTTGACCCCGGCGCAGCACAAGGCACGTATCGCGGCAGGTGACACCGAAAACCTGGTGCCGCAATTCACACTGCCCGAGGGTGAACCGCCGGTGTTTCCGGTCGTGTTGCAGCGGCGCCAGGAGATGGCAGAGGGCGTGGCCAAATACGAGTTTGCCACCGTCGACGGGTCGCCGTTGCCGCCGTTCGATGCCGGTGCCCATATCGACATCGTCATCGCGCCCGAGTACCAGCGCCAGTACAGCCTGGCCGGCGACCCTGCCGATCGCAGCAAGTATGTGCTGGGTGTATTGCGCGAGCCGATGGAGAGCGGCGGACGAGGCGGATCCTTGCTGATGCACCGCGCGTTCCGCGAGGGACGCATGGTGTTCATCACCAAACCGACCAACCATTTCCCGCTGTACGAGGATGCGTCTGTGAGCCTGTTGTTCGCCGGCGGCATCGGTGTGACGCCGATGATCGCGATGGCGCATCGACTGCATGCGCTGGGAAAACCGTTTGTGTTGCATTACAGCGCGGCCAGCAGGGGCAGCGCCGGTTTTCTGGACGACCTCTCGCAGATGCCCTGGCACGCCAAGGTGTTCTACCACTTCAAGGACGAAGGCCAGCGTGCCGATCTGCCGGCGCTGCTGCCCGATTACCCGCTTGGCGCCCATGTCTATACCTGCGGCGCTCCGCGCTACATGGATGGTGTATTTGAAGCCGCCATGGCAAAGGGCTGGCCGCAGGAGGCGCTGCACCGCGAATATTTCAACGTGCCCGAAGCCGATGCCTGGGTCAACCATGCGTTCACGCTGCGCCTGGCCCAAACCGGCCGCACGTTCGAGGTGCCGGCGGACCGCAGCGCCACCGATGTGTTGGCGCAGGCAGGCATCAAGATCGATACCAAATGCAGCGACGGCCTGTGCGGCGTCTGTGCAACGCCGTATGACGCCAGCGCCTCGGACGAATTGGAGCACCGCGACTTCGTGCTCGGGCGCATGGAGCGCGAACACAAGGTCATCCTGTGCTGTTCACGGCCCAAGGAGGCCGGCGGGCAACTCGTGGTGAATATTTAGGCTTGCGCGTTGGGCCTTTCAGATGGCCGACCCTGCCCGGCGTGAACCTGCCTGCGCATAATGGGGCCGGGCAGCAACCGGATCGTTGCCGCAGCCGGCATTGAAAATGCACCGAGCCGCCCCAAGTTTTCCGGCGCCCCTCGGGGGGCTGGCGCAGCCAGGGGGGCAATATCCTAAAGGAGCACATCGTGAGCATCAGCGAAGAACTGGAAAAACTGGGTGAACTGCATCAGCGCGGTGTGTTGACCGACGAGGAGTTCGCACGTGCCAAGTCGCGGCTGATCGGAGCGCAGGGCGGCTCGGCTTCGTCCTCATTTTCGTCGTCGGCAGCGCAATCGAATCTGCCGTTTGTCGCCGGTTTCAATGCCTTGCGGCGCAGCGCCAGTGATCGCTGGATCGGTGGCGTCTGCGGCGGCATCGCGCCGGTGCTGGGGCTGGAGTCCTGGGTCTGCCGTTTGTTGATCGCGGTGCTGACCCTGTTCGGCGGATTTGGTGCGATCGTCTACCTGTTGTTGTGGATCTTCGTGCCGCAGGAGTGAGCGGCTGGCCGACCGACCGCAATTGCTTTCAGATTTCTTGACCTCGCTCAAGATCGCCGGGCCGGCACGGGGCGATGCTTTGGTACCAGTCCCACCCAAACGGAAGTAGTCGCCATGTACAAGCACATCCTCGTCCCGGTAGACGGCAGTCCCACCTCGAACGCAGGCCTGGACGAGGCCATCAAGCTGGCCAGGCAGTTCGGCTCGCAGTTGCGCCTGCTGCATGTGGTCGACCAGATGCCGCTGGCAGTGTCGGCCGAGGGTTTTGGCGTCATGGCGATCGATGTGCTGAGCTTGCTCAGGGAGGCCGGTGAGCAGGTGCTTGCCGATGCCAAGGCACGCGTGACGGCCGCCGGCGTGCCGGTCGACACGGTGCTGGTCGACAGCCCGAACAGCCGCCTGAGTGACCATGTCACGGCGGTGGCGCATGAATGGCCCGCTGAACTGATCGTGATCGGCACCCATGGCCGGCGCGGCATCGGCCGGATGTTGTTGGGCAGCGATGCGGAGCAGGTGGTGCGCCATGCGCCGGTGCCGGTGTTGTTGTACCGGGCCACCAATGCTGCGCCGCCGGCTGCGGTCGATGCCAAGGCGCCATCGGGCGTCTGAGCGTAGTCGCGGGTTGGTGCGCCGGCGCATCCTGTTGCTGGATCAGGCGTCGATGTGAACAAGCATGCCATGGCCACCCGTTCCGCATCCGCCGGCGCAGATGCCGCCGCCAGCGCACCGAATCCGGTGCCTGACCGGTATTGGAGCGAGTCGCAAGACCACTTGCTGACCTGCCTGGGCGCCACGCGGCAAGGGCTGGGCACGTCGCAGGCCGTCGAGCGCCAGGTCCGGTTCGGCCCGAACGCGGTCGACGTTCACGAGGACGCCAACGCCTTGCGTCTGCTGGCGCGTCAGTTCATCAGCCCGCTGGTGCTGATCCTGGTATTTGGCGCCGCGGTTTCCTTCTTCATGCGTGACTGGGTCGACGGCGCCATCATCCTGGCCATCGTCGCCGGCAGTTCGCTGCTGGGATTCGGTCAGGAATACCGGGCCAGCACGGCGGTGGCGGAATTGCGCAAACGGCTCGCGCTGACAGTGCGCGTCTGGCGCGATGGCAACCTGCAGGCAATTGCCGTCGATGAACTGGTACCGGGCGACGTCATCACGCTTTCGGCCGGCAATCTTGTGCCTGCCGACGGTCTGATTCTTGAGGCGCGCGACTTCCTGGTGACCGAAGCCAGCCTGACCGGCGAGTCGATGCCGGTCGAGAAGCAGGCCGGGACCGTGTCAGCCCAGGCGCCGCTGGGCGCACGCACGAATTGTGCGTTCATGGGGACCTCGGTGCGCAGCGGCACCGCGACCGTGCTGGTGGTCAAGACCGGTAGCCGCACCGCGTTCGGTGACGTCGCGGCAAGCTTGCAACTTCAATCGGAAGAGAGCGATTTCGAGCATGGCGTGCGCCGATTCGGCTACTTGCTGGTGCAGATCATGCTGGTCATGGTGGTCTTCGTGCTGGCCGTCAACCAGATGCTGGGTCGAGCGCCCATCGAGTCGCTGCTGTTCGCGGTCGCACTGGCGGTCGGCATATCGCCAGAACTGCTGCCGGCCATCGTCAGCGTCACGCTTGCGCGTGGTGCCCGCGCAATGGCCGGTCGCGGCGTCCTGGTTCGCCGGCTCAATGCGATTGAAAACCTGGGCAGCATGGACGTGTTGTGCACCGACAAGACCGGCACGCTGACGACGGGTGTGATGGTGCTCGATGCGGCCGTCGACGCCGATGGCCGTGCGTCGGCGCAGCTGTTGCAGCTGGCGTTCCTGAACGCCGCATGCGAGACCGGCATCGAGAATCCGCTCGATGAGGCGCTGGTGTCGGCCGGTGAAAAAGCCGGTCTGGATGTACGGGCCTGGTCCAAGATCGACGAGATTCCATATGACTTCGTGCGCAAGCGCCTGACGATCGTGCTGGCCGAGGTCGCCGACCCGTCTTCGCACCGGATCATCGTCAAGGGTGCGTTTTCGCAGGTCCTGGCTTGTTGCAGCCAGCTGGCGCAGGTCGGCGGACCGGTCGCGCTGAACGACACGCGGCGCGCAGCGCTGGAATCGTTTTTCCAGAGCCGGGGCGAGCAGGGCTTGCGGGTGCTGGGGCTGGCCACGCGGCGCCAGCCGGCACGTGCGCGCTACAGCCGGGATGACGAAGTCGACATGGTGTTCGAAGGATTCCTGCTGTTCTCGGATCCACTCAAGCCGCAGGCTGCGCAGGCCGTGCGCGACCTGCGCTCACGTGGCATCGCCGTCAAAGTGATCACGGGCGACAACCGTTTCGTGGCTGCCCATGTGGCGCAGGGCATCGGGCTGGACGCGTCGGCCCTGTTGACCGGTGAGGCCGTCGCGGCGATGCGCGACGAGTCCTTGTGGCACCTGGCACCGCGTACCGACCTGTTTGCCGAGGTCGACCCGCAACAGAAGGAGCGCATCGTGCGTGCCTTGCAGCGTACCGGACATGCGGTCGGCTACATGGGCGACGGCATCAACGATGCGCCGGCGCTGCATGCGGCCGACGTCGGCATCTCGATCGACCAGGCGGTCGACGTGGCGCGCGAAAGCGCCGACGTGGTGTTGCTGCGACCCGACCTGGACGTGTTGCGCCAGGGTGTCGATGACGGCCGCAAGACGTTCGCAAATACGCTGAAGTACATCTCCATTACCACCAGCGCCAATTTCGGCAACATGGTCAGCATGGCGTTGGCCACACCGCTGTTGCCTTTCCTGCCTCTGGCGGCCAAGCAGATCCTGCTGAACAACTTCCTGTCCGACCTGCCGGCGATCACGATCTCGACCGACAACGTGGACGCTGACCGCACTGCGAGCCCGCAGCGCTGGGACCTTGCGCTGTTGCGTCGCTACATGGTGGTATTCGGCCTGATCAGCACGCTGTTCGACCTGCTGGCGTTTCTCGTGCTGCTGCGTGTCTTTCATGCGGACGAGACGGCGTTCCAGACCGCCTGGTTCACGGTCTCCCTGCTGACCGAACTGGCGGTGCTGCTGGTGCTGCGCACCCGGGGTCCGGCCCGACAGAGCCGGCCGAGCCAGCTGCTGGCATCGAGCGTGGCGCTGATTGCGATATTGGCGCTGGGGTTGCCATTCATTCCGCCCTTGGCCGGGCTCTTCGGATTGGTGCCCCTGCCCATGCCCATCCTGGGTGCCAGCCTGGCCATCGTCGCGGGCTACGTATGGCTGACCGAAATCGCAAAGCGCCATTTCTGGGCCCGTTACGGCCAAGTGGGGCAATGACCGCTCAGCGCACCAAGGCGCGGCGCACGGCCTGGACAAACGCCTGGGGCTTGTCGGCATGGACCCAGTGGCCCGCGCCTTCGATCGTCTCCACCGTCAGTTTCGGGAACATCGGCGCGAATGCGCTGGCATCGCCCGCAGGCACATAGTCGGACAAGGCGCCGGCAATGACCGTGACGGGCTTGTCGAAGCGGCGGGTCTGCAGTGCCGCCGGAAAATCCACCAGGCTCTGCATGGCCGATGTGATAACTGCCAGGTTGATGCGCCAGTCGAAGTGCTCGTTGCGTTGCACCAGGTTCTGTACCAGGAAAGGCGCGACCGACGCATCGGGCAGCAGCGCCTGCAACTGGCGCTGGACTTCGGCGCGGCTGGCCGCCGCCATCAGGTCGACGCTGCGCATCGCCTGCGCGTAGCTGCTGAGTGCATCATGGTAGGAGCGGGGTGCGATGTCGACCACGATCAGCCGTTTGAGCGCTTCGGGCTGCGCCAATGCCAATGCCATTGCGGTCTTGCCGCCCATGCTGTGACCCATCAGGGTGACGGATTTGAGCTTGTGCCGTTCGACATAGTGCCGTACATCGTCAGCCATCTCGGCATACGACATCGTGTCGGCCCACGGCGACGCGCCATGGTTGCGCAGGTCCAGTGCATGGACCTCGTGGTCGGTGGCCAGGCTGCGTGCCACGCTGCGCCAGTTGGTTGCCGAGCCGAATAACCCGTGCAGGATGACCAGCGGCGCGCCGCTGCCAGAGATTTCGCTGTTCAGTTCCAGTGGCATGGCGGGATTATCCCCTTCGCCGGCATTTCGGACCGGGCCAGGCGCGAAGCGCAGCTATTCAGGCCCCGGGTGCGTCGTCCTGACGGCTGCGCAGCGCCAGTGCCGCGTCGTACAGCTGGTTGCGTGATGCGCCGGTGATCTCGACCGCCAGCTTGACGGCGGTCTTGAGTGGCAACTCGTCGAGCAGCAGCTGCAGCACCCGCATCTCGTCACCGGCATCGGTGGCCGTCGCCTGCGGGTGCAGCACCAGTACGAACTCGCCGCGCGCGTGATTGGCATCCGCCGCCAGCCAGCCGGGAAAATCGGCTGCGGCCAGCGTGACCACCTGCTCGAACTGCTTGGTCAGTTCGCGTGCCACCGTCAGTCGCCGCGCGCCCAGCACGGCCAGCGCGCCGGCAAGGGCTTCGATGCGGTGTGGCGCTTCGAGCAACACCAGCGCGCGTGGTTCGCTGGCCAGTGCCTCGATCTGCGTCGCGCGCTCGGTGCTGCGCGAGGACAGGAAACCTGCGAACACGAAGCGGTCGCCGCCCGAGATGTCCAGGCCGGCCACACTCAGTGCGGCGGTGACGCTGCTGGGACCGGGAATCGGAATGGATTGCAGCGACTCGGCAGCGAGCGCAGCCACCAGTCGCGCGCCCGGGTCGCTGATGGCGGGTGTGCCGGCGTCGCTGACGTACGCGACGCGCTGGCCTTCCCGCAGCCGCGCGATGACCTGCAGTGAGGCCTCTGATTCGTTGTGCTGGTGCAGGGCCAGCAAACGGGTGCCCGGCCGGTCGATGCCGTAGGCGCGCAGCAAGGCCTGGGTGTGGCGGGTGTCCTCGCAGGCGATGGTGTCGGCCAGCTGCAGCACGTGCAGTGCGCGCAGGCTGATATCCGCCAAATTGCCGATGGGTGTGGCCACCAGATACAGGGCACTCTTCGGATAATGCTGTGAGGCTGCGGCGTCGTGCGCAGCCGCCAGGGCTGAAGCATAGGTGGTCATCGATGCGTTTTTCCGGATTCAAGGTGCTGGCAGGCCAGCCCAGCAGCAAGCAGTCGGGTGATGCAGCCGAAGACATCGCCTTGCGCCACCTGCAGCAGGCCGGATTGCGCCTGCTGGTGCGCAATTATCGGACGCCCGGGCGCGGCGGTGGCGAGATCGATCTGGTCATGCGGGACACCGACGGTACCACGGTGTTTGTCGAGGTGCGGGCCAGGCGCGGTGTTGGCCACGGTGGCGCAGCGGCCAGCGTCGGCGGTGCCAAACGCCGGCGCATCGTGTTTGCGGCGCGCCATTACCTGGCACGCAGCGCCGCTGCTTCACCGTGTCGTTTCGATGTCGTTGCATTCGACGCCGGTGAACTGAGCTGGTTGCAGGCCGCCTTCGATGCCGGCTGAAACCTGCGATTACAAAACGTTTCAGGACGCGCAGGTATCATCACCCGCATGTTGGAGCAGCGCATCGAGCAGCAATTCATCGACAGTGCCGACCTGAAGTACCAGGTGGCGCAGATCCTGAGCCAGCCCATCTCGGCGGCGGTACAGGCCTTGCTGGCTTGCGTGACCGGCGGTGCCAAGGTGCTGGTCTGTGGCAATGGCGGATGTGCTGCACTGGCGCAGCATTTTGCAGCCAGTTTTGTCGGCCGTTTCGAACGTGAGAGGCCGGAGCTGGCTGCACTGGCACTGGTGGCCGACAGCACCGCGCTGACCGGCGAACCAAACGAACAATCCTTCGCCGCGTTGTTCGCGCGCCAGGTGCGCGCCCTTGGCGGCTCCGGCGACGTGTTGCTGGCGATGTCGGTCAGCGGCAACTGCGCGAACCTGCAGCAGGCGATCGATGCGGCGCATGAGCGCGAAATGGTGGTGATCGGACTCTCCGGTCGCGGGGGTGGACAGATGGCGCAACTGCTGCGCGATACCGATATCCATATCAGCGTGCCGCATGAACGATCTGCGCGCATACTGGAGATTCAGATGCTGGCATTGCACTGCATGTGTGATGCCGTCGATGCCCAGTTGCTGGGCGAACAAGAGGAAACGACATGATGATGACGATGAAATCCGGTGCGATCAGGCTGTGTGCAACGGCCGTGTGTGTAGCCAGCCTGGGCGGCCTGCTCAGCGCCTGTGCGCCAATTGTGCTGGGTGGTGCCGCGATGAGCGCCCTGGTGGCGACCGATCGGCGCACCTCGGGAACCCAGCTCGAGGACGAAGGCATCGAGCTGCGCTCGATCGGACGCATCAACGAGAACCTCGGTTCCCGGGTCCATGTGAACGTCACCAGCTATAACCGCCAGGTGCTGTTGACGGGCGAAGTCCCCAGCGCGCAAGACAAACAGCTGGTCGAGCAGATTGTTTCGCGGGTCGACAACGTGCGCCTGGTGGCCAACGAGCTGGCCGTGCTGGGCGGTTCGTCGCTGACGCAGCGCTCCTCCGATGCGCTGGTCACCGGCAAGGTCAAGGCGTCGATGGTCGACAGCAAGGACTTGTTTGCCAACGCGTTCAAGGTCGTCACCGAACGCGGAGTCGTCTACCTGATGGGCCGTGTCACCCAGCGTGAAGCCGATCGTGCAACCGATATCGCGCGCAGCACCGGCGGCGTGCAGAAAGTCGTGCGCCTGCTCGAGATCATCTCCGAGGAAGAACTGCAACGCACCTTGCCGGCCCAGTCGCCGCAGACAGCGCCGAAGTCCTGAGCGCAGCCGGTATCGGCGGCGGACCGTCCGCCGGCCGATGGCCTGCTATTTCAGCCGCTTGATCAGGCTTGACGTGTCCCAGCGCTTGCCGCCCATCTGCTGCACGTCGCCATAGAACTGGTCGACCAGCGCCGTCACCGGCAGTTTGGCGCCGTTGCGACGGCCTTCGTCGAGCACCAGTCCCAGGTCCTTGCGCATCCAGTCGACCGCAAAGCCGAACTCGAACTGGTCCGCCACCATGGTCTTGCCACGGTTGTCCATCTGCCAGCTCTGGGCCGCGCCCTTGCCGATCACGTCGAGCACCTGCACCATGTCCAGGCCGGCGCGTTGTCCGAAGGCGATGGCTTCGCTCAGACCCTGAACCAGGCCGGCGATGCAGATCTGGTTGACCATCTTGGCCAACTGACCGGCACCGCTCTCGCCCAGTAGCGTCACAGCCCGCGAGAAAGCCTGTGCGACCGGTGCGGCCACGTCGAACGCCGCCGGGTCGCCACCACACATGACCGTCAGCAGGCCGTTCTGGGCACCGGCCTGACCGCCGGACACCGGTGCATCGATGAACTGCACGCCTTGCGCCAAGGCGATGCTGTGCAACTCGCGCGCCACGCTGGCGGACGCCGTGGTGTGGTCGACATAGATCGCCCCCTTTTTCATGCCGCTGAAGGCGCCACCGCCAGCGCGGGTGCCGTCGCCCTGGTCCAGTCCCAATGTCACCGCGCGCAGGTCGTCGTCATTGCCGACGCAGCAGAAAACAATGTCTGCGTCCTTGACCGC